>JABLTH010122799.1_pt1 | contig 14474 bp, 9 predicted proteins | sample 7875711 | NCBI WGS metagenome assembly JABLTH01 (sample SAMN14941262, study PRJNA633318) | bioreactor metagenome | isolation source: bioreactor | place: China | collected 2019-03-05 | reverse complement strand
GCAGCCGGTCCCCGCAGGGGAGCCCCGTGCGCAGCCAGCCCGCGGGGTGAGGCCCTGGCCGAACCCAGGTTCAAATCCTGCCCCCGCGACCACACGAAGGGCCCGGAACCTCCGGGCCCTTTGCGTATCCTGGGGGTCCTGAGCCCGGAGCCCCATGTCCGAATCCAACCCCTTCCTCGAGAAGCCGCGGCGCCGGCCGGGGCGGCGGTGGGGCCTGAAGGCGGCCTGGGCCGCGGGGTTCCTTCTGCTGGGCGCGGCCGGTTGGCTCGCCTGGGAGAAGATCCAGCCTTCCGAGGCCCCGGCGGCGGGTCCCGCGCCCGCGGCGCCGGGCCCTGGGGCCGGCAGGACACCGGCCACCGTTGGGCAACCAGCCCCGGCAGGGGTGCTCGTGAAGCTCCCCGCCGACGACGGCCCCCACCGCAACCTCATGGAGTGGTGGTATTACAACGGCCACCTGGAAGCGGCGGACGGCAGGGTCTTCAGTTTCCACTACGTGTACTTCCTGGTGAACTCCGTGGTGCCCTACACCGCCGCCCAGGTCTCCCTCGTGGACCACCAGACCCGCCGGCGGTTCGCCCACGCGAAGACCTCCCCCGGAAACCCTAGCGCGGGGGTCCGCCAGGGCTTCGCCTTCGACCTCGGGGGCTGGGTCATGGCCGGCGGGAACGGCGGGGACCGTCTGAAGGCGGGCACGGCGGACTTCGAATTCGACCTGCGGTCCACCCAGCCCGGCCCCACGGTCTTCCACGGCGGCACGGGCCTCCTGGACTTCAAGGAGGCCGGCGCGAGCTATTACTACTCGAGGCCCCGAATGCAGGTGGAGGGGACCCTGCGCCTCGATGCGCCGGTGGCGGTCAAGGGGAGCGTCTGGTTCGACCACCAGTGGGGCGACTTCCAGCCCCTGAAACTCGGCTGGGACTGGTTCTCCATCCAGTTGGAGGATGGCTCCGACGTGATGGTCTACCAAGTCCGGGACCAGGCGCAGCGCCCGGTGCTCGCCAGCGGCACCTTCTCGAAGGCCGGCCTGGACACCCTGCTCGGCCCGGGGGATTTCGCCCTCCGCCCCCTGAGGACCTGGAAGAGCCCCACCACCGGAACCGCCTACGCCATCGCCTGGCAGCTCGAGATCCCCTCCAAGGGCCTCAGGGTGGAACTCCAGCCCGTGGTGGACTCGTGCGAGTTCGACGGGCGCGACAGCACCCTCATGACCTACTGGGAAGGGGCCATGCGGGTCGCGGGAACCCACGCCGGACGGGGCTTCCTGGAGCTCTGTCCCCTGCGCCCGCCGCGGCCGAGGCCCGGGTCCTGAGGGCTCAGTCGTCGCGTTCCCCGGCTTCGGAACTCACGAGGCCCAGCACCTGGTCCACCTTGTCCATGAACCGGGCGGTGCTCTCCACGAGGAAGCGGTTGGGGTGGCCGGACCAGACCTCCAGGATCCGCGCGTCGATGGTCGCGGCCTCCTCGGCGCTCTCCGTGCGCAGGGGATTGCTCCGGTCGTAGCCATTGCCGTGGGGGGGCGTCCGGAGGTGGATCACGGCGTGGTAGCGGGCCAGTTCCGCCTCCAGGCTCGTGCCCAGGTCGCGGAAGAAATCGGCCTCGGCCCCGGGCCAGTAGGCCAGGCCGTCCAGGGTCCCCCGGTCGCAGAGGATCACCGGACGCCGGGTCCGGCCTCCGTGGGCGCCGTTCACGTCGGGGGGGTGCTCCAGGGCGATGCGCTCCAGTTCCCTCTGCACGTGGTAGATCGCCCGCTGCACCGCGCGGTGCCCCGCCACGTCCTTGCGCCGGGGGAAGCCCCCGGCGAAAAGGATGGAGGCCGCTTCCGGCAACACGGCGACCCCCCGGTGGAAGTTCCGGCGCACCACCTCCAGCACCGCCGTCTTGCCGGCCCCGGGGCCGCCGGTGAGGACCACGAGTCGGCAGGGTGCGTCCATGGAACCAGGGAAGCAGCGGACCCCCTGGATCGCAATTGCATCCGTCACAACCTGCGCCGGGCGGTGGAACAGCGGGACGAAGCCGTGCATCCTGAGTGTCGGACGAGCAGGGTCCGGGCCCGGTTGTGATCGGGACTCAATCACCTTGCATGCACCCAGGAAGCCTCATGAAACGATTGCTATGGCTCCCCTTCCTCCTCCTCGGCTGCTCGAGGGACTCGGACATCACGGTCTACAAGGTGCCGAAGGCCGTGGGCGGGCAGCCCCAGGCGGCCCTGCCCTCCGGCCACCCGTCCATGGACGGCGGGATGCCCGGCGGGGCCCCCGCCGGCCCAGGGATGGAAGCGCCCGCCGGCGGCGGGATGGACGCTCCGGCCTCCACGGCCCTGGCCTGGAGCGATCCGCCAGGATGGAAGCGCGAGGCCGGCTCGGGCATGCGGGTGGCCAGCTATAAGCTGGACGGCGGCGTGGAGGTCACGGTGATCTCCCTGGCCGGCACCGGCGGAGGCGACCTGGAGAACGTCAACCGGTGGCGCGGCCAGATGGGCCTGCAGCCGGTGTCGAGCCTTCAGGGCGCCGTGGTGGAGGTCCCCACGGGCCACGGCCCCGCCAAGCTCGTGGAATTCGACGGCGCGGGCCCCCAGGCGGGCAAGCGCATGGTGGCCGCCCTCAAGGACGAGCATGGCACCACCTGGTTCTTCAAGATGACCGGACCCGCCGCGGCCGTGGCCAAGGCCAAGCCCGCACTCGTCCAGCTGCTCGGGAGCCTGCGCCATGGCTGATTCCGCCTTCCTCAAGCGCCTGAAGCCCCTGGCTTCGCTGCAACTCACGATCATCCTGATCGCGCTTCTGATGCTGCTTGTCGTCTTCTGCACCCTCGCCCAGGTGCACCTCGGCGTCTTCGGCGCCGTGAAGGTCTACATGCGGAGCTTCCTCGTGTGGTGGGGCCCTGAGGGGGCTTCCTGGAAGATCCCCGTCTTCCCCGGCGGCGCCCTGGTGGGCCTGGCGCTGCTCATCAACCTCACCGCCGTGATGTTCGTCCGCCTCGAGTTCTCCTGGCGCAAGGGGGGCCTCTGGCTCTCCCACATCGGGCTGATCCTGCTCTTCGCCGGGGAGTTCATCTCCGGGGCCATGCAGATCGAGAGCCACATGCCCATCAAGGTGGGCCAGACCATGAACTACGGGGAGGATCTGCGCCACGTGGAGCTGGTCGCCGTGGATCCCGGCGGCCCGGAGGCCAAGGAGGACACGGTCCACGCCATCCACCAGCGCCGCCTGGTGCCCGGGGCCACCATCGCCGATCCGCGCTTCCCCTTCACCGTGAAGGTCGTGAAGTACATGACGAACTCCCGGGTCCAGCAGGCGCCCTTCCTCGCCGCCAAGGGCCCCGCCACCGCCGGCGCCGGCACCGAGGTCATCGCCCAGGAGGCCGAGAACGCCCCCTCCGAGGAGCAGAACACGCCCTCCCTGTACGCCGAACTGAGCTCCGGCGGGAAGGCGCTGGGGACCTGGCTGCTCAGCACCGCCCTCCTGCCCCAGACGCTCGAGGTGGAGGGCAAGAAGTACGACCTGGCCCTGCGCCTCCGGCGCGTGTACGTCCCCTACACGCTCACCCTGAAGGAATTCCACCACGACGTGTACCCGGGCACCCAGATCCCCAAGAACTTCTCCAGCCTCGTGCGCCTCCAGGACCGGGAGACCGGCGAGGACCGGGACGTGCTCATCTACATGAACCATCCCCTGCGCTACCGTGGCAGCACCTTCTTCCAGGCCAGTTTCGGGGAGAACGACACCCTGTCGATCCTCCAGGTCGTCCAGAATCCCGGCTGGACCATCCCCTACATCGCCTGCATCCTCGTGGCCGCAGGCCTCGCCTGGCACTTCCTGGCCCGTCTGGCCCCCGCCCGGAGGCAGTCATGAAGCTCACCTGGATCCCCGCCCTCGGCGCCGTCCTCCTGGCGGTGCTCTTCGGACTGAAGGCCCCGAGCCCCAAGGGCTTCGACGTGGCCGGCGCCGGCTCGCTGCCGGTGCTGCAGAACGGGCGCGTGAAGCCCCTGGACACTGTGGCGCGGGCCTCCCTCCTGGTCATGCGCGGCAAGCAGTCCGTGCGCGACGGCCAGCGCAGCCTCACCCCCACGGAATGGCTCCTGGACGTGGTCTCCAACCCCCAGGTCGCCGACAAGTACAAGGTCTTCATGGTCAACGACGCCGACGTGCTGGCCATGCTCGGCAAGCGGCCGGACGAGGGCCGCTTCTGGAGCTTCGAGGACCTCGCGCCGAAGCTCGACGAGATCCGGCGCCAGGGCGAGACCGCCAGCAAGATCGAGCCCCAGCGGCGGGACCGGTTCCAGCGCGCCATCGTGGCCCTGGAGGACAGGCTCACCACCTACCAGCGGCTGAAGAACTCCTTCCAGCTGGAGGACACCCAGGACTTCACCGCGGAGGTCGCCGCCTACGCCGCGGCCATCCCCGGCGGCGTGCAGGCCTTCCGGAACCGCCAGGCGGGCCAGACCTTCGACCAGGCGGCCCTGGACCGGCTGGGCCCCTTCCTCCAGCGCTACCAGTTCCTGGACCAGGCCTCCACGTTCCGGCCCCTCCTGCCCCCCAAGGGCGGCACCGACCAGGACTGGTCCACCATGGGCAACGGCCTGCTCTCGGCCCTGCGGGACGGGCGCATCGATCCCCACGCCGCCCAGTACGCCCTGCTGTTGCGGGCCTGGAAGCAGGAGGACGTGCGCGCCTTCAACGCCGCGGTCTCGGCCCTCAAGGTGGACGCCGACGTCCGCATCCCCGCGAGCGCTTCGAAGACGCGCCTGGAGGTGCTCTTCAACCGCATCGAGCCCTTCTACCTGGGCATCGTGTTCTACACCATCGTGGCCCTGATGTTCTTCGTGTCCTGGCTGGCCTGGGAGAAGCCCCTGCAGGAGGCCGCCTGGTGGCTCATGATCGCCACACTGGCCCTGCACACCTTCGGCATGGTCACCCGCATGTGGCTCGAAGGACGGCCGCCGGTGACGAACCTCTACAGCTCCGCCGTGTTCATCGGCTGGTTCGCCGTGCTCCTGGCCATCCCCTTCGAGCGCTATTTCAGGAAGGGCTTCGCGGCCCTCGGCGGCGCCATCGTGGGCGGCGCCACGCTGATCATCGCCCAGGGCCTCACGGGCCAGGGCAGCGGCGACACCATGGAGATGATGCAGGCGGTGCTGGACTCCAACTTCTGGCTGGCCACCCACGTCACCACCATCACCATCGGCTACAGCGCGACCTTCCTCGCGGGGCTGCTGGCCCACATCTGGATCTTCCGCAGCGCCTTCTCGAAGAGCTTCACTTCGGATGATGCCAAGGTCCTGAACAAGGCCACCTACGGCGTCATCTGCTTCGCCCTCTTCTTCAGCTTCGTGGGCACGGTGCTCGGCGGCATCTGGGCCGACCAGAGCTGGGGCCGCTTCTGGGGCTGGGACCCCAAGGAGAACGGCGCCCTGCTCATCGTGCTCTGGAACGCCCTCATCCTCCACGCCCGCTGGGCGGGCTACGCCCGGGAGCGGGGCCTCATGGTCATGGCCGTGGTGGGCAACATCATCACCAGCCTGTCCTGGTTCGGCGTGAACATGCTCGGCATCGGCCTGCACTCCTACGGCTTCATGGACAAGGCGTTCTACGCCCTGGCCAGCTTCATCAGCTTCCAGACGCTGGTGATCGTCTTCGCCCTGGCCTGGCCCAAGCTGAGCTCGAAACCCGAGGCCCAGGGCGCCTGAGCCCGCCTAGACGTCCAGCGCCACCCACCGACCGGCCTCCAGGTCCCAGAGATGGGCCTGGAGGGCGGCCCGCGGATGGCGGGCCTTCAGGGCCGCGGCATAGCCCCGCAGCTGGGCGGCGTAGGCCTCCAGGCGGGCCGGATCGAGTTCCGAGGCGAGCTTGAAGTCCACCAGGTGGATGCGCTCCGGGTCCCGCCGGTCCGGCTCCCAGAGTACGAGGTCGGCGAAGCCGAGACCTCCGGCCACGCCCGCGCCCGGCAGGGGCAGCTCCGTGCGCCGGGGCAGACGCGCCCAGCCCTTGGCCTCGAGGGCGGCGAGGAAGGCCTCCACCCTGGCCCGGGCGCCGGGCGCCTGGACCACAAGGGGCGAGCGCGCCAGGTGGGCCTCCACCGCCGCCGGGTCCTGGGCGGCGCGGACCAGGCATTCCCGCAGCAGGGCATGGAGGACGATGCCCTCCCGCCGGCGGGCGGCGCGTTCCGGCGGCTCCGGGCCGCGGGGGGGGGTGTACGCCGCCACGGGGGACGCCGGCGGAGATGGAAGCACCGCATCGGACCCAATCGGCGTCGCCACCGCCTCCGGCGGCAGCTCCAGGCGCGGCAGACCGCCCAGGTCCGCCAGGTCCTCGGCGACATGCGACCACTGGTAGCTCCGCTTCTCCTCCACCCGCCGGGTCGCTGGGGCAGGTGCTTCGGAGCCGCCGTCCTTCGCGCTCCACTGCTGCAGGAGGGCGAGCCGCTCCCGGGCCCGGGTGAGACCGACGTAGAGGAGGTTCAGGTCCTCCCGCTTCGACCGCGCGGCCTCCGCCGCCTGCAGGTCCCGGTAGTGCGGGCCCGCGGCCTTGCCGAGCTTCCAGCCGAGGACGAGGTGCGGCCCCTCCGCCACCCGGCCCAGGTGCCCGCGGCGGATGCCCTGGGCACGGTAGGCCAGCATGGGCAGCAGGACATCGTCGTATTCGAGCCCCTTGGAGGCGTGCACCGTCTGGATGAGCAGCGCCCCGGTGGCGCCGCTGGCCGGGGGCGCGTCCCCCTCCGGCCGCTGCCGCCGCCGCGCCAGCTCCGTCCAGGCCGTGCCGAGGTGGCCCGGCAGGGCGAGGGCCAGGTCCACGAAACGGTCGAGGTTGCGCCGGGCCCGCTCCGGTTCCAGGGCGCCATGGGCCTCCAGGGCCCCGAGGGATTCCAGCAGGCCGGGCCGGGCCAGGGCCCGGGCGAGCACGTCGGGCGTGCCGAGGGGGGCCAGGCCCCGCAGCCAGCCGAGGGCCTCGGCCGCGGCCTCCGGGAGGACGCCGGCGTCCACGTCCGCCCAGCTCCCTGCCAGCGGGACCGCGACCTCCAGGAGCGCCGCATCGGTCATCCCGCACCAGGGCCCCCGCAGCACCGCCAGGAGCGGCCGCGGGTCCCGGGGCCGGGCCAGGCAGGCCAGCAGGTTCACCAGGGCGCGCACCCCCGGGCTCTCCCAGAAGCCGTCCTGGCTCACCACGAGGGGATCCACCCCCCGGGCCTGGAGCCGGCGGCGCAGGGCGGGCAGGCCGGTGCGGCGCGGCAGCAGCAGGGCGCGGCTGCGCGGCGCCTCTCCGCCCTCCGCAGGCCAGCCTGCGCCGGAGGCCAGGGCTGCGATCCAGGGCGCCGCGGCCGGCAGGTCCGCCCCCTTTGGCTTCTCCGAATCCACGCGCGCCAGCAGAACCCGCGGCTCGCCGCGGCCTCGTCCGCCGTCCCGCTGCAGGCCGTCGGGGTCCGCGGCGCTGGGATCGAGGCGCGGCACAACCTCCGCGACGTAGGCGTTGGACGTCGCCACCACAGGCGCCGCGGAGCGGTGGTTGTCCGGCAGGCGGTAGGCGTCGCCGCGGGCGCCCGCCGCGGCGAGGGCCTCGTCCAGCAGGTCGGCCACGCCGCCCCGGAAGCCGTAGATGGCCTGCTTGCGGTCGCCCACCCGCACCGCCGCCCGGGCCCCCAGCGCCCGCAGGAAGGCCTCCTGCACCCGGCTGATGTCCTGGAACTCGTCCACCAGCAGGAGGCTCGGCGCGGGGTCCAGGGGCCGCGCCCGCAGCAGGTCCAGGGCGTCCCGCACCAGGTCGCCGTAGGTGCGCCAGCCCCGGGCGCGCTTCCGGGCCTCGAAGGCCTTCAGGACCGGCTCCAGGAGCCGCGTGAGCCAGGCTTCCAGCAGGGCCGGCAGGGCCTGGAGGGGCTCGTCCATCGCCGCGGCGTAGGCGTTGGCGAAGTAGTTGGGCAGGCGCGTCCCGTCCTCGGCAGGAAAGACCTCGAACCAGTCCTCCCAGAACCGGAAGAGGGCCGTCTCCCCTGCCTCCGGCCCTGGAACAGGTTCGAACTTCCCGCGGCCGTTCTTCTCGAAGGACTGGTGGATGGCCCCGGCCTTCGTCCGCGCGGCGGCGAGGTCCGGCAGCTCGGAGAAGGGGCGGTGGGCCTCGAGGCCCTGGCGCGCCTGCTCCCAGAAGGCCTCGCGGATCTCCTCCAGGCCGTCCTCCTCCCGCCACCGCCCGAGGGCGTCCGTGTGGGCGTCGTGGGCCACGGCCACGCGCTCCCACCGGGACTCGCGGCCCTCCCGGCCCTCCAGCCAGTCCAGCAGGCGCCGGGCAGGAAGGTGGTCCGGATGCCCCGGCGGCAGGGCCAGGGCGCCGCGGCCCGCGCGGCGCAGCAGGGCCACCAGCCGCGGGTCCGCGGAGTCGAGGAGGGCGCGGGTGGCCGCTTCGCCGCTGCGGCTCCGTGCCCCCAGGAGCTCCAGGGCCAGCCCGTGGACGGTGGTGGCGCGCAGGTGCTCCGCCTCCCGGCGGGCCCGGGCCCAGTGGGTGCGCGCCGCGTCGGGGCTGCGGGTCCAGGCCGGCCATCCCTCCACCTGCGGCCACTGCCGCGCCGCCAGCCGCGCTTCGCCCCGCAGTCTGTGGCGCGCCGCCGCCGCGTCCCAGGCCTCCCAGCCCCCCGCCAGGCCCTCCAGGAGCTCCGCCCAGGCCGCGGGCGCGAGGGCGGCGAGGCCGTCCAGGGGCTGGAGGATCCGCGCCCGGAGGTCCGCTGCGGACTCCCGGCTGAAGGTGGTGGCCAGCACCTCGTGGGGGCGGGCCCCGTCGCGCCCCAGGAAACCCACCACCAGGGCCACGAGGGTGAAGGTCTTGCCGCTGCCCGCGCTGGCGGAGATGACCAGGTCCCGTCCCTGCAGGCCCGCGGCCTGGCGGGCATCGGCGAGGTCGAGGGCAGGATGGCTCAAGCGCCCGCCTCCTCGGTCTCAGGCTCCGCCGCGTCCAGGTCCACGGGCCGTCCGCAGAGGCTGGAGAGGCTGCAGGAGGCGCAGGCCTCCCCGGGCACCGCGGGGAAGATCCCCGCCTCCGCGCGCTGGAGGAGCCGCGCGACGTGGGCCTCCAGGCGGCCCCGCGACCCGGCGTCCCCGGGGGCGAAGAAGGCCGGCATCGGCTTGCCGAAATCCCGCAGCGGCAGGAGCCACGCGCTCACCGGCAGCCCCTCGCGGGCCTCCAGCAGGCGCTGGTAGAGGGGGAGCTGGAGGTGGGACGCCGCCAGGCCGTCATGCTCAAGGTAGGCCTTCAGCGTGTCGAGCCGGCTGGCCTTGTAGTCGAGGATGCGCAGGAAGCCCTCCTCGCCGCACGTCCAGCGCTCCAGGCGATCCACGCGACCCTGGAACCAGCGCGGCGGCTCGAGCAGAGGCACAGGTCCCAGCCGCATCTCCAGCCCTTCCAGGCGGCGCTCCCAGGGCCCGGAGCCCGGCAGCCCGAAGGCGCTCCGCTCCTCCGGCAGCGGCTCCTCCTGGGCCAGGTCCCAGGCCAGCACGGCGGCCAGGTCCGGGAGCAGGGCCTCCACACCGCGCCGGACGAGGCCGGCTTCCACGTCGCCGAGGCGGAGGCGCCCCAGAAGGGTGTCCCCACGTTCGCGCCAGGCCGCCTCCAGGATGGCTTCGAGGGCGGACGCCCCGGGCCTCGACAGGCCGTGGCGGGCGAGGAAGGCGGCGGGCCAGTGGGGCGCCGTCTCCAGGCCTTCGAGAAGGGCCTGCAGCAGCCCGTGGGCGGCGGTTCCGATGCCCCGCGGGGCGGCGGGCCCCGGAGGCCAGACGTCGAGGCCGAGGATGCGCTCGGCGAAGACGCGGAAGGGGCAGCGCGCCAGACCTTCAAGCACCGTGGGAGAGACGGGATGCGCGTCGTCGAGGCCCTCGGTCCACGCGCCGGGCACGCGGTCCCGCGGGGGGGCTTCGATCCTGAGCGCGGGGAGCGTGCCCGGATCCTCGAGGCGGAGGGAGGCCTGCCGTTCCCGCTCCAGGGTGGAGGCTGCGCCGGCCTGCCAGCGGTGGCGAAGGTTCGAGGCGCAGCGGTCCGAGGGCGGCGTCCAGGCTCCGGCGCCGTCCAGGGCCTGCCAGAAGGGGCCCTGGCCCCGCCGCCGCCCTTCGGCGTCGGTCTCCGCGCTCAGGGCGACGAGCTCCTGCCGCGTCAGGGCGAGGGCGGCATTGAAGGCGAAGGCCTCGACATGGAAGGCCCGGGGCAGCGCCTCGTCCGCCTCGGCCCGGGACAGGTGGAAGACCTGGAGGCCGGGAGGGAAGCCACCACGGTGCGGCGCGCGGCGCAACGCGGCGTTGATCTGGGCGCGGCGGGCCTCGTCCAGGTCCGGCGGCGGCACGGGCGCCGCGGGCCAGGCCCCTTCGCCGAGGTCCAGCAGCAGGGTGGCCCGGCTGCCCCGCCAGCCCCTCAGGAGGGCCGACGGGTGCAGGAGCCGCACGCCGGCCTCCTCCCGGCCTTCGGGCGTGGTCGTCCCCACCTCCAGGAAGGCCCGCAGGGCGTCCAGCATGTCCCTCAGGGGGAGCGGCGCGCGCGCCGGTGCCCAGGCCTGGCCAAGAAGGCCGAGGGCGGGATGGAAGTCCGCCCCGTCCCCCAGCAGCCCGAAGCCCAGGGCCAGGGCCTCCAGCTCCCCCAGCCAAGCCGCCGGCGTCCGGGGCTGGCGGAGCAGGTCGAAGGCCCGGCCCCAGCGGGTGCCCAGGGCGGCCCGGGCCTCGGGTCCGAGATCCGCCAGCGCCGCCGCCAGGGCCTCGGGGCCGGCCTCGTCGCTGGCCTCCAGGATTTCCGCGAAGGCCCGGCAGGCGGCGCCCAGGGGCTCCGCCGCGCGGCTCGCCCCCAGGGCCGAGGCCACAAGGGCCGGGTCGCCCAGGGCGATGCCCTCCAGCAGGGCCAGCAGGGGCGCCCAATCCCGGGAGGCGGCGAGGGGACCGGCCGGGCCGCGGTGGAGGCCGAGGCCCTCGGCCTGGAGGAGGCCGTCCAGAAAGGGCGCGATCCGCTCGGCCTCGGGATGGAAGACGGCGATGTCGTTGGCGGGAATGCCCGACGAGACCCAGGCGGCGACCTGCTCCACCGCGGCCCGGAGGGCTGCGGAACCGGTGGGGAGGAGGCCCCGGCGCAGGGCCCGTCGCGCGAGGTCATCGAGTTCGAGGGGGCCCTGGAAGAGATCCTCCAGGGCCTCGCCCCACGGGTTCTCGGCCCAACCCTCCGGAGCCTCGAGGCTGAACCGGTCCAGGGCGGCCGCGAGGGATTCCAGGGCCGGGAGCACCTGGGACACGACGTGGGGTTCCCGGCCCTCGAACAGCCCACGCGCCCCCGACCCGCGGCGAGCGGCGAGGCGGAAGCGCACGGGCATGCCCTCCAGGGCGAGGAGGGCGCGCAGGCGCGCCGGCGCGAGATCCTCCAGGCTGGCGTCCAGGGGGCCGTCCTCGAGGGCGCGCTCCACCCAGAAGCCCCGGCCGCCGGCCTCCTGGACTTCCGCAGCGCGCCAGAGCGCCGCCATGGGCTCCAGGTGGCCCGAAGCCTCCACCGCCGCCAGGTAGGCCTCCAGGTGCGCCGTCAGGGAGGCGAGGCTGGCGGGATCCTCCGGGCGTCCCTGGGGCAGGTCGAGGCCGCGGAGCTGGTCCGGCAACAGCCCCTGGGCCAGCAGGTCCCGGCAGGCCCGCCCCCGGGCCTGCACGGCCTCCCGCCCCAGGGGTTCGCGGCGCCACCGGGCGGCCTGGGCCTGCTCCACCTGGAGGTGCAGCAGCTGCGCGAGGGCGCCGGGGATGGGCTCCCGGGGGTCGTCCAGGAGGATCCCGTCGAAGGGGACGAAGGGCATGGCCCCAGGATAGAGGAGCCCGCCCTAGGAGCGCGCGTTGCGGGGCCGCCCGTCGGGGTGGAGGTAGCGGGCCGGCTCCTTCTGCAGGTCCTTCCCGCACCGGGCGCAGCACACGGCGTAGCGCAAGGCCTTGCCCCCCAGGCGGACCACCACGGTGAACTCGGGCTCCTGGGGGATGATCTGGCCCGTCACGGGGCAGCGCCCGTTCTCCATGTCCTCCACGGGCTCGGTGCGCTGTTCCGCCGGCGGCGCCGGGGGATGGGCCTGGAGCATGCTCGCGCCTCCCGCCCCAGGATGCGGGAGGCGCGGCGGCGCGGGAAGGGCTACTTGGCCTTGGCGGCGTTGAGGGGCGTGCCATCCGGCGCCAGGTACTTCGAGGGGGCGGCCTTGAGCTTGGCGTCGCAGCCCTTGCAGCAGAGCTTGTAGGCGCGGCCGTTCACGACGGCCTCGGGGCTCTTCGCGGTCACCTTGTTCCCCATGACGGGGCAGAGGGTGTTCACCGCGGGCTTGGGGGAGCCGAAGAGGCCCGGGAGGAGGAGGGCGGCGAGCAGGGGGGAGAGCATGGGGACTCCAGGGAAAGGGGGCGGATGCCCAGGGTTCAGGCGGACAGGGGTTCAGGCGGGGAGGGCTTCGGCGGCGGGGGTGGGCGGCCCGTCCACCACCTCCCGGCGCTTCCAGAGGTAGTAGATGGCCGGGTAGACCAGCAGCTCCAGGAGGAAGCTCGTGGCCAGGCCGCCCACCATGGGCGCGGCGATGCGCTTCATGAGGTCGGCCCCGGCGCCGGTGCTCCACATGATGGGCAGGAGGCCCATGAAGGCGGCCGCCACCGTCATGGCCTTGGGCCGGACGCGCTTCACGGCGCCGTGGATGATGGCCTCCACCAGGTCGCCGGTGGTGTTCAGGCGGCCGGCGGCCCTGGCCTCGTCGTGGGAGAGGTCGAGGAAGAGCAGCATGAACACGCCGGTCTCCGCGTCGAGGCCCATCAGGGCGATGAGGCCCACCCAGACGGCGATGGACATGTTGTAGCCCAGGGCCCAGAGGAGCCAGAAGGCGCCGATGGCGCTGAAGGGCACCGCGAGCATGACGATGGAGGCCTTGAAGGCGCTCCGGGTGTTGGCGTAGAGCAGGCCGAAGATCAGCACCAGGGTGATGGGCAGGATGAGCTTCAGCCGCTCCTTCACCCGCAGCATGTTCTCGTACTGCCCCGACCAGGTGACGGAATAGCCGGCGGGCAGCTTCAGCTCCCGCTCGATGGCCGCCTTGGCGTGCCCCACGTAAGTGCCGACGTCGGTCTTCGAGGTGTCGAAGTCCACCAGCACGTACCCCATGAGCAGGGCGTTCTCGTCCCGGATCATGGCGGGGCCCGTGGTCCACTTCAGGTCCGCGATCTCCTCCATGGGGATGGCGTTCCCGTTGGCAAGGGGCACCAGCACCCGCTTCAGGGCCTCGGGGGACTCCCGGTAGTCGCGGGCGTAGCGGACGTTCACGGGGTAGCGGGCGCGGCCCTCGAAGACCGTGCTCTGGTTGTCCCCGCCGATGGCGGTCATCACCAGCATGTTGGCCTGCTCGACGCTGAGCCCGTGGCGGGCCAGCTGGTCCCGCTTGAGCACGAAGTCCAGGAAGTAGCCCTGGGCCGTGCGCTCGGCGAAGGCGCTGCGGGTGCCCGGCACGCGCTGCAGGATGCCCTCGGCCTCCACGGCGATGCGCTGGATGGTCTCCAGGTCCGCCCCGCCGATCTTGAGGCCCACCGGCGTGCGGATGCCCGTGCTGAGCATGTCCAGGCGCGCCTTGATGGGCATGGTCCAGGCGTTCGGGATGGCCGGAAGCCTCACCGCGCGGTCGAGGTCCGCGACGATCTCGTCCTGGGTGATGCGGTCCCGCCAGAAGCTGCGCAGGGGCGCCTTCAGCCATTCCGGCGCCCAGCCGGAGTACCAGCGGGGCTTCTCCCGCCACTGGGACTCGGGCTTGAGGACGATGACCGTCTCCATCATGGAGAAGGGGGCGGGGTCGGTGGCCGTGTCGGCGCGGCCCGCCTTGCCGAAGACGCGCTCCACCTCGGGGACGGTGCGGATGAGGCGGTCCTGGACCTGCAGGATGCGCTGGGCCTCGGTCTGGCTCAGCCCCGGCAGGGTGGAGGGCATGTAGAGCAGCGTGCCCTCGTTCAGGGGGGGCATGAACTCGCTGCCCAGGGCCATGAAGGCGGGGATGGTGCCCGCCACCAGGAGGGCCGCCGCGACCAGGGTGGCCTTGGCGTGCTTCACCACGAAGCGGCAGGGGGGCTCGTAGATGCGGTGGAGGAGCACGCTGATGGGGTGCTTCTCCTCGGCGTAGTACTTGCCCACGGCGAGCTGGGTCGCCGTCCAGGCGAGCCACCGCGGCTTGAAGGTGAACGGCTCGATGCGCGCGAAGAGCATGCGCATCGCCGGGTCCAGGGTGAGGGCCAGGACCGCCGCGATGGCCATGGCCAGGTTCTTGGAATAGGCCAGGGGCTTGAAGAGGCGGCCCTCCTGGTCCACGAGGGTGAAGATGGGCAGGAAGCTCACCGCCACCACCAGGAGGCTGAAGAAGACGCTGGGGCCGACCTCCATGAGGGCCTGGAGGCGCACCTCGTAGAAGCTCCCGGGCTTCCCGGCCTCGATCCACCGCTCGATCTTCTTGTAGGCGTTCTCCACCTCCACGATGGCGCCGTC
>JABLTH010025115.1_pt1 | contig 14487 bp, 7 predicted proteins | sample 7875711 | NCBI WGS metagenome assembly JABLTH01 (sample SAMN14941262, study PRJNA633318) | bioreactor metagenome | isolation source: bioreactor | place: China | collected 2019-03-05 | reverse complement strand
TTGGCCACGGGCCTGCGCGAGGATCCCACGCAATCGCCCGAAACCTTCGCCCAGCCATTCGTCGACGCCGAAAAGGGCGTGCCCGATGTGCGCGCCGCGCTCGACGGTGCGCGCGCCATCCTGATGGAAACGATCGCCGAAGACGCTCATCTGGTCGGCGAACTGCGCGATTGGCTGTGGGAGAAGGGCCAGATCCGCGCCAAGGTGGTCGAAGGCAAGGAGAACGAAGGCGCGAAATTCCGCGACTACTTCGACCACATGGAAGCCATTGCCAAGATCCCTTCGCATCGCCTGCTGGCCCTCATGCGTGCGCGCAACGAGAGCATCATCGAGCTGGACCTCGCGCCCGGTCTCGACGCCGAGCAGGGCCATCTCGAAGGCGAGGGCCGCGTCGCCTCCCATGCGGGCATCCATGACCGCGGCCGCCCGGCTGATGCCTGGCTGCGCGAAACGGTGCGCCTGACCTGGCGCGTCAAGCTGCATCTCCACCTGACGCTGGATCTGTTCGGCAAGGTGCGCGAGAACGCCGAGGACGAAGCGATCCGCGTGTTCGGCGACAACCTCAAGGACCTCATGCTGGCCGCACCCGCCGGCGCCAGGACGGTGATGGGTCTGGACCCGGGCATCCGCACGGGCGTGAAGGTCGCCGTGGTCGATCCCACCGGCAAGGTGCTGGCCACCGATACCGTCTATCCGCACGAGCCGCGCAATCAGTGGGACCAATCCATCGCGCGGCTGGCGGTGCTCTGCAAGCAGCATGGCGTGAACCTCATCGCCATCGGCAACGGCACCGCTTCGCGCGAGACCGACAAGCTGGCTGGCGAACTCATCAAGAAGCACGCCGACCTGAAGCTGTCGAAGATCGTCGTCAGCGAAGCCGGCGCGTCGGTGTATTCGGCGTCGGAGATCGCCGCGAAGGAATTCCCGGACCTGGACGTGAGCCTGCGCGGCGCCGTGTCCATCGCCCGCCGTCTGCAGGATCCGCTCGCCGAGCTGGTGAAGATCGAGCCCAAGGCGATCGGCGTGGGCCAGTACCAGCACGATGTGAACCAGGTGAAGCTGGCGCGCGCGCTGGACGCCAAGGTCGAGGACTGCGTGAACGCCGTGGGCGTGGACGTCAATACGGCATCGGCGGCGCTGCTCTCGCGCGTCGCCGGCCTGTCCGCCAGCGTGGCCGAGAACGTGGTCAAGCATCGCGACGCCAACGGCCCCTTCCCTAACCGCGCGGCGCTGCTCAAAGTACCGCGCCTGGGCGAGAAGGCGTTCGAGCAGTGCGCGGGATTCCTGCGCGTTCCCAATGGCGACAACCCGCTGGATGCGAGCGCGGTGCATCCGGAAGCCTATCCGGTGGTGGAACGGATCATCGCCCAGTGCGGCCGCGAAGTGAAAAGCATCGTGGGCGATGCGCCGTTCCTGCGCGGGCTCAAGGCGGAACAGTTCACCGACGAGCGTTTCGGCGTACCGACGGTGCGCGACATCCTCAAGGAGCTGGAGAAGCCCGGCCGCGACCCGCGTCCGGAATTCGTGGCGCCCAGCTTCGCCGAGGGCGTGGAAGACCTGAAGGACCTGCGGCCGGGCATGATCCTCGAGGGACGCGTGACCAACGTGGCCGCCTTCGGCGCCTTCGTGGACATCGGTGTCCACCAGGACGGCCTGGTTCACGTCTCGGCGCTGTCGCACACCTTCGTCAAAGATCCCCGCGACGCGGTGAAGGCTGGCGACATCGTCAAGGTCAAGGTGATGGAGGTGGACCTGCCTCGCCAGCGCATCGGCCTGTCCATGCGCCTGGACGACGAGCCTGGCCAGAGTCGCGGCGGTAAACCCGGCGGCGGCGAGCCGCGCGGCCAGCGTGACGGACGCGGTCCCCGGCCGGGCGGCGGCGCGCCCAAGCAGGCACCGACCCCAGCCAACAGCGCTTTCGCCGATGCGCTCTCGAAGGCCATGAAGCGCTGAAATCAGTCGCTTCCGCCATGCTGCGCTGCGATGCAGCGCAGCATGCGCTTACGTATGGGCATGCATTAACGTAACGCGGGAATAACAAAGGCCATCCCGGCTCAAGGAGCGTTACCGACATGCCCCGCATCCGCCATCTCGCCGGCGCCATCGCCGCCGGCCTGCTGTTCAGCACCGCCGCCGCCGCCACCGACTTCAGCAAGGTCGTCGTCATCGGCGACAGCCTCAGCGACGCCGGCAACATTTCCACGCTGCTGGGTTCGCCGACCCCGCTGCGCTTCACCACCAACCCCGGCACGACCACCGCCGAGAATGTGGCCGCCTCGCTCGGCCTGCCGGTCACCGCTTCGCTCTCGGGCGGCACGGACTTCGCCTTCGGCGGCGCCGGCTTGCAGCACAACTCGCCCGGCACGCCGGCCGGCGTGCCCCTGCTGCCGCAGCAGCTCCAGATGTACCTGGCCGCCAGCGGCGGCAAGGCCGACAGCAATGCTCTCTACCAGGTATGGGGCGGCGCCAACGACATCTTCTACCTGACCGCCACGTCGACCAATCCGAACGTGCTGGCAGCCGGGGCCGCGGCCGCTGCGCAGACCGAAGTGGGACTGCTTGGCCAGCTGCAGGCTTCCGGTGCCAAGTACGTGGTGGTCTACAACCTGCCGGACATCGGCAAGACGCCATCCGGCATGGCCGGCGGCGCGGCCGCCTCGGCCGGTGCGACGCAACTGGCGCTCGCCTTCAACGGCGTACTCAATGCGGGCATCACCCAGCTGAGCGGTAACGGTCTGAACGTGATTCCGGTGAACACCTTCCAGTTGCTCAACGAGGTGATTGCCAACCCGTCCGCCTACGGCTTCACCAACGTCACCACACCGGCCTGTAATGGCAGCTCGGTGCAGTGCGGTCTGGCCGGCTCCGGCCTGCCGTACAGCTACGCCCCAGGCACGAACAACACCTACGTGTTTGCCGACGGCGTCCATCCGACCACCGCCGCCCATGCAATGCTCGGCCAGTACGTGGTATCGCTGATCCGCGCCCCGGGCCAGATCTCCATGCTCGGCGAAGCGCCGCTGGCCGCCCAGGCGGCGCAGACGCGCGCCATCCGCAACGAGATGATGGCCGACGCGATGGGTAGCGACACGCGCTTCTTCGCCAATATCGACTACGCCCACCAGCGCTTCGACCAGCAAAGCAGCTCACCCAAGACCACCAGCAACAACGTCAACCTGACCGTCGGTGCGGACGTGCGCGCCAGCGAGCCCATCTCGATGGGCGTGGCGCTGGGCATCGGTCAGCACAATGCGGACTTCACGGGTGGCGGCGGCTACAAGCTGCAGGACATCAGCGGCCTGGGCTATCTGACCTATCACAACGGTGGCGGCTACGTCGGCGGCTACGTGAACTTCGCGCAGTCGAACTTCTCGGACATCGAGCGCCGTATCCAGCTCGGTGCCATGTCGCGCAGTGAAAGCGGAAAGGCCGATGGCAACCGCATGGGCGGCGGCGTTACCGGCGGCTGGTGGTTCAACTTCGATGCCATCCGCACCGGTCCGTTCGCGACGGTCGAGTGGCAGACGGTAAAGGTCAATGGCTACACCGAAAGCGGCAACGACAGCACGGCGATGTGGTTCGAGCGCCAGCAGCGCGACGCGCTCATCTCCACCCTCGGCTGGCGCCTACAGGGTCATTGGCAGGCCGGCGGCATGATGCTGGTGCCTTATGCCGAAGTGGCATGGAACCATGACAGCAAGGCCGATCCACGCGCCATCAAGGCTGGCGTGAACAGCATGCCGGGCGAGTTCGCGCTTACCGGTTTCGTGCCGGACAAGACCTGGGGCAGCGCCGATGTGGGCCTGTCCGCGCAGTTCAGCGAGAACGTGACCGGCTGGGTCGGCTATAGCGGCCGCTTCAGCGACAACAGCCAGAAATACAACAGCGTGAACCTGGGCGTGAAAGTCGGCTTCTAAGCCGCCGTTTCGACCAAACAAAAAGCCGTCCGCGCGAGCGGACGGCTTTTTTGTTGCTCGATGGAACGGCGAACTTACTTGTTCTTGCCGCCGGTCGCGAGGCTGAGGATAGCCTGCGCCTGCTTCTGCAGGTTCGCGGCTTCGTCATCGCTCAGCGCATCGGTCTTGCTGCCGGACTGCTGCTGCTTGAGCACCAGCGCGCCGTCGCTGTTCCAACCGGCACGCTCGGTGGACTTCGGCTTGGCGTCCTTGCTCGACTTCTTCTGCTGCACCACGACCCACGGCTTGCCGTCTTTGTAGGCATAGTCGGTGGTGGTGAAGCCCTTGTCGCCGTAGTCGACCTGCTCGCGGATGAACTTCACTTCGCCCGCCTCGCGGAACACCTGCCAGCCGCGCGAGACCTTGTCTTCGAGCTTGGTGCCGCTGGTGATCTTCATACCGCCGATCTGCTTCTGCACCGCACTGAAAGCGGCCAGCTCCTTCTCACCGGGCGTCTGCTCGCCGACGAGCTGGATGGACACCTGGTTGCCGGCGCCCTTGGTCAGCACCGGCGACTGCAGCGGCGCGGTGTAGCGGCGATCGCCGTCGGTAAGCACCGCTTGCACGATGTACATGCTGTTGGGATTCACGTCGGCCGGATTGAACTCCAGCTCGAACGACTGCGGTAGGCTCGCCACCGGATCGATCGTCTTGCTGGCGAGCGGTGTGCCGTCCTGAGAAGGATCGAGCAGCTTGATCTCAAGCTTGGCCTGAGGAGAAACCTGCGTACCGGCATCGCGCAGGGCAACCGTGCCGCTGACCGCGTTGGCCTTGGTCGGCTGCTGGCCCGGCGCGGAAGCCGCCGGTGCGGACTCGCCGCCGGCCTGGGCCGCGGGCTGCGACGAATCAGAAGAATTGCAGCCGGCGAGAGCCAGCGCTGCTACCGACATCAGCGACCAAACCAACCTGCGCATGTGGAACCTCAAGAAAGAATCGATCCAAAGGGACCGGGGCGCGGAACCGAGGTTGGCGCCAAGACGCCACCAAAAAGTTTCGCGGGGGAGGGTCGAAGCATACCGGAAAAAAAAGTGAACGGAAAAGTCAATAGGAGCTTTGCCTTCCATACGGTTACGGAGGGAGACATCTATCGCAATCTCCGCCTGAACGAGGTCGTTTGGACGTCCATAAAAGAGTCGTTAAGGGATTTCGCTAACCCCTTATTTTGTAATACAAATGGTCGAATCACCCTTGACTGTTGCGCCTAAGTAAAGAAAAAGGCCGCCGAAACGGCGGCCTTTCTTGGGGTGAAAAATCGACTTACAGCGAGAAGTCGTATTGCACCTGGAAACGCGCATAGCGCGGCGTGTTGAAGTATTTCGGCAGCTTGTAATAGGTGTATTTCGCGCCGTTGTTGAGGTTCTCGTACTGCTCGAAAAGGAACAGCGGCTTGTCGTTGTTGAACAGATTGATCACCGACAGCTGCATGCTCAGGCCCTTCGCCCACGACGGCTGGTAAGACACGTTCGGGCTGACCGTCCAGACCCACGGCGTGCGGCCTTCGCCACCTTCCGGCGCGACCTTGCCATTGCACACGTGGAACTGGGAGCCGTAACCGAACTGCGTGCCGAGGGTGCCGCGACCGCCGCCGTAGCAGCTGATCGGTGCGCCCGACTGCACCAGCACGTTGAGGCCGGCCGACCACTCCGGCGTGAACTTGTAGCCGCCGTAGACCTGGAAGCTGTGGCGGCGATCGTTCGGTAGGTAACCATTGGCGCCACGCATGATTTCGGGGAAATCGAAATCGGCCGTGGTGCCGGTGTCGTCCTGACCGTTGTTCGACTTCACCAGGCCTTCGGTGTTGCCGTAGTTGCGCGACCAGGTATACGAGGCGTTGACGTAGTACTTGTCCGTCGTTTTCTCGAGGCTCAATTCCAGGCCCTGGTACGAGCGCTTGGCGCGAGGGCCGAGGACGTTGCCGGGGATGGTGACGTCGTATTTGGTTGCCGTGCCATCGAGCGAGGTGTTCAGGCTCAGCGAGCTGCCGGGGTTGTAGATCCAGCAACCCGGCATGCCGCCCGGCACGGTCCATTCGTCGTCCCACGCGCCATCCAGGCCTTTCTCCTGCGCCAGCGCATAGAACGGACGCGAATCGCAGGTGTCGTCGATCGAGTTGCGCAGCTTGCGATAGACCGCGCGGGCACCGACCGTCCAGTTATCCAGGAAGCGGATATCGCTGCTGAGTGTCTTCTTGACGCCCAGGATGTACTCGTCCTGCACGTAAGGCTTGAGATCCTTCGTGCTCACCGACTTCGGATCCGGCGTGCTGCCGTCCTCGCCATTGCTGACGTAAATGCCTTCGCCGCCGCGGTCGCCCACGAGGATCGGCGAACCATCGGGATTGATGCCGGAGTACAGGCTGTCGTACTCGACGAAGTACGACGCGGTCGCCGCGCGCAGCGCGACATTGGCGGCCATCGGCAACGAGTAGCGGCCGGCGCTGCCGAACACCTTGAAGCTCGAATCACCCAGCACGTCCCACGAGAAACCCAGGCGTGGCTGCCAGATGTTGTCCTGCTTCACGAAGGACTGGCCGTTGCCGTTCTTGTTGTTGAAGCTGTCGTTGCGGATACCGCCGTACAGCATCAGCTTGTCGGTGACCTGCCAGTGATCTTCCACGTACCACGACTTCTGGTCGACTTTCACCATGCCGCCGGTGGAAAACACCGTGTCGAGCACGAGACCGGGGCTGCCGGTGGGATTGGTCGCACTCGGCTTCGAGTAGTAATAGTAGTAATGACCGCCGGAGTAAGCCGTACCGGCATCGGACGACCACTTCTCGTCGGAGTAGCCGAAGCCGATGTCGTGCGAATCGAGCTTCCAATCCAGATCGATGCGCCATGCCTTGCGCTGGTCGTTGCCGCCATAGCGGTCGAAGCTGCTGACGATCCAGCAGCCGCGCGGCCCCCAGGCCTGCGGGTTGGCATTGGTCAACCGATACGCAACGTACGGGCACCCCTGGTCGGGCGCGTTGATCTCGCCGCTGTAGCGCGTCTGCGTGCCATTGGGGCTGACCGTGTAAGTCGAGTTGTTGCTGTCCATCTTGCCGTACTGGGCAGTGAGGGTCAGCGTGTCGGTGAGATAGCCGGTGTACTTCAGGATGTTGGTCAAGCCACCGAATTTGGTGTGCATGTCACCGAGATAGCCGGTCTTCGACGGAACGCCGTCCTGGTAAGCGGCGCTGTAGTAGTTGTATTTCGTGTTGTCGGTGTTGTTGAAACCGGTGTACTCGAGGTGGTGGTTGTCGCTGATGTTCCAGTCGACTTTCACCACCCAGTAGGGACTCTTGGCTGAGGAATCGTAGGCCGTCGCGCCGGAGAAGTTGTTGCTGTTGCCCGTGGTGCTCGAGCCCGTGTACGTGGTGCCGGTCGACTTGGTGAACTCACCCAGCGCGAAGATGAAGAGCTTGTCCTTGATCAGCGGTCCGCCGAGCCAGGCCGAGTAGACGTTGCTGGCGCTGCTGTTCTTGTCGTAGTTGCGGTAGACCGTGCCGTTTGCGCGCGTCACCGTCGGCTGGGTCTCGCGCGCCCAGTTCGGCGCCGTCGTCCAGCTCACGCCACCCTTCCACTCGTTGGTGCCGCGCTTGATATTGACGCTGGTCACGCCACCCGTGGAGAAGCCGTACTGCGCGCCGTAGCCGCCGGTCTGCACATCGAGCTGGTCGATCGCCTGGAAGGGCACCTGGCCGAACGACAGGTTGTTGTAGAGATTGGTGACATTGAAACCGTTGACGTAGTAGCTGTTTTCCGCCACCGAGGAACCGCCGAAGGACGGCAGGTTGCCGAACACGGCGTTGCCCTTGATCACACCGGGCGCCAGCGTCGCCACATTGACGATGTCACGCGGCACCGGCAACGAATTCAGCTGCGACGCGGTGAACGTGGTGCGCGCCTCGACGGTGCTGACGTCAATGGCGGGGATGGAGTTGGCCGTCACGGTGACGCTGGACAGGCTGGTCGCCTGCGATTCGGATGCAGAGGCGAGGTTGACCTGCGCGGTCTGGCCTGCCACGACGGTGACATTGGCGGTGCCAATGGCCTTGCCGTCCTGGACCAGTTGCACTTCATAACGGCCGCTGGGCAGTGCCGGGACGCGGAACTTGCCATCGGCCGGCACCGCGACCGAACGCGACAGGCCCGAATCGAGATTCTTGATGACCACCGTTTCACCGGCGGCATAGGTGGCAATGCCCGCGATATCGCCTGAAGTGGACTGCGCCATGGCGGCGCCTGTGCCCAGGCTCAGACTGACGGCACTGGCCAGGGCGGCGTGGCGCAGCCGAAGTCCGGCTGACGTGCTGCGAAGAAACATTTGGTTTTCTCCCCTTTCAACGATGACGGACTGCAAGAAGTCAGTCCAAGACCCGCGGCGCCTCACGCCGCGATGGCAATCCCTGCGCCGCTCGAGTACTCCAGAACGAGACTCGTGCGTTTCCCCGCTTCAGGGATTGTTTTTCTTACGGATCAATCCGTAAGAAGTTGCGAAACTAGACCAAGATCACACGCGGGTCAACATTTCCGTAACACGCTTTTTTTCGCGCGGCGTAAGCGTCTCGAAAGACATTTGAGTAAAAGTCAACTGCCAGACTGCCTAGGAGACTCCCATGGCTACGCAATTAACTACGACACCGCATAACGCGGGAACCTTCGCCGACCGCATCAAGGTGCTGATCCAGCGTGTGGGCAGCGTCACCGAAATCGCTCGAATGTGCGGTTTTTCCGAGGGCGTGGTGCGTAGCTGGCGGGACGGCAACACCGATCCCTCCCGCGCTCGCTGCGTAACGCTGGAAGACGCTGGGCATTTCCCTGGTGTGGCTGGTCGCCGGCGAAGGCTCCATGATCCAGTCCGAGGCGATTACGTCTGGGGAGGAACTGGGCACGGAAACCTCGGTCACGAACCGTCAGCGCACCAAGCTGCGCACCGCCGCCGACACCTTGCATGCCAGCGGCGTGGCCATGGACCCTCACCGTCTCAACACGGCGTTGCGCATCCTGCAGTCCGAACTGGACCTCGCCGACAGCCATCTGTCCCTGGCGGACAACGCCGATCTGCTGGCCGATCTTTACGAGATCCTCGGTCCGGGCGGCAACGATGTAGACGCAGCGGCTATGGTGGCTTTCAACCACCGCCTGGCCGATCGGCTGAAGCGCGACCGCCACATCGCCTGACCCGCATATATAAAAGAAAACGGCAGCCAAGCGGCTGCCGTTTCTTCATGCGGCGAAGGGAGGCTCTCAGAGCTTGGCGATGTCGGCGATGGCCGTGAACTGTGCCTGCAGTTGCCCCAGCAAGGCGAGACGATTCGCGCGGACTTCCGGGTTCTCCGCGTTCACCAGAACGCCGTCGAAGAAGGCGTCCACCGGCGCCTGCAACTGAGCAAGTCGCGCCAGGACTGCCGTGTAGTCGCCATTCGCTAGCGTCCCAGCCGTTTCCGCCTTCGCCGCATCGAGCGCTGCAGCGAGCTGGCGTTCGACGTCCGCTTCGAAATGGGCAGGATTCACGGTGGCGCGCACCGGCGCCGCACCCGCTTCTTCCGCCTGCTTGCGCAGGATATTGGCCACGCGCTTATTGGCAGCGGCGAGACTGAGGGCCTCGGGTCGGCGCCCGAATTCCGCGACCGCGCGCAGGCGCCGATCGAAATCGGCCAGGGAGACCGGCGCCACGGCCAGCACGGATTCGAACTGCTCGCCGGTGAAGCCCTGCTCCGCGTAATAGCCGCGCAGGCGCTCGATGACAAAGTCGTACAGCTCGCCGGTCAATGCGGCACGGCGTTGGCCAGCATCCAGTGCCGGAGCCTTGCCGTCCTTGCCTGGCTTGAGGCCAGCCGCGAGAGCCGCCTCGGGAATCAGTTCCAGCGCCTCGGCGAAGCCGGCCTTCAGATCGATCTCCAGCCCGCCTTCGACCAGGGTGCGTGCCAGGCCAAGGGCCGCGCGGCGCAAGGCGAAGGGATCCTTGTTGCCGCTCGGCTTGAGCCCCACCGCGAAGATGCCCGCCAGGGTATCGAGCCGCTCGGCCACCGCCAGTACCCGGCCGATGCTGCCAGCCGCGATCGCGTCGCCGGCGAAGCGCGGCTGGTAGTAGCTGTCGAGCGCATCGGCCACATCGGCGGCCTCGCCATCATGGCGGGCGTAGTAGCGGCCCATCACGCCCTGCAGCTCGGGGAACTCACCCACCATGCGGGTCAGCAAATCGCATTTGCTGAGTGCCGCGGCGCGCGTCGCCTGGCCGGCATCGGCGCCGACCCGATTGGCGATCACGCGTGCGAGTTCGGCCACGCGCACGCTCTTGTCCCAAAGGCTGCCGAGTGACTGCTGGTAAGTGACGTTCTTGAGCTCGTCCTGGTAGCTGGCCAGCGGCGCCTTGAGATCCTCGTCCCAGAAGAACTTGGCGTCGGCGAAGCGCGGACGGATCACGCGCTCGTAGCCTTTGCGGATCTCGCCAGGCTGCTTGCTTTCGATATTGGCGATGCCGATGAAATGCTCGGTGAGCTTGCCCGCGGAGTCGAATACGGGCACGAACTTCTGGTTGGTCTCCATGGTGGTCACCAGCGCTTCCGGCGGGACCGCGAGGAATTCACGCTCGAAGGTACAGGCGATGGCGACGGGCCATTCGGTAAGGTTGGCGATCTCGTCGAGCAGCGCGTCATCGAGCTGCGGCAGGCCGCCTGTCTGACGGGTCGCTGTCGTCACCTCGTCACGGATGCGCTGGCGGCGCTCGACCGGATCGGCGAGCACCTTGGCGGCGCGCATGGCGTCCAGCCAGCTATCGGCGTCGGCCACGTGCACCGGGTGCGGATGCATGAAACGGTGACCGCGCGACTTGCGGCCGCTCTTGAGCCCCAGCGCCTCGCCGTCGACGATGTCCGACCCGTGCAGCATGACCAGCCAGTGTGCCGGGCGCACAAAGGAGTAATCGTGGCCGCCCCAGCGCATCGGCTTGGGGATCGGCAAGCCTTTGAGGGCCTCGTCGAGGATGTCCGGAAGCAGGGTGGCCAGCGGCTGACCAGGCTTCACCGCGCGGAAGACGAACCAGGAACCCTTGTCGGTCTCCAGCTTCTCCAACTGCTCGACCTCAACGCCGCAGGACGCGGCGAAGCCCTGCAGCGCCTTGCCCGGTTTGCCATCGGCGTCGAGCGCGGCATTCACCGCGGGGCCGCGGCGCTCGATAGTCTGTTCGGGCTGATGAGCGGCGACCTGGGGAATATGGACGGCCAGCCGGCGCGGCGTGGCGTACGAACGGGCGAGGTCCAGGCCGGCTTCCACGCCACGCTTGGCCAGCCCGTCGCAGAGGCCACGCAGGAATGCCGCCGCGAGTTCGTCGAGCGCCTTGGGCGGAAGCTCTTCCGTGCCCAGCTCGATCAGCAGTGACTTGGCAGCGCTCATGCAGCCTGCTCCTTGGACGGCTTGTGATTCTTCAGGCCCGGGAAACCGAGCTTCTCGCGCTGCGCGACATAGGTCTCGGCGACGCTGCGCGCCAACGTGCGCACGCGCAGGATGTAACGCTGGCGCTCGGTCACACTGATGGCGCGGCGCGCGTCGAGCAGGTTGAAGGTGTGGCTGGCCTTCATCACTTGCTCGTAGGCCGGCAACGGCAGGCCTGCGGCGACCAGCTTGTTCGCCTCACCCTCGCACACGTCGAACCAGCGCAACAGCTCGGTGACGTTGGCGTGCTGGAAGTTGTAAGTGCTCTGCTCGACCTCGTTCTGGTGGAACACGTCGCCATAGGTGACGGTACCGTGCGGGCCCTCCGTCCAGACCAGGTCGTAGACGTTGTCCACGTTCTGCAGGTACATGGCCAGGCGTTCCAGACCATAGGTGATCTCGCCCGTCACCGGGCGGCATTCGAGACCGCCGGCCTGCTGGAAATAAGTGAACTGCGTGACCTCCATGCCATTCAGCCAGACTTCCCAGCCCAGGCCCCAGGCGCCGAGCGTGGGAGATTCCCAGTTGTCCTCCACGAAGCGCAGGTCATGGACCAGAGGATCCAGCCCTAGCTCCTTCAGCGAGCCGATGTAGAGCTCCAGGATGTTGTCGGGGTTCGGCTTCATCACGACCTGGTACTGGTAGTAATGCTGCAGGCGGTTGGGATTCTCGCCATAGCGGCCGTCGGTGGGCCGGCGGGACGGCTGCACGTAGGCGGCGGACCACGGTTCCGGACCCAGCGAGCGCAGGAAGGTGGCGGGATGGAACGTGCCGGCGCCGACCTCGGTGTCGAGTGGCTGCAGCAACACGCAACCCTGAGCCGCCCAGTAGCGGTTGAGGGTCTGGATCACATCCTGGAAGGTGCGTGCGGACATGGCTTTCCGTGACCTGGAATAAAGCGCGTTAGTATAACGGCGCGCTATGCTCCTGGCCTGATCGCGCGCAGAAAACCGAGGGGAATCCAACGCATGGCCGCCTCACCGCAAATCGCGTCCCTGCTGGGCCGGCGCGGCAAGCTCACCCTTGAGGACGTGCTGGCCGCACTGGTCGTGGACGGCTTTCTGCTCGCGGACGACGCCAAGCAGGTTCGCATGGGCAACCGTGGCGGCCGTTCGACCATCGAGCTTCATCCGCTGGTATTGATCGCCAACGCCAAGTTGGCGAACCAGCGGGACCCCGGACGGCCGCTGAGCCTCGAGGTACTGACCGAGTGGCTGGCAACGCACGCCGCGCTGCCCTACCTCAAGATCGACCCGATGAAGATCAATGTGGCGGCCGTGACCCAGGTCGTCAGCAGCGCGTATGCCACGCGGCATCGCATCCTGCCGGTCGCTGCCTCGCCGGGAGAGGTGACCTTCGCCACCTGCGAGCCGTTCGATGCGGCCTGGGCCGCCGACCTGGCGCATATGATCCGCCGCGACGTGAAGCGCGTGGTGTCCAACCCGCTGGATATCAATCGCTATCTGCTTGAATTCTACGGGGTGCAGCGCTCCATCCAGCTCGCGCAGGACGCCAAGGCGAGCGGCTACGACTCCTCGGCGATCCTCAATTTTGAGCAGTTGGTGGAGTTGGGCAAGAGCGGAGAGGTTGGCGCGGATGACCGGCACGTCGTCCACATCGTGGATTGGCTGTTGCAGTACGCGTTCGAGCAGCGCGCTTCGGATATCCATCTCGAACCGCGGCGCGACGCCGGCCAGATGCGCTTCCGCATCGACGGTGTCATGCACAAAGTATTCGAGTTGCCGCCGCCGGTGATGACGGCCGTCACGGCCCGAATCAAGATTCTCTCGCGCATGGACGTGGCCGAGAAGCGGCGCCCGCAAGACGGCCGTATCAAGACACGCTCGGCCAGCGGCCGCGAAGTCGAACTGCGCATTTCCACCATGCCGACGGCCTTCGGCGAGAAGGTGGTCATGCGTATTTTCGATCCCGACATCGTGGCAAAGGATTTCTCGCAGCTTGGCTTTGCGCCGGAAGAGGATGCCAACTGGCGCAACATGGTGGAGCGCCCCCATGGCATCGTGCTCGTTACCGGCCCGACCGGCTCGGGCAAGACCACGACGCTCTACTCCACGCTGAAGCACCTTGCCACGCCGGAACTCAACGTCTGCACCGTTGAGGATCCGATTGAAATGGTCTCTCCCGAACTCAACCAGATGCAGGTGCAGGCGTCGATCGACCTGGATTTCGCCGCCGGCGTGCGAACGCTGCTGCGCCAGGACCCGGACATCATCATGGTTGGCGAAATTCGCGACCTGGAAACCGCGCAGATGGCCGTGCAAGCATCGCTGACCGGCCATCTGGTGCTTTCCACGCTGCATACCAACGACGCGCCCAGCGCCGTGACGCGCCTGCTCGATCTGGGTGTGCCGCATTATCTGATCCAATCCACCCTGACCGGGGTGGTAGCTCAGCGCTTGGTCCGAACCTTGTGTCCACACTGCAAGCAGGCCACGGCGCAGGACCCGCACGAGTGGACCGCGCTGACCCACGGATGGTCAGTGCCCTTGCCGGAAACCGTCTATAAGCCGGTGGGCTGCCTGGAATGCCGGAACACGGGCTTCATGGGGCGGACCGGCATTTACGAGATGCTGGTACTGTCGGCCCGACTCCGGGGGCTGATCTCCGCTCAGCTGGACCTTGGTCGCTTCGGTACGGCAGCGCTGGCCGAAGGCATGCGGCCACTGCGCATCTCTGCCGCCGCGCAGGTGGCTCGCGGGCTGACCACCGTACAGGAGGTGCTCACCGTGCTTCCCCCGATCGAATTGCCGGAAGGCCATGCTCACTAGCAGTACCGCAGGTTCCATGAAGCCCGTCCTGATCATTCGTACCGGCCGCGCGCCAGATCCCATTCGTGCGCGCCATGGTGATTTTCCCCATTGGTTTCGCCTGGGAGCACAGCTCTCGCTAGAGCGCTTGCGTGTCGTCGACGTCGCCGCCGGCGAGCCGCTTCCCGCTCCTTCGGAAGTAGCGGGCGCGCTGATCACGGGTTCCGCTGCGATGGTGACGGAGCGGGCGGAGTGGAGCGAACGGACGGCCGGCTGGATCCGGAATGCCATGGATGCGGAGCTGCCTCTGTTCGGTGTCTGCTATGGGCATCAGCTAATGGCGCA
>JABLTH010136003.1_pt1 | contig 14491 bp, 10 predicted proteins | sample 7875711 | NCBI WGS metagenome assembly JABLTH01 (sample SAMN14941262, study PRJNA633318) | bioreactor metagenome | isolation source: bioreactor | place: China | collected 2019-03-05 | reverse complement strand
GAACCTCGCCGCGCGCGCGGTGCCCTCCCCCGCGTACGTCGCGTTCGGGCTCGTGCCGCGCGTCGAGGCGCACGAGGCCGCGGAGCCGCTCGAGGACGAGGACACGAACCCGCACTTCGACGACGGCGCGGAGGACGCGGCGTCGGACGGCGACGTCACCGACGCCGGCGGCCACGCGCTGGTCCCGCTGTTCTCGTTCCTCTTCCCCGTCCCCGTCGCCGACGGGCGCCGCCTTGCCGTGGCGTGGGAGCCGATGAGCCCGACCGGGCGCGCGACGTACTTCTTCCGCCCCGACGACATCGACGACGCGTCGCCCGAGCGCGCGGTCGGCAGCGTCAACGCCGCGCTCGCGCGCGTCGGGTATCGCCGCGAGCCCGTGTACCTGTCCGCGGCGACGATCGTGCGCGAGCCGCGCGTGCGCCACTACGCGATCGCCGAGGCGCGCGTGCCCGAGCTGCGCTGGCTGCGCGCGCACCTCGTGGGTCGCGCGATCCACAACGGCGTCGACGCGTGGGGCCGCGCCTGTACGCGGCTCCTGGTGTAAGCGCCCCGGTGCTCCGCCGCGGCCGCACCGCGCTCGTGCTGGGACTCGCGGCCGCGGGCGTCGCGGCCCACGCGCAGGAGTTCCCGCGCGTCGAGGGCCGGCTCGGCGCGGTCAGCGGCCGCGACTACACGCTCATGGCCGACCTCGGCGCGGACCTCCAGTTCGACCGGCGGTGGGGCGCGACGCCGTTCTTCTCGGTCGCCTCGCGCACCGCGATCGACCGCACCACCGGCGACCTCTCGTTCAACGTGAAGGAGCTCGACTACCGCGGCGAAGCCGGCGTGCGCCTCGCGGCGACCGCGGAGACGACGCTCGCGCTGTTCGCCGGCCAGCTCGGCAAGGAGTTCGTCGACGCGGACGGGAGCCGTGCCGCGGCCTACGTGGGCGCGGGCCTTGCCACGCGCGGCTGGCGCGGGCCGGGGCGGCCGCGCGTGGTGGAGGCCGAGCTCGCCCTCGGACTCACGGTGCGCCGCCGCGGGCTCGACGCCCGCGGCTACGCGCGCGGCGGCGTGCGCTTCCGCTCGAGCGGCCGGCGCTGGGGCGCAAGCGTGCGCGCGGAGGCGCTGTTCGGCGGCGCGGACCACGGGGTCACGTTCGCGGCCGGCCCGTTCCTCGACCTCGGCTGGGCCCGCAGCCGCGAGGCCGCGCTGTTCGTCGAGTACGAGCACTCGCGCATGCCGGCGCTGCCCGCGTGGGACGGCTGGATCGCCGGGCTGCGCCTGTCCGGCGATTCGCGGCCGCCCGACGCGACCGGGCTGTCCGTCTACTCGCGCCCGCACGAGGAACGGCTCAACGACCCCGGCGTCGGCGGGCAGGTCGAGGCCGGCGCGGGCGGCGGGCGGCACGCCGCGCGGCTCAAGACGTTCTTCTCCTCGCCGTCGCTCGGCAACGGGTTCCGGCTGACGATGGACGTCGACGCCAACGTCGTCACCGGCGTCGACACGAGCGAGCTCTACTACCTCCTCGAGGGCGGCGTGCGCCGGCCCGCGTCGGGGGTCGTGTGGAGCCTCGACGCGTTCCACCGTTCGAACCACCGCCTGGCCACGCCCGGCAGCACCGTGACCAGCGACAACGCGCTCCTCCTCGGCGTCGAGACGCCCGGCTGGGACCGCCGCGCGATCCCCGGCAGCCCGCCGCTCTCGTTCCGCCTGCGCCTCGGCCGGGTCGTGCAGTCGAGCTTCGACGGGTCGCGCTGGCAGGCCCGGGTCGGCCTGCGCTGGGAGCCGTTCCGCTGGTCGACGCTGCAGCCCTTCCTCCTCGCCGACGTGCAGGCCGGCGATGTCGGGCGCACGGCGTTCGCGGCGGGGCTGTCGACCGGCCGCAGCTACGAGGTGCGCGTCGAGCGGCGCTCCGACCGCCAGTTCTACGGCCGCGACAAGGCGCTGTGGATGCTCGTCGCCGCGCGCCGCCTCTGATGCGCCGCGCGGCGCGCCGGGAGGAGTCGAGCCTCGGACTGCAGCTCGCCGTGTTCGGCCTCGTGACCGCCGCGTTCACCAACATCTACGTGCCGCAGCCCGCGCTGCCCGCGATCGAGCGCGCGCTCGGGATCGGCGCGGCGCGCGCGTCGCTCCTCGTGTCGGCGGTCGTGCTCGGCGTCGCGCTCGCCAACCTGCCCGTGGGCGCGCTCGCGGACCGCCGTCCGGTGCGCCACCTCGTGGCCGTGGGCGGGCTCGTCGTCGGGATCGCGGGCCTCGTCGCGCCGCTCGTGCCCGGCTTCGCCGCACTGGTCGCGCTGCGCTTCGTGCAGGGTCTGTTCCTTCCGACGCTGACCACCGCGGTGGCCGCGTGCCTGTCGCGCTCGCTGCCCCCCGCGAAGCTCAACGTCGTGATGGGCAGCTACGTGTCGGCGACCGTCGCGGGCGGGCTCGGCGGGCGGCTCCTCGGCGGCTTCCTCGCCGCGTACGACGGGCACGTCGCGCTCGCGGTGTCGGGCGCGCTGCTGCTCCTCGCGACCGCGGTCGCGCTGCCCGTGCTCCCCGCGGGCGCGCCCCCCGCGCCCGCCGGCGCGGACGTCGGCTTCGCCGCGCTCCTGCGGCGCCGCGAATTGCTGCGCCTCTACGTCGTCGCCTTCGGCGCGTACTTCGTCTTCTCGTCGGTGTTCAACTACATGCCGTTCTACCTCGCCGGCCCGCCGTTCGGGCTGCCGACACGGCTCGTCACGCTCCTGTACCTCTCGTACGTGGTCGGCATCGTGGTCGGTCCCCTGTCCGGTGCGCTCAGCAACCGCATCGGCAACGGGGCGACGATGACGGGCGGCGCGCTGGTCTTCGCGGCCGCGCTCGCGCTGACGCTCGTGCCCGCGCTGCCCGCGGTGCTCGTCGCGCTGTTCGGCGTGTGCCTCGGGTTCTTCCCGCTCCACGCGGCGGCCGCGGGGGCGCTCAACCGGCGCCTCGCGTCCGGGCGCGGGCGCGCGAACTCGCTCTACGTGCTGTTCTACTACGTCGGCGGCGCGGCCGGGATCAACGTGAGCGGGATCGCGTGGGAGCGGGGCGGCTGGCCCGCGGTGGTCGCGGTGTGCGGCGTCGCGCTCGCGGTGCCGCTCGTGACGGGCGTCGTGGAGTGGCGGACCGGGCGCGCCCCCGCGTGATAGGTTGTCGGCCATGCGACCCGTCCTCCCGTTCCTCGTCCCGTTGCTCCTCGTTACGGCCGCGACCGGCACGGCGCAGGCCCAGGCGCCCGACGCGACGTGGCGCACGCTCGACACGCCGCACTTCCGCATGCACTACACCGCGCCCGCCGAGGAGTGGACGCGCTACGCGGCCGCGCGGCTCGAGTCGATCCGCGAACGCGTGGTCGGCGTCGTCGGCTACGCGCCGCCGGAGATCGTCGACGTCGTCGTGCGCGATCCCGTGGCCGCGCCCAACGGGATGGCCTACCCGCTCCTGCGCGGGCCGCGGCTCGAGCTGTGGACCAGCCCGCCCGAGCCCGAGTCCGTGATCGGCAACTACCGCGACTGGCCCGAGCTCCTGGTCGTGCACGAGGAGACGCACCTCGTGCACCTGCTCCGTCCGTCGCGCAACCCGTGGCGCCGCGCCGCCGGATACCTCCTGCCGCTCGGCCCGATCGCCCTCGCCGCACCGCGCTGGGTCATCGAGGGCTACGCGACGCTCGTCGAGGGCGAGCTCACCGCGAGCGGTCGACCGAACGGCGACCTCCGCGCCGCGCTCCTCCGTGCGCGCGCGCGCGCCGGACGCCTGCCCTCGTACGCGCAGCTGGCGAGCGACGGCGCGACGTGGCAGGGCCGGGGCATGGCCTACCTCGCGGGCTCGGCGTACCTCGAGTGGCTCGTCGCGCGCTCGCGGCCGGACGCGCTGCGCGACCTGTGGGCGCGGATGACCGCGCGCACGCCGCGGTCGTTCGACGCCGCGTTCGAGGGCGTGTTCGGCGATGCGCCGCAGCGGCTCTACGACCGCTTCCGCTCCGAGCTGACGTGGCGCGCGCTCGAGATCGAGCGGCGGCTCGGCCCGCCCGCCGACGGCACGCTGTGGCAGGACCTCGCCTGGTCGACGGGCCCCCCCGCGGTGTCGCCGGACGGGGGCTCGATCGCGCTCGTGCGGCGCGCGCACGAGGAGCCGTCGCGCCTCGTCGTGTGGGACACGGCACCCGACGCGTCGGCGGAGGCCGAGCGCGCCGCGCGCGTCGCGCGGGTGCGGGCGCGCGACCCCGAGGACGTCGCGCCCGTGTTCACGAAGCCGCCCGCGCGCACGCCGAAGCACGAGCTGCCCGCGGTCGACGGCCTCGAGCCCCTGAGCCCGCGCTGGCTGCCGGACGGGGCGCTCCTGTTCGTGCGCGACGTGCCCGACGCGCGCGGCGTCCTGCACCCCGACCTGTTCCGCTGGGACCCGGCCCGCGGCGCGGTGCGGCGCCTGACGGTCGCGGCGGACCTGCGTGCGCCCGACCCGGCACCCGACGGCACGTGGGCGATCGCGGTGCGCGCGCGGAACGGCCTCGCGCAGCTCGTGCGCGTCGCGCTCGACGACGGGGCGGTCACCGAGCTCACCCCGCCGAAGGTCGACGTCATCCCCGCGTGGCCGCGCCTGTCCCCGGACGGGACGCGCGTCGCCTACGTGAAGCACGCGCGCCCGGGCTGGGCGCTCGTCGTGCGCGAGCTGGCCGGCGGTGCGGAGACCGTGCTGCCCGTGCCCCTCAACGCGAGCGTGGCCTTCCCCGCGTGGACGCCCGACGGGCGCGGCGTGCTCGCGAGCGTCGGCGCGGGCGGGCTGATCGACCTCGTCGCGTTCCGCGCCGACGGCGCCGCGCCGCCGCGGCGCGTGACGCGCACGCTCGGCGCCGCGCGCGCGCCCGCGCCGGCGCGCGACGGGCGCGTGTTCTTCCTCGGGCTCGAGTTCGACGGGCTCGACGTGCGCGTGGTGGACGCCTCGGCCGCGCTCGCGTGGGACGCGCCCGCTCCGGACGCCGTCGCCGCGTCCGCGGGGGACGCGCGGGCGGCGATCGACGATCCGGCGCTCGCGCCCGCGGTGCGGCCCGTGCCGCCCCCCGAGCCGCAGCCGTTCGCGCCCGGGGCGCCCGGCCCGTCACGCCCGTACGGCGCGGGCCGCGCGGAACTGCAGGGCGTCTTCGCCGGCCGTGCGGGTCCGTCCTCCGCGGGCCTCGACCTCGGCGTGCGCGCGGGCGACGTCGTCGGCCGCTGGGACGCGCTCGCGCTCGGCGCGCTGTCGTCGAACGGCGGCCCGCGCGGGCTCGCGCTCGCGGGCGCGTGGCGCGGCCTGCCGGTCACGCTGGGCGCGCACCTGTACGACGTGCGCGAAACGCCCTCGCGCCAGCCGCTCGCGGTGCCGGGCCTCGGCCCGACGCTCGACGCCGCGCGCCGCGGCCTCGAACTGCGCGCCGCGTGGCAGCGCACGCCCGCGCCCGCGTTCGAGACCGGGCTCGCGGGCACGCTCCTCGCCGAGCGCCTCGCGCCGGACGCCGCCGGCGCGGTGTCGCGCCGCCAGCTCGCGCTGCGCGCGCACGGCCTGTGGACCCCGTCGCGCGGCAAGCTCGGCGCGCTGTTCGAACTCGACGCGAGCGGCGCCGCGGGCCGGACCGCGGGCACGTCGTGGACGCGCACGGGTCTCGCGCTCGCCGCGGGCGTGTCGTGGGACGAGCGCGCGCTCGAGGTCGGCTGGCGCCGCGATCGCGCGCGCGACGGCGTCACCCCGTGGGACCGCGTCGTGCTCGGCGGCGAGGCCGTCTCGGTGCTGCCCGGGAGCGCCCTCGCCGGCCGCGTGCAGAACGGCGCGCTGCCCGTGGGCACCGCGGTCGCCGACGAGCACGAGGCGCAGTCGGTCACGCTCGAGCTCGTGTCCGGCCTTCCCGTGTTCTACGAGCGCCACCGCGCGTGGGACCGCGGCGCGGCGCACGGGGACTGGCTGCGGCTGTGGGGCGTGCGCTGGGAGACGTCGCTCGGCCCCGTGCCGATCCTGCGCCTGCCCGCGGTGCGCGTGCAGGCCGGGGTCGCGCGACTGCTCGACGAGCCGTTCCGCGGCCGGACCCGTGCGTACCTCGCCCTCGCGCTTTCGCCCTGAAGGGAGCGCTCCGGGCTAGAGCGTCGCGAGCGCCTGGCGCAGGTCCTCGCGCAGGTCGCCCACGTCCTCGCAGCCGACCGCGAGCCGGACGAGCCCCTCGGTGATGCCCGCCGCGAGCCGTTCCTTCGCCGGCACGCCGGCGTGCGTCATCGACGCCGGGTGCTCGATCAGCGTCTCGACGCCGCCGAGCGAGACCGCGAGGACCATCAGCTTCAGCCGCTTGAGCAGTTCGACGCCCGCGTCGTAACCGCCCTTCAGCTCGAACGCGATCATCGACCCGGGACCGTCCATCTGGCGCTGCGCCAGCTCGAACTGCGGGTGGCTCGGGAGCCCCGGGTAGAACACGCGCGCGACGGCCGGGTGCGTCTCGAGGAACACCGCGAGCGCGCCGGCGTTCTCCTGCGCCGAGCGCACGCGCAGCGGCAGCGTCTTGATGCCGCGGAGGATCAGCCACGCCTGGTGCGGATCCATGGTCCCGCCGTACGACGTGCGGATCTTGCGCAGCCGCGCGAGCACCGCGGGGTCCTTCGCGATCAGGACGCCCCCGACCACGTCGGAGTGGCCGTTCAGGTACTTGGTCGTGCTGTGCAGCACGATGTCCGCGCCCAGTTCGAGCGGGCGCTGCAGCATCGGCGAGGCGAACGTGTTGTCGACGACGACCGTCATCCGGCCCCCGGCGATGCGGACGCCGGCGGCGAGGTCGGCGAGTTTGAGCGTCGGGTTGGCCGGGGTCTCGAGGTAGAGCATTTTCGTGTTCGGCCGCAGGGCGGCCTCGATGCGCCCGAGGTCGGCGGTGTCGACGAAGGTCGACTCGACGCCGAAGCGCGAGAACTCCTGCTCGAGGATCAGCCGCGTCGGCCCGTACACGCAGTCCGTCCCGACGACGTGATCCCCCTGCTCGAGCAGCGCGAGGAACGCCGTCGACACCGCGGCCATGCCCGTGGCGGTCGCGAGCGCGCCGCAGCCCTTCTCGATCGCGGCGACGCACTCCTCGAGGCGCGCCACGGTCGGGTTCCCGATCCGCGTGTAGATGAAGCCCGGCTCCTTGCCCGCGAAGCGCGCCGCGCCCTGCTCCGGCGAAGAGAAGGCAAACGTCGAGCTCTGGTAGATCGGGGGCGACACGGCGCCGGTGGCGGGGTCGGGCTCCTGCCCCGCGTGGATGCACAGCGTGTCGAGTCCGTGATGCGCGTGCGGGTTCTGCGGGTCGGACATCGCGGGTCGCTCCGGAGGAAGAATGGCCTGGAGGCGGCGCGGAAGGCGGGGTTTCGCGCCCGGCCGGCCGGAGCATAACAGAGCCGGCAGGTCGCGTCCTCCGATATAATTCGCCGGTCAGCCGCACGTCGTAACAGGCAGCCCGGCCGCGGTGCGGCGGAGGGATGGATGTCGGACAAGCGCATTCTGGTCGTCGGAGCCGCAGGTCAGATCGGCAGCGAACTCACCCTCGCGCTGCGCCGCCTGCACGGCGAAGGCAACGTGATCGCGTCCGACCTCAGCGACGTGCCCGCCCCGGCGCTCGCCGGCACCGGGCCGTACGTGCCGCTGAACATCCTCGACCGCGCGGCGCTCGACCGGATCGTGCAGGAGTTCCGCATCACCTCGATCGTGAACCTCGCCGCGCTCCTCTCCGCGACCGGCGAGAAGAACCCGCTCCTGTGCTGGAACGTGAACGTGGGCGGGCTCATGAACACGCTCGAGTGCGCGCGCGAGCACAGGCTGCAGCAGGTCCTGTGCCCGTCGAGCATCGCCGCGTTCGGGCCCGAGACGCCGCACGTGAACACGCCGCAGGAGACGATCCTGCGCCCGCGCACGATGTACGGCGTGACCAAGGTCACCGGCGAGCTGCTGTGCGACTACTACGTGCGCCGCTTCGGCGTCGACGCGCGCGGGCTGCGCTACCCGGGGATCATCTCCGCCGAGACGCTGCCCGGCGGCGGGACGACCGACTACGCGGTCGAGATCTTCTACCACGCGATCGAGCGCGGCCGGTACACCTGCTTCCTGCGCGAAGACACGATGCTGCCGATGATGTACATGCCCGACTGCATCAAGGCGACGATCGACCTCATGGAGGCGCCGTTCGAGCGCCTCAGACACCACGGCGACTACAACGTCGCCGCGATGAGCTTCACCTGCGGACAGCTCGTCACCGCGATCCGGCGCCACGTGCCGAAGCTCGAGGTCGCGTACGAGCCGGACTTCCGCCAGCAGATCGCGGACAGCTGGCCGGCGAGCATCGACGACTCGGCCGCGCGCGCGGAGTGGGGCTGGGCGCCCGCGTTCGACCTCGCCGCGATGACGAAGGACATGCTCGAGCGCCTGGCCGCGCGGCACGCCGCGGGTCGCCTGTACGCCGCGGGGCACTGACCCGCGAGTCGCACCTGAATTTCATTTCGATTGCGCACGGCCCCGCCCCGCCGTAACTAGCGGGGGCGGGCGCGCGTGCTCGGCGCCGCCCGGAACCGGGGGCTCCGTGCCGTCTCGTCCGCGTGTGCCCGCGTTGGCGTGGCTCGTGTCGCTGGCCGTGGTGTTCGCCGCGGCGCCCGTCCCGGCTGCGGCCCAGACCCCGTCGGTCAGGTTCCGCTGGCCGCTCCTCCAGCAGGACTGGAACCACGTCTTCCACTACGCCGACCTCGACGCGGGCGCGGGCACGAAGGACTGGAACTGCGCGCAGGTGACCTACGACACGCACCGCGGCAACGACATGACGATCCGCGACTTCCTCGAGATGGACCAGGGCCGCTTCATCGTCGCGGCCGCGCCCGGAACGGTCGCCTGGGTACAGGACGGGAACTACGACCGCAACACGGCCCCCTGCTGCTCGAACAACTACGTCGACCTCGTGCACGCCGACGGCACGCACTCGCTCTACCTGCACCTCAGGCAGTGGTCGTCGATGGTCGCCGCCGGCGACACGGTGTACGCGGGCCAGCCGCTCGGTCTCGTCGGCAGTTCCGGCGACTCGAGCAACCCGCACGTGCACCTCGAGCTCTACGACGCGGCGAACGTGGCCTACGAACCGAACGCCGGGCCGTGCCGCGCGGGCGCGTCGCTGTGGAACTTCCCGCAGCCCCCGCACGTCGCGCAGAACGCGATGGACGTCGCGGACGCGGGCCTGCACGTGTGGCAGCCGTGGTACTGGTTCATCGTCCAGCCGCCACCGCAGATGAAGCACGTCTGGCAGAACGCGGCCAACGCGCTGTACTTCTGGATCAAGTTCACCGACGCGCACGCCGGCGACGTGTCGAACGTCCGCCTGTTCGATCCCGCGAACGTGAAGTACGCCGACTCGAGCGTCACCCACACCGCGTTCGCCGCGTGGGACTGGCTGTATTTCCAGTTCTTCATGCCGACCTCCGGCTCGCTCGGCACGTGGCGCTTCGAGTACCGGATCAACGGCGTCCTCAAGGCCACGCGCAGCTTCGCCTTCGACGCGACCCCCTACCAGCCGCCCACGGCGACCCCGCGCACCGTCGTCGTGCCGCGCGGCGTCGCGGCCGGGCCGTTGCGGGCCACGGATCCCGACGGCGACCTGCAACCGTTCCAGCTGACCGGCGCCGCGCCCGCGCACGGCACGGTGACGCTCGGTGGACCGCGCAGCGCGACCTTCACCTACGTGCCGGAGAGCGGCTACGCGGGACCCGACTCGTTCCAGTTCCAGGCCCAGGACGAGCAGGGCAACGTCAGCCCGGCGACGACGCTCACGCTGAACGTGACCGCGCAGCTGGCCAACGTGCTGCGCCTCGCCGGCCAGGACGACCACGTCTCCGTCCCCGACGCGGGCGGCAGCCTGCGCTTCACCGGCCCGTTCACGCTCGAGGCGTGGATCCGCCGCGCGACCGGCTCGAACAGGTACCAGCAGATCTTCGATCACCGCAGCCCGTCGGCGCTCGACGCGACCGGCTACAACCTGTACCTCGACCCGGGCTCGCGGCTGATCTTCCACCTCGGCAACGGCAGCATCGGGTACTGGATGTACTCGACGCGGCTCGTCCCCCTGAACCGCTGGACGCACGTCGCGGTCACGTGGGACGGCACGTACCAGCACATGTACCTCGACGGCGTCGAGGAGCCCGCGCCGTACTTCTACCCCGGGCCGGTTTCGTACGCCGGCACCGCGGACCTCAAGCTCGGCGGCTCGCAGGCGTCCTTCGAGTCCTTCCGCGGCGACATCGACGAGGCCCGCGCGTGGAACGTCGCGCGCACGCCGGCGGAGATCCGCGCCGGCATGACCTGCGCGTTCTTCGACGCCGCGGTGCCGGCCGCCGTGCGCGGGCTGTGGCGTTTGAACGGCAACGCGAACGACGCGTCCGCCGCCGCCAACCACGGCACGCGCGTGAACGGCGCCGGCTTCCGCTTCACGAGCTCGGGCATTCCCCTCACCTGCCAGGTCTTCGACGAGGACGGGGACGGCCGCCCCGACGGGCGCGACAACTGCCCCTTCAACGCGAACCCCGGTCAGCAGGACGCGGACGGCGACGGGGTCGGCGACGCGTGCGACGGCTGCCCGTCGGTCAAGAACCGCGGGCAGGCCGACGCCGACGAGGACGGCGTGGGCGACGCGTGCGACGTGTGCCCCTTCGCGCCCGACACCGAGCAGGCCGACCAGGACGCCGACGGCGCGGGCGACGCCTGCGATCCCGCGCCCGCCGACGCCGCGAACGGCGTCCCCGGCGCCGCGATCACGCTCACCTTCGGCGGCAAGACCGTGCTCAACTGGACCGCCGAGCCGAAGTCGGCGACGTACGAGATCTACCGCGGCACGCGCGACATGCTCGCCCCGCGCTTCTACGGCGTGTGCCAGAGCGCTCGCGACCCGAACACCGCCGACACGACGTTCACCGACACCGACGTGCCGCCCGCCGGCACCGCCTACCACTACCTCGTGCTGGGCGTGTCCGCGCAGGGCACGCGCGGGCTCGCGGGCGTCGATTCCGAGGGGCGCCAGCGCGACTTGCGCGCCAGGGATTGCCGCTGATCAGACGCACACCTTGACGATTTCGGGGGCGATGCGCTCGAGCGGCAGCACCTGCTGCGCCGCCCCCAGCTTGATCGCCTCCTTCGGCATCCCGAACACGACGCACGTCGCCTCGTCCTGCGCGATCGTCTCGGCGCCCGCCTCCTTCAGTTCGAGGAGCCCGTGCGCGCCGTCGTCGCCCATGCCGGTCATGAGGACCCCGAGCGCGTTCTTCCCCGCGTAGCGCGCCGCCGAGCGGAACAGCACGTCCACGGACGGACGGTGGCGCGAGACCAGCGGGCCGTCCTTGACCTCGACGAAGTAGCGCGCGCCGCTGCGCCGCAGCAGGAGGTGATGGTTCCCCGGCGCGATCAGCGCACGCCCGCGGATCACGGTGTCGTCGTTCGCCGCTTCCTTCACGGAAATGCGGCACAGCCCGTCGAGGCGCTTGGCGAAAGCGGCCGTGAAGTTCTCGGGCATGTGCTGGACGATGACGATGCCCGGCGCGTCGTGCGGCAGCGCCACGAGGAACTCGCGCAGCGCCTCGGTGCCGCCGGTCGACGCGCCCACGACGACGACCTTCTCGGTCGTCTGGATCATCGCGTGGCTCGTCGCCTTGGCCATGATCACGTCGGCGGAGAGCTTGGGCTGGACCTCGTGCCGCCGCACCGGCCGCACGCGCGCCTGCGCGGCCGCCTTCACGGCGTCGCAGATGCGGATCGACGACTCCTCGAGGAACTGCTTGGTCCCGAGGCGCGGCTTGGTGATGATGTCGACCGCGCCGTACTCGAGCGCGCGCAGGCAGGTCTCCGAGCCCTCGACCGTGAGGCTGCTGCACATCACGACCGGGATCGGCTTCTGGCTCATCAGCCGGTGCAGGAACGTGATGCCGTCCATGCGCGGCATCTCGACGTCGAGCGTGATCACGTCCGGGAGCTCGGTGCGGATGCGCTCGGCGGCCACGAACGGATCGCCCGCCGTCGCCATCACCTCGATCTCCGGGTCGGCGCCCAGGATGTCGGCCAGCGTCTGCCGGACCACGGCCGAGTCGTCGACGATGAGAACGCGGATCTTGCGGCCCGTCATGAGTCCCCCGTGCGCTGGCCACGCGCCACGCGCTTGACCAGGATCTCGCCGCTCCAGCTGTGGAAGTGGAGCTTGATGCCCCGTGCGCCGCCGAGCACCTGCGTCGCGACGAGGAAGTGCTCGTCGGCGAGCGTGGCCAGCGCCGCCTCGGCGTTCTGCATGCCCACGCTCGGGTGCTCGGGCGAGTTGCGGCCGCTGATCAGGACGTCGGCCCCGCCGAACACCTTGACGGCCACGCGGCGGCGCGGCACGCCGTGGCGGTCGACCTCCTCCGCGAGACGCCGGATCGCGAGGTCGACGAAGCGGTAGTCGTCCTGCGCACTGTCGGGCCGCGCGTGCGGCAGCTGGCCGTGGCAGATCGCCGCGAAGCGCGTCTTCGGGTCGTACATCGTGACGGCCACGCACGAGCCGAGGACGGTCGTGATCACGGTCGGCGAGGTCGCGAACGCGACCTCCCCCGGCTGGAGGAACACGGCCCCCGTCTCGAGTGTCCCGTCCGTCACCGCGCCCTCTTGTAGACGGTCGGCGCCACGGGCTCGAACGGCACGTCGAGCCCGAAGAGCGTCTCCGAGTGGCCCATGAAGATGTAGCCGCCGAGCGGCATCTCCCGGGCGATGCGCCCGAGGACCCTCTCCTGCGTCGGGCGGTCGAAGTAGATGATCACGTTGCGGCAGAAGACGACCTGCTTGGCGCTCTCGAGGCCGTAGCCCGCGTCCATGAAGTTGAGCCGGCGGAAGTCGACCAGTCCGCGCAGCTCGGGGACGATCCGCACCTCGCGCCGCGCGGGGTCCTTCGAGCGCATGAGGTACTTCTTGCGCAGCGCGGGCGGCACCGGCTCGACGCGCTCCTGCTCGTAGATCGCGGACGAGGCGGCCTTGAGGACGCGGGTGGAGATGTCGGTCGCGAGGATGCGGAAGCGAAAGCCGGGCGTCTGGCTCGCGTACTCGCTCAGCACCATCGCCAGCGTGTACGGCTCCTCGCCCGTCGAGCACGCCGCGCTCCACGCCTCGAGCGTCCGCCCGGCGCCGCACAGGCCGCGCTCGACGAGGTCCGGCAGCGCGCTGTGGACGAGGTAGTCGAAGTGGTTCGGCTCGCGGAAGAAGTCGGTCTTGTTGGTCGTGATCTGGTCGACCAGCGGCACCAGTTCCTGGGCGAGCACGGCGGGGTCGGCGAGATACTTGCAGTAGTCCTTGTACGTCGCCAGCCGCAGCTGCTTGAGACGGTGCGCGAGGCGCGTCTCGAGGAGCGTACGCTTCCCTTCCGAGATGTTGATCCCGCAGTGGTCGTAGATCAGCCGCGAGAGCGCCTGGAATTCGCGGTCGCCGATCGCGGGGCGCGCGCCGGCTTCCTGGACGGACGCGGCCATGTCAGGCCTCGATGCGCTGGTAGACGCGCGCGTCGGGCGTGAGCTGCCTGAAACACGAGCCCAGCTCCTTCGGCATCTCCTGCGTGTGCTCGAACGCGATGAGGCCCCCGGGGGCGAGCGCGCCGTGGAACATCCGGATCACCTCGACGCGCTCGTTCGGCTGGAAGTGCAGGAGCACGTTCTTGCAGACGATCGCCGAGACGCCGTCGACCGCCGCCTTCATCGAGAGCAGGTCGTGCTGCCGGAAGGCGACGCGCGCGCGCACGTCCTCGCACAGGCGGTAGCGGTCCGGCGCCGAGCCGGCGACGAAGTACTTCCCGAAGACCTCGGGCGGAATGCGGACCAGCTCGTCCTTCGGATACTCGGCGTCCGTGACGATCTTCCCGAACTGGTCGGTGTTGTCGAGATCGGTCGCGAGGATGCGCAGGTTCTTGTACGCGTACTGGTTCATCCGCTCGGCCAGCACGATCGCGAGCGTGTACGGTTCCGGGCCCATGGCGCAGCCGGCGTCCCACACCGTGATCCGGCTCCGCCCCGCGACGTACGGGACGAAGTGTTCCGCCAGGAGTTCGAGCGTCTGCAGATCCCTGAAGAAGTACGTGAAGGCCACGGTGTCGTCTCCGTCCCGCCGGCGTCAGCGCGCGTGCGCCGCGCCGCCCGTCCTGAAGAAACCCACGCTCGTGATCAGCTGCGCCGCCTGCGAGGAGAGCTCCTCGGCGGTCGACGCCGTCTCGGCCGCCGCCGCCGCGTTCTGCTGGATGACCTGGTCGAGCTGCTGGATGGCGCGGTTGATCTGCTCCGCGCCCGAGGTCTGCTCGCTCGAGGCGCAGCTGATCTCCTGCACCAGCTCCGCGGTCCGCTGGATGTCCGGGAGGATCTTCGCGAGCATCTCGCCCGCCCGCTCGGCCACGTCGACCGAGGAGGCGGACAGCTGGCTGATCTCGCCGGCCGCGGTCTGGCTGCGCTCGGCGAGCTTCCGCACCTCGGAGGCGACCACGGCGAAGCCCTTGCCG
>JABLTH010150773.1_pt1 | contig 14497 bp, 10 predicted proteins | sample 7875711 | NCBI WGS metagenome assembly JABLTH01 (sample SAMN14941262, study PRJNA633318) | bioreactor metagenome | isolation source: bioreactor | place: China | collected 2019-03-05 | reverse complement strand
GCCGACCCCGGCGAGACGGTGCGTGTCGAGTCCTTCGACGGCCGCTTCCTCGCCTGGGGTGCCTTCAGCCCCAGTTCCACCATCCGCGTGCGCGCCTGGACCTTCGACGAGGCCGAGCGCATCGACGCCGCCTTCTTCGAACGCCGCCTTTCGCGCGCGCTGGCGCTGCGCCAGCGTCTGGCGGTCGCCAGCGACGGCGTGCGCCTGGTGCATGCCGAAGCCGACGGCCTGCCCGGCCTCATCGTCGACCGCTACGGCGACCTGCTGTCGGCGCAGTTCCTGTCCGCCGGCAGCGAACGCTGGCGCGAGACCATCGCCGACCTGCTGATGAAGCTGACCGGCGCGCGCGCGCTCTACGAGCGTTCGGACTCCAGCGTGCGCGGCCTCGAAGGGCTGGAACCGCGCAGCGGCTGGCTGCGCGGCGAGGGCGCCACCGAAGTGGAGATCCGCGAACACGACTGGCGCCTCACGCTCGACGTGGCCGGCGGCCACAAGACCGGCTTCTACCTCGACCAGCGCGACAACCGCGCCGCCTTCGCGCGCTGGGTGCGCGGCCTGGGCCTGCAGCAGGTGCTGAACTGCTACTGCTACACCGGTGGCTTCACGGTGGCGGCGCTCGCCGGCGGCGCGGCGGCGGTGACGAGCGTGGACTCTTCAGCCCCCGCGCTGGCGCGTGTGCAGGCGCACGTGCAGCTGAACGGCTTCGACGCCGCGAAGAGCGCGGTCGCCGACGCCGACGTCAACGCGTACCTGCGCCAGGCGCTGAAGGACGGCCGCCGCTTCGACGCCATCGTGCTGGACCCGCCCAAGTTCGCGCCCACCGCGGCCCATGCCGAGCGCGCCGCGCGCGCCTACAAGGACATCAACCGGCTCGCGTTCAAGCTGCTGCAGCCGGGCGGGCTGCTGCTCACCTTCAGCTGTTCGGGCGGCATCGGCGCCGAGCTGTTCCACAAGATCGTGGCCGGCGCGGCGATGGACGCCGAAGTCGACGGCGCCATCCTGCAGCGCCTGGAAGGCGCCTGCGACCACCCGACGACGATGGTGTTCCCCGAGGGCGAGTACCTCAAGGGCCTGGCGGTGCTGAAGCAGGCTTGACCGGCGCCGGCAGCGGCAGCCGGGGGTCGAACTTGGCCCGCTTCACGCTGAAGAAGGCCTTCACGTTGCGCACGTTGGCGTCCTGGGTGAACAGGCGCTGCACCACGGCGTTGTAGCCCGCCATGTCGGCGCTGCGCACCACGAGCAGGAAGTCGGGCCCGGGCGAGACGCGGTAGCACTGCTGCACGGCGGCGTCGGCCACCGCGCGCTGCTCGAAGGTTTCCAGGTGCTCGGCGCCCTGGCGGTCGAGCGTGATCTCCACCAGCGCCGTCAACCCTTCGCCCAGCCGGTCGGGCGAGAGCACGGCGATCCGACGCTCGATGACGCCGGAGTCCACCAGCCGCCGGACCCGCCGCAGTGCGGTGGCCGGCGAGGTGTGCGCGCGTTCCGCCAGTTCCAGGTTGGACAGCGAGGCGTCTTCCTGTAGCAAGGTGAGCAGGCGGAGATCGGTGGAATCAAAATTCATTCGTGTACAGATACTGAAGCTATTAGCCGGCAATATTTCTCAGTCGGTGAATTGTGCCACCTTTTGCCTCATTGAGATTCAACATTTCACGCCTGCCCGCCTACCATCGCGCCCACTTCTCCCGAACAAGGACCGCTCATCATGTGTGGCATCGTCGGCGCCGTCAGCACGAACAACATCGTCCCGATCCTGCTGCAAGGCCTGAAGCGGCTCGAATACCGGGGCTACGACAGCTGCGGCGTCGCGGTCCACCAGGCCGGCGCGCTCAAGCGCGCGCGCACCACCTCGCGTGTGGCCGAGCTGGAAACCAACGTTGCGGCCGAACGCATCGAAGCCGGCACCGGCATCGCCCACACGCGCTGGGCCACCCACGGCGCGCCGGCGGTCAACAACGCGCACCCGCACTTCTCTGGCGGGCCGGGCGCGCAGCAAGCCGAGTCGGGCCGCATCGCGCTCGTTCACAACGGCATCATCGAGAACCACGATGAGCTGCGTGCCGAGCTGCAGGCCAAGGGCTACGTCTTCGCCAGCCAGACCGACACCGAGGTCATCGCCCACCTGGTGCACCACTGCTACGACGGCGACCTGCTCGAAGCCGTGCAGCGCGCGCTGCCGCGCCTGAAGGGCGCCTACGCCATTGCCGTGTTCTGCCGCGACGAGCCGCACCGCGTGGTGGGCGCGCGCGAAGGCTCGCCGCTGGTGCTGGGCGTGGGCAAGGGCGAGAACTTCCTCGCCAGCGACGCCATGGCGCTGGCCGGCGTGACCGACCAGATCGTCTACCTGGAAGAAGGCGACGTGGTGGACGTGCAGCTGGGCAAGGTGTGGATCAGCACCGCCGACGGCCAGGGCCGCTTCAAGAGCGTGGAACGGCCGGTGCGCACGGTGCAGGCGCACAGCGGCGCCGCCGAGCTGGGGCCCTACCGCCACTACATGCAGAAGGAGATCTTCGAGCAGCCGCGCGCCATTGCCGACACGCTGGAAGGCGTGGGCGGGCTGGATCCCACGCTCTTCGGCGACGACGCGCCGAAGGTCTTCGAAGGCGTCGAGCGCGTGCTCATCCTGGCCTGCGGCACCAGCTACTACTCAGGCAGCACGGCGCGCTACTGGCTGGAGGCCATCGCCGGCATTCCCACCACGGTGGAGATCGCCAGCGAGTACCGCTACCGCGAGAGCGTGCCCGACCCGAAGACGCTGGTCGTCACCATCAGCCAGAGCGGCGAGACCGCCGACACGATGGCGGCGCTCAAGCACGCGCGCAGCCAGGGCATGGAGCGCACGCTCACCATCTGCAACGTGGCCACCAGCGCGATGGTGCGCGAGTGCAAGCTCGCCTTCATCACCCGTGCCGGCGTGGAGATCGGCGTCGCCTCGACCAAGGCCTTCACCACCCAGCTGGTGGCGCTGTTCCTGTTGACGCTGGTGCTGGCCAAGGCGCGCGGCAAGCTGCCCGCCAAGGGCGAGGAAGCGGCCATGCGCAACCTGCGCCACCTGCCGGCGGCGGTGCAGTCGGTGCTGGCGCTGGAGCCGCAGATCATCGGCTGGGCCGAAGCCTTCGTGCCGCGCCAGCACGCGCTGTTCCTCGGCCGCGGCCGGCACTACCCGATCGCCCTGGAAGGCGCGCTCAAGCTCAAGGAGATCAGCTACATCCACGCCGAGGCCTACCCGGCCGGTGAGCTCAAGCACGGCCCGCTGGCGCTGGTGGACGCCGAGATGCCGGTGGTCACCATCGCCCCCGCCGACGACCTGCTGGAAAAGCTGAAGAGCAACTTGCAGGAAGTGCGCGCCCGCGGCGGCCAGCTCTACGTGTTCGCCGACGCCGACACCCACATCGAGAGCAGCCCCGGCGTGCACGTGATCCGCCTGCCGGAACACTACGGCGCGCTCAGTCCCATACTGCACGTGGTGCCGCTGCAGCTGCTGGCGTACCACACGGCGGTGGCGCGCGGGACCGACGTCGACAAGCCGCGGAACCTGGCCAAGAGCGTCACGGTGGAGTAGCGTCCGCGCGACCGCCAGCGCTATGTTGTTTGGATTGAAGTCCGTCGATGTTGATTGAAGTCCGTCGACACGTTTCACCTTGTGGAAGGCGATCGGGCCGTCTGATGGTTCCGCCCGCCCACCCGTTCCACAGCGCGAAGTGCTTGGTCTAGCCTACGCCGGCGCCACCGAGGTTCTGCTTGGCCGCTCCTGATCCGGCCGAGACGGCTGCCAGCGGGTGGTCGGCGAGCACTTCGCAAGCTGCGATCAGCCGCTCGGCGTAGGCGAAGGCTGCAGCGCGAACGCGATCCCTGGACGCGCCAAGAACCCACACGGCCGCGGCTGCGGCGCAGACCGTCATGCCCAGTCGATGCCCGGTTGGCATCGTGACGAGCAGTCCGCCAAGGTCGGCCCATGTTGCCGGCAGGGCTACGGGCACGTCGAGCCCGAGCCAGATTGCTGCCAGCACGGCTGCGGTCAAGCCGATCCAGCGCATGCCCAGCATGTTCCGCCGGAACCCGTAGGAAATGTTCTCGGTGAACAGCAAGCTGTGCTTGTTGGTGTCCCGTGTCTGCTCCAGAAGCCATCGGGTGGCGGACTCGTAGAGTCGATCTGCTTCACCGGGCTCTTGCGCTTCCTGGGCCGCAGTGGGAAACGCCACACCCAGCTTGGCCGCCAGAAAGGTGTGCAGGCGCGCCTTGGTGACCGGGTCAATCGCTTCATTTCGATGGCGCAGAAGCTGGATCGACGGCTTCCCGCCCCAGGCCTTGAACAAGTCCGCCTCCATCCGCTTGCCGCGGTCGCGGGCCACGCCGGCCATCCAGTACAGCGCTCCGCACCCGGCGGCGGCCAAAGCGAGATTGCCGAGTGCTGATGCTTGCTGCGCAAAGACGATCGTGACAGCGATCGCCAAGGGGAACAGTGCGAGCAGGGCCGGGTAGAGCCGAGCCTGACGGTCGTACGGGTCGGCAAACTTCGCGATCGAGTCGATCAGTCCCATGCTTCCACCTTGTCAGAGAACGTGATGGGCGTCGCGGGGCCCCAACCCGCGCGGGCAGGCATCTGGTGGGAGTACCGCAGTGCGTTACCGCGGGTGGCGTACGGCTGGAAGCCGCGCCGCAGAAACGCGTTCATGACGACCTTGCGCGGATGGGACGTCGACTCTTTGCCCGCCGAGGCGTACGCATACCGGGCCGGAGTCGCGCCCGTGAATGGCAGGCGGGGGCCGATCAGGCGGTCCAGCGCCGTGGTAGACACGTTGTGCCGGCTGCCGTGGTGGGGGATCTGCACGAACTTCAGGGTCGCCGGCAGGTTGATCTGGTTGAACTCGGCGCACGCCGCGGTGCGGTTCAAGGCCTGAACGCCCGCATCCCCGGTCAGCAGTACACCCTGGCCGTCGAAGTCGCCATACAAGACCACGCTGGACTCGTTCTCGGCCGATGTCGTCACATCCTCGCGCAGGGTCTCGACGAACCAGTTCTCGCTGAGCCAATCACCGACTGCGTTGGCCGCCAATGCCAAGGCGCCGATGAGCCCATGTCCCGACGAACGCAGGCCGAGACCTAGCCGCATCTTTGTCTCGGGTGACTTCTCGAACGCCGGCACGAGATCGTGGATGTACCAGTCGCGGTGCGGTGACAGCACCCAGAAGGGGCCGATCGCCTGGCCCAGGAACGGCTCCACGATCGGAATGCCGCGGCGACGGGCCAGGGTCTCCAGGTCATAGGCAGCGCGCATCTTGTCCTGGAGCCGGGCGGCGAGGCTGGCCTCGGTCATGCGGCCGTCGGCGAAGTAGCCGTGGATCAGCGGCGAGTGCTCCCACGGGCGGTGCATCCACAGCCGCTGCACATCCAACTTCTCGAGCACGACGGACAGGCCGGACGCGTGATCACCGTCGGGGTGCGAGCTGACGACATGATCGACGCGTGTCGTTCCATAGCGCGTCCACACGTGCTGGACCAAGGCTTCACCAGTCTCCTTGGTTCCTCCGTCGTAGATCAGAACTTGGTAGTTACCCGGATTTCCCCAGCGCACGGCGATCGCGTCGCCGCTGGAGTCACCGTTTCCAACGGGAAGAAAGTCGATTTCGAAGCCCACAGGATCTCCAAAAAATGGCATCAAGTCGATTGATGCAAACATTGAAGACTGGATTTTGCTTGCCTGACTCGTCGCGGTCAAGCAGAATCGCATCATAGTGATTGATGCAAATATGGCTTCCGTCGCCGACCTGGCGACCGTCCGAACGGGTTACCCCTTTCGTGGGCCGATCGCAGAGGTGCCCTCTGGGGGGGTGTTGGTCGCCCAGATGAAGGACATCGATCCTTTAGCCGGGCTCGAGTGGGAGGCTGTGGTTCGAACCGAGCTGACCGGCCGCAAGGAGCCCGACTGGCTTCAGGCCGGCGACATCCTCTTCGTGCCGCGCGGCCAGCGCTTCTTCGCGTCCAGCATCGGGCCGCCCCCCGGTCTGGCCGTTTGTGGCCCGCACCTCGTCCTGCTTCGGCTCCGCCCCGGGGCTCGGGTGACATCGGACTTTCTGGCGTGGCAGATCAACCAGCCCCCCGTCCAGAAGCAACTGCGAGTCGCGGCCGAAGGCACCAATCAGCTGAGCGTCCGCATCTCCGAGATTGAAGGGCTCAGGCTTGCGGTGCCCCCCATCGAGCAGCAGCTTCGAATCGTCGGCCTGGCCGACGCCGCCGTCAGAGAGCGCGGGCTGCTGACCCAACTCATCGCAAACCGCGAACAGCAACTCGCGGCCATCGCGGCCGACCTTGCCCAGGCCGCCGGCCTCGACCCGACGTGAAACCAGAAACCATGAACAACACCGCCATCAGCCAAGACGACATCAACGCGGCAGTCTGGTCTGCCTGCGACACCTTCCGGGGGACGGTGGACCCCAGCATCTACAAGGACTACGTCCTGACGATGCTCTTCCTGAAGTACGTGTCCGATGTCTGGCAGGACCACTACGACGAGTACAAGCGGCAATACGGTGACCACCAGGCGCTGATCGAAGAGATGCTCCGGAACGAGCGCTTCGTGCTGCCCCCTGACGCCAGCTTCTACGCCTTGCATGCCCAGCGCCACACCGCCGGCAACGGCGAGCGCATCGATAAGGCGCTGCACGCCATCGAAGAAGCCAACATCGGCAAGCTGCGCGACGTCTTCCAGGACATCAGCTTCAACAGCAACAAGCTGGGTGACGAGCAGCAAAAGAACGACATCCTGCGCCACCTGCTGGAAGACTTTGCCAAGCCCGAGCTGAACCTGCGCGAAAGCCGCGTCGGCGAGCTCGACGTGATCGGCAATGCCTACGAGTTCCTGATCAAGAACTTCGCATCCACCAGCGGCAAAAAGGCCGGTGAGTTCTACACGCCGCCCGAGGTGTCCACGCTGATGGCGCGTCTGATGGACCCGCAGCCTGGCGACGAGATCTGCGACCCGACCTGCGGCTCAGGCTCGCTGCTGATGAAGTGCGGCCGGCTCATCCGCCAGCGCACCGGTGCGCGCAAGTACGCCCTGTTTGGGCAGGAGGCCATCGGCAGCACCTGGGCGCTGGCCAAGATGAACATGTTCCTGCACGGCGAGGACAACCATCGCATCGAGTGGGGCGACACCATCCGCAACCCCAAGCTCTTGGACGGCGCGGCAAGTCTCAAGCACTTCGACATCGTGGTGGCCAACCCGCCCTTCAGCCTGGAGAAGTGGGGTTTCGAAGGTGCCCAGGCCGACAAGTTCAGCCGCTTCCGTCGCGGCGTGCCACCGCGCACCAAGGGCGACTACGCCTTCATCCTGCACATGGTCGAAACCATGAAACCGGGCACCGGTCGCATGGCTGTGGTGGTGCCGCACGGCGTGCTGTTCCGAGCTGCGGCCGAAGGGCGCATCCGCCAGAAGCTGATCGAAGAGAACCTGCTCGACGTGGTGATCGGCCTGCCCGAGAAGCTGTTCTACGGCACCGGCATTCCGGCCGCGGTACTGGTGTTTCGCAAGCAGAAGACGGACGACAAGGTGCTGTTCATAGACGCCAGCCGTGACTTCGAGGCCGGCAAGAACCAGAACCTGCTGCGTGACGCTGACCTGCAGCGCATCCTGGACGCGGCCGCCGCGCGCCAGCCCGTGGCCCGCTACGCCCACCTGGCCACGCCGGCCGAGATCGCCGAGAACGACTTCAACCTCAACATCCCGCGCTACGTCGACACCTTCGAGGAAGAGGCCGAGATCGACTTGATGGCTGTGAAGCGCGAGCGCGAGCAACTCAAGGCCGAGCTGGCACGGCTAGAGACGCAGATGGATGCTTATCTGAAGGAGTTGGGCTATGAGTGAGCCCGAGGCGCCCACAGTTGACAACCTAACGTCGATCCAGATGGCCCGCGACGAGTACGACAGGTACAGCATCTCTCTGTTCGACGAGCCCGGGCAAGTTGTGACGTACCGCATCGCGGCGATTGGTAACGCGACAAAGCTGATCGTGGCCCGAAGGAAGGGAGACAAGCGTGTTGCCTGAAGGATGGGAACGATCGACTGTGGGTGCGGCGTGCACGATCAAGAACAACTTGCGCTTTCCCCTCAATGTCGATCAGCGGGGAGCCGCAAAAGGCCCATACCCCTACTTCGGGCCCACGGGTGTTCTGGACTACCTCGATCACTATCGGATCGACGAGGAGTTCGCCGTCATTGGCGAGGACGGCGATCACTTCCTCAAGTACCGCGACCGTTCAATGACGCTGTACTTCTCCGGGAAGGCAAACGTCAACAATCACGCTCATGTGATTGGCGCCTCCGAGCGTTGTTCACCTAAGTGGTTCTACTACTGGTTCATGCATCGCGATCTGGCGCCAGCGCTTTCGAGGCAGGGCGTAGGGCGCTACAAGCTGACGAAGAAGAGCCTGAGCGAGCTTGAGATCTGGCTACCGCCGATAGAGGAACAGCACGCAGTCACTCGTCTCCTGGATACCTGGGATGAGGCAATCGGCACGGCTGAAAAGCTGCTTGCCGCTTCCCAGCGCCGAAACCGGTCGTTCGTGGCCGCACTGCTGCTTGGTAGGCGCCGGCTCGTCTCGCGTTCGAACCCTTGGACCTACCTGGACCTCGATCAGGTGTTTGAGCGCGTAGCGCGCAAGAACTCGACTGGAAACGACAACGTGCTCACGATTTCCGGGGAGCACGGCCTAATCAGCCAGCGTGAGTTCTTCAACAAGTCGGTGGCTAGCGCGGACCTCTCCGGCTACACCCTACTGCGCCGCGGTGAGTTCGCCTACAACAAGAGCTACTCGGCAGGCTACCCTATGGGTGCCATCAAGCCATTGATGGCCTACGACGCTGGCGTAGTGTCGAGCCTGTACTTGTGCTTTCGGCTTCGTCCCGGTGTCGAGGCCAGTTTCGACTTTTTTCGTCATTACTTCGAGAGCGGCATGCTCAATGAAGGCATTGGCGGTATTGCCCAGGAAGGTGCTCGCAACCACGGGCTGCTGAATGTTGGAATCGGGGACTTCTTCAAGTTGCGGCTGCACGTTCCCGAGGCTGATGAGCAGCGAGCGATCGCGAACGTCATCAACACAGCGGAGGCCGAGGAGCGACTGCAAGCACAGCGCCTGAGCTCATTGCGCTCCGAGAAGCAGGCCTTGATGCAACAGCTTCTCACCGGCAAGCGCCGCGTCCGTCTTCCTGCCTTGCAGACCACGTCATGACCACCGCTGCCCCCAACTCGAAGGAGCAGTACGCCGCGCATCTGCCGGCCTTGCACCTGCTGTGCAACCTGGGCTGGAACTTTCTAACCACGGCCCAGGCGCTCGCACTGCGCGGCAGCACTCGTGAGGTCATCCTGCGGTCCCGTCTGGTCGAGGTGCTGCAGAGCCGGCGCTACGAGTACAAGGGCCAGTGGTACCCGCTGTCCAGCAGCGGCATCGAGCAGGTGGTGCGCGAACTGTCGGCCGTCAGCCTGGCCGAAGGGCTGCTGCCCGCCAACGAGCGGCTGTACGGCAAGCTGGCGCTGGGCATCACAGTCACCGAGTTCATGCCCGACGGCAAGAAGCATCAGCCCACCATCGCCGTCATTGACTGGGCCGACTCTTCCGCCAACTGCTGGGACGTGACCGAAGAGCTGGAGGTGCTGTCCGCCCATGGCACACACCACCGTACGCCGGACCTGGTGTGCTTCGTTAACGGCCTGCCGCTGGTGGTGATCGAGGCCAAGCGGCCCGAGTCCACCCATGCAGGCAAGTCGATGGTGGCCGAGGGCATCAGCCAGCACCTGCGCAACCAGCGCCCGGACGAGGTTCCCCAGCTGTTTGGCTACGCCCAGTTGCTGCTATCTATCAGCCAGACCGAGGGCCGCTACGGCACCACTGCGACGGCCGCCAAGTTCTGGGCCCGCTGGCGCGAAGAAGAGTTCACCGCGGCCCACATGTCTGATCTGAAGAACGCTGCTTTGGTTGCGGACGTTCGCCAGCGGCTCTTCGAGGGCAAGCCGAAAGCCCTGGCGGCCCACTTCGATGCGTTGTGGTCCAAGCCCATGGAGCCTACCGACCAGGACCGCTTGCTGATCAGCCTGTTGACACCGGCGCGCTTGCTGGAGTTTCTGCGCAGCTACGTGTTGTTCGACCGCAAAGTCGGAAAGATCGTTGCGCGCTACCAGCAGTTCTTCGGCATCCGCGCCTTGCTCGCTCGCATCCTGCAGCTGAGGCCTGATGGCGGGCGCGAGGGGGGCGTCATCTGGCACACCACCGGCTCGGGCAAGAGCTTCACGATGGTGTTCCTCACGAAGGCGTTGCTGCTGGTTGAGTCCCTGGCCGAGTGCCGCGTGGTGGTGGTGACGGACCGCGTCGATCTGGAAGGCCAGCTGTCGCGCAACTTCATCTCTGGCGGTGCCTTCGGCTCAGCCATCGCATCCCAGAAGGACGGAGAAAAGAGCCGGGCGATGACCGGCCGAGACCTCGCCAGGCGCATCGGCAGCGGTACGGAGCGCATCACGTTCACGCTGGTGCACAAGTTCAACTCGGCATCCAAGCTGCCCGAGTGCCGCAACGACTCGGCCAACCTGATCGTGCTGGTCGACGAAGGTCATCGCAGCCACGGCGGCGAGACCCATGAACGGATGAAGAAGGCATTGCCGCGGGCCGCCTACGTCGCGTTCACCGGCACGCCGCTGCTCAAGGACGAGAAGACCGCCAACAAGTTCGGGCCCATCGTGCACGCCTACACCATGCAGCGTGCAGTGGAAGACGAGACCGTCGCGCCGCTGTTGTACGAAGAGCGGGTGCCCGAGCTGACGATCAACGAGGAGGCCGTCAACCGTTGGTTCGACAAGATCACGGCAGGCCTGAGCGATGCACAGCGCGCCGACCTCAAGAAGAAGTTCGCCAAGAAGGGGGCGATCTACGGCGCATCGGGCCGCATCGAGTTGATCGCCTGGGACATCGCCACCCACTTCAACGAGAACATCAAGAAGCTGGGTCTGGGCCTGAAGGGCCAGGTGGCGACCGACAGCAAGCTCGACGCCATCCGCTACAAGAAGGCGCTGGACGATACGGGCCTGGTCACCAGCGCCGTCGTGATTTCGCCGCCGGACACCCGTGAGGGGAACGCCGAGGTGGACGAGGACACACTGCCCGAGGTTCAGAAGTGGTGGAAGCAGACCGTGCTGGCCGGCGGCCTGGATGCGGAGACCCACGAGAAGCAGGTCGTCGCCGACTTTGGGACTGACGATGGGCCTGACTTGCTGATCGTGGTCGACAAACTGCTCACCGGCTTCGATGAACCCCGCAACACCGTCCTGTACATCGACAAGCCGTTGAAGGGCCACAACCTGATCCAGGCTGTGGCGCGTGTGAACCGCCTGCATGACGACAAGCGCTACGGCGTGCTCGTCGACTACCGTGGCATCTTGAAGGAACTGGACACCGCGATCCGCGCCTACCAGGACCTGGAGACACGCACCCAGGGCGGCTTCGACGTCGCCGACATCGAGGGCCTGTATCGGAACTTCGGCACGGAGTACAAGCGCCTACCGGCGCTGCACGATCGGCTCTGGTCCTTCTTCCAGGAGGTGGTCAACAAGCTTGACCGCGAGCAGTTCCGCCAAGTTTTGACACCGAAGTTCGCAACAGACTCCGATGGCCAGGAATACGACGAGCGGCAGAAACTGCGCGACGACTTCTACGCCGCGCTGACCGAGTTTGGACTGTGCCTTCAGACGGCGCTGTCCAGCCGCAGCTTCTTCGAAGACAAGAGCTTCTCAGAGGCACTGATCGCGCGCTACAAGGGAGATCTGCGTTTCTTTTCAGAACTGCGCCAGACCGCTCGACGCGACGCGATGGAGACGGTGGACTACAGCAGCTACGAAGAGCAGATCCGCCGGCTGGTCGACAAACAGGTGATCGGCAAGGAAGTGCGCGAGCCTGAAGGCGTGTACTTGGTGCACCAGTTGGGGCAGGCGGAGGACATCGCTCAGTGGTCACCGGAGAAGACCCGCAACGAAACCGACCTGATCCGCACGAGGCTGCGCAGGACCATCGAGCAGGAGCTAGCTGATGACCCGTACGCGCAGAAGGTCTTCGGCGAATTGCTTCGCCAAGCCATCGCCGAGGCCGAGGCTATGTTCGATCACCCCTTGAAGCAGTACGCACTGTTCAAGGACTTCGAGGAGCAAGTGGCAGCACGCAAGACACCTGGTGTACCTGAGGTTCTGAACGATGAGCCCCACGCCAAGGCCTATTTCGGGGCTATCAGGCTTGTTGCTGGCGACCGCGTGGAAGCGGGACAAGAGGCTGACTTCGTCGCCGAGGCTCGCGCCATCGACAGTTGTGTGAAGACGGCGGTGGCGGAGAACTCACTGAACCCACAGAACATCGAGGCGGCAATCCGCAAGGCGCTGCTGCCGCGCTTGTTCACTCTGCTGGGTCTTGAGGCTGCGAAGGCCGTGATCGACCAGGTGGTCCACATCACGCGCCTCGGCCTTGGGCGCGGAGCATGACCCAGGCATCAAGTGTTCGCTACGGCGATACGGTCATCCACTTCCGCATCGAACGAGCGCCGCGCCTATCGCCTCAGGTTCGGGTTCATGTCGAACCCGACGGGCAGGTTGTAGTGCAAGCGCTCGGCGATGCGTCGACCTCAGATGTTGTGGCGGTGGTGAGGCGACGAGCGAGGTGGATCCACGGGCACCTGCAAGCGATCAGCGAACGTCAGTTGTCGCGCTCGCCGCGCGAATGGGTGAGCGGTGAGTCCCACCGCTACCTGGGCCGCAGATACATGCTGAAGGTCATCGTGAACCCTGCCACTCCAGAGAGCGTGAAACTGGCAGGCGGCCAGCTTCAGGTTCAGGTTGTGCAGCCTGGTGCAGAACGAGTCCGAGAATTGGTGCATCGTTGGTACGACGCTCGCGCCTCAGCTTGGCTCAGATTCAGAGTGGCTGAACTGTCGGAGCGCCTGCCTTGGATACACCAGTCGCCGCCAGTGACGCTGCGGCGGATGAAGAGCCGGTGGGGCAGTTGCTCTCCGGCAGGTCGAATCACGTTGAATCCGATGTTGATCCGGGCACCGCGAGAGGCGGTGGACTACGTCATCACGCACGAGCTATGCCACTTGCGGCACCACAACCACAGTCGCCAGTTCTATGTGCTGTTAGGGAGGTATGTCCCGGGTTGGCAAGCAATCAAGCAGCGCTTGGATTCATCCGCTGAGGAACTCTTTGCCGAGTGGGGTTGAACTCGATCAGGCTGATTGCGGGTGAACCCTGCGACGAGAACTGGGGATTGATCTTTGGCTGTTCGAGGCAGGCTGCGGGAAACTGCGCGAGGACCCGTTAGCCAGCAGGGGTAGTCAGCAATAACGCCTTGAGCGTTTTGGCCGTTTGCGGCAGACGAGCAAGCTGTCGCAGTTTCGGCTTCAAACCGGGTACCAACGCAACCAGCTGTGGTAGGCCGATACGGGCCGCGGACTTGCCCGTGAAGGCTTGCGCCGCCGCCACCTTCAATTGTTGCGCCAGCGACGCATCGCGTGCGGGCCAATCGATTCCTTGAGGGCGCGCCGGAACAATCGTGGGCCTGGATGCGTTGACCTCCGCAAGCCAGTGCTGATCATTGCGGTAGAGCCATGCATACGAACTCGGCAGAATGGCTCTGAGAAGCGGTATTGACAGCAATGGGTTGGCTCGAACTAGCCGGGACCACTGGCGGCGATGTCGATCCTGAGCGCGCTTATGTTTGGCACTCGTCCAGGCATCTCGCAGCCCCACCTCTGTGCGAAGAACTCGCGTCACGGTCGAGAGCGACACGCCAACCGCTACAGCAGCTTCGGATTTGGAAGTGCCCCGGCGGAGTAGTCGAAGCAGAGTCTTGAGTTTCGGAGGCGCGAGTTCCTTGGGACGGCGTTTCATCGTCACACCGACCCGAGCAAGCCACGCCATCGCCGTTGCGGGATCAACGCCGACGGACCTCGCCGCTGCGGACGGAGACTGACCGTGCGCTGTCACGAGCGCTACCACCGTGTCACGCCTGTCGTCCGACGCTGCAGGCGCAGCTGGCTTCGGCGCGCGATCAGGTACCGTCAGATTGATCGGAGCAGAGTGGAAAGACTCCAAACTCTCAAACAGCCAGACGATTGCCAAAACGTGGCGAAGCGGATGCGAAACCGAGGAAGTGCGGTACAGCAGGCGCGCAACTTGGCTTTGAGCCTCCGACCCGGTACGAGGCAAAGAAGCAAGCTCCGGGATGAACGAGAGTGGGCCGGAGAATGCGAGATAGGCCGCCCCGAGCCGTTGGAGCTGCAGCCGACCCGAGGGCAATGCGAGTCCCAACTGGACAAGCCTGGAGCGATACCGACCTTCTGCCTCATCGAGATCGACACGCCAGCCACGAGGCGATTCGCATAGATCTCGCGACACGCGACCAAGCAGGCGCAGCCGCAAACGAACGTCCTCGGACAACGCATCGCTTGGCGATGGCAGGCGAAGATACTGAG
>JABLTH010023706.1_pt1 | contig 14498 bp, 12 predicted proteins | sample 7875711 | NCBI WGS metagenome assembly JABLTH01 (sample SAMN14941262, study PRJNA633318) | bioreactor metagenome | isolation source: bioreactor | place: China | collected 2019-03-05 | reverse complement strand
GAGGACGGCGGCGGCAACGCTGCACCGGCACCGCCCGCCTTCGACCGCGCCGAATGGGACGGGCCGCCCGCCGACGGCGAACATGCGCTGACGGTGCACGTGTGGACGCCCACGGGATCGGCCAGGACACCCGCGCAGTCGCCGCCGATCATCCGCCGCTACATCGCCGCGGTCGACGCCAACGGCGTGATCTCCACCGGCCATGCCGCGCTGGAAACGCCGGAAGGCATCTACATCAGCCTCTACCCGGCGGTCGAGATCGACCGCTCGCCCGACGACTTCGGCCGCCTGCTGCGCGCCACCGCCGACAACGACGTACCCGGCCTGTTCCAGCCCGACTACGCCACCGAAGCGCAGGCCTGGTGTCCCTCCACGACGCGCGTGCGCATCCGCAACTACGATCCCCTGCGCTTGCAGGCCTTCTGGCAGCGCTACCGCCGGAACACCACCTACAACCTGACGCACCGCAACTGCTCCAGCACCGTCGCCCACGCGCTGGAAGCCGCGCTCGAAGGCGCGGTGGGCCGCCTGCATGGCGATCGTGCCGGCTGGCGCAGCCTGCTGCGCGTGCTGGTGACGCCGGAGCTGTGGGTGGCCGCGCAGATCCGCAAGCGCGCGGTGACCATGGCATGGACGCCCGGCCTCGCGCTCGACTACGCGCGCGCGCTCAGCATGCTGGCCGATCCCCGGCCTTTCGCCTGGCGCAAGGCCGCGCGCGCCGCGCGCACCACGCTCGCCCGGCTGCGCCAGCAACGGCGCGACTGGCAGGTGCAGGACGAAGACGCCGGCAGCGCGCGGCGCTGAGGCCGGCAGGCTGCCGGGCGCTCAGGCGGACGCATCCCGCCAGCCGTCGCAACGAGCGATCGACGGCAGCATGCCGGGCTTCGCGCGAGTCGAGGCCTCCTGCCGGCGCGCCGGCCGCCCCTCCCGCACACGTGAACCGGCACACGGAGACGATCGGCGCCGCGCGGCAGGCGATGCGGGACACCGCCTCGCACGGCCTCGCACGGCTTCTCGACAGGCCTGGTGATTCCACGAATTCAAGAACCGGGACACCAGGGCACCAGGGCACTAGGACTCAGGGCACAAGTGCAGCTCGAACTGCCGCATCAGCGCCATCACCTGCGCGCGTCGCGGCGTCTTCAGCGCCATCAGGATGGCGCTGACGTGCTCCTTGACGGTGTCTTCGCGCAAGCCAAGCCGCCTGCCGATGACGCGATTCGAGAGACCGTCGAGCAGCAATTGCAGCACGTCGCCCTGACGGCGGGTGAGACCCAGCTCCGCCGGCGTGATCGGTTGGCGCGGGACGCCGGCGCACGGCGTGTGCGGCGGCATTGCTGGTGACAGGTCCCATTGCGCCGGCGCAGCCGCTGCCGGGGCCGGCAGCGGCGCCTGCCGGATCAACTGGCGGCGGTCGCGCACGCAGTGCTTGGCGAGGATGGCAGAGACATGCTCCTTGACCGTACCCTCCTGCAGGCCGAGCAGCAGGGCGATGCGCTTGTTGGAGAGACCGTCGACCAGCAGCGCGTACACGCTGGCCTGGCGCGCGGACAGCATGGGCAAGGCCACGGCCTGCGCATGCGGGGACCGTTCGTCCCCGGGGCAGCCCGGCAGCGTCGCGCCGACGGCCTGGCTCTCGTCTGCGACCGGCGCAAGGGCGCAACCCGCCGCGCCGTCCTTGCCACCACCGTCCGGCAAGCCGTCAGCGCGCATCGGCAAGGGCAAGCCCCGCCGCGCTTCCTGCTGCTCGCCGCAGGTCCGCACCTGCGTGTCGACACATGGCATCAGAACCCCAGCCCAGCCGGTCATCTTGTCGTTGTTACCGGTGCCTGCCACAGCGCAGTCCCTTCCCGCTCGATGGGTGGCCTGTCGGCCACCACGTTGCCCCTCCATTCCCGCATAGCCAGGACAGCTCTGACGTCCGGCTGTTTTCCGCGAAGTATACCGAGAAGGCAGCGCCCGTAAGGAAGCATCGCATGACGGGTTGCGCGCGCGAGACACCCGGGCCCTTGCCGTGCAGAGAACGCCATGCGGCAAGCGCCGATGGCTGCCATCGATCGCAGCCGGAGCGCTGCGCGACGGCACGGCGCACATGGCACGCTAGGGAAAGCACTGATCCGATCGCCATGCTTCCGCGGCACCGCTGTAAGTCCCGCGTCAGGTCAACTGCCGAGAATCCAGGCTATCCAACTCAAGACACTAAAGGAGACGCTTCATGTCCACCGACCTGATCGGGAAGATCCAGGCGCACCCGAAATACGCGGCGCTCAAGCGCAGGCGCAACAGCCTCGGCATCCTGCTGACGATGCTGATGCTGATCGTCTATTACGGCTACATTGCCCTGATCGCCTTCGACAAGACGCTGCTGGGGCAGCCCTTCCGCAGCGGCGTGACCAGCATCGGCGTGCCGGTCGGCTTCGGCGTCATCCTCTTTACCGTCGCTATCACCGGCATCTACGTGCGGCGCGCCAACCGCGAGTTCGACCGCCTGACCGTGGACATCCTGGAGGACGTGGCGAAATGAAGACCCCATCCTTGCGCATCCTGGGCGGCCTCGCGGCCGCCACCGCCTGCGGCGCGGCATTCGCCGGCGGCGGCGACGTCGGCGAGACCGCCAAGCAGGCCACCAACACCACGGCCATCGTGCTGTTCTCGCTGTTCGTCCTCGGCACCTTGTGGATCACCAAGTGGGCGGCCTCGCGCACGCGCTCCGCCGCGGACTTCTACACCGCGGGCGGCGGTATCACCGGTTTCCAGAACGGCCTGGCGATCTCCGGCGACTACATGTCCGCCGCCTCCTTCCTCGGCATCTCCGCGGCGGTGATGAGCAGCGGCTACGACGGCCTGATCTACTCGATCGGCTTCCTGGTCGGCTGGCCCATCATCACCTTCCTGATGGCCGAGCGCCTGCGCAACCTGGGCAAGTTCACCTTCGCGGACGTGGCGGGCTACCGCTTCGCGCAGGGCCCCATCCGCAGCTTCGCCGCGCTCGGCACGCTGGTGGTGGTGGCCTTCTACCTGATCGCGCAGATGGTGGGCGCCGGCCAGCTGATCAAGCTGCTGTTCGGCCTCGACTACTGGGTGGCGGTGGTGATCGTGGGCGCGCTGATGATGGTGTACGTGCTGTTCGGCGGCATGACGGCGACCACCTGGGTACAGATCATCAAGGCCTGCATGCTGCTGGCCGGCGTCACCTTCATGGCCATCATGGTGCTGGCCCAGTACGGCTTCAGCCCCGAGGCCCTGTTCGCCAAGGCGGTCGAGGTCAAGACGGCCATCGCCAGCGCCTCCGGCAAGAACCCGGACGAGGCCGCCAGGATCGGCCTGTCGGTGATGGCCCCGGGCGGCTTCATCAAGGACCCGATCTCCGCCATCTCCTTCGGCATGGCCCTGATGTTCGGCACGGCCGGCCTGCCCCACATCCTGATGCGCTTCTTCACCGTGCCGGATGCCAAGGAAGCGCGCAAGTCCGTGCTGTGGGCCACGACCTGGATCGGCTACTTCTATGTGCTGATCTTCATCATCGGCTTCGGCGCCATCACCCTGGTGCTGACCAACCCGGAGATGGCCGACGTGGCCAAGGGCGTGATCAAGGGCGGCGCGGGCACCGCCAATATGGCGGCCGTGCTGGTGGCCAAGTCGGTCGGCGGCGACGTCTTCTTCGGCTTCATCTCGGCGGTCGCCTTCGCCACCATCCTGGCGGTGGTCGCCGGCCTCACGCTGTCGGGCGCCTCGGCGGTATCGCACGACCTGTACTCGACCCTGCTCAAGCAGGGCAAGGCCAACAGCCATGAGGAACTGCGCGTCTCGCGCATCACCACGGTGGTCCTGGGTATCGTCGCGGTCGCGCTCGGCATCGCCTTCGAGAAGCAGAACATCGCCTTCATGGTGTCGCTCGCCTTCGCCATCGCGGCTTCCGCCAACTTCCCGGTGCTGTTCCTGTCGATGCTGTGGAAGGGCTGCACCACGCGCGGCGCTGTCATCGGCGGCTTCCTCGGCCTGGTGTCCTCGGTCGGCCTGACCATCGTCTCGCCTTCGGTGTGGGAAGCCACGCTCGGCTACCCGAAGGGTTCGGCCTGGTTCCCGTACACCTCGCCGGCACTGTTCTCGATGGCGATCGGCTTCGCCGGTGTCTGGCTGTTCTCGCTGCTCGACAACAGCGCACGCGCCAAGGCTGAACGCGCCGCCTTCGACGCACAGGAAGTGCGCTCCGAAACCGGCCTGGGCGCAGCCGGCGCCTCCTCGCACTGAGGCATCGGCCCGGTGCCGACGGGCCCGGCGGCGCCACGCGCGCCGACGGGCCTGGTTCCTCCTCCCCCTCTGCCCCTCTCCCCCACCTCGCGCGCGGCAGCGCCCGCACCGCCCTGTGTCGACATCCGCGGCACAGATTCGGGCGTTTCTCATGTGGAATCGGAAATCTCTTGAGACACCGCTGGCGTCGCGCCGATAGCCTTGGCGCTCTCCCCATATGCCCGCCAGCCTGTCATGCCAAGCGCCTCACCCGCTCACGCCCCAGCCGCCGCCCCGCTGCGATATCGATGGTTGATCCGGGTGCTGGGTATCGACTCGGCACTGCTGATCCTCGTGCCCTATCTGCTGTTCGTGGTACTGGCCATGCTGGGAGGCGGCATGTGCAACGGCTGCTCGGTCGGCTGGCGCGATGCGTCAGCGCTGATGCCCGCCTTCGGATGGGTGCTGCTCGGCGTGAGCGCACTCTTTCAGGTCGCACTCAGCGCAGTCGTCTAGTTCGTGTACCGCTGGATCGATCGTCCGCCGCACCGCTGGCGCCCGCTGGCCGTGATCCTGCTGCTGGCCTACCTCTGCTGGCCCCTGCTCGCGCTCATTGCGGGCGGAGCTTCCGCTCCCTGAGCCACGCCCCCCCGCGACATTCCCGCCGGGAAGCGCGCCCCGCACAAGGCAAGCAGGACAAGAAACGCGGCATCGCTGCAGCGAAAGGCATGGTGCGCATCCTCACCTTCGACAGGAAAGGCGCCAAGACCAAGCGCGGGATGGCCTGGCCTTGACGCTGACCGGTGCGCGCTACCTCGGCACGGAGGCTCGAAGGCGCGTACCGGCGGCGGCGCTTGCATTCCCTATGGCCACGGACGTGGCCGAGCAGCGCATGCCGCGCGGGTGGATAGCGGCCTGATCATGTTCTGCTCACCGGCAGCAATGGCGGCGTCAGGCAAGGCCCGGCGCCGCCGCACGGCCTCCTCCTCGCTCAGGTTCACTCCACCACCGCTCCGCTGGCCTTCACCAGCGGCGCCCAGCGCCCGCTCTCGCTCTGCAGGAAGGCGCCGAACTGCCGCGGCGACATCGGCATCGCCTGCAGCCCCTGGTCGTCGAAGCGCTTGACCACCTCCGGCGCCTTGAGCGCCTTGCGAGCCTCTTCGTTGAGCCGGTTGACGATGGCGTCCGGCGTGCCCGCCTTGACCACCATGCCGAACCACACGCCGGCATCCAGGCCGGGCACGCCCAGCTCGGCCAGCGTCGGCACCTCGGGCAGCTGGGCCGCGCGGCGCGGCGCGGCGATGGCGAGCGGCTTGACCTTGCCGCCCTGGATCAGCGGCGAGGTGGTAATGACCGGGTCGAACATCATGTCCACCTGCCCTGCCATCACGTCCTGCAGCGCGGGCGCGGAGCCCTTGTAGGCCACGTGGGTGAAACGGCCGCCGGCCTTGTCGGCGAACATGCCGCCCAGCAGGTGGCCGATCGAGCCGATCCCCTGCGAGGCATAGTTGACGCCGCCGGCCTTGCTGTGCGACAGCGCCATCAGTTCCTTGACCGACGCGGCCGGGCTGTTCTTCGGCACCACCAGCACCAGCGGCGAGGTCGCCAGCGCGGTGACCGGCTTGAAGTCCTTGAGCGGGTCGTAGGAGAAATTGCGGTACAGGCCCGGGTTGATGGCGAACATCTCGGTGGCGGCGATGAAGACGGTGTGGCCGTCGGAGTCGGCGCGCTTGACCTGCAGGGCGGCGATCTGCCCGCCGCCGCCCGGACGGTTCTCCACCACCACCGGCTTGCCCAGGCCGTTGCCCATCTGCTGGGCGAGCTGGCGCGCGATCATGTCGGTGATGCCGCCGGCCGGGAACGGCACCACGAAGGTCAGCGGCCGGTTCGGGAAGGTGTCGGTATCGGCGCCGGCGGCGGGTGCCGCCAGGCAGGCGGCGGCCGCTGCGGCGGCCGCGCCCAGTGCAAGGCGCGCGAACGCGCGCCGGGGATGGCGATGGCTCATGCTCTGTCTCCTGTTTCCTGTTTCTCGTGGGGGACGGGGCCGTCGATGCGGCCCTCTGGATGGCGGCGCGGCGCCGGTGCCGCGCCGCCGTGGTACGGCGGCCTGCGCTCTGAGGCCTCGGGTCCGGGGCCTGAGCGCCGGCGGGCCTCAGGCCGCGGCGAAGCTCGCGCGCACGCTGCCGACGCCGCTGATGCGCGCCTCGTAGCAACGGCCGGGCTCGGCCGCCACCATCGGGCCCAGCGCGCCGGTCAGCACCAGGTCGCCGGCACGCAGCGGATCGCCCAGCGAGGCGAGCTTGCGCGCCAGCCACACGGCGGCATTGAGCGGATGGCCGAGGCAGGCCGAGCCCTGGCCCGCCGAGACGCGCGCATCGCCGGCAAACATCTCCATCTGCACGGTCTTCAGGTCCAGCCCGGCCAGCGGCACCGGCACCGCGCCCAGCACCACCAGCCCGCTGGAGGCGTTGTCGGCCACGGTATCGACGTAGCTGATGTTCCAGTCGGCGATGCGGCTGCCGACCACCTCGATGGCGGGCAGCACGTAGTCGACCGCGCCGATCAGGTCGACCAGGGTGGCATCGGCGGCGCTCACGTCATGCTTGAGCACCAGTGCCACTTCGGCTTCCACCTTTGGCTGCAGGGTGCGCGCCGGCGGGATGGGCTCATCGTCGCCGTACACCATGTCGGCGAACAGCGTGCCGAAATCGGGCTGGTCGACGCCGAGCTGGCGCTGCACCGCCGGCGAGGTCAGGCCGATCTTGCGGCCGACCACGCGGCGGCCGCGCGCCTGCCAGAAGGCGACATTGGCGCGCTGGATGGCATAAGCGGTGTCGGCATCGCCGGCGGCGATCTCGCCGCGCAGCGGCGCGACCGGGCTGCGCTCCTGCTCGGCGCGGCGCAGGCGCTCGGCCAGGGTGGCGATGAGGTCTTGCTGGGTCATGTCTGGGGCGTCCTGTCGTTGGAGGGAGGGTTGGCAGCCGGTCTCAAGCGTCCGTTCCGGCCTGCGCGGCGTGCATCACGGCGAAGCCGGCGATCCATTCAGGAATCGCACGGTAGTAATCGATCTCGGCCTGGTAGGGACCGGCTGCCGCCAGCGCGGCGAAGGCGCCGATCCAGGTGCGGATCTCGTGCGCCGACTTGCCGCCCTCGCGCGTGATGGCGGCATCGGTCATGCCGTCCACGGCGCTCAGCTCGCCCCGCTGCAGGGTGGCCAGGAAGGCCTGGTCCCATGCCGGGTTGAGCGCGTGCATGGCGCTATCGCCGGCGGTGAAGGCGCGCGCCGCGGCGACGGTGCGCGCCTGCCGCGCCGCGCGCGCCTCGGGCGAGGGATTGCGCCCCGCGATCAGCCGCTCGGCATTCTCGGGGCTGGCCGTGGCCAGCTCGGGCACCGGGGGCTCGTGCGAGATGCCGCCCGAGCCCACCACCAGCACACGCTTGCCGCTGCGCGCGGCAAAGCGGCCGATGGCATCGCCCAGCAGGCGCGCGCGCCGGCACGAGGCCATCGGCGCGGCCACCGAATTGATGAAGACCGGGATCACCGGGTAGCGGTCGAGGCTCCCGGTCAGCACTTCCAGGGCCTGGGCGCAGCCGTGGTCGACCTGCATGCGGTAGGACAGCGCCACGTCGACGTCCGCCGCCAGCACCGCCTCGGCCAGCGCCAGCGCGGTGTCGCGCGGCACGTCCAGCGGACCGGCCAGACTCTGGAAATCGCCTACCGCGCTCGCCGCCGCGCCGATGCAGAACGGCGGCATCAGGTCATAGAAGAAGCCGTTGTAGTGGTCCGGCGCGAAGGCGATGACCAGTTCGGGATCGAAGGCGGCCACGCGCGCGCGCGCTTGCGCCAGTACGCCCTCCACTTCCGCCAGTACCGCCGGCACCGGATCGAAGTAGCCGTGCAGCGGCGTGTGCGACAGGCATTCGAGATGGATGGGCATGTCAGGCTCCCGCCACGCGTGCCAGGGCCGGCCCGCCGGCATCCGCCGCGCGGCCCGGCTGCGGCGCCGGCTGCGCCGGGCCTGCCGGGGCTGCGGCCACGCCTGCGGCGACGGGCAGCGCCAGCTTGTCCGCCACGCCGAGGATGGCGCGCGAGACATCCTGCGGCGAGCAGGTCGCGGCCACGAAACGGTCCGGACGCAGCACCACCACCGAGTCGGGCTGGCCGCCGAACCAGTCCTTCAGGCGGCCATGCACATCGCCCACTGCCAGCACGCCGTCCGGCACGTCGTCGCGGAATTCCAGTTGCGGGTCGGGCTTGGCGATGACGAAGCAGGCCCCCAGCCGCTGCCACGCCTCGCGCGCCGGGGCGCTGAGCCCGAAGGTCGGGTCCATGCCCCAGCTCAGCACGGCGAAGCGGTTGCCGATCACGTCGTCCAGACGCGCGATGCGGCCGTCCTCGCAGCGCACCAGCGGCTGCAGGAACATGCGCCCCACCGGCGAGGCACCGAGCGGATCGGGCCCGTGCACCAGGCGTCCCACCAGCGATTCGCGCTTCTCGCTCATCAAGCCCAGCAGGCGGCCGAGCGCCGAGTTGCCGGCTCGCTCCAGGCGCCGCGCGAGGAAGCCGGGCCGGGTCTCGCGCTCGGGCACCCCGGGCAGCAGCACCACGCCCTGCTCATAGCGCGGCATCGGTTTGAAGCGCATCTCGACGAAGTAGCGCTTGGCCGACGGGAAGGCGTTCATCACCCGCGTGAAGGCGTCGCGCAGGCGCGCCGCGCCACGGCTGGCCGGCGCGAAGATGTCACCCGCCACCTCGGACAGGTGGATCATCGAGCGGGCATGGGCGCGCCGCTCCTGCGTGTAGCTGTCGAGCAGGCGGTCGCCGGCCTGGCCCTTGGCCACCATGGCCAGCTTCCAGCCCAGGTTGGCCGCGTCGCGGATGCCGCTGTTGTAGCCCTGCCCCTGCCACACCGGCATGATGTGGGCGGCATCCCCCGCCAGCAGCACGCGCCCGGCGCGGAAGCTGCGCGCCAGCCGAGCGTTGTGGGTGTAGACGCGCTTGCGGATGTAGTCGACCTTGTCCGGCTCCGGCACCAGCTTGCGGATCAGCGCCGCCATGTTCTCCGGCCGCGACAGTTCTTCCTCGGTCTCGCCGGGCATCACCATGAACTCGAAGCGGCGGATGCCGTGCGGCAGCGCGGCCGACACATAGGGGCGCTCCGGGTCGCAGTGCATATAGATGTGGGGCGTGCCGATGGGATCGTTGCGCACGTCCACCACGATCCACTGGTTGGGCTTGGTGCGGCCCTCGAAGGGCATGTCCAGCGCGCGGCGCACGAAGCTGTTGCCGCCGTCGGCGCCGACCAGGTAGGCCGCGCGCACGCGCACCGGCCGGCCGGCCTCGTCGGCCGAATCGATGGTGACGCCGTCGGCATCCTGGGTGAAGCCGCCGACTGCCTGGCCGAACAGCACCTGCACGTGGGGGAAGCGCGCCAGCCCTTCGTAGAGCACACGGTCCGCCAGTGGCTGGATGAAGGCGTTGCGGCGCGGCCAGCCGTACTCGTCGGTGCGCGGCTCGATCGAGGCGAAGCAGCGCCCGCCCGGCGTGACGAAGCGCATCCAGTGGTTCGGCGTGGTGTGCGGCAGCAGCGCGTCGGCCAGGCCGACCGACTGGAATACGCGCAGCGCCTCGTCGTCGAGGCCGATCGCGCGCGGGTAGTCGATGATCTGCTCGAGCTTCTCCAGCAGCACGACGCTCACGCCCTGCAGGCCGAGGATGTTGGCGATCATCAGGCCCACGGGGCCGGCGCCGATGATGGCGACGTCCGCGCGCAGGTCGTGGGGACGGCCGTCTCCGGCCGCCTTGTCCTTGTCGAAGGCGGGGTTCATGTCTCCTCCTTGTTCCCTGGCGGGCCGGTGCCGGCAAGCCTGGCGACCGCGGGCCCCGCAGGGAATCGATGTGGATACGGTTGGAAAGGGTGCGATGCGGGAGCGTTGCCGGACGGCTTACCGCGGCTTACCGCAGCCGAGCGCGGTGGAACGCGGCTCGGCGCGGCGGCATGGCCGCCGCGGGCCGGGGCCTGGCAACCGCGGCGAGGCGGGGCGCGTGGGACATTGTCTGCTCCAGAATCGGTCTTGGTATGGGCTGCAGTCTAGAGTTCCGGTTGCCGCCGGACAAAAAAACGTTCAACATGTGCAAGGAATGCACGCCGTTGATTTACAAGGATTTTTTTCCATGCCAGCCACTCCGGTAAAGCGCACGGTCCGACACTCGCCCTATGCCAACGTACGCGGCCTGTCACGCGGCCTGGCCGTGCTGCGGGCGCTCAACCGCATGGAAAGCGGCCGCGCCACCGCGCAGCAGCTCAGCGAGGCCGCCGGCCTGCACCGCACCACGGTGCGCCGCCTGCTGGAGACACTGATCGAAGAGGGACTGGTGTGGCGCAGCGAGTCCGACGACAGCTACCGCCTGACGCTGCAGGTACGCGCACTCAGCGAGGGCTTCACCGACGACGAATGGATCTCCACGCTGGCCGCGCCGCTGATGGGCGAACTGCTGCAGCGCGTGGTCTGGCCCTCCGACCTGGCCACGCCCGACGGCGACGCCATGATCATCCGCGAGACCACCCACCGCTTCAGCCCGCTCTCCTTCCACCGCGCCATGGTCGGGCGCCGCCTGCCGATCCTGCTGACCTCGGCGGGACGGGCCTATTTCGCCTTCTGCAGCGACGCCGAGCGTGACAGCGTGCTCAAGGTGCTGCGCGCCGGCGGCGGCGGCCCCGAGCAGGCCGCGCTGGCCCATGACGAAGCCTTCCTGCGCCGCCTGGTCCAGCGCGTGCGCGACGACGGCTTCGCCACCAACCGCAGCGACTGGACCGAACAGCGCAAGATCGGCGCGCTGGCGGTACCGGTGCGGCACGGCGAGCGCGTGCTGGGCAGCCTCAACGTGGTCTACCTGGCCGCCGCGCTCGGCGCCAAGGAGGCCGTGGAACGCTTTGCCGCGCCCTTGCAGGAAGTGGCGGCGCGGATCGAGGCGGCCCTGGCCGGCAGGGCGGCCTAGGCATGCGCTGACGATGCGCTGACGATGCGCTGACGATGTGCTGACCATGCGCAGGTACACAGCGCTGACGCTGGCCGCCCCGCCGGAACCCTTCATGCCGGCCGGGATCCGCGCCATCGCGCATGAGGATCCACACAAGGTGCATTGGCCATCCGGCAGGACATGGATGGCGGATGGCGCGCTCGGTGCCCGGCTGCGGTGCTTTGTAGACCTTGCTACATGCTTGAAATGGGTGCTGCGCCCGCCTAGGATGAGCCGCATGAAACCCGCTCCTGCTCCGGCCGGCGCCGACTGGCGGCTCCTGGTCATCAGCCTGCCGACGACCGCGGCCACCGCCCGCATGCGATGCTGGCGTGCCATCAAGGCGCTGGGTGGCGCCGCCCTGCGCGATGGCGTCTACCTGCTGCCCAACCGGCCCGAACTGCTTCAGCCCTTGCAGGCCATCGCCGACGATGCGGCGGCCCAGGATGGCAAGGTGTGGCTGCTGCCGGTGCTGGCCATGCCGGAAGAGGCCGACTACCAGGCGCTGTTCGACCGGTCGGCCGAATACGCGGCGTGGACAGACGAACTGGCGGCGGCACGCGCGGCCATGGCGAGCCTTGGCGAGGCCGAGCTGCTGCGCTTGGCACGCCGTCTCGGGCGGGGCTACGACGCGATCCGGCGCATCGACTTCTTCCCCGGCGAACTCGCATCCATTGCCGAAGCGAAGTGGCGCGACTTCAATGCCGCGATCGATGCGGTGTTGTCGCCAGGCGAACCGCGTGGTGCCGCGCGGGGCATCATCGCGCGGCGCGACCCCGCGCAGTACCAGGGGCGCCGCTGGGCCACCCGCAGGCATCTCTGGGTCGACCGGGTGGCGTGCGCCTGGCTGATCCAGCGCTTCATCGATCCCCATGCGACCTTCCTGTGGCTCGACGACGTGCGGCAGTGCCCGGCAGACGCCCTGGGTTTCGACTTCGACGGCGCGACGTTCACGCACTTCGAAGACCGCGTGTCGTTCGAGGTCCTGCTGGCCAGCTTCGGGCTGGAGGAAGACAAGGGGCTGTCGAAGCTGGCGCAATTGGTGCACGTGCTGGACGTCGGCGGCGCGCCGGTCGCCGAGGCGAGCGGGTTCGAGGCTGTGCTGACCGGTGCGCGCCAACGCCTGCCGGATGACGACGCCCTCTTGCAGGAAATGAGCGCGGTGCTGGAGTCCCTCTACACCCACTATGCCGGCGCGGCCCGGCGCAAGCGATAGCGCTGCTCGAATGCGGCAGACGCCACGCCATGGCGCCGGGCCTCGCGAAGAACGCCGCCGGCGATCATGGCTTGCAACTGCCGACGGCTTAAATCGCCGCAGGCCGGCAAACCCGGTCGATTCTCGATCGGAGCCCTGCCCCCCCACCAACGAGGGGTGTGGTCAGCCCCGGGGGCGGACGATACGTTAGCGACGCTGGCGGAATATAGGCGATGCCGGAACGAGGCACGGGCCGCCGCGGGACAAACCATAAGACATCACGGGGAAACGATATGCGGGTCATCGGCCTGGCGGCGCTCGCCGCCTGCTGCCTGGGGAGCCGGCCGATGCCGGGCCGGGACCATCGTCCCCAGGCACGCCACCGCCCGCCAGCCTATGCGCGCCCCCAGGGCCCCGGCGCGGCGGTCGTATCGGCGACGGTGGCGACGGTGGCGACGCTGCTCACCGCATGCACTCCCGTACAGCCCTACGTACCGCCGACACGCGGCGACACGGCGCGCCTGCTGCTGCGGCCGACGACACCGGCCAACATGTCCTTCGCGCTCTACGCCTACGATGACGCGCATGCCTGCCACAGCCCGGCACGGGTGATGACGGGCAATGCGAGCACCGGCCACCAGTCGAGTACGCTGCGCGCCGGGCCGCTGGCGACGCTTTCCTATGTCGGCGTGGACGGCAGGCGATCCTGCCGCGTGGTCTTTTCCTTCTATCCGAAGGCAAACCACACCTATCTGCTGGCGATGTCGCAGGACGGCATGCGCTGTGCCGTGAACGTGCTCGATGCCTCCGATGGCGACAATCCCCGGCCCGAGCGCTCCTTGATCGCACGCACCCCGCGCGCCGGCGGCTGCGACCCCGTCAACAAGAATGCGCGGGCCGACGAGGCGATCAAGTCGACCTACGACGGTGCCACGCCGGACAGCGGCCAGCGTGCCGCCAACAGCCTGGACGATTTCAACGACCTGCTGCCGAAATGAACATCTTGCTCCACAAGGGATGGCGCGCCGCATGCCTGGGCGCGGCCTGGCTCGCGCTGGCGGCCCCGGCCGCGCAGGCCATGGCGCCTGACCAGTTCTTCAAGAAGACGGCGCCCAGCGTCTGGCGTGTGCTCACCTACGACGCCGACGGCATCCAGTTCGCGCGCGGCAGCGCGGTGGTGATCGGCAAGGAGACCCTGCTGACGAACTGCCACGTGCTGGCCAAGGCGAAGCGCTTCGTCATCAAGCAGGACAACATCAGCTACGAAGGCAAGCTGCAGTACCTCGATGTCGAGCGCGATCTCTGCCAGATCACGGTGCGCAACCTGAACGCACCGGCCGTGCCCCTGGGCGACAGCGACAAGCTGGTGGTGGGCCAGCACGTCTACACGCTCGGCAATCCGGAGAATCTCGAACTGACCTTGAGCGAAGGCCTGGTCTCCGCCTTGCGCCAGGATGAGGAATCCGGCCTGAAGCTGATCCAGACTTCCGCGCCGTTCTCGATGGGGTCGAGCGGCGGCGGCCTGTTCGATGAAGAAGGACGCCTGATCGGCATCACGACCCTGATCCATCGGCGCGGGCAGAACCTGAACTTCGCCATGCCCATCAACTACCTGCGGGAACTGCCTGCGCGCAGTGCCGCCGCACTGGCCAGGCGCTCGGCCGCGCTCGCGGCCGGGGCCGGGTCCAGTCCGGTAGCGGCACAGGGCCGTGCCCCCGTGGGCGACAGGCCCGGCGGACGCCCGGCACCTGCCGCTTCCGGCTATGCCGAAGTGAACGACATCGACAAGCTGCTGCAGGTCGCTCCGCGCGCCCGTGCCGGCTACGAGAGCTTCCTGAGCAAGCCGCAGCCGCGCGCCTTCGCCATCGCGGAGAACGGCGGCTGGTGGATCTCCTATGGCATCAAGCCGAAGGACCCCGCCGCCGCCCCCGATCCCGCCGTCCGCGCCGTGCCCGACTGCGAGACATTCCATCGGCGCCGGTGCACCCTGTACGCCATCGACAATGTCGTGGTGTACAAGCCGGAAAAGCAATGAGCGGGCGGCAATGAGCG
>JABLTH010086907.1_pt1 | contig 14500 bp, 12 predicted proteins | sample 7875711 | NCBI WGS metagenome assembly JABLTH01 (sample SAMN14941262, study PRJNA633318) | bioreactor metagenome | isolation source: bioreactor | place: China | collected 2019-03-05 | reverse complement strand
GGGCGACAGCCTGGCCAACGCACGCGCCCGGGTCTTCGCCCAGGAGTCGCATTTCGACGAGATCGCCGTCGGCGCCCGGGTCGACCCGGTGTCGCTGCGGCTCGACCACCTCGACGACGCGCGCGGCGCGGCACTGATCCGCGAGGTGGCGCAGCGCGCCGGATGGTCCTCGGAGCCACCGCCCGTCCGCGCGACGGGCGGTGGCGGCAATGTGCGCCGCGGCCGCGGCTTCGCTTACGCGCATGCAGTGGAAGACGAGGCGGCGCCGAGCTGGTCGGCCTGGGTGGCCGAAGTGGAGATAGACGGCACCACCGGAGAGCTCGCGGTCACGCGTGTCACCGTCGGCCACGACAGTGAAGCCGCGGCGCCCGGACCTACCTCCGCGACCTCGCCGCCGATGGAGCAACTGGTAGCGCAGACCGCACAGCAACTGACCGCTCCGCCGCCGGCGTTCGACACCTGGGCGGCATCAGGGGCACCGTGGACTCCGGCCGCCTCGGCACTGCAGGCGCCGGCCACAGCCGCTCTCCCTGCCACCAGGACCAGGGCGCCGGACATCCGCATGGCCGGCGCCCTGGCCTCGCGCCCCACGCTGGCGGCGGGTGCCGCGGCCACGCTGCCGGCCGCCGCGGCAGTGGCCAACGCCATCTTCGACGCCACCGGCGTGCGCCTGCGCGAACCGCCGTTCAGCGCCGACCGCCTGCGCCTGGCGCTGGCGGCGCAAGCTGCCGGCAAGGCGCGCCGCCGGCGCGGCTGGCTTGCCGCCGGCGCGGCAGCGGCGGCGAGCCTGTGCGCCACCGTGCTGCCCTGGCGCGCACCGCTCGCACCGGTGGCGCCACCCGAACCGGGCTTCTACTCCGCGGCCACGCTGGAGCGCGGCCGGCTGGTGGCGGCCGCGGGCGATTGCGCCGTCTGCCATACCGCTCCCGGCGGCCCGAAGAACGCCGGCGGGCTGGCGCTCGAAACGCCGTTCGGCACGGTGTACAGCACCAATATCACCCCCGATGCCGAGACCGGCATCGGCACCTGGTCGTTCGCCGCCTTCGAGCGCGCCATGCGCGAAGGCGTGCACCGCGACGGCCACCGCCTGTATCCCGCCTTCCCCTATACGGCCTTCGCCAAGATCAGCGATGCCGACCTGCAGGCGCTGTACGCCTACCTGATGTCGGCCGAGCCGGTGCGGGCCACCGCACCCCGCACCGAACTCGCCTTCCCGTTCCAGCTGCGGCCGCTGCTGGCGGGCTGGAACCTGCTGTTCCACCGCAACGCGCCATTCCGCCCCGACGCCGCGCGCTCGCCGCTGTGGAACCGCGGCGCCTACCTGGCGGAAGGCCTGGGCCATTGCAGCGCCTGCCATTCGCCGCGCAACGCGCTCGGCGCGGAAAAAGGCGGCCGCCACTACCTGTCGGGGGGCAGCGCCGAGGGCTGGGAAGCGCCCGCCCTGACCGCCCTGTCGCGCGCACCGGTGCCGTGGACCGAGGAGGCCTTGTTCACCTACCTGCGCGGCGGCTACGCCGCCCATCATGGCGCCGCCGCCGGCCCGATGGCGCCGGTGGTGGAGGAACTCGCCCAGTTGCCCGCATCTGACGTGCAGGCCATCGCCCACTACATCGCCTCGTTCGCCGCGCCGCCTCCCGCACCCGAGCGCATCGACGCGCTGGCCGCGCAGGCCGAGCGGCGCAGCGCGCAAGCCGCCGCCTCGCTCGGCGGCCCCGCTGCGCGCCTGTACCAGAGCGCCTGCGCGGTATGCCACCAGTCCGGGCAGGGCATGCGCCAGTTCGGCGTGAAACCTTCCCTGGCGCTGAACACGAACCTGCACGCCGACCGCCCCGACAATGTGATCCAGGTGCTGCTGCAAGGCATGCCGGCGCCGCCCGACAGCGCGCTCGGCGCGATGCCGTCCTATGCGGACAGCCTGGACGACGGCCAGGTCGCCGACCTTGCAAGGTACCTGCGCGCACGCTTTGCCCCCGACAAACCCGCGTGGCAGGACGTCGATGCCACGGTTGCGCGCCTGCGCGCCGCTCCCGCTCACCGCCCCTGACGGAGATCCGCGCGGCAGGCTGGCCGCGCACCGCCTTCCCGCGCAGGCGCCACCACGGAACGAGCGAAGCGAAGCCGGCCTGCCGCCGATCGACCTTACCGCACCCCTCATGTAGCGCACACTGAATCGATATGTAGCGAGCACTACATACATGCAGCGAGACGCGCCACGGTGCATGCCGGCACAAGGACGGCGCACAGGCGTGGCGTCCCGGCCCGGAGACAAGACGAGAAACGCACCATGGGTAGACAACAAGGAGAGACGATGACGTATCCGTATCACATGCGCCCGATGAACCCGCTGCCGGCGCCCCCGGCATAGTTCTCGCTTTTCCAGACTGCAGTCGTCACCACGTTTCATTGCGATGTGGCGCGCATGGCATCATGCGCCCGGCCTCGCCGCGATGGACGTTGGCTTCCGGATTCAGGAACCAGCCTTACAGAACAGGTGGACAATATGTCATCATCCATTTCATCCCTGCCATCCCCGACCATCGCAGAGGCGACGATCGGCTCCCCCTCCCAGCCAGGCCCGAGGCCGGCGATGTCGCACACCATCACGATCGAGCAAGGTATCCGCGCGGCCGGCGTCGGCAAGTTCCAGTATCGCCTGTTCGTCATCTTCGGCCTGGTCTGGCTGGCCGACGCGATGCAGGTGCTGTCGATCGGGTTCACCGCGCCTTCGATCGCCTCGACCTTCGGCATCCCGGTTCCGACAGCCTTGCAGACCGGGACGATGTTCTTCGTCGGCATGCTGGTCGGCGCCTTCGTGTTCGGCCGCCTGGCCGACCGCATCGGGCGCCGCCCGGTGCTGATGATGGCCGTGGTGATCGACGCGGCCTGCGGCGTCGCCTCCGCCTTCGCGCCGGACTTCCAGTGGCTGCTGCTGCTGCGCCTGCTGACGGGCATCGGCGTCGGCGGCACCCTGCCGGTCGACTACACCATGATGGCCGAGTTTCTCCCCGCCGACCGCCGCGGCCGCTGGCTGGTCCTGCTGGAGTCGTTCTGGGCGGTCGGCACCATCCTGCTCGCCGTGCTGGCCCTGATCGCCACCACGCATGGCGACAGCGCCTGGCGGCTGATCTTCTTCGTCACCGGCATCCCGGCCCTGGTCGGCGTGGTGTGCCGCCTCTTCGTGCCAGAATCGCCGCTCTACCTGAACCGCTCGGGCCGTTCCGACGAAGCGCGCGCGGTGTTGCGGCGCGTGGCAGCCGCCAATCGCGTCAGCGCCGAGATCCCGCCGCTGGAACCGCAGCAGGCCGAGCGCAAATCGGTCCTGGCGCTGTTCGCCGCGGGATGCCGGCGCCGCACCCTCTGCCTGCTGGCCGCCTGGATGCTCATCTCTGTCGCCTACTACGGCGTCTTCGTCTACCTTCCGGTGAAGCTGGCAGGCCAGGGCTTCGGCTTCATGCGTGGCCAGGTCTTCCTGATCCTGCTGGCGCTGGTACAACTGCCCGGCTTCGCGCTGGCCGCCCACGGCGTCGAGCGCTGGGGCCGCAAGCCGACCCTGATCGGCTTCCTGCTGCTCAGCGCAGCGGGCTGCATGCTCTACAGCCTGGGCCAGTCCCCCGCCATCGTGGTCGGCTCGACCTTGCTGATGAGCTTCGCGCTGCTCGGCACCTGGGGCGCACTCTATGCCTTCACGCCCGAGGTCTACCCGACCGACCTGCGCGCCAGCGGCATGGGCACCGCTGGCGCGATGGCGCGCTTCGGCGGCCTCTTCGCCCCCTCCATCGTCGCCCCCATCATGGCCAGCCAGTTCACGCTCGCGCTGGCGCTGCTGTCATCCTTCCTGGCCGTGGCGGCCCTGGCCATCTTCCTGGTGGACATCGAGTCGAAGAACCGCGCGCTGGACTGAGACAGGATCCCGGGGGCGGTCCCGGAGGAAGGCGGGCCGGCCGACCGCGCGGCGGCCGGCTTCCATTACAATCCGCCTACACCGGCGCGGCAGCCCGGTCGCCCCGACCCGGCCGCCCGCCTCCCCTCTCCCGCCGAGCCCTCGCCGTCGCCATGAAACAAGATCCGCGCTTTCCCAACCTGTTCATCCTCGATCACCCGCTGATCCAGCACAAGCTCTCGCACATGCGCGACAAGGAGACTTCCACGCGCACCTTCCGCGAACTGCTGCGCGAGATCACGCTGCTGATGGGCTACGAGATCACCCGCGAACTGCCGCTGACCACGCGCCGCATCGACACCCCGCTGGTCACCCTGGACGCCCCCGTGATCGCCGGCAAGAAGCTGACCATCGTGCCCGTGCTGCGCGCCGGTGTCGGCATGAGCGACGGCCTGGTCGAACTGATCCCCTCGGCACGCATCGGCCATATCGGCGTCTACCGCGACGAGCAGCACCGTCCGGTGGAATACCTGGTACGGCTGCCCGACCTGGAAGACCGCAGCTTCATCCTGTGCGACCCGATGGTGGCCACCGGCTATTCCGCCGCGCATGCCGTCGACGTGCTCAAGCGGCGCGGCGTCAAGGACGAGGCCATCACCTTCGTGGCGCTGGTGGCCGCGCCCGAGGGCGTGGAAGTGTTCCAGAAGGCCCATCCGGGCGTGAAGCTGTTCGTGGCTTCGCTGGACAGCCACCTGAACGAGGATGCCTACATCGTGCCGGGCCTCGGCGACGCCGGCGACCGCCTGTTCGGCACCAAGAACTGAGACTGAGCGCCGCAGGCGCCATTCGCGGCGGGCTTGACGGACCTCAAGGTCCGCAGCCCGCGAATCCTTACACTCGTCCCTTGAGCGCCGTACAAGCCTGCGGCGCCGCAGTCGCCCCCTGACCGCAGTGCGCGGTATGCCGCGCAAGGAGCAAGGAGACGAGACATGGCAGCCATCAAGATCCTGTTCACCACCGATGTCGGCCTGATGAGCCTGGGCGTCATCGCCTTCATCATCGGCATGGGCACCTTCTTCGCCCGGCTGTTCCGCAGGAAGATGCGCGAGGACGCGGCGCGCGCCGCCGCAGGCGGGAACTGAACGGCAACCGGAGCAGACCTGGGGCGACAACGCAGCAGCAATGGAGCGGCGCGCTGCCGCTCCGGCAGGGCCGCCGGCCTTGCCCGCTGCGCCTACTTCTTCTTGCCCGAGCCGAGCAGGCTGCCGAGCACGCCGCGGATCAGCTCGCGCCCGACCTGCGAGCCCACGGTACGCGCCGCCGACTTGGCCATCGACTCCAGGATGGAATCCCCGCGCCCGCTCTTGCCGGTGCCGCGCGTCAGCGTGCCGAGGATTTCGCCGGCCTGGCCGAGCCAGCCGCCGGTTCCGCCACCGTCGCCCCCAGTTGCCTCGCCTGCGGGAGCCGCGGCCCCGCCGGTCGCCGGGGCCGCGCGGCCCTTGAGCTTTTCATAGGCCGATTCGCGGTCGATGGCCTGGTCGTAGACGCCGGCCACCAGCGACGTCGCCATCAACTGCTTGCGTTCCGCATCGCTGATCGGGCCGATGCGGCTGCCCGGCGCCAGCACCCAGGCGCGCTCGGTCACCCCGGGCGTGCCCCTGGCGTCGAGCAGCGACACCAGCGCCTCGCCCACGCCCAGTTCGCCGATGGCCTGTTCCAGGTCCAGCGCGGGGTTGGCCCGCATGGTGGTGGCGGCCACCTTGACGGCCTTCTGGTCGCGCGGGGTGAAGGCCCGCAAGGCATGCTGGACGCGGTTGCCGAGCTGGCCGAGCACGGTGTCGGGAATGTCGGCCGGGTTCTGCGTGACGAAATACACACCCACGCCCTTGGAGCGGATCAGCCGCACCACCTGCTCGATCTTGTCCAGCAGGGCCTTGGGGGCATCGTTGAAGAGCAGGTGCGCCTCGTCGAAGAAGAACACCAGCTTGGGCTTGTCGAGGTCACCTGACTCGGGCAGCTTCTCGAACAACTCGGACAGCATCCACAGCAGGAAGGTGGCATACAGCTTGGGCGAGTTCAGCAGGCGGTCGGCCGCGAGGATGTTGACCACGCCCTGGCCCTTGTCGGTCTGGATGAGATCCTCCAGGTTCAGCATCGGCTCGCCGAAGAAGACATCGGCGCCCTGCGATTCGAGCGCCATCAGGCTGCGCTGGATGGCGCCGATGGAGGCCGCCGAGATATTGCCGTACTCGGTGGTGAACTGCCCGGCATTGTCTCCCACGTACTGCAGCATCGCGCGCAGGTCCTTGGCGTCGAGCAGCAGCAGGCCGCTGGCGTCGGCGATGCGGAACACCAGGTTCAGCACGCCCTGCTGGGTGTCGTTCAGCTCCAGCATGCGCGACAGCAGCAGCGGCCCCATATGGCTCACCGTGGCCCGCACCGGGTGGCCCTTTTCACCGAACACGTCCCACAACGTGGCGGGACAGGCGCCCCAGGCCGGCTCGGGCAGTTGCAGCTCCTGCAGGCGTGCCTTGAGCTTGTCGGTCGGCTGGCCCGCCTGGGAGATGCCGGCCAGGTCGCCCTTGACGTCGGCCAGGAAGACCGGCACCCCGAGCCGCGAGAAGCCCTGGGCCAGCGCCTGCAGGGTCACGGTCTTGCCAGTGCCGGTGGCACCCGTGATCAAGCCGTGGCGGTTGCCCATCCCGGGCAGCAGGGCGAGTTCATGCTGGGCGTTCTTGGCGATGACGATGGGTTCGGCCATGGCGGGGTCTCGTGTCGGCGGTGGCGCCGGGCGCCGGCGGGCGCGCAGCCCCGGCGCCGGCGGGGGCGCGTGATAAAATGCAAGGTTGATTATAGCCAGCAGCAAGGCATAACAAGCACATGGCGCGCCCGCCATGGCCGATCGCATCGGCATGGCGGGCGGGCCAGGCACATCCGGCGGCGGCGGGAACCTGCGCGCCGCCACAGCATTCCGCCTCGGAGAACATCATGGCCGGTCATTCCAAATGGGCCAACATCAAGCACAAGAAAGCCGCCGCTGACGCCAAGCGCGGCAAGATCTGGACTCGCCTGATCAAGGAAATCACGGTTGCCGCCAAGCTCGGCGGCGGCGATGCGGACTCCAACCCGCGCCTGCGCCTGGCCATGGACAAGGCCACCGACGCCAACATGCCCAAGGACAACATCCAGCGCGCCATCCAGCGCGGCGTGGGTGGCCTCGAAGGCGTCAACTACGAAGAGATCCGCTACGAAGGCTATGGCCTGTCCGGCGCCGCCATCATCGTCGACTGCCTGACCGACAACCGCACCCGCACCGTGGCGGAAGTGCGCCACGCCTTCTCCAAGCACGGTGGCAACATGGGGGCCGAAGGCTCGGTGGCCTTCATGTTCACCCACTGCGGCCAGTTCCTGTTCGCCCCCGGCACGCCCGAGGACAAGCTGATGGACGCCGCGCTGGAAGCCGGCGCAGACGACGTGGTGACCAACGACGACGGCTCCATCGAAGTGGTCTGCCCGCCCAACGACTTTGCCGCCGTCAAGGCGGCGCTGGAAGGCGCCGGCTTCAAGGCGGAGGTCGCCGACGTGGTGATGAAGCCGCAGAACGAAGTCAGCTTCACCGGCGACGATGCGGTCAAGATGCAGAAGCTGCTCGACGCCATCGAAGGCCTGGACGACGTGCAGGAAGTCTTCACCAACGCGGTCATCGAGGAATAAGCAGGCCTCCCGCAATCGGCTGGCGGCAGCCGGCGGCGCAAGCGCCGGCACCGCCCTTTCCGCGCCCCTCGGCACCGTCGCATCGCACGGGCGCATCTCTTCTGGCAGTGGATCATGAAAGTATTGGTTGTCGGCTCGGGCGGCCGTGAACACGCGTTGGCCTGGAAACTGGCCCAGTCCCCCAAGGTACAGGTTGTCTACGTGGCCCCCGGCAACGGCGGCACGGCGCTCGACAAGCGCCTGCAGAACGTGCCGCTGACCGACCCCGAGGTGCTGGCCGCCTTCGCCGAGCGCGAGGGCGTGCAGTTCACCGTGGTCGGCCCGGAGGCGCCGCTGGCCGCCGGCATCGTCGACATCTTCCGCGCCAAGGGCCTGCGCATCTTCGGCCCGACCCGGGCCGCCGCGCAGCTCGAGTCCTCCAAGGACTTCGCCAAGGCCTTCATGCAGCGCCACGGCATCCCGACCGCGGCCTACCAGACCTTCTCCGACGCCGCGCAGGCCCATGCCTACATCGACGCGCAGGGCGCCCCCATCGTGATCAAGGCCGACGGCCTGGCCGCCGGCAAGGGCGTGGTGGTGGCGATGACGCTGGAAGAAGCGCACAGCGCGGTCGACATGATGCTGGCCGACAACAAGCTCGGCGACGCCGGTGCGCGCGTGGTGATCGAAGAGTTCCTGGAGGGCGAGGAAGCCAGCTTCATCGTCATGGTGGACGGCAAGAACGTGCTGGCCCTGGCCACCAGCCAGGACCACAAGCGCCTGCTGGACGGTGACGCCGGCCCCAACACCGGCGGCATGGGCGCCTACTCGCCGGCCCCGGTGGTAACGCCCGCGCTGCACGCGCGCGCGCTGCGCGAAATCATCCTGCCCACCGTGCGCGGCATGGAGAAGGACGGCATTCCCTACACCGGCTTCCTCTACGCCGGCCTGATGATCGACAAGGACGGCAACCTGAAGACGCTGGAGTTCAACTGCCGCATGGGCGACCCCGAGACCCAGCCGATCCTGGCGCGCCTGAAGACCGACCTGGTCGACGTGCTCGACCACGCGGTCGCCGGCAAGCTGGACAGCATCGAACTGGAATGGGACCGCCGCACCGCGCTGGGCGTGGTCATCGCCGCCCACGGCTATCCCGACGCGCCGCGCAAGGGCGACGCCATCACCGGCATTCCTGCCGAGACCGCGGACAGCGTGACCTTCCACGCCGGCACCACGCTCAAGGACGGCACTCTGCAGGCATCGGGCGGGCGCGTGCTGTGCGTGGTGGGGCTGGCCGACACGGTCAAGGCGGCGCAGCGCGCGGCCTATGCCGCAGTGGAGCAGATCCGCTTCGACGGCATGCAGTACCGCAGCGACATCGGCTACCGGGCGATCAAGCACTGAGCCGGCATGCCGGGCGCAGGCGCCGGTGCCGGCGCCCGGTCTTCCGGCCTGCCGGTACAATCATGACAACGCCATGACGCCGGGCGCCGCCACGCCCGGCCCCCGTCCCCGGCCCGAAGGGCCCGCCGCGGGTCCGCCCGCCTCCATCGCTATGATCGATTCCCAGGCAGTACGAGACTACCTGCTCGGACTGCAAGACCAGATTACCGACACGATCGCCGCCATCGACGGCGGCGCATTCCGCACCGACGCCTGGGAAAAGCCGCCCACCGAACGCCTGCGCGGCAACGGCCGCACCCGCATTCTCGAAGGCGGCGCCGTGATGGAACGCGCGGGCGTGGGCTTTTCGCACGTCACCGGCGACGCGTTGCCGCCGTCGGCCAGCGCCAACCGGCCCGAGCTGGCCGGGCGCGGTTTCGAGGCCATGGGCGTATCGCTGGTGTTCCATCCGCGCAATCCCCACGTGCCCACGGTCCACATGAATGTGCGCTGCTTCCTGGCCACCAAGGCCGGCGCGGATCCGGTCTGGTGGTTCGGCGGCGGCATGGACCTGACCCCCTACTACGGCGTGGCGGAAGACTGCGCGCACTTCCACCGCACCTGCCGCAATACCCTGGCGCCCTTCGGCGACGACCTCTATCCACGCTTCAAGCAGTGGTGCGACGAGTATTTCTACCTGAAGCACCGCGGCGAGGCGCGCGGCATCGGCGGCATCTTCTTCGACGACTTCTCCGCACTCGGCTTCGCGCGCAGCTTAGACATGATGCGCGCGGTCGGCGATGCCTTCCTGCCAGCCTACCAACCCATCCTGGAAGCCCGCCGGCACACGCCCTACGGCGAGCGCGAGCGCGACTTCCAGGCCTACCTGCGCGGCCGCTACGTCGAGTTCATCCTGGTCTTCGACCGCGGCACGCTGTTCTGGCTGCAGTCGGGCGGACGCGCCGAATCCATCCTGATGTCGATGCCCCCGCAAGCCAGCTGGCGCTACGACTGGCAGCCCGAGCCCGGCAGCGCGGAAGCGGCGCTGTACACCGACTTCCTGCCCGCGCGCGCCTGGGCCTGAACGCGAGACCATGCATAACAAGGAAACAGGCCCTGCCCCCGACGCCCGCGAGCAAGGCAGCACCACCCCCCGCCCCGAAGCGGACGCGGGGGCAAGCCAACGCCCCTACCGCCTTGGCATCCTGGGCGGCACCTTCGACCCGCCCCACATGGGCCATGTCGCGCTGGCGCGGCTGTGCATCGACCACCTCGGCCTGGACGAACTGGTCTGGATCCCGACCGGGCAATCCTGGCAGAAGGGTGCGGACGTGACGCCAGCCGCCCACCGGCTGGCCATGACCGAGCTGGCCGCCGGCGCACTGGCCGGCACCGGCGCCAGGATACGGGTCAGCCGCATGGAGGTCGAGCGCGCCGGCCCGAGCTACACGATCGATACCGTGCGCCAGCTCCGTGAGCAGTATGGGCCGCACGCCTCGATCGCCTGGCTGATGGGCACCGACCAGTTGCTGCGGCTGGACACCTGGCACGGCTGGCAGGACTTGTTCGCCTACGTGCACCTGTGCACGGCCACCCGCCCCGGCTTTGCGCTGGATGCGCTGGACGGGCCCGTGCGCGCTGCGCTGCAGGAGCGCCAGGCCGACACCCGGCTGATACAATGCACGCCCTCCGGCCATATGTGGATCGACCAGACGCTCGCCGTCGACCTCTCCTCCACCGGCCTGCGCCAGCACCTGTCCGACGGGCTGGCGGCGGATGACCAACTTCCCCCGGGCGTGGCACACTACATCGCGCAGCAGCGGCTCTACCGCGCCGCTTGAACCGTGCCGACCGCCCGAACGCAACCGAACCAAGCTGAACAAGAACACACCATGGATATTCGCAAACTGCAGCGCGCCATCGTCGACGGCCTCGAAGACGTCAAGGCGCAGGACATCAAGGTGTTCGACACCAGCCACCTGACCGAGCTGTTCGACCGCGTGGTGATCGCCAGCGGCAACTCGAACCGCCAGACCAAGGCGCTGGCGGCTTCGGTGCGCGATACGGTCAAGGAGGCCGGCGGCCACATCGTCGCGGTGGAAGGCATGGAAACCGGCGAGTGGGTGCTGGTCGACTGCGGCGACGCCGTCGTGCACATCCTGCAGCCGCAGCTGCGCCAGTACTACAACCTCGAGGAAATCTGGGGCGGCAAGCCGGTGCGCATGAAGCTGGCCGCCGCCAAGGGCCTGGCCAAGGCCAGCGAGCCGCTCGATGCCGAGGACGATTTCCCGGCCGCGCCGCGCCGCGCCAGCGGCCTGCGCCCGGCGCTGGCCCGCCTGCCGGAAGGCATGAAGGAACCCTCGCCGCCGCTCGGCCACGAGGACACCGATCCCGACGCCATCGCCACCCTGCGCAAGCCGGCCGCGCGCCCCCGCACCACCAGCACCGGCGGCGCCGCGCCCGCGCGCAAGGCCGCGGCCAAGACCGCCGCGCCGCGCAAGACGGCCGCCAAGACCGCGGCCACCAAGACCACGCGCGCAGCAGCCAAGCCTGCTACCAAGACGGCTGGCAAGACGGCGGCCAAGAGCGCCGCGGCCAAGCCGGCCGCGCGCAAGCGCACCACGCGCCAGGCCTGAGCCGGCGCGATGCCTGAGCCACGCCGCCAGCCCCCCGTGCCATGCAGCTCGTGATCGTCGCGGTCGGGCACAAGATGCCCGGCTGGATCGAGACCGGTTTCGCCGAGTACGCCAAGCGCATGCCGCCCGAGCTGCGTATCGAGCTGCGCGAGGTGAAACCCGAGACCCGCTCGTCGAGCAACAATGCCGCCACCGTGATGCAGCGCGAAGCCGCGCGCATCGACGCGGTACTGGCCGGGCTGCCGCGCCAGTGCCGCATCGTGGCGCTGGACGAGCGCGGGCGCGACCTCAGCACGGTGCAACTGGCGGAACAGCTGACCGGCTGGCAGCGCGAAGGCGGCGACGTGGCCTTCCTGATCGGCGGCGCCGACGGCCTCGACCCGGCGCTCAAGGCACGCGCGCAGATGCTGCTGCGCCTGTCCAGCCTGACCCTGCCGCACGGCATGGTGCGCGTGCTGCTGGCCGAGCAGCTCTACCGCGCCTGGTCGGTGACGCAGAACCACCCCTACCACCGCGCCTGAGGCGCCGCGCCGCGGGCACGGAAGCGGCCGGCGCCGGGTAGAATGCGGCCAGTCGCATGCAGGCGCGCCGCGCCGCCCGTCTCGATGCGCTCCGATCCGCCCGGATCCCCCTTTCCATCCGCCTTGCCCCACCCCGTTGCCGCCGTGATCCACGACACCCTCTACCTCGCCTCGCAAAGCCCGCGCCGGCGCGAACTGCTCGACCAGATCGGCGTGCGCCATACCCTGCTGCTCGCGGGCGCAGACGAGGATGCCGAAGCGCTCGAAGTGGTGCTGTCCGGCGAAACGCCCGACGACTATGTGCAGCGCGTCTGCGCGCTCAAGGCCGAGGCCGCGCTGCGCCGGCGCGAACTGCGCGCCTTGCCCGACAACCCCATCCTGTGTGCCGACACCACCGTGTGCCGCGACGGAGAGATCCTCGGCAAGCCGGCCGACGCCGACGAGGCCGCGCGCATGCTGGCCTCGCTGGCCGGACGCAGCCATCGCGTGCTTACGGCGGTGACGGTCGCCTCCACGCTAGGCCTGCACCACGCGCTGTCGATCTCCGAAGTCACCTTCCGGCCGCTGCGGGACGACGAAATCGCACGCTATGTCGCCAGCGGCGAGCCACTCGGCAAGGCCGGCGCGTACGGTATCCAGGGCCGCGCGGCCGAGTTCGTCGAGCGGATCGCCGGCAGCTATTCGGGTATCATGGGCCTGCCGCTGTTCGAGACAGCGGCGCTGCTGCGTCAGGCGCAACTGCGCTTCTGAAGGTTCCGCAGGGACTGCCGGCGCGTGCCGGCGCCCGCAGCAGGATCGTGGCAGCGGCAGCCACAACGATAAGGCCGGCCGACCGGCGACGCGACGCATTCACCATGACCGAAGACATCCTCGTCAACATCACGCCGCAAGAAACCCGGGTAGCCATCGTGCAACAGGCCGCCGTGCAGGAACTGCACGTCGAGCGCACGCTGACGCGCGGGCTGGTCGGCAACATCTACCTCGGCAAGGTCGTGCGCGTGCTGCCCGGCATGCAGTCGGCCTTCATCGACATCGGCCTGGAACGCGCAGCCTTCCTGCACGTGGCCGACATCTGGCATCCGCGCGATGGCGACAAGGGCGGCAACGGCGCGCCGCTGGCCATCGAAAAGACGCTCTACGAAGGGCAGGCGCTGATGGTGCAGGTGATCAAGGATCCCATCGGCACCAAGGGCGCACGCCTGTCCACCCAGGTCAGCATCGCCGGCCGCACCCTGGTCTACCTGCCGCAGGACCCGCACATCGGTATTTCCCAGCGCATCGAGGGCGAGATCGACCGCGAAGCCCTGCGCGCGCGCGTGCAGGGCCTGGTGCCTGCCGACGAGCGCGGTGGCTTCATCGTGCGCACCATCGCGGAGGAAGCCAGCGACGAAGAACTCGGCAACGACATCGCCTACCTGCGCAAGATCTGGGCGACGATCCGGCAGAGCGCCACCACCCTGCCGGCGCCCAGCCTGCTGTACCAGGACCTGAACCTGGCCCAGCGCGTGCTGCGCGACTTCGTCAGCGACCTCACCGGCCAGATCCAGGTCGACTCGCGCGAAAACTACCAGAAGCTGGTCGAGTTCGCCGAGGAATACACGCCGGCCGTGCTGCCTCGGCTGTCGCACTACACCGGCGAACGGCCCATCTTCGACCTCTACAACATCGATGCGGAGATCGAGCGCGCGCTGTCGCGCCGGGTCGACCTGAAGTCGGGCGGCTACCTGATGATCGACCAGACCGAGGCGATGACAACGATCGACGTCAACACCGGCGGCTACGTCGGCGCGCGCAACTTCGACGACACGATCTTCAAGACCAACCTCGAGGCCGCCCACACCATCGCGCGCCAGCTGCGCCTGCGCAACCTGGGCGGCATCATCATCATCGACTTCATCGACATGGAGAACGCGGAGCATCGCGATGCCGTGCTCTCCGAACTCAAGCGTGCGCTGTCGCGCGACCGCACCCGCATCACCGTCAACGGCTTCTCCCAGCTCGGTCTGGTGGAAATGACGCGCAAGCGCACGCGCGAATCGCTGGCGCACGTGCTGTGCGAGCAATGCCCGGTCTGCCAGGGCAAGGGCCAGGTCAAGACGCCGCGCACGGTCTGCTACGACGTACTGCGCGAGATCATGCGCGAGTCGCGCCAGTTCAACCCGCGCGAATTCCGCATCCTGGCCTCGCAGGAAGTGATCGACCTCTTCCTCGAAGAGGAAAGCCAGCACCTTGCCATGCTGGGCGACTTCATCGGCAAGCCGATCTCGCTGCAGGTGGAGTCCACCTTCCACCAGGAGCAGTACGACATCATCCTGATGTAGGCAGGCGCACCCAGGCAGGCGCCGCCGCACCAGAGGGTCAGGCTAGAGGTCACACCCGAGGGCCTC
>JABLTH010010135.1_pt1 | contig 14501 bp, 11 predicted proteins | sample 7875711 | NCBI WGS metagenome assembly JABLTH01 (sample SAMN14941262, study PRJNA633318) | bioreactor metagenome | isolation source: bioreactor | place: China | collected 2019-03-05 | reverse complement strand
GCTCAGTGTTCGTCTTTCTTGCCGTTCTGCATCAGCCGGTCCGTATACGCGATGCCGATCGCCGACACGATGAAGACGAGGTGGATGATGGTCTGCCACATCACGCCCACTGGGGTCAGCGTGGCGCACTTGAGCGCGTTGCCGGTGCCCACGTTCTCGGCGATGGTCGCCAGCATTTCCGCCGAGCAGAACGGCAGGCCGGTGAGCGAGCCGGCGGCGATGAAGGTCTTCAGCAAGTGGATCGAGGAGATGCCGATGATGGCCATCGCGAGCTTCACCTTCAGCACCGAGGCATTCACGTGCGACAACCACTCCGGCTGGTCCGGATGGTCCTCCAGGCGCAGGCGCGACACGAAAGTCTCGTAGCCGCCGACGATCACCATCACCAGCAGGTTGGAGATCATCACCACGTCGATCAGGCCGAGCACGATCAGCATGATCTCCTGCTCGCCCAGCGAGGGCGCCTCGTGGATCAGGTGCCACAGCTCCTTGGCGAACAGGAACACGTAGACGCATTGCGCCACGATCAGGCCCAGGTACAGCGGCAACTGCAGCCAGCGGGAGCCGAAGATCAGCCAGGGCAACGGGCCAAGGCGGGGACGGGGCGGGGAATCGTGCATGAGGAGACAGCTCGTGGCGGAAAAGCGTCCAGCCTAGCGATGACGCAAGATTTTGCGCAAGCGCCCCGCCGGCCTTTCAACCGGTGTTCTGCAGCCCCTGCGACACGCCATTGACGCACGCCACCAGCGCGCGCAGCAGGCTGTCGTCCTCGCTGCCGCCCGCGCGCCAGCGCCGCAATAGGTCGACCTGCAGCAGGCTCATCGGATCGATGTAGGGGTTTCGCAGGCGGATCGATACGGCGAGCCGCGGCGTGCCGCGCAGCAGCTCGTCGTCACCCTTCAGGCGCAGCAGCCAGCGGGAGGTGCGCTCGTATTCGTCGCGGATCAGGCCGAAGAATGGCTCGTGCAGTTCGCCGGACAGGCGCGAAAAGGCCTCCGCGATATCCAGGTCGCTCTTGGCCAGCACCATTTCCACGTCGTCCAGCATATTGGCGAAGAACGGCCACTCGCGCGCCATCTCCACCAGCGCGGCCTCGCCGAAGGCCTCCGCGCCCCGGTCGAGCGCGGTGCCCAGGCCGTACCAGCCGGTGATGATCGAGCGGCACTGCGTCCAGGCGAACACCCACGGACTCGCGCGCAGGTCCTGCACGCCGCGCATGCTGCGCCGGCGCGAGGGACGGGAACCCAGCGTCATGCGCTCGATCACGTCGATCGGCGTGGCACTGCGGAAGTAGTCGATGAAGCCCTCGCGATCGACGAAGGCGCGATACGTGTGCCGGCTGATCGCCGCCAGCTGGCCCATGCGTTCGCGCCACGCGTCTTCGCGGGCCTCTTGTTCGCGTGGGCGCAGGCTGGCGCGCAGCACCGCCCCCACGGTCTGCTCCAGGTTGCGCAGCGCCAGCGCGCGGATGCCGTATTTGCGGTGGATCACCTCGCCCTGCTCGGTCACGCGCAGCACACCGGCCACCGAGCCGCGCGGCGAGGACATCAGCGCCGGCGCGATGCGCGCGCCGCCGCGGCTGGCCGAGCCGCCGCGGCCATGGAAGAACGACAGGCGCACGCCGGCCGCACCCGCCACTTCCAGCAGTTCCACCTGCGCGCGCTGCAGCCCCCAGCGCGAGGCCAGCGTGCCGCCGTCCTTGCCGCTGTCCGAGTAGCCCAGCATCACCCACTGGCGGCTGCCGCGCTGTTCCAGATGCGCGCGATAAACGGGGTCGGCGAACAGCGCGCGCAACGTAGCCGGCGCGTTCGCCAGGTCGTCGACGGTCTCGAACAGCGGTGCGATGTCGAGCGGCACGCAAGGCACCGTGTCGGCGACCAGGCCGCCGTATCGGGCTAGCGCCAGTACCGCCAGCACGTCGGCGGCGGAACGCGCCATGCTGATGATGTAGAGGCCCGTCGCATCGGTGCCGTAGCGGCGGCGCGCGGTGCGCAGGGTGGCGAACACGGCCTTGAGCGATCGTGCGCCCTCGTCCTCGCCGTCGTCGAAGGATCGTTCGCCGCTGGCATAGGACTGCAGGTCCGCCGCCCGTGCCGCGTCGTCGCGCTCGGGCCAGTCGGGCTGGCCGAACATGGCCGCCAGCGCTTAGTCGTGCACGCGCGAATCCTGGCGCACGTCCAGGCGAGCCAGGTGAAACCCGAAGGTACGCACGCGCCAGATCAGGCGCTGCACCGCATAGGCGCCCGCATGCAGCCCGCGGTGGTCGATCAGGCTGTCGGCGATCAGCTGCAGGTCCGCCAGCAGGTCCTGCGGCGAGGCATAGGCTTCCGGATGATCGTCGTCGTGAGTGGCCTGCAGGCGCGCCTGCACCACGGTGAGGAAGCCGCGGTACGGCATGTCGGCGTGGCGCGGGCGCACTTGCGCGGCAGCCTCGGGAAAACGTTCGCGGTAGTCGGCGAGCCGGCGTGCCAGCCGTTCGTCCACGCCCACCCTTCCCTCGGTCTGGCTGAGCAGGCGCGCCAGGGTGGCGATGTCGGCGATGTAATGCTCCAGCACGTGCGCGCGCTGAGTGGCCAGGCTGGCCGCGATGGTGTCTGCGCCCACATTCGGATTGCCGTCCATGTCGCCACCCACCCAGGTGGCGAAGGACAGCAGGCGCGGCAGTGCCACGGCCACGCCGTAGACCTTCTGCAACGCATCCGCCAGCGATTCGTACAGCGCCGGCACGATGCGGTAGATCGGGTTGGCGAGATAAAAGCCGACGTGGTGGTGTTCGTCCTGCACGCTGGGCCGCACCGGCGAGGCTTCGGCGGTCTGCCAGGCGGAGGACAGCGCCATGAAGATGCGGTCGTCGTCCTCCTTGCGCTCCTGCGGTGTGCGCGTGGGATCGAAGTTGTCGATCAGCGCGCGTACGACGGCTTGCTCTTTCTCCAGCAGCGAACGGCGCATCGCTTCGGTCGGATGGGCGGTGAACACCGGCTCCACGCGCAGGCGCGCCAGCCACTCCAGCAGCTCGCCCGCGCCGACGCCCTGCTCCTTCAGCCGCCCCAGCACATCGAGCAGCGACTCGGGCTGCGGCGCGCGGTCTTCGCGCTGGTAGTCGCGCCGGCGGCGGATGCGGTGCACGCGCTCGGCGATGTTCACGGCCTGGAAGTACGTCGCGAAAGCGCGGGCCAGCGCCTCGGCATGGGCGACGTCCACGCCGGTCAGCAGTTCCGCCAGCGGCGCCAGCGAGCTGCCCTCCTGGCGGCGCGCGATGGCGGCGGTACGCACGCGCTCGACTTCGTCCAGAAACGCGGGCGACACCTGCTCGGCCAGCATGTTGCCCACCAGCGTTCCGAGTCGCCGGACATCCTCGCGCAGTGGGGCGTCGTGCGGGGCGAACTCGGGACTGCGCTGCTGCTGGGTCATCGGAGCCACATCTGCGGATGTCTGGACGGCCAAGACTACCCGAACATCCGCGCTTTGGTGCGCCGCCGCATGAGCCCGGAAAAGTTGCTTTTGTAACGTATCCGGGCGCACTCGCCGTGGCCGGTCCTGGCCGTCCAGAGCTTCCCAGCAAGGTGCCCTGCCCGCCGGTGCCCACCGATGGGCCCCGCGGTGACGAATCCCGAACGCGGCTGCGGCTATACTTCGCGGCTCCCGTCGAGGGGCGCTGCGACCGCGGCTGTACGGCCGGCCATTAGGCTGCCATGCAGGTCCACGGCCAGGCTCGGCGGCATTTTCTGCAAAACGGCGCCCGGTCAACCGATGCGGTATCCCACCGCACAAACTTCCGGAGCGACAATATGAACGCAGTCAGCAAAGAAGCCGCCGGCCAGGACTTCAAGGTCCGCGACATCAAGCTCGCCGAGTTGGGCCGCCGCCGCATCCGCATGGCGGAAGAGGAAATGCCCGGCCTGATGCAGATCCGCGCCCGCTACGCCAAGGAGCAGCCGCTCAAGGGCGTGCGCCTGTCGGGCTCGCTGCACATGACCAAGGAACCCGCGGTCCTGATCGAGACCCTGAGCGCCCTGGGCGCCTCGGTGCGCTGGGCCTCCTGCAACATCTTCTCCACCCAGGACGACTGCGCCGCGGCCATCGCCGCCGCCGGCATCCCGGTGTTCGCCTGGAAGGGCGAGACGCTGGAGGAGTACTGGGACTGCACGCTGGACATGCTCACCCACCCGGGCATGCAGGGTCCGGAGCTGATCGTCGACGACGGCGGCGACGCCACCCTGCTGATCCACAAGGGTCTGGACATGGAGAACGGCGACGACTGGGTCAACACGCCCAGCGGCAACCATGAGGAGCAGGTGATCAAGGATCTGCTCAAGCGCACCGCCAAGGAGCGTCCCGGCTTCTGGAAGAAGGTCGCGGCCGACTGGAAGGGCGTCTCCGAGGAGACCACCACCGGCGTGCACCGCCTCTACCAGATGATGGAAGCCGGCAAGCTGCTGGTGCCGGCGATCAACGTCAACGACTCGGTCACCAAGAGCAAGTTCGACAACCTGTACGGCTGCCGCGAGTCGCTGGCTGACGGCATCAAGCGCGCGACCGACCTGATGGTCGCCGGCAAGGTGGCCGTGGTGTGCGGCTACGGCGACGTGGGCAAGGGCTGCGCGCATTCGCTGAAGGGCTTCGGCGCGCGCGTGATCGTCACCGAGATCGACCCGATCAACGCCCTGCAGGCGGCGATGGAAGGCTTCCAGGTCACCACCGTGGAAGACACTCTCGGCACCGCCGACATCTACGTCACCACCACCGGCAACAAGGACATCATCACGCTCGAGCACATGGCGGCGATGAAGAACAACGCTCTGGTGTGCAACATCGGCCACTTCGACAACGAGATCCAGATCGACCGCCTCAACGCCGCCAAGGACGTGTCGCGCGAAACGATCAAGCCGCAGGTGGACCGCTACACCTTCGCCAAGACCAACCACAGCATCTACATGCTGGCCGAAGGCCGCCTGGTGAACCTCGGCTGCGCGCATGGTCACCCGAGCTTCGTGATGTCCAACAGCTTCTCCAACCAGACGCTGGCGCAGATCGACCTGTGGAAGAACAAGGACGTCTACGAGAAGACCGTCTACCGCCTGCCCAAGCAGCTGGACGAGGAAGTCGCCCGCCTGCACCTGGAGCAGATCGGCGTGAAGCTGACCAAGCTCACCCCGGAACAGGCCGCCTACATCGGCGTGCCGGTGGAAGGTCCGTACAAGCCGGATCACTACCGCTACTGAGCGGCGGCTCCGGCCGGAACGAGAAGCGCGCGGTGTGAACCGCGCGCTTTTTTTGTGTCCCATCCCCAGCCGAACCCCGGCCTGCGCCGGCATGACGAGCGAGGAAGCGTGGCTGGGCCCGTCAGTCATATATCGCTTCATCGCGACCAAGAGATATATACTCGCCCGCACCGTCCACCCGAGACCCGAACGATGCCGGCCATCAGCTTCGAATTCTTCCCGCCCAAGACCGACGAACAGCGCGACCAGCTCGACCGGGCCGCGCGGGCGCTCAAGGCCCGTGCGCCGGATTACGTCTCGGTGACCTTCGGCGCCGGCGGCTCGACGCTGAGCTATACCGGCGAGGCGGTGGCGCGCCTGCATAGGGAGCACGGGCTGGACGTGGCGCCGCATCTGTCCTGCATGGGCGGCACCCGCGCCGAGATCGCCGAGCTGCTCGACGGCTACCGGGCCGCGGGCTACCGCCGCATCGTCGCGCTGCGCGGCGACCTGCCCTCGGGCATGGCTTCGCCCGGCGATTTCCGCTACGCGGCCGAGCTGGTGGCGTTCATCCGCCAGCACAGCGGCGATCACTTCCACATCGAAGTCGCCGCCTACCCGGAAACCCATCCGCAGGCGGACGACGCGCTGGCGGACCTGCGCCACTTCAAGGCCAAGGTGGATGCCGGCGCCGACGGCGCGATCACCCAGTACTTCTTCAACGCCGACGCCTATTTCCGCTTCGTGGACGACATACGCCGGCTCGGCGTGGACGTGCCCGTCGTGCCCGGCATCATGCCGATCTCCAACTTCAGCCAGCTCAAGCGATTTTCGGATGCCTGCGGCGCGGAGATCCCGCGCTGGATCGCCAAGCGTATGCAGGCGCACGGCGACGATGCGGAAGCGATCCGCGAGCTCGCCGCGGACGTCGTCGCCCAGCTGTGCCGTCGCCTGCTCGAAGGCGGCGCGCCGGGGCTGCACTTCTACACACTGAACCGCGCCAAGGCGACGACGGCGGTGCTGGACCGGTTGGCGGTTTGAAGCGACGCCGCGGGGTATCCTGCGCGGTATGCGTTTCCTGCTTCCTGCTTTCTCGCTTCTCCTCCTGCTCCTCTGCCTCTGCATGCCCTCGCCTGCCGCCGCGCAGGCGGGCGTGCATCGCTGCATCGGTGCGGACGGCACGCCGCTGTTCACTGACCAGCCCTGTGCCGCGCTGCAGGCGACGCCGGTCCAGGCCGCGCCCAAGCCCGCCGCTGCCGGCCAACCCGCGCCAGGCGCATCGCTGCCGCCTCCGATCCTGTGCGCCGCGACGGTCGCCGAGCTGCGCCAGAGCGTGGCCGACGCATTCGCCACGCGCGATCCGAACCGCCTGGCCGGGCTGATGCTGTGGGGCGGCTACGGACGTAACGCCGCGGTGTCGGACATCCGTGCGCTGGGCGCCCTGATGCAACGCCCGTTGCTGGACTTCGGCGAAGACCCCGCCGACCGGCCAGCCGAGGGCTCGGAGCCGGATACCGCGCCGGTCCCGGGCGCCGAACATGCCGGCCGCACGCCGTCGGAGGCCGAACGCCAGCTCGTTCTGCGCACGGCCTCGGACGACGGCAGCGGCACGCCGCGCGAGACGCGGTTCGCCATCGTGCGCCGCTCCGGCTGTCTGTGGTTGCGCAATACGGATTGAACGAGCGTTCGAGCCGCTGCAAGGCGGCTGAAAGATGGGCGCATCCGGCACCGGGTATCATGTCGCTCATTTTTCGGAGGACCGACATGGCTCAGCAGTATCCCGAATGGATCTGGCAGAACGGCCAGATCAAGCCCTGGCGCGAGGCGACCACACACGTGATGTCGCATGCGCTGCACTATGGCTCGTCGGTGTTCGAGGGTATCCGCAGCTATGCCACCCCGGACGGCGCCGCGATCTTCCGGCTCACGGATCACCTCAAGCGCCTGTACCAGTCGGCCAAGATCTACGACATGGTCCTGCCGCACTCGCAGGACGAGATCGCCGCCGCCTGCCGCGAAGTGATCAAGAAGAATGGTTTGGGCGCCGCCTATCTCCGCCCTGTCGCGTACCGCGGCCTCGGCGGTTTCGGCCTGTCGGCCGAGACGCCGATCGACGTGGCCGTGGCCGCGTGGCCCATGGGCCCGTACCTCGGACCGGAGGCGCTGGAAAGCGGTATCGATGCCTGCGTGTCGAGCTGGCAGCGTTTCGCGCCCAACACGATTCCGGCCGGCGCGAAGGCGGGCGGCAATTACCTTGCCGGCCAGCTGATCGCGCGCGACGCGCGCCGCCTGGGCTTCGGCGAAGGCATTGCGCTGGCCAACACCGGCCTGCTCAGCGAGGGCGCGGGCGAGAACCTGTTCCTGGTGTTCGACGGCGTGCTGCATACCACGCCGGCCAGCGCCTCGATCCTCACCGGCATCACGCGCCACACGCTGATGACGCTGGCGCGCGAGGACGGCATCGAGGTGGTCGAGCGCGACATCCCGCGCGAGTACCTCTATCTCGCCGACGAGCTGCTGATGTGCGGCACCGCGGCCGAAATCACGCCGATCCGCTCGGTGGACGGCAAGAAGATCGGCTCGGGCAAGGCCGGCCGCGTGACGCGGCGGCTGCAGGAGCTGTTCTTCGGCCTGTTCAACGGCAAGACCAACGACCAGTGGGGCTGGCTGGAGCCGGTGTAAACCGGTTTCGCCGTCTGGCACGATCGAAGGGCGCCGCCGACCGCGGCGCCCTTTTCATTCGGCCGCCATGCCCAGCGCACCCGCCGGCTCGGCCAGACGCTGGCGATGCGTGGCCTGCTCCCGCAGCAAGCCCATGAATGCGCGTTCCAGCGCATCGACCTCGGCCAGGCTCATGCATTGCTCTTCGCTGACGTAGACGAAACGCAGCCGTCCGTGCACGGAAAAGGCCAGCAAGCCGAGCACGCGCACACCGAAGGAACTCACCGACAGGGTGAAATCCTCCAGCCGGAATGGCGCGTCCGAGTCCAGCAATTCGATCGGCCCCAGGTTGGAGAAGGAAAACTGGTTCCAGTTGCCGTTGCGGCTCAACGCATCGCCGAGCCGTACGATGGAGCGCACCTTGCCTTCCGAAGGCGGACGAAGCCTTTCGCAGAAGCCGTACTTGCCGGGAATGGCCTCCAGCTCCTGCCCGATCTTCTCGCCCATCTCGCGATAGATGCCGCGCGCCCGCTCCCACAGGTCCGCACCACGATCGCGGCCGACGGCGATCTTGAAGCTGCCCCCGCCGAAGAACAGCATGTCGTCCTTGAGCATCGACAGCCGTCCGCGCCGCGCATCGATCGGGCTGTCGATGCGCGTGGGCGCCCGCTTGCCCAGTGCCGCCTGCAGGGCGAGGTCGAGGATCGCAAGCAAGGCGGCATGCATCGACACCTGCTCGCGCCTGCAGCGATGCTTCAAGGCGGAGGTCAACGCCGCATCCGCGCGCCACTCCCGCCGTACCGGATCGCGCCGCAACGGTCGCCGCGACGGCGGAATTAAGCCGATGACGCTATTGATGGCCGCGGCGAGCACGCGGCGCTTGCGTTCGCCCGGGCCATGCGATGCGCCCGCGATGTCCAGCGGGCTGATCGGCGCATACGGCAACAGTTCCTGCTCGCGATGCAGGCCGCCCAGCAATTCCCTCGCCAGGGTCAGCACACTCATGCCATCGCAGATGCGATGCGCCGCGGTGATCAGCAGCACGCCGCCCCGCTCGGTGCGCAACCAAGCCACCCGCAGCTGCGGCTCGCCGTGGTCGAACGCTGCGGACTCCTCACGCGCGATCTCGCCCGCGAGCACTTGTTCCGAGGTGCAGATCGCTGCGTGTAGCGGTATGGGGCCCGCCGCATCCAGCTCGTAGTACGGCCCGTCACGGGTTTCCCGCAGCAGCATGCGCAGCGCCGGATGCTTGCGCTGCATGCGATCGAGCGTGAGACGCAGGCGCTCCATCGGCAGCGCGCCGTCGATGGCGATGCGGTAGGTCAGGTGGCCGTCGATCAGGCGCTCGATCGTGGTGAGCTTGCGCATCATGGCGTCTAGTCCGCGGCGACCGACGGACCGCCGGCGAGCGCGCCGCTTCGCGCCGGCAGGTGTTTGCAGAACGCGGCAATGCGCGGATGCAGGCTCTCGAACGTGCCCAGCCGGCCGCGGCGACCATCCACATAGCCGCAAGCCACGGCCAGCACCTTGCGGAACTTCTGCGGCTCGAACATCAGGACGTTGAACGCCTGGTGCAAGGCCAGCAGCCCGCCCAGCCAGTGCAGCGCCCAGTGCTGCCTGTACAGGCGCAGGGCGAAGACGCCGTTGCGCGCACCGTAGTAGCGCCGCCACGCCGCATGGTTGGTGGTGAACAGCCGGCCGTGACGTTCGATCTGGCCGGTGGTCTGGCGCATGGTCACCGCCGCGTTCATGTAGACCGGCACGCCCTGGCTATTGGCGCGCAGGCCGTACTCGATGTCGATGTACTCGATTAAGAAATCCTCGCGGAACGCGCCGAGGCGGCGATACGCCGATGCCGAGATCGCCGAGCCCGAGGAAATCACGAACAAGGTGTCGAACAAACCTTCCGTGGGCTCGCGCATCTTCGCCGGCCTGGGCCAGCGCCGCCCTGGCGGCAGCACCGGCATGTACTTCTCGAGGTTGATCTCATAGATCTTCGGGCCGAGTACGAAGGCCTCCTGCTCCACGCGCTCGCAGGCCTGCATCATCGCGTCGAAGAACCCGTCACCGATATCCGAGTCCTGGTCGAGCAGGACCATCACCTCGCAACCGCGTTCGAGCAGTATCTCCGCGCCGCGGTTGTAGGCGCCGGCAAGTCCGCCACGGTTGGCGTTGTGCAGGACCGTCACGCCCTGCCGCTGCAGCGCTTCGCACAGCGAAGGCTCGGGCTGCGGCGAGTTGTCGACGGCGACGAGGTTTTGTCCACTGGCCGCCGCAATCGCCAGGTTGCGCAGAAAGGCTTCGGTGGGTTGGTAGAGCACGAAGATCACGCCATAGCTTTTCATAGGATCTCCAGCGGCACGGCAGGCACGCCGAGACTGGGCACGGCCGGCGCCGGCCAGGCGGCGGCCGCCAGCAAAAGCTCCATCGCCCGGTCGCGGATCCGCTCGGCGCAGTCGCGCGGCAGCGAGCTTTCGTCGGAGATGAAAGCGAAGTCCAGCCGCCCGGCGAAACCGACGATGGTGATCAGGTTCGCCGGTGTCGGCTCCAGCAGCGCCGACGGCGCATGCATGGCTTCCAGCCGGAACCCGCCGTCGTCGTGTGCCGAGGCATCCAAACGCCCGAGGTACGACAGCGACACCGCGCGACCGCTGCGCCGCGACCGCGAATAAGCGATCAGCCGATCGAACAGCGGATGCAGGCGCTCCAGACCGAGCAGGTGCTCGTAGACCGTGGGCGCCAGGCGGTCGATCTTGCGGCGCATGTCCTCGTGCAGCGCGCGGGCCAGCACCCAGAAGTCGCCGCCCGCGGCGTTCGCCTTGCGACCGAAGGACAGCTGCACCGTTGGCGCCATGGTGAACAGCGCGCCGCCTTGCAAGGCCGGCAGATAGCGCCGCGCGTCGACCGGCGCGACGAACTTGTCGATGCTGCGAGCGCCGGTTACGGCACCACAGGCGAGCATGAAGGCCGTGCACAAAGCGGCGAACACGCCGACGTCTTCGTTCTTGCTGCGCCTGAGCAGCGCCTGCACGGCAGCCGCCTCGATCGACCAGCGCACGGTGTATGCCGGACCGTAGCGGAGCGGCGGACCGATCCGCTGCAGGCGCACCAGCGCGCCGAACAGCGCGGCCTTCCAGCGTGCGCGGCGCTGCAGGCGGCGGTCGTTGCGCGCTTCCGGCGGCAACACGTCCGCGCCGCCATGCAGCGGAAAACGAGGGCCCAGCTTCGCATCGGGGCGGCCGCAGACCGTCAGGATGTCGTGCAGCAAACCTGCCGCCGACAACCCGTCGCAGATGCAGTGGTGGCAGCTCAGCAGCAGATCGCTGCGTCCTGCGCCACGCAGCCAGACCAGCCGGATCAGTGGCTCGCGCCGGCCGTCGAACAGGCGCTCGCATTCGAGGCGCGCCTGCTCCTGCCAGTCGTCCTCGCCTTGGCGTTCGACGATGCGCAGCGGAATGCGCGGAACCGCCTCCTGCTGGACAAACCAGGGACGCCCATCGGCATCGTGCTCGACCAGCGATTGCAGCACGGCATGCCTCGCCTGCACGCGATCCAGGGCGTGGCGCAGGCGCGCCTCGTCCAGCGTGCCCGCCAGCGTCGCCGGCAGCACGAGCGCGACCGGCCGCTGGCCGTCCAGGTACATGCCGCGCTCGAACAGCGCGAAGGGACGCCTCGCCGTCATGCCGCGCTCCGTTCGCGCGGCGCCTCGATGGCGTCCGGCTCACCGAGCAAGCCCCAGCGCCGCAGATGGCGCAGCGCTTCGTCCACGCCGTTCTCGGCGCGCACCGCGCGGCCCAGCGCCTCGGCTTCGTGCAGCATCGCAGGCTGCTGCATTGCGTCCAGTGCCGTGGCCAGGGCATCCGCACTCAAGGTGCGCCGATCCAGCGCCGGCGGCGCCACGCCGCGGCGATGCAGGCAGCGCGCCCAGAACGGCTGGTCGCCATAGAACGGCACGATGGCCGAGGGAATGCCCGCACGCACCGCGGCGGCCGTGGTACCGGCGCCGCCGTGGTGCACAGCCGCGGCCATGCGTGGGAACAGCCAGTCATGCGGCGCCTGGCGCAGGCCATAGATCTGATCGTCGAGCGGCCCTTCGGCGATCTCCAGGCCACCCCAGCCGGCCGCGAGCACCGCGCGCCGGCCGCTTCTGCGAACTCCGTCCAACACCGTGCGAGTGAAGGCCGCCGCCTGGTGGCTGACCATGCTGCCGAAGCCGATGTAGACCGGTTTGGGACCGGCCGCGAGAAAATCGGCGAGTTCGGCCGGCGGCGTCCAAGCCGGCGGATCGAAGAACCAGTAGCCGGTGACCTGCGAACTCTCCGGCCAGTCGTCCGGCCGGGGCAGCACGTGCCGGCTGAAGCCGTTGATCACCTTGGCCTCCAGCGCGTCGCCGCCGAGATACGGGCCGTGCCAGGGATAGCGCGGCAGCCCCAGCCGTGGCCGCACGACGCCATTGATCGCGGGACGCATCACATGCCAGACCAGCAGCCACAGCAGCTGGTGCGCGGCCAGACTCACCAGTCCGGGCAGGCGCTCGCGCGAGCCGCTCAGCACCATGGGCGGCAGCCGGCGGGAGGGCGTCAGCGGTTGCAGCCGCGCGATCGCGAACGGCACGCCGCGATGCTCGGCCAAAGCCTTGGCCAGCAAGGTGCTGTTGCTGACGCCGAGCAGCAGACCCGCACCTTCGCTCGCCGCCAGCCCCTCGTCGACCCAGTGCATGGCCCACTGCGCGTAGCGCTCGCGGAAGATGCGCGCCATCGCGCGCAGGTCCAGGCCCTGGTCGGCGATGCTGCGGTCGGCTTCCAGCATGGCCTGGAAGTCGGCCGTCAGAGGGAAGAATTCCAGGCCCGCCTCGCGCACCAAGCCGGCGAAATTGCCGCTGGTCGCGATGCGCACCGGGTAACCCGCGCAGCGCAGGCCCCGTCCCAGCGCGACGCAAGGTCGCACGTCGCCCTGGGTGCCGATGGTGAAGATGACGATGGGCTTGTGCATGACCGCGCTCAAGCGACCGCCAGGTCGTGCGGCGCGGATGGCAGCAGCGGCTCGAGCGGGATGCGCTCGTCCGGAATGTCGGACAGGCGGTGCCGCAGCACCGCGCCGATCTGCGCCGCCGGCGCCGGATCCAGCACCGCCTCGTGATGGCAGGCCAGGTCGTGCACTTCGATGCGCCAGCCGATGAAGGGCCGCCAAGCCGAGGGGCGGTGATCCAGGATGCCTTCCAGATGGCCTTCGCTCTGCGTGGCGTGGAAGAACAGCAGGTCCAGGTTCACCCGGCGTGGCGTGTATTGCCGCGCCAGCTCCAGGTTGTTGCGCATCACCGCGAACAGATGCTCGATGAACTGCGGATGCCGCTTGATGATTTCCTGCACCAGCGGAATCGAGCGCGCGTTGTAGCTGTGCAGCAGCAGCGCGGCCAGCTCTTTGAGCGTCTGCGGTGCGTTCTCGCCCGCATGCTGGTGCAGCCCGAGGAAGCTCAGGGCGGCGCGGACTTCCCTGGCTTCTTCGCGTGGCCTTGCGCGCTCGCCTGGCGCGAACAGATAGCTGTCGATCATGGCCAGCAGTTCGACCCGCTCGCCCATTGCCAGCAGGCGCTCGGCGATGGCGTGGCCGATCAGTCCGCCCAGCGAGCGCCCGATCAGCCGGTACGGCCCCTCGGGCTGGATGCGTCGGATCTGCATCAGGTAGTCGGCGGCCACTTCTTCGATGCTGCCGGGCAGACGCAAGTCTCCGCGCAGGCCGCGCGATTGCAGGCCATAGACCGGCACGGCCGGATCCAGGTGGCGCAGCAGCCCGGAGAAGCCGAGGCTCAGGCCCATCATGGGATGGATGCAGAACAGCGGCCGGGGCGCGGCCTTGCCGACTTCGCGCAAACGCGGTGGCGCGCGCAGCACCAGCATGTCGCCCAGCGGATCGTCGTGTCCGCCGGCGAGCCGCTCGACGAAGGCGGCGAGGCTGGCGATGGTGGGCGCTTCGAACAGGGCGCCCAGCGGCAGTTCGACACCGAATGCCTCGGGGAAGCCCGCGGCCATTTCGGCCGCCGTCAGCGAATCGCCGCCGAGGTCGAAGAAATTGTCGTGCAAGCCCGCGCGCTCGATGCGCAGCAGCTTCTGCCACAGCAGCGCCAGCTTGCGCTCCAACGGCGTGCCCGGTTCGACAAAAGCGGCGTGAGCGGCCCGCTCGGGTGCCGGCAAGGCGCGGCGATCGAGCTTGCCATTGGGCGTGAGCGGCAGCGCTTCCAGCACTGTGACGCTCGCCGGCAGCGCGGGTTCCGGCACCCTTGGGCCCAGGAACGTGCGCAGCGAATCCGGATCCAGCGCCGCGCCATCGCGTGGCACGACGTAGGCGGCCAGCGCCATGCTTCCGCCGGCGTCGCGCGACGCGGTCACCGCCGCCGCGGCAACGGCGGGATGCCGCGCCAGCAGGTTTTCGATCTCGCCCAGTTCTATGCGATGGCCGCGGATCTTCACTTGCGTGTCGGCGCGCCCGATGAATTCGAGCAGGCCGTCGTCGCGCCAGCGCACCAGGTCGCCCGTGCAGTACATGCGGCTGCCGTCGCCGGCGAACGGATCGAGCGGAAAGCGTTCTTCGGTCAACTGCGGGCGATGCAGATAGCCCTTCGCCACGCCGGCGCCGCCGATG
>JABLTH010078336.1_pt1 | contig 14513 bp, 18 predicted proteins | sample 7875711 | NCBI WGS metagenome assembly JABLTH01 (sample SAMN14941262, study PRJNA633318) | bioreactor metagenome | isolation source: bioreactor | place: China | collected 2019-03-05 | reverse complement strand
ACTCCGCCGGACATAAAAAACCCGCTAAGCCTTGTAACTTGCGGGTTTCTGGATTGCATTGGGTTTCTTAAAACCCTAATTTGGTACGACGGCCGGACTTGAAATAACGAAATTTATCAAATATTTCAATTGCTAATATTTCCACAGCCGAAAGTTACTGTAAAAGTTACTGCGTTTACGAATTCTACCACACATGAGGACCAACTCAGCGCCAGCCACGATTCCAAGCATCCAACATGGCCTTGGCGTCGGCCATTTCCATGCGAATGGAGTGAGCAACAGCCCGGATAGTATCCGGCCCTAATGCGTCGCGGTGGCTTTCTTCGCTAGCGACTTCCATCATGTCGGCAAGACCTTCCGCCCGGCGAAGCGTGTACATCAGGCTTTCGTAGAAATTCAGATTCACGCGGTGGGAAAAATCCGGCACCGATTTGTTAGTTTGTTGGCTTTGCTCATTAATCATTTCCATTCCTTCCGCGTTGGGGTTCAGATTCGTCATAGGCTTTCAATAGTGCCAGGGTATCTTTCAACTCTAGCCTGATCGCGCCGCACAGGTTAATCACATCATGGTCGAACAGATAGGAACCGTTGCCTTGATTCATCTGCGCGGCTTGCTCGAGTAATTCGACCATGGTTCTCGCACGATCCAGCGAAGGGCCGCAGATATCGATCACCGATGCCGACTTGGCTTCCAACAGAAACTTCGGCACGCGATGAGAAAAGTTAATAGCATTGGTCATGGCTTACCTCCGACAGGCAGTTGGGCATTGAGCAACAAAGCTCGGATGTGGGTTAGTTCTCGGGTGACAGCCTGACCAGGCGGGCGCCGACTGGAAGAAGGCGGCGGCTCACCGCCGGCCGCGGATAACACCACCGACCGGCGCCTGTCCGGCGGTTGTCCGGACGAAGGCGAAACGGGCGGCTTGTGGACATCACCACCCTCGCGCGCACGCGCGTTATGGTTATTTTGGTTATATGGTTTGTATGACATGGTGTCATGGGTTTTTGCTGAAATGTCACTGGTTTTTGCAGAATTGTCGCCGGTGTGGATAACTTCTGGCGGTGACGCCGTGTCACTGGATGTTGATATCTCCGGAAAATCCGGCGACGTGGTGTCACTGGTTGTTGAAAAGTTTTCGACCATCAACAGGTAACGATTCGCCCGGCCAGGATCGCGCACCACGACCACCAGGCCCAGCGCTTCCAACTCGCCGACGGCACGCATCGCGCTACGCGGCGAGCACCCGGCCCGCAGCGCGATATCGTCCAGCGAAGCAACGCAGTAACCGGCCCGGTTGGCCCGATCCGCCAAGGCGATCAGCACCGCTTTGGTGGTGCCCATCAGACGCACCTGGAAGGCGGCGTTCAAGTATTCGATACTCATGGTTTCCCCTCCCCTGCGCCGCCGACGGCGAGCGGCACCCACAATTCGCCAGCAACAGACAACCGATCCGGCTCCGGTTTGTGGCCGGCGCATTCCGCCATCACTTCATCGTAGATTCCGCGCCGAGTCAGCGCCATGAATAGGGCGTTATCGTAATTGCGGATTTCGTCCAATACCTGTAACACCCGATCCAGGTTATCCGATACCGAATAGAGCGCGTGCTGCGCGGCATTGTCCAGACTAGGCCGTCCGTTAATAACCAGCTCCACCACGGCGCGGGCCTGTTGCGCGGGACATAAAGCATTTTCGATGTTCATGGCTTACCACCCTGTTCAGCGATGAGCACATGCTCTTCCAGGAAATCGCCAGCGTGAGCCAGGCGATTGGCGGCGATCAATACAGCATTAATCAACCCGTTACGGACGTAGTTTGTTTTGATCTCGGCCGGAATTGTGTTGTTGGTTTCGTCGTCAGAGATAAACTCCGATAACAGGATGGAGCACGCGTCTATCGCGTTCGCGGCATCGGCGACGGTAGCCGCTTGGGACTTTACCGCGGCCAGTTCCGTGCTGTCCAGCTTGCGAAAAATAGATAGACCGGCGCTCATGGCTTCACCTCCCGGAACTGCGCGCGTAGCGACCTTGCCAAAGCCAAAAGTTCTTCGCAGTCGCCGATCAAGCCTTCTAACGCGCCGACTTCCAGCTCGCCATACTTGGCGTCCTGCATGACTATGCCGAAACTCAACGCCAGAGCGGCAAAAGCCGGATGCAGCGGATTGGCCAGGGCTTGCTGTTGTTCGATGGTGGCGGGGTTGGCATTCGTGCTCATTCGGCACCGCCTTGCGCCCAGCGCTGAAAAATGGCGTCGCCGTTGTCCAGGTAGCAGTGGATCTCCTGGGCTGTGGCTCTGGCATCCAGCGCCAGCACGGCCAAGCAATCGTCGAACAAGGCTTTATCCAAGCCTCTCAGCTTGGTCAGATTGAAGGGGAAGCGATAGCCGTTATACAGGCCCAGGAGAAAAGCGCGGACGGTGCCGGCTTGGCCGGTGTCGCGGTCGGCGATGGCTGCCAGTCGGGTCAGCGCCGGCAGACCAGCCGCCGTAACCGTTTGCCGCTCGGCATCCAGTTCGGCCATTTGCCGGAAAAAATCATCAACGGCGTTAGTGGGTTGGGTAGTGATTGGGCGGACTTTGCCCGGTGCGGGAGTATGCATGTCAGTTTCTCCATAACAGATAGATTAACCGCCGCCGAAACTTTCCACGGTATCGGGCGACGGACTGAATGGGGTGGAAAACCGGGTTATGGAGCCGGCCAGCGCCGAACGCTGCCCAGACAGTCCGCCATAATGTAAACGCAGATAGACTGCGCAAATTTGGGGCGTAAAAAAGCCGCGATGAATGCGGCGACGTTTCGCCATAACAAGACCGGGTTTCCACGCCCGGTGCCAGTGTGTCGACTGGCGAAATCATTCTGCGCGCTAGCGGGAGGAAATGTCAATTATTTTTTGGGCTTGGCTTTCGGTTGTCTCGATCGCCAATAATCGCCGTAGCTGAAAAAGCCGGCGCGTTGCCAGAGGGGTAAATGGTTTACACCGTGATTAATTTGAGGGTTGACGGCCATTGAAGAACCTTTCCGGATTGGGCTTATCGTCCGGAAACAAATCATTTTGCTCCGGTACCTGGGCTTGCTGGATCTTGACGCGGTTGGCCGGCGACATACCGAATTCGGCCGCCGCTGCCCGCATTTCTTGCGAGGCGCGGTTACGAATTTGCAACCAAACCGACATTTGCTTAAACCCGTTCGGCGTCAGATCGATCAGGCCGGCGCCTTCGTCGTCTTTGTGCCGTTTCTGCAGGGCGGTAATCGCCAGACAAATCCGCACCCAAAACGAATAGTTCTCGCAATAGCTTTCGAGCGCGGCGCGGTCTATCTGCGTTAACACGCGCATTTTCAGCAGCTCCGGCGTGATGCGCTTCCACTCCTTTTTCGCCTCGGCCGATAGATGTGCAGGGCAATCCGGGGCTTCAATATCCGGTGCGATCATGCCGGCGTTGTTCGTAACGGATCTTTTACCTCTATTGCCGGTTAATATCCGCACATTGTTTGGCATAGGTTTGGGGCCACGTGATCCCATAATGATTACTCCTATATTGGGTAGGCCGCCAAACAAAGCTGGCGGCCGAATGAAGGCAGAGTTAAATACCGTACTTGCCGCCGATGGTCCGATAACCCACATCCACCGAATTGGCGCTGGCGATACCGTTGGCTTGCACCGGCGCCACGCGCATGCCGGACGGGGCATTATCAAAGCTTACCCGGACATCGACGGCACCGCGGCCACCGCCTAGCAGGCTTTGCTTTTGGTAGCCGGGCGGCCGCATGCCCGGACCGACCGGCGCCGATAAATCCGGCAAATCCGGCAGCAATTTGCCGACAGACCGACCGAGGTAGAGCGGCACGCTGCCGATGCCTTTCACGATGTCGTTCTTGACCATCCACTTCATCATGTCGAACAGCGGCGTCATGAACTCGGCGGTCCGGTCGAATGCCTGGCCGATCTTGTCGAAGTTATCGACAATCAACGGCGTCGCGATGATGGCCGCTTGAGCCAGCAGCATTAACGGGTTCATTTTCATGGCGGTGGTTAATATGCCGATACCGCCGGCCAATGCCCAGGCCGCCACTTTCAAACCAACAAAGGCGCCGGTCATTTTGATGGCCGTCATGACGCCTTTCGGGTTCTGTTTGATGAATTGGCCTACCCTGTCGACCACATCGTTTAACGATCCGGACAGCCACTTAATTTGTGGCGCATAGGTGCCGCCTAGCTGGGCCTGGGTATTTTCCAGCGTCCCGCCCAAGGTTTCGATGATGTTGGTCAGGGAGTCAAGCGAATTGCCGACGCGCTGATAAATATCGCCTTGATCGGCGAACTTCTTCGCCATATCCCAATAACCGCCGGAGGCCATCACCATCGCCTTGGAAGCATGCTCTTTGCCGAAAGTCTTCTCGAACGTTTTAAACAACTTGGCCGGGTTCAGTTTTGCCATTTTCTCGACGTCTTTCACCAGGTTTTCGACCGTAGTGAATTTACCGGCCCTGGCGGCCGCCGAAATCATTTCCTTGATGCCGGTACCGGCCTCGCTGGGATCGATGCCGGCTTGGGTCAACAAGGCCACCATCGGCGCCAGGGCGTTGGCAACGCCGATGCCTTGCACTTTCAATGCCTTCAATGGGCCGCCGGCCTTGGACATGGCCGAGGTGAAGTCTTCGAAGCCGACACCGATATGCCGGGCGCGTTGCATGGTGTCGGCCAGGGCGATGAAATCCTTATTGGCGACGCCAAACACGTTGGAGATTTTAGCGATTCCCAGCGCCGAAGTGTCGTAAGTCTCGCCCAGCTCTTTGGTTGCCACGCCCAGGTAAGCGGCCGCCTTCAGGCCGCCATCGATCAGGGTGTTGGTGTCCATGCTGTTGGATTTCATAATCACAGCCATCCGTTGGAAGTCGATGGTCGCGCCGGGTAACGCGGTACCCAACTGCATGGCGACCTTGTTCAACTGCTCGAAACCGGCCGACACGCCGTTTTTGTCCATCAGCACGTTTTTCAATGAGATGCCGGCGTTTTCCATGTCGGCAAAGGCTTTAGCCGGTATCGCCAATGAGGCGGCAAGGCCGGCACCGAGCAACGGGCCGTTTTTGCCGACCATTTCTAAGTGGTGCTTGAAGGTATTCAAGTTTTTGTTCATGACCTTCAAAGTCGGCGACAGTTTGTCGACGGCGACAATCATCGCTTTCAAGTTGAATTCTGACATCTGTTAACTCCTCGCCGATTCAGGCGATTAAGGTACCGCCAAGGCTTTCGACGGCTTGTGAAATCCAGTCTGGCCTTTCGCCGTCCGGCAGATCGACAACATAACCGCCGCCCCGGCGCTTGGAGACTTGCACGACAACGAAGCGGTTTTGCGGAAACACCTGGCACAGCATGCTATGCGTTTCGCGGGCTTGCCGTAACTTGTTGACGGATAGCGAGCGAGTGAAATCGCGCTCGAAAGACACGTCGATTTCGTGGCCGTCGGCGCCGGCTTTGACTTCCAGACGCGAGAGCAGTCGGCCGTCGTGGTCGATGATTGAAAATGTGCGTTTCATGGCTATCGCCTCCTAACCATTTAACGCCAACATGGCTCGCCGACCCGCCATTGTTTGCCGCTGGGTTTGCCCGGTGACGCCCATCAGTTGATCGAACGATTTCACGCCATCGGCCATGCCCAATTTGACGGCATCCTCGGCGCCGACGATGCGCCCCCGGCCCATGCCTTGGGTCACGGCCTTGACCGACTTACCGCGGCCGCGGGCCACTGCCGTGACAAAGCGGTTGTAAATCGTGTCTACCGTGCTTTGCATGAAGCGCCGGCCCTCTTTCGACAACGGCTCGTAACGATTGCCTTCGGTTTTGTATTGGCCGGCGCTGACCAGCGTGATTTTTACGCCGTCGTCCGCCAGCGCCTTGCTATGGTCGGTATGCAATTGGTAAACGCCAATCCCGCCGGCTTCGCCTGACGGCGTCACATAAAACTCGCCGGCCTGGCTGCCGATCCAGTAAGCGCCGGCGACGGCAACGCTATTGGCGATGGCGATCACGCGCTTTTTGCTGCGCGCCCGGTACACCGCGTCGGCAAATTCCTGCACGCCGTAAGCCGAACCGCCCAAGGAATCGATCTCGATCACGATGGTTTTCACATCGTCGAACGCCAGGTAACGGTTCAGCAGCGCACCGGCCGCGCGTAAGTTGCCACGCGGATGCAGCCAGCCGTGCAAGGGAATCACGGCTGTAGCGCCAACCGTTTTAGCCGCGGACTGGGTACGCTGGGCGAACGCGGAGTAATTGAAGCGGCCGGCGGTTAGCGCGGCGGGTGTCAGCATCAGCAACGCTCGCAGCTGACTGGGATCGCAGGCTAGCGGGGTGGTAAGGTCTAAGAGTTCCATAAAATCAGACTCCAAAAAGAACGCGCCCGATTGCCATGAACGACAATCGGGCGCCAAGTGATTAAGCGGCTTCGCCGAAGAACTTTTCACCGACTTCAGCGATTCGAACCGAGCAGCCGTATTTGGGATCAATCTCGATTTCTACCTGTTGGCCGGGTTTCAATAACATGATTTTGTCGGGGCCGGCGTCGACGCGGGCGGTTTGGGTGCTGTCGTTGTTGGTTAAGGTGATTTTGCCTGTAAGCATGGTTTTTTCCTTTTCAATGGTTGGAGGGAATTAAAATTGCTGCGGATCATCGAGCTGATGCGGATAGGCCGGTTTGCCGTCTTCGTTGGGCGGACGCACTTCGTTGAACAGGTCTAGCCAGGGTGGATTCATGCCATTGAGTTTGTTGAGCACGGGAATAAGGTCGTCCGTCATTTTTCGCAGGGCGGCGGTGATTTCGGCGGTGGACAGGGCTTGCAACGCCATGGCTTCGACTTCGATTCGGGTCTTTTCGAGCGCGGCCATGGCAGCGATTACATCGTCCATGTTGTTTGCCAACACATCCACGATATAGGTGCGACGACCGAACATGCCGCCGCCTTCGCGCTCTTCTTTGGCCATCCAGTATCGATCAGCAACCCTGGCACGGCTTTCGAGGTTACGAATCTCGACGAAATATTCTTGAATGCGAGGGTCGCTGCCTTTGCGTAGCTCATCGTCGATGGCTTTGATTTGCATGCCGAGTGCTTGGCCGACGCCGCCATTGACCAGGGCGGCAATGCGGTTAGCCTCTCTGGCGGCATAAAACTCCTTTTCCGCCGCTTCAAAACGGGCCGCTGCTGCGATGGCTGCCTTTTCAGCCTCTTCTTGCCTTTTTTTGAATTTGCCCGGCAATTCGGCCTTTTCGGCAAGCAGTTCCCGGCGACGCGCCAGGCGATCCGCTTCATCGCCATTCAGGATTTTTTGAATATCCGGGCGATCAAGGAATTTATTTAATTCAACGCGATCCGGTTTAGAGATTTTTAAACCGGTGATAATTTTGTTTACGACGTGATTCATGAATTTGTCTCCAAAGGTAAGAATCGAACTTGAAAGCGGCCATTACCGATGACGGCTACCTTGGAGACCATGCTAAACAGGGGAATATTTCCCTACCAGGGAAACAAACGGGGAAACAATCCCCCAACCGATTAAGCCTTGGTAATACCTGTTAAGGCTTCACGTAGAATGTTGTCGGCCCTGAGGGGGCCTCTTGGTCCCTGAATGCCGAGGCTATAAAGCCTGCCCTCCAAATACTCTGCAATCGCTTCGCGGGAAGGCCTCTTTCCAAACTTGGCTTCCTGTTCGAACATCCACGCCCTGCCGATTTTCCATGCCTGGGCCTGCCAGGACTCGTCGCGCTCCAAGACGCTTGGCTTATCCTCCAAACCCATTGCGTTGCGCGGTAAATCAATACAACCCCAGGGCCACGCCTTGGCAATATTGATATGCAATCCCAGCGACAAACCGAGCCAGCGCCATTTTTCGGCCTGGATCTCGGCCAGCCTCGCCTGCTTGCGCTCCCAATCGGTAACCGTATCAGCGCGCAGCGGGCGAATCTCGGCTAACTCACGTTCGATAAAAGCCAGCTCGCCCAAGGCAAAGTCGCGCAGCTGGTCAGCGGCCAGGCTCAATTGATCGGGTGACATTTGGGCCGGACTCAGCGGCCGGGATAGATAAACCTGACTATCGACGACATTCAGCATTTGTAATCTCCTGTTCAAATCAAAACCACCAGCTAACCCCGCGCCCAGCGATAACGCCAGCAGCGGTGGCGGCGCTAAACCATATAACGGCGGCACCTGCCGCCCACATCAACCAATCCCCAACAGAACCGCGCACCCCCGCGCCCAGACTGGCAACGCCAAGCGGGTGGCGGCGGGCGGGCGTGGTCAGTTATCCACAAGAAAACCGGCCAGGATGCCCGAACCTGTCGGTATACCCCCCGTCCGAAACTCGCGGTGCTGCACGTATCTAGTCGCAACCGGTCTAGGACTTAAAGCCCTAGGGATTTTGACCCCCTACCCCCTGTTCCAGGGTGAAATCAGCGTCTTTTCTGCCTATATCCGAATGTGGATAACTTCCGGCCCGTGGGCTTTTTGTATTGGGAAAAGTCACACAAAAAATGTTGCTGGCCAACGCGTCATGAAATTTCAGGTCCGGAGGATTTGACACCCCTACCCCTAGCAAGCCGGCTATCTGCACCTGGAGAAAACCCGCCAGCATTGGCGCCCAATTCGAACAATCCGGATCGCGACGATGTTCAACTAAAAATATAACTGCCCTATACCCTATATAAATAATCTGGGGAATTTGGGGAGATTGCTTTCTAGGCCACGGCTGGCGCGGCCTACAGGCTCCCCAAGTCTTTCGAAATTATGGGGAACTCCCCAAAATCAAATGGGGAAATCCGGGGAATTGGGCCGGTTTTGCGCTCATCCCGGCCAGACCGGCAGCGCTTCGCGCCGTGCCTGTCTCCCCAAAATATCGGGGAATCTCCCCAACCATTTTAAAAACTTGGGGAGCTTGCAAGCCTTGATAGATAAGGCTTACAGCACTATCTCCCCAAATTCCCCAGAAAATTTACATATACCCAATTAGTTCGGTTTTCCGGCTTCGGCCGGTTGACCGATCAGACGACGCGACCACCCGCTACCCTATGGCGTTATCGAGAAGGGGAGCGGGGATTAGCCGGATTCAACCAGTTCAGCGGACAGAACCAACACCCGCACCGAACGGCCGGCGACAATCCGCTTGACCGACGTTCTCGGCTTGCCGGTCTTGGCATCAGTCTCAACCTTCAGGAATAAGCCCCGCTCAGCCATCCGACGCCACAATGACGCAGCAGACAACAAAAAGGCATCGCCCTGGCGTCGCGAGAACTCCTGCACGATCTTGAACGCGGTATTGGGTTCCAGCCACACCTCGGCGGGCTGGCTGGCGCTGCCGTCGGCATACCAGCCGCAGCAATCGCCCTGCGGGTTGTAAAGCTTTTCCCCGGTCACGTCGGCACCGTTTTCGCGCCAGCCCCAAGCAAACGGCCGGGACTTGGGCGGGCCTTGGTCCAGGCGGTTGCCTATGTGGCAATCGCCGGCAATAAAGGCGGCCCGCAACAGGTTAAAGAATCGCTCCACTTCATCCTGTTCCGACTGGTAAACGCCTTGCTCCTTGAACGCGGCTTGCAGATTGGTTTCCAGGTCGTTCAACAGCAGGTTGCTTTGTTCGCTGCTCACGGCGCCGGCATCTTCCAGAAACTCAAGGAAGGTTTCGACCCCGGCCAACAGGTTGCCGTAAATGTCGCCGGCTCTCGGGTGGCTGGTAGCGAAGCCGTCGCGCTGCGCGGCGTTGCGGAAGTTTTCAACGATCTTGGGAAATTCCGCTTTCAGTTGATCCAGGCGCGGCGCCAGCCATTGCAGATAAGCAGCCATCAGCCCGGCAAAGCGGCCGGTGCTGGCGGCATGCTGTAATCGGCTCAGCGTCGCGTTGTTCACGTCGTCCCGCCCAACTTCGAGCACCAACAGTCGCCCAAGCAGCGACGCGCCGCGCGGCAGGTCCTCAGCGGTGACGAGAATCATGGAGCGATTAAAGTAAGTTGGAGTTGCTTGCATAGCCGTGCCGCGCCGGCCACGTCCCGACTGATTTCCTGTGCCACGTATCAAGCGCTCGGCGGAAGCGTGTAGCTTTTCGGCTTCGACGCGGTTAACGCTCGGTTTAAAGTCGTCGACCACCATCAGCCCATCCTTGGCTTGGTGGGACTTGACCTCCATATCAGTGATTGAATCCGACCAGTTTGCCGGAAAGCTGCGGGCGTTGAAGTCGCCAAAGAACGCCAAAGCAATGGCGGCGGCGGCCGATTTTCGAGAACCAGTCAAACCGTGTAGCCACAGCGCAAAATCGGTGCAATGCGCCTCGCCCAGCGGCGCCCGTGCCACGGCAGCTAACAGCGCGGCGCCGACTTGTGGGCGTGATGGTGCCACGTCCAACAGTTGCAACCCATCGGCCGCCGCGTGCTTTAGCGCGTCGCCAGTCAACGGTACCGGCAACTGATAGCGCGACATGTGGCCAGACCCTAAGTCGACCTGAATCCCATCGACCGGACCGGCGGCACCAATCGCGCCGGCGCCGTGCAGGTAATGCCAGGCACCGTCCAAACACTTCCAGCCGATGAACTTGTAGACAATGCGGCGAGGGATGTCGCCGGCTTGCGTCGAATACAAGTGCACACAGGCGCGCAGATTGTCTTTTTTCGACTGACCAGGATAAACAAAAGCGCGGCTGCCCCACGCCTCGTTGATCCAGTTGCCTTGGTTACTGAAAAATGACTTGGCCGGCACGTCGACCACCGGCAGCGGCAAGCCGTCACGGCGCCGGCCCTCAATCCTGACAAAGCTGGCGTCGTTCAAGCCGTCCTCGGCAGTGACCTCCTCGACGATTTTGCAGGTGAAATCGCACAACGGCCACTCGTCAAACTTGCCCTCCTCCTTTAGCTTCACCTGATAAAACGCACCGTTGACAACCCGATAAGCACCAAAGCGGCCATCCGGACCGGCATTGCTACCATGACCCCCGCCACCGCTGCCGGCCGATTTATTAGCTGTCCGCTTAGGCTTCTTCGCGCCGTCGACAACTTCGAGAATTGGCGGCTTTTTCGAATCATTCGACATAACCGCCGCCTTGCCGCAGATATGTGGCGTAATCGTTGAAGTCGGCATCCGGAAGCGGCGGGACAATGATTGAACCGCCCACCGCAGCGGCGGCCTCGTTGGCCTTGGTCAGGCCGGGATTGCCGGCGGTTTCGCTGTCGTTATCGGCGGCAAACACAATCTCGGCATTGGGTAGTTTGTCGCGGACGATCCGGCCGACTGCCAACAAATTGTTGGCTGTAAACGCCAGATAAACTCGCAAACCTGTTTCTTCATGCAATGTCGCAGCAGTGGCGAAGCCTTCGCAGATTAGAACCTTGGCGGTGCGCGGCCCGATCCACCAGAACATTCCAGCCAAGCCGCCGCCCGGCAGAAAATCCTTGTTCCGGTTACCGAACAGTGCATGCTTGGCGGGAAATATCGCTTGTAGACTGCGGATCGCGCCGGCCGCGTCGAACATCGGCACCAATAGCGCATTCTTGATCGATGCCCGTTGCTTGGCACCCTCAATCTCAACCACCCGTTTCCAGGTTGCCACTCGGGCCCCGTGAGGCTGGATTTGCTTGGCGGTTAAGTAGGGATGATCCGCCGGCGCCGATTGCGCTGTTTGCCAGATCGCCAAAGCGCGCTGAGCGGCGCGGCCCATGCGTGCCAATTCCTCGACCTGGCGGCGTTTACGGGCGCGCTCGATGCGCCCCCTCTCGGCTTTTGATAGTTCGCGGCTTGAACCGGTACCGTCGATAAAAAACGAACGTTTCTCGCCGGTGCGCCAGTTTTGCGCAAATCCGCCAAGTCCGTCGGCGAAAATTTTCACCCGCCCGCCATTGTCCCCCGGCTTTTTGTTCACGGCGCCGACAACGACAAACCTCCCGTAAGCTAAATTCTTGGGCATCTCCAAACCCATTTCGGCCAACGCCTCGCTGGCGACGTCTTCTACAGCCCGCCTCATAACTCACCCCTGAAATGAAAGGGAATGGAATCGAGACGCGCAACCAAGGCATCGATTTGTTGCAAAGTAAGCGCCTGGCCGATCGGGCGAGCCAGCCGAACCGCATCCCGGTTTGTCGGGATTGAAGGATCGAGCAGTATGCGCTGCAAGCCGAACGCCGATAGATCGATGTTTTCAGCGGCAAACGCATCAACCATCGCCAACGCCAGCCCAAGGTTGGCCGGGTGGATAGTCGCTCGCGATTTATACTCATCAGCTGATTTTGGGAATATCGATTGGGTAGCCATTATCAACGCCCCCCAATTCGAACCCGGCGCACGGCATCCAGAGCAGTGGCTAACAGAAGCAATCCCCTGCAAGACGGGCAGCGGCCGAACTGATCGAGCCGGTTGGCTCTGGTATGGCCACCGCAAGCGGAACAATTGAGGATGGGAACGGGCGGGCCGACCAGGCGGCGAGTTCGTGGAGCGGCCGCATCGCTAACGCGCGCCCGCGATTGGCATGAATTAACCATGGGCGCCGTCCCCCAGTCTTTCGATCAGCGCCCGGATATCGGCGACAGGCCACACCCGGCAACGCGCGGTTAATAGCGTTCCCTTTGGATATTTGCCCTCTTTGATGCCGTTGAGAAACGTGTTTTTCGATATACCGAGTACCGCAATGATCGACGGCAATCTAACGAAGCCTTCAGCCGGTAACGGTGCCGGGGTGTAGGTGATTTTGTTCCGCTGTTTGCGGTTGGTTTTGGTTGTCGCGCCTTGTGCGCTTGCGGGTTTCGGTGCCATTGCCAAGCCTCCTTTGGGCTTTGTTGTTCAACAATGGCGTACAGTTTGATTGTGGATTTTTAATAAAAAAATTGGGGAACTACCAATCCCCCTATATTTCAGCATCCCCTTATTTTTGGGGCTTGTATTTCCTAACCACCAAAAACCGGAATTTATATTAACCCCTATATTTTTTTCTTCTCCTCCCCCTTTGTTTTTCTATACCGCGTTCTTTTGCGTACTTCCCCCAAAACTCACGACGGAATGAATTAAGCTCCCATATTTTTGTGTTTTTAGACCATAACCTTAATTGATGATGAATTTCAGCGTCCGTCAGTGCGACGACATTGACACCAGTAGCTTTCAACCAAGCATTACAGTCGGCAACACGAACTGAGTAGATAGGCGGTTTTTTTGAGATAACAGCTTCGTTCGCCCACCAATTTGCCAGCAATCCATTTACAGGCCACAAGCCTTTTGATTGAAGATAGGCTTTGTAATCAGACTTGGTCGCTCCTTTCATCTTGCATGGCCACGGCTCACTAACGTCAACCTCAGTTATTTTTAAACTGGTTTTTTGTATGAACTCAACGAAAGCATCTGGCTCGTAACCTGATAGAACACCTATTCGAGAAAGTGATAGAAACTCTGGTAATGATTTATGTTCGGCTTGAATTTTTAAGTCTTCAATCCATTGGACTCTATTGTCTTCGATCGCCTTTTTTATGACATTACGCGCCAACTCTCTCCTAGATTCGCTCCTAATCACCCGCCCTAGATTGGTTGGGACACCAGGCGCACAAAATTTTTCTGACATTTCGCCCCCTTCAAAGCGCAACACCTTCAATTGGTAAACCAAGCCAACCGGTTGAAGGTGTCCGGCTTTCGCCCCGTCGGGCTAGGCTTGGTTATTCGGTTTAAACGACCCTGCGAAACGGAATCACATCCGCCCCCGCTTTCAGGCCGTCCAGATAATCCGCCCAGCTCTGCATCATCCGCCGACGTTCGTCCAGGTATTGCGCACGGTTGTAGGCGTCCCGCACTCGATCGCGCGGCGAATGGGCAAGCTGACGCTCAATCGCGTCCGGACTCCAACCCTGCTCGTTAAGTAATGTGCTGGCAATAGTCCGGAATCCGTGGGCCGTTTGAACGCTTGAATCGTAACCAAGGCTAATTAAAGCCGTACGAATGGTGTTATCCGACATGGGGCGGCCATCGTTACGACTCGACGGAAAAACATATTCACCGGTACCGGTCAGCGGTCGAATGGATTCGAGAAGAGAAACCGCCTGTATGGACAGCGGTACAATATGATGAAAGTCGGTTTTGCTGATGTAGGGCCGCCACTCCTTGGCCACCAAATCCACGTCAGCCCACAGCATCTGCCGAATTTCGCCAGGCCGCTGGAACAAATACGGCGATAATCTGAGCGCACATTGAACAACGAAGGTGCCTTGATAATTGGCAATGTCGCGCAACAACTGAGCGACACCTTTGGGATCTATAATCGCTGCCCGATGTTTAACCTTTTGTGCAGGAATCTGACGCGCCACCGGCTGCGCCGGATTGAATTCGGTCATTTGGTGGGATATGGCATAGTCGAAGATTGCGACGATTTCGGCATGCAGGCGGTGAGTCGTTTCCAACTGAGCCCTGTCGATCAAGGGCTTTAAAACTGACAACACATCGGAAGACTTAACTTCCCTGATAGGTTTGTCGCCCAGCACAGGGAACGCCAGGCGCTCGATCCGGCTGGTTTTTTTT
>JABLTH010039046.1_pt1 | contig 14513 bp, 16 predicted proteins | sample 7875711 | NCBI WGS metagenome assembly JABLTH01 (sample SAMN14941262, study PRJNA633318) | bioreactor metagenome | isolation source: bioreactor | place: China | collected 2019-03-05 | reverse complement strand
GGAAAGGGCTGAGCGCCGCGGCGGTACGCATCGACGGCCATCCGGTTGCCGACCACTGCGCGGATTTCGTCGAGCGGCGCCGCTTCCAGCGCGGGCGCGATCAGTTCCCACTGCCGATAGCCCTCGGGCAAGGCGACACCGTAGATGGGCGAGACGGGAGCCAACGGCGGAGGCGTGTGCGGGCGGGCGGCGACGAAGCTGCCGGCCACCAGGATCACTCCCGCGCAGGCGAGCGCATACCAGGTATTCATCGAAGGATTCCTCGCGCGCCGATTCAGAGGCGGTCGACGTCGATCACCGCCTGCGCGAAGGCTTGCGGCGCCTCCTGCGGCAGGTTGTGGCCGATGCCGCCGCTGACCAGGCGATGCTGGTACTTGCCGGTGAAGCGTTTCGCGTAACCGACCGGATCCGGATGCGGCGCGCCGTTGGCGTCGCCTTCCAGCGTGATGGTGGGCACGCCGATCGACGGCAGGCCGGCGAGCTTGGTCTCCAGCGCGTCGTATTTCGCCTCGCCTGCGGCCAGCCCCAGCCGCCACCGATAGTTGTGTAGGGTGATGGCGACGTGGTCGGGGTTGTCGAACGCGGCGGCGGAGCGCGCGAATGTGGCATCGTCGAAGGCCCACTTCGGCGAAGCCGTCTCCCAGATCAGGCGCGCGAAGTCGTGCGTGTACTTCGCGTAGCCTGCCGCGCCGCGCTCGGTGGCGAAATAGAACTGGTACCACCACTGCTGTTCCGCCTTCGGCGGCAGCGGATCGTGGTTCAGTGCCTGGCTGCCGATCAGGTAGCCGCTGACGGACACCAGCGCCTTGCAGCGTTCCGGCCACAGCGCGGCCATGATGTCCGCCGTGCGTGCGCCCCAATCGAAGCCGGCGACGATGGCCCGGTCGATCTTCAGCGCATCCAGCAGGGCGATGCCATCCGCGGCCAGCGCGGCCTGCTGGCCGTTGCGCGGCGTGCCGGCGTCGACGAAGCGCGTATCGCCATAGCCGCGCAGGTAAGGGACGATCACCCGGTAGCCGGCCGCCGCGAGGATCGGCGCGACGTCGACGAAGGCGTGGATGTCGTAGGGCCAGCCGTGCAGCAGCAGGACCGGCGTGCCGTTCGCGGGACCGTCTTCCGCGTAGGCCACGTCCAGCACGCCGGCGCGGATGCGCTTCATGCGCGCGAAGGAGGTATGCCCGCCCGCACTGCCGCCGGCCTTTGCCGGAGTGGCGCTGGGATTGGGTGTGGCGGGCGCGGCGAAAGCCAGGCCGGCGAAGGGTGCCGCGGCCAGGCCGAGGGCGGCCGTGCCAAGGAACTTGCGCCGTTGCGGATCGATGGAACCGGTCATGTCGTTCTCCTCGAAAGTGGGTTGTGCTGTGCCGGCGTGTCCGGCACGGACTTCAGACCTGCGCGATGCCGCCGTCCACGAACAATTCGCTGCCGGCGATGAAGCTGGCCTCGTCCGAGGCGAGAAACAGGACGCCGCGCGCCACTTCGTCAGGGCGCGCCATGCGGCCCAGCGGAATCAGCGACGGCAGATGGTCCTTGGCCTGCCGCACCTGTTCGTCGTTGAAACCGCTGGCTTGAAGCACATGGGTCTCGGTGGGGCCGGGGCTGACCACATTGACGCGGATGCCGCGCTCTTTCAGATCCAGCGTCCACGAGCGCGCGAAGGAGCGCACCGCTGCCTTCGAGGCGCTGTACAGGCTGCTCGCCGGAAAGGCCATGATCCCGGCGATCGAGCCGTTCAGGACGATGGCGCCGCCGCGCGGCATCAGCGGCAAGGCGAACTGCACGGTGAACAGCAGGCCCTTCACGTTGGTGTCGAACTGGCGCACGTACTGGGCCTCGGTCAGCTCGCCGAGCGAGCCGCTGACCACGGAGCCGGCGTTGGCAAAGACCACGTCGACGCGGCCGTGATGGCTGCGCACGGTGTCGTACAGGCGCTCCAGATCGCCGTTCTCGGTCACGTCCGCCTGCACGGCGGAGACGTTACGGCCGATGGATGCCGCGGCGGCGTCGAGCTCCGCCTGGCGGCGCCCGGTGATGTACACGTGGGCGCCTTCGGCCACGAACTGCTGCGCCGCGGCCAGGCCGATACCCGAGCTGCCGCCGGTGACGATGACGACTTTGTCTTTGAAGCGATGCATGAGCGGTGATCCTTGACGAGGGAGAGGAAAGGGCGGGGACCGATCGATCAGCGGCCGGCCGGTGGCTGGGCCGGGGAGGGATGGCTTTGCGGCCGAGCCTTCATCGCTTGGGGACCGGCCAGGCCGGCATCGGCCGATGCGGGACCCTCGGGGCCGAGCTGCGACGGGTAATCGACGTTCCAGTCGGCGCGGGCGTTCGCGTCATGGCTGGCGATGCCAGGCGTGCCGCTCTGCATCGGCGTGGAGGCCGCGGACGCGGCATCCGCCGCGAATGCCTGGGCGGCGCCGGACAAGCCGAACGCCAGGGCCAGGGTGAGCGCTGCGATACAGCGCGGGGCGGTGGGATGAACGAAAGTGCGCATGGCGGGGCTCCTGGTGCGATGGGCGAAACGGCTGGGTCAGCCGACGTGCCTAGGAGACGATGTGCGCGTATCCCCGATGTGTCCCGCGCGGCGCGGAACAGCGTCGGAATGTGTATCGGGAGGTGCCGGATACATGGCGATACAAACGGGCCGCCACCCTTGCCGCCCGCTTGCCGCCTCGCGGCGATGGCCGGCGCCGATCGCCGCGCTTCCGGTGCCCGACGGTGTTACCAAGGCACGGTGCGCCCCAGATAGTCCAGATATTCCAGGCCGGGCCGCTGCTGCTTGGCGATCAGCACGTTCACGAGGTTCGGCACGCTTTCTTCGATCGTCAGCCGGGCCTCCGGCCCGCCCAGGGCCGTGCGCACCCAGCCCGGCGCCATCAGCACGAACGCGCGGCCGCTATCGGCCTGACGGACGGCGAAGCTTTTCATGAACATGTTCAGCGCCGCCTTGCTGCCGCGATAGACCTCGCGCAGCGCGACGGTGTTGTTGGTGAGGCTGCCCTGGCCGGAGGACATCGCGCCGATCAGTCCTCCGGCGGGCACGAGATGCTGGAGTGCCTCGATGACGCGCATGGGGCTGAGCGCATTGGTCACCATGACCTCGATGAAATCCTCGGTGGACACCTCGCCAATCGGCGTCTGCTGGCGATTGGTCGTGCCGGCATTGACGAACAGCATGTCGAAGACGCGGCCGTCGAGCTTTTCGCGCAACGCGGCGAGTTGGATGGGTTCGTTGATGTCCAGTACGGCGATGTCGAGGCGGCCCTCGGCTTCATCGGCCAGGTCGTGCAGCGGCGTGCGCACCGTGCCGCCGCGGACCGTGCCGCAGACGCGCCATCCGTGCTTGAGGAATTCGGCGGCCATGGCAGGGCCGAGGCCGCGGGAGGCGCCGACGATCAGGATGGCCGGTGCCGGTGAACGAGGGGAAGCAGGCGACATGGGGTTTTGTCCTTCGCTTGAAAACACCGGCGAAGTAGGCCAAAAAGAGCACGCAAGGCACAAGACGCAACAAAATCAATGCACAGTTGCGTCAAATGCCATTCCACGCATGAGGCGATCTCCATGGACGATCTGGACCTGAACCTGCTCGTCGCGCTGGACGTGCTGCTCGAAGAAGGCAGCGTGACCGGCGCGGCCCGGCGACTGGGATTGAGCGTGTCGGCGATGAGCCGGACGCTCACGAGGCTGCGTGCGGCGATGGGCGACCCGCTGCTGGTGCGTGCCGGACGCGGGCTGGTGCCGACGCCGCATGCCGCGGCCTTGCGCGATCGCGTGCATGCGCTCACCGGCGAGGCGCGTGCCGTGCTGCGGCCGCCGGGCGCACGCGTCGAGCTCGCCTCGCTTGCGTCGACCTTCACCATCCGCGCGGGCGAGTGGTTCATGGAATTGATTTCCGCGCCGTTGGTGGCGGCGCTTACCGAAGCGGCGCCCCGCGTGCGCCTGCGCTTCGCGCCCAAGCCCGACAAGGATGCGCGGCTGCTGCGCGACGGCCGCATCGACCTCGAAGTCGGCCTGCGCGGGGAGTGGGCGCCGGAAGTCTGCGAGGAGCTGCTGTTCCGCGACCGGTTCGTCGGCGTGGTCCGCGCCGGCCATCCGCTCGTTGCCAAAGGCAAGGTCACGCCGGCACGCTACGCCGCCTGCCGGCACGTCGCGGCCACGCCGATCGGCCAGTTCAACGGCCCGATCGACGACGCACTGGGTGCACTGGGACTCACGCGAGCGGTGACAGTGGTGGTACCGGGATTCCCGGATGCCATCCGGCTGGCGCGCAGCTCCGACCTCGTAGCCGCGGTGCCGCGCTCGTGCCTGGGCAATGCCTTGATCCGAGGGCGTGCCGCCTCCGGCCTCAAGAGCTTCGCCTTGCCCGTGCCGCTGCCCGAGCACAGCGTGTCGGCGATGTGGCATCCGCGCATGGACGCCGACCCCGCGCATCGATGGCTGCGCAACACCGTTATCGAACTTTGCAGGGAGGCGTATCCGTCGGCGTGGCGGGACGCTGGTGTGGGGTGACAGAGGAGTTAACGCTTCTCGGCGCTCTTGGCGTATAGCACGAAGCTGTACCTGCCGAGAAAGCGGAATCTTCGAAAGCTCGCCTGACCAGCGAGCTTTTTTGATGCGAGTGATAGTGGGCAAGAGTTTTTGCCCGGGTATCCGGCGGCGCGCGAGTGTGCATGTCACACCCGCGCGTTCTCCGTCGTCCCATGACTGGGACCAACAGAGGAGACCCCGCCCATGTCCACCAAGACCCCCAGGCTCAACCTCTTCGCCGCCGCCCCCGCGCTGCTGAAGGAGTATCAGAAGGCGATGATCGGCCTTGCCGCGTCCGCCGCGCTGGAACCGACCCTGTCCGAGCTGGTGCAGATCCGCGTGTCGCAGATCAACGGGTGCGCGCATTGCCTGAACCTGCATCTGGCCGAGGCGCGCGAGAAAGGCGAGAGCGAGCAGCGGCTGTTCCTCATCGCCGCTTGGCGCGAGGCGCCGTGCTATACCGAGCGCGAGCGCGCGGCGCTGGGCTGGGCCGAGGCTATGGCGCGCCTGTCCGAAGGCGTCGATCACGCCGCGGCCTACGAGGCGCTCCAGGCGCATTTCACCGAGGAGGAACGCGTGAAGCTGTCGATCATGATCAACGTCATCAGCGGCTGGAACCGCATGGCGGTCGGCTTCGGGGTGTTCGCGGAACCGGAGGAAGTGAAGGCCTCCGTGCGCAGCGCGGCCGCGTGATGAACGACGCGGCTTCCCCGACGGCGCGTGAGAGCTTCGCTCCCCTGCGACCGAAGCTGATGCGGGTGGCCTACCACATGCTCGGTTCCGTGCCGGATGCCGAGGACGTCGTGCAGGAGGCCTTCATCCGCTGGATGAAGGCCGACCGCGCGGAGGTGCGCGTGCCGGAGGCATTCCTCTGCCGCACGGTCACGCGGCTGTGCCTGGATCTGCTGAAGTCGGCGCATCGCCAGCGCGAGACCTACATCGGCCCGTGGCTGCCCGATCCCGTGGTGGAAGACGAAGACGTCGAGGACGTCACGCTGCCGCTGATGCTGGTGCTCGAACGCCTCTCGCCGCTGGAGCGGGCGGCGTTCCTGCTGCACGACGTGTTTGGGCTGGAGTTCAAGGAGATCGCCGAGGTGATCCAGCGCGACCCTGCGGCCTGCCGGCAGCTGGCGACGCGGGCGCGGGTGCACGTGCGCGAGGCGCGGCCGCGCTTCGCGGTGAAGCAGGAGCGTGGCCTGGCGCTGGCCGAGGCGTTCTTCCACGCCTCGCGCAGCGGCGACGTGCGGGCGTTGGGCGAGCTGTTGACCGCGGATGTCGACGCCTACGCCGACAGCGGCGGCAAGCGTCCGGCAGTGACAGAGCCGGTGCGCGGGCGCGCCGCGGTGATGGCCTTGTTCGAGCGGGTGACGGCGTACCTGCGCGAGCATCCGTCGACGCTGATCCGCATGGCCTTCGTCAATGGCCTGCCTGGCTTCGTCACGCGCGAGGCGGACGGCGAATTGCAGACGACGGCGCTGCTCGTCGAGGACGGACGGATCGCCGCCATCTACGTCATGCGCAATCCCGACAAGCTGCGGCACCTGCATTAGCCAGCTTCGTCGGGCGCACCCATGGGGTCAGGCCAACGGCCACAAAAAAGGGAAGGAGCGAACCCGCTCCTTCCCGCTCCCAGATTATAACGGGCGGGGGGACTTGCCGTAAGGCCGGGCCTATGTCCCAGCATCGCCGGCCGTTGCCGGTACCGGCGAGCATGGGAGCGACGACATGGGAGCAATGACGTGGGCCTATCGGGCGCGAGCGCGGTTCGCGCCGAAGGTGATGTGCACGCTGCGGCTGGCGATCTTCGAACGGCCTTCGCCAAGCCAGGCAGCTTGGCCTTGCGCGGCGCGCTTGCTCCATGGAGCGCGCCGATGACCGGGCACGCGGTGGTGATCGCGGGAGGCGGCCCGACCGGATTGATGCTGGCCGGCGAGCTGGCGCTGGCGGGCGTCGACGTGGCCATCGTCGAGAAGCGCGCCAGCCAGGAGCTGATCGGCTCGCGCTCGGCGGGTCTGCACGCGCGCAGCCTCGAAGTGCTGGACCAGCGCGGCATCGCCGACCGTTTCGTCGCGGAAGGCACCAAGCACCCCGTGGTGCATTTCCACATTCCGCTGGACATCAGCGATTTTCCCACCCGGCACAATTACGTGCTGGGACTGTGGCAGCGCCACAGCGAGCGCATCCTGGCCGGCTGGGTCGAAGAGCTGGGCGTGCCGATCTACCGCGGGCACGAGGTGATCGGCTTCGCGCAAGACGACCGCTGCGTGCGCATCCGCCTGTCCGACGGCCACTCGCTGCGCACGCAATACCTCGTCGGCTGCGACGGCGGGCGCAGCGCGGTCCGCAAGGCGGCGGGCATCGAGTTCGCCGGCTGGGACGCGACCACCAGCTGGTTGATCGCGGAGGCGGAACTGACGGAAGAGCCGGCATGGGGCATGCGCCACGATGCCAACGGCCTGCATGGCATCGGCAAGCTCGATGAGGGGCGGGCGCGCATCGTGCTGACCGAATCGAGCCTGCAGTCCGGCGACGAACCGGGCTTGGACACCTTCCGCGCTACGATGGCCGCGGTGTTCGGCACCGATTACGGCATGCGTAATCCCACCTGGATATCGCGCTTCACCGATGCCACCCGCCAGGCCGTTACCTATCGCGATCGGCGAGTGCTGCTGGCGGGCGATGCCGCGCACGTGCATCCGCCGATGGGCGGGCAGGGCCTCAACCTTGGCATCCAGGACGCGGTGAACCTGGGATGGAAACTCGCGCAGGTGGTCCACGGCAAGTCGCCGGAAAGCCTGCTGGACAGCTATCAGGTCGAACGCCATCCCGTCGCCGCGCGCGCCATGCGCAACACGATGGCGCACGTCGCCTTGCGCCGCCGCGACGAGCGCACCCTGGCGCTGGGCGACTATCTGTCGGAGTTCCTCCGCATGGAGGGCCCGCGCCGGCGGATGGCCGGCGAGATCTCCGCTTTGGACGTCCATTACGACTTCGGCGAAGGACACCCGCTGCTCGGCCGGCGCATGCCCGATCTGGATCTGGCGACGGCCGCAGGGCCGTTGCGGGTCTATTCCTTGCTGCATGGAGCGCGTCCGGTGCTGATCCGCTTCGATACGCTGGACGACCTCGATATCGCGCCGTGGGCGGATCGAGTCCGGCGCATCGATGCGGCCTATGCGGGCGAATGGGCGCTGCCCGTGCTCGGCACGGTCGATGCGCCCGGCGCCGGGCTGGTTCGTCCGGACGGGCACGTCGCCTGGGTGGGCGACCGGATGGACCGGCGCTTGCCGGATGCGCTGACGCATTGGTTCGGCCCGCCGGCACACGATGGCGATAGCGCGCGTCATGGCCAGGCCGGCTAACCCTTCCCGCGCCCCGAGAGCGGGAGCGATAGGGCGGAAGCTACCGGCGAAAGGAAAGCAAAAAGCCCCTCTCCTTGCGGAGAGGGGCGCGTTCGTTTCGTCAAGCGATGACGCCGCTGCGTTTTCACGCGACGGCGAGCGCGTTACGCCTACGAGTGCAGCATGTGCTTCATCCGGCTCATCTGATCGTGGCCGCTGCGCACGGAGACGTTGACGTCGGCGATGATCGCCTTGGTGTCGGATGACAGGTCGCTGTCGTCGAGTGCGTCCTCGAACTTGTGCTTGATGTGGTCTTCGCCGCGCTCGACTTCCTCGACCACGGCCGTGTCGCTCTTGGCCAGGCTGTTGCGCAGGTTGACGAAGACGCGGTGCGCCGACGCCAGCACGGTGCCGCTGTCTTCCGGTTTGCCGCCGAGGAAGGCGACGCGCTGCTGCAGTTTGCCCACGACCTGTTCGCGCTCGCCGGCGCGGTCGCGGAACAACCCGGCCAGCTGGGAGCTCTTGGCGTCTTTCGCCGCTTCGGCGTAGCCGTCGGCGCTGTCCAGGGTGGTAGCGATCAGATCGTTGAGTACCTTGACGTCATGCTCGTTCGTGGTGGTCATGGATAGCCTCCGTAAGGGGGGATGAACAGTCCTTGGCGGCCGGCGCCCGGGCGGCTCCTGGCGGTGGCGCATGGCACGGTTACTGCTGCGCCTGGGTACCACCGAAATCAGGAGAAACGTCATGTCCCTGTCGATGATCCTCTTGATCGTGCTCGTCCTGCTGCTGATCGGAGCCGTTCCCACCTGGCCTTACAGCCGTTCCTGGGGCTACGGTCCCAGCGGCGGTCTGGGCGTGATCCTGATCATCGTGATCATCCTGCTTCTCCTCGGCGTGCTGTGAGGCACGCCGGGTCCGCCGGGCGGCGGTATCGCCGCCTTGCATGTCGCAACATCCATGCCAGCGCCCGGCTGCGCGCGAATGGCGCCAGCCGGGCGCGGGCTCGCCGGCGCGTGCGCGCGGTGCTGGTAGTACATGCATTCCAGGGAAGAAATTACACGCCTGCCTGCTCAGCCGGCATGCTGGCGCACGATGTTCGCGCAGCGAATGCTTTCGGCGCAGATCTGTTCGAGCAACGCCGCGATCGGGTCGCCGGCGCGCGATTTCTGCATGCTGAGGGCCAGATCGGCGTGCAGCACGATCGCGCTCAGTGCATTGTTCATCTCGTGCGCCCAGTGCAGCGGCGACGCCGCGCCGCGCGCCGCGGGAAGGCCCGTCGTCTCGACGCATTCGCGGCACAGCAGCGGCCACAGCAGCCGTGCGTATGGCATCAGGCGCGCGGAAAGGCGGGATGCCTGCCGCGGCCGTGGCTGCGCGAAATACGCTCCCACGGAACCCGCGCCGCCCGGCAGCGGCGCGGTGAAGCCGCTGTGCAGCTCCGTCCCCGCCAGCCATGGATCCTGCGCATCGCCGGTTATCGCGAAGGGCACCGGCTCGCCCGCTTGCAGCGCACGCGCGGTCTCGCTGCTGGCCAGCGGCGCGAGTTCGGTCGCCACACCCGGCTGGGCGCCTTCGCCCGCACGCCAGCGCCACACCAGCAGGCCTTGCCCGTTCTGCGCGAGCACGATCTGGAAGCAGTCCACGCCGGCATCGTCGGCGAAGCGTTGCACCAGCTCGCGTACCGCTTCGCGCGCAGTCGCCTGCTCACAAGCTTCGGCCAGCCATGAGCCCAGCCGCGCATCGACGGCCTGCGGCGGGGCCGTCATTGCTTCTGCGCCAGTTCGTCGCTGGAGGCGTAACGGGCGAGTTTGTTGTAGATGGTCTTCAGGCTGATGCCGAGCACTTCGGCGGTACGCGCCTTGTCCTGGTTGAAATACTCCAGCGTGCCCAGCATCACGCGCTTCTCCATCTCCTCCAAGGAGATGCCCACGTGCATGTCGAAGCGCGTCTTGTCGCGCAGCGGCGCGTCCATGGTGTCCAGCACGGAGGGGATGTCGATCCGCTCCTCCGCCAGCACGAACGCCCGCTGGATGACGTGCCGCAGCTCGCGCACGTTGCCGGGCCAGTGGTGCGCCATCAGCCGGGTCATGGCATCGGCGGAGAACTGCTTGGCGGTCTCGTAGCGCTCGTTGAGCCGGTCGAGCATGTGCGCAGCGATGTAGGGAATGTCCTCCGGATGCTCGCGCAGGGCGGGCATGCGGATGGGGAAGTCCATCAGCCGGTAATAGAGGTCCTGACGCAGGACGCCCTGGTCCACCGCCTCGGCCGGGACGCGGTTGCAGGCCGCGATCACGCGCACGTCCACTGCCTGGCTCTTGTTCGAGCCGACGCGGGTGACGCGCCGTTCTTCCAGCACGCGCAGCAGATGCGTCTGCAAGGCCAGCGGCATCTCGGTGAACTCGTCGAGGAACAGCGTGCCGCCTTGGGCCTGTTCGAAGTAGCCGGCATGGTCGCGGATGGCGCCGGTGAAGCTGCCGCGCTCGTGGCCGAACATCTCGCTGGGCAGCAACTCCGGTGCCACGGCGCCGCAATTGACGGCGACGACGCGACCCTGGCGTCCGCTCAGGTCGTGCAGCGCGCGCGCGGCCAGCTCCTTGCCGGTGCCGCTTTCGCCGTGGATGAGCACCGTGATGTCCATCGGGGCGACGCGCTCTATTTTCTCGAACAGTTCGCGCATGACGCGGCTGTGGCCGATCAATTCGCCGCAACGCGTACCCCGCGCACCGGCGGCATGGCGCAGCGCCGCGCTGGCGCGCGCCTTGTCCAGCAGCTCGTCGAGCTTCTCGCCGCGAATCGGTTTGACCAGGTAGTCCGCCGCGGCCAGGCGTACGGTGCGGACTGCGCTGTCGATCGTGGGGTAGCCGGTGACGACGACGGCCTGTCCGTGTTGCGACAACGCAATGCGGTCCAGCAGATCCAGGCCGCTGCCATCGGGCAGGGAGACGTCGACCAGCGCCAGGTCGTAGGTGTGTGCCGTCGCGGCGTCGCTGGCCGCAGCGAAGCTGGTGGCGGAAACCACCTTGCAACCCTTGAGTTTCGCGTGCGCGCTGGTCGCTTGGAGATAGCCGGGATCGTCGTCAATGAGCAGGATCGTCGGTGCGATGGCGGACATGGGCTTCTCAGTGGGTTTGAGCGACCGGCATGGCGGAAGTCCGCGATCCGGCATGTGTTGCACGGCGGATACGTCAAGCGTTCCACCTGGGGAACGAATAGTGCATGGGCTCGGGTGCACGCGTCGTCTAAATCGTGTCGATATGCCGGTAGAGCGGATGTGGTGCGCCTGCGCGCTGCAGTGGCACATGCCTTGCTGGATGTTTCGCGGACGCCATGCGCGGCGCCGTCGACAAAAGGTGACGAGAACGATGCAGGATCTGCCGGTGGTGGTGCTGGTGCATGACGCGAAGGGCGACGTGGAGCGTGCGGCGAGTCGCCTGCGCGATACGGGGCTGCGCAACCCGATGGTGCATGCGCGCGGCCTGGACGATCTCACCGCTTGGCGCTCGCGCCATCCGCGCGAGATCGCTTTCATGATCGTGCACGCCGATGCCTGCCGCGAAGCGGCAGGCGGCGAGGTGGATGCCGTGCGCCTGCCGGCCTATCCGGCGTTCGTCGTGGAAACCGTCGAAGGCCGGTTGATGGCCTCGATGTGGCTGTCGCCCGGTGCGGCGAGCATGCCGCCCGCACCGTTCGATGCGCACGCCGTGGTGCGTTCGCTGCACATGCTCGGCTTGCGCTGGCTGGTGGTGTGAGGCTGCAGGCGAGGCTTGCGGCGCGGTCGACTCAATAGAGCTGCGTGTCCTTGCCTTCCACGCGCAGGCTGTTCTCCACCTCGCGCACGCCGCGCACGCTGGCGGCGATCGCCTCGGCGTCGCGCCTGGCCTGCCGTGAGGGCACGGCACCCGATAGCGCCACGATGCCTTCGCGCACGCTCACCTCGATTTCGCTCGCGTCCAGATCCGGATCGCCGGCCAGCCGTTCGCAGACCGTGTCGAGCAGTTCGTCGTCGCCGGGTTGGGCGCGGCGGGGGCCGTGGCCGCGGTATGACCCGGCCTGGCGTGGCGCTTCGCCGCCCCAGCCCGGCGTGTGTTCGCGCGAATAGCCGCGGGCGTAGCTCGCCGAATCTCCGGGCTCTTCGCCGGAAGGGCGCGGATGCGCATGGCCGCTGTACTCGCGCATCGGGCCCTGCTGGGCCGCGGGGTAATCGTCGTCGCCGGAGTCGGCATAACCGCCATAGCTTTCGGGGCGGTTGATCCAGCGCGGATCGCGATCGTCGCGCGGTGAGCGATGAGAAGATTTCATGGTGTGGTCCTCGTGATCATGCCTGGTGATGACGGCCTCGTAATGACGGCCTCGTGGGGCGTTTCCATCCACAGGCATACAAGCGCCATGCCAAGCATGCGCGCGTCGTTCACGCACGAGCGCGGCGATTTGCATCCGTGCTTCACGTCGCGCGCTCCATGCTGGCATCGCCTGCGGAGGAGCCCCGCCATGACCGAACAAGACCGCAAAGACGTGAAGCATCCCCTGGATGCCCCGCCGAAGGGACGCGAGACTGAAGCCGAGCGCCAGGCGCGCAAGCGCCGCGAGAGCGAGAACCAGGATCACTCTCTGGAAGAGACGTTCCCCGCAAGCGACCCGGTATCGCCCTTCGTGCCGGCGAAGCCGCGCAAGGACTGAACGCGCGAGCCAGGATCAGTCGTGGTCGGCGAGCGCGTAGATCTTCGTCAGCAGCGCGCCCATGTCGAACGGCTTGGTGAGGATGTCCATGCGCCGGCTCAGCGGCGCGCCCTGCTGGAGCGCCCAGGTATCGGCGTAGCCGGTGGTGAACAGCACGCGGATCCCCTGCCGGTGCGAGGGTGCCTTGTCGATCATCTTGCGGCCGTTGAGGCCAGGTAGGCCCACATCCGCGATGACCAGATCGATCGGCTGCTGCGTGCGCAGGATGTCCAGGCCGCGGAAACCGTTGTCCGCCTCGATCACACGAAAACCCATCTCGCGCAGCCGCAACGAAACCGGCTCGCGTACCGCCGGCTCGTCCTCCACCAGCAGAATGGTGGGCTGGCCTTCGAGCTTGCGCAGCTTGGGCGCGGCGACCTCAGTGCGCTCGGCGGCGGCCTCGGCGACCGGCAGGTACAGCGTCACCGTGGTGCCCTGAGCGGGTTCGCTGCGGATCCGCACGGTACCGCCGGACTGCACGGCAAAACCGTAGACCATGGAGAGTCCCAGCCCCGTGCCATGATCCTTGGGTTTGGTAGTGAAGAAAGGATCGAGCGCGCGCTTGAGGACGTCCGGGGACATCCCGCAACCGGTATCGGTGATGGCGATGGCCACGTAGTGGCCGGCACCGAGGTGCGCGACCTGGGGATGCTCGGTGGCGTTCTCGATCCGCCCGGTGGTGATCGCCAGCAAGCCGCCGTCCTCCATCGCGTCGCGCGCATTGATCACCAGGTTCAGCAGCGAACTTTCGAAGTGATGGGGATCGCAGCGCGCCAGGCAGGGCTCCTGCGAGAAGTCCATGCGCACGGCGATCGCCTCGCCCACGCTTTGCCGGATCAGCGGCTCCATGCCCAGGATCGCCTCGCGCACGTCGATGGTGCTCGTGACCAGCGGCTGCCGGCGCGCGAAGGCAAGCAGGCGGTGGGTGAGGGCGGCTGCCCGGTCTGCGGCTTGCCGCGCGCTGTCGATGAAGCGGACACCGTCCTGGGCGTTGCCCTGAGCGGCGCGCAGGCGCGCCACTTCCAGCGAGCCGACGATGCCCTGCAGGAGATTGTTGAAATCGTGCGCGATGCCGCTGGTCAGCTGGCCGAGCGCCTCGATCTTCTGCGACTGGAACAGCTGTGAACGCGCCTCCTCCAGATGCCGCTCGTTTTCCTTCCGCTCGGTGATGTCGCGCGTGACCATGGAAAAGCCGAGCAGACGGTTAGTCTGGTCGTGCACCGCATCCATGATCACATTCGCCTCGAAGCGGCTGCCGTCGCTGCGGGCCTGCCAGCACTCGATCGCGGCCTTGCCTTCGGCGCGTGCCTGCTCCTGCAGGCGCGCGGGCAGGCCGGCCTCGACGTCCTCCGGGGTGAAGAAGATCGAGAAATGCCGGCCGACCACCTCTTCGGCGTGGAAGCCCTTGATACGCCGCGCGCCGATGTTCCATTCGGTTACCAGACCTTCGACATTGAGCATGCAGATCGCGCAGTCCGACACGCTGTTCACGAACAGCCGGAAGCGCCGCTCGCTCTCGCGTAGCCGCTCTTCGGCCTTGCGCCGCTCGGTCATGTCGCGCAGCACCTTGGCGAAGCCGATCAGCCGGCCGTCCTCATCGCGGATGGCGTCCAGCGCCACGAACGCCCAGAACCGGCTGCCGTCCTTGCGCACGCGCCAGCCTTCCTCGGCCTGGCGGCCGACGCGCGCGGACATGGCCAGCGCATGTTCGGCGCGGTGCGCCTCGCGGTCCGATGGCGTGTAGAACAGCGAGACGTGACGCCCGATCACTTCGTCCGCTTCATAGCCGAGGATGCGCTCGGCGCCCTTGTTCCAGGTCGCGATGCGGCCGTCGGGTTCGATCATATAGATCGCATAGTCGACGATCGCATGGACAAGCAGTTCGTAATGCTGATGGGTGGCGATCGGCATGCCGGCTCCTGGCGAGAG
>JABLTH010033972.1_pt1 | contig 14521 bp, 14 predicted proteins | sample 7875711 | NCBI WGS metagenome assembly JABLTH01 (sample SAMN14941262, study PRJNA633318) | bioreactor metagenome | isolation source: bioreactor | place: China | collected 2019-03-05 | reverse complement strand
CGGGTCGGAGTCGTAGACGATGCCGGCGCCGGCCTGCACGTGCAGACGGCCGTCCTGGATCACCGCGGTGCGGATCGCGATGGCGGTATCGGCGTCGCCCCACCAGCCGATCCAGCCGATCGCGCCGGCGTAGATGTTGCGCTTGGCCGGCTCCAGCTCCTGGATGATCTCCAGCGCGCGGATCTTCGGCGCGCCGCTGACCGTGCCGGCGGGGAAGGTGGCCTTGAGCACATCCATGTACGAGAGGTCGCCGCGCAGCTCGCCCTCGACCTGGCTGACGATGTGCATGACGTGCGAGTAGCGCTCGACCACGAAGGACTCGGTGACCGCAACGCTGCCCGTCTCGGTGATGCGGCCGACGTCGTTGCGACCGAGATCGATCAGCATCACGTGCTCGGCGCGCTCCTTCGGGTCGGCCAGCAGCTCGGCCTCGAGCGCGGCATCTTCCTCGTCGCTGGCGCCGCGCTTGCGCGTACCGGCGATCGGGCGCACCACCACCTTGCCATCCTTCAGCCGCGCCAGGATTTCCGGCGAGGAGCCGACGATCTGGGTGTTGCCCAGATCGACGAAGTACATGTACGGCGACGGGTTCAATGCGCGCAGCGCGCGGTACACGTCGACCGGACGCGCGTTGAATCCCACGCTGAGCCGCTGCGACGGCACCACCTGGAAGATGTCGCCGGCGCGGATGTATTCCTTCGCCCGCTCCACCATCGCCTCGAACTCGGCCCTGGTGAAGGAGGATTTGAAGTCGCTCTCGTCCAGCGCCACCGACTGGGTGAGCTGCGGGTAGGACGCGCCGCCCTGGCGCAGGCGGTAGACCAGCGCGTCGAGCCGGCGCTGCGCCTGCGCGTAGGCGTGCGGCTGCGACGGGTCGGCGTGCACGATCAGGTACAGCCGGCCCTTGAGGTTGTCGAACACGGCGACTTCCTCGGCCAGCATCAGCAGCACATCGGGCGTGCCGAGCTCGTCGGGCCGGTCCCACTTCGCCAGCCGCGGCTCGATGTAGCCGATCGTCTCGAAGCCGAAGTAGCCGACCAGGCCACCCGAGAAGGCGGGCAGCTGCGGCAACCGCGGCACATCGTACTGCTGGCGCAGTTTCTCGATCTCGGCCAGCGGATCGTCCAGGTGGCGGCGCTCGGTGACTTCGCCGGTGTCCTCCACCTCCAGCTCGTGCCCGCGCAGGCGGTACACGCGGCGCGCCGGCAGGCCGATGATCGAATAGCGTCCCCAGGTGGCGCCGCCCTCGACCGATTCGAACAGGAAGGTGTACGGGCCGTCGGCCAGCTTCAGGTACACCGACAGCGGCGTGTCGAGGTCGGAAAACACCTCGCGCACCAGGGGAATGCGCGTGTGGCCCTGGGCCACCAGCGCGTCGAATTCGTCGCGGGAAATCACGTAGGGAGCGATCCAGGCAGGAAAGACAGCCGTGCCAAGATACCAGCCCGTCGGGCCGGGGGCACGGCAACCGGGTGTTGCGAGCGGCCGACGCGCCGCCTAGGCTGGTCGTCGGGGAATCCAGGGGGACGACTCGCTTGCACGTCATCCGGAAGGCGCCAGCCAGGCGCCGCGGAGGGCACGTGCCTGCGTGTGAGCGACGCGCGTACTTCCCGCAGGTCCCTGCGCACCCGCCCGCCACCCGGCGAAGCGGGACCGTTGGTCGCCATGGACGAGGAGTGCGGCAGTGAATAGCGAGGCCAGGTATTGGATCGGCCGGACCGGCCAGAAGTACGGACCCTACAGCGAGGCGAACGTCCGCCAGTGGATCGGCCAGGGGCGCTTCGGCCCGGAGACGCTGGCGTGGCGAGAGGGCATGGCCACCTGGCAGCCGCTGGCACAACTGTTTCCCGACGCGGCGCCGACTGCGCCGCCACCGTTCAGCGCTCCGGCCGCACCGCCCGGTGGTTTCTTCGCCGGCTATCCGTCCGATGCCGGCGCACGGCGGCGCGCGGACCTGCCTGCCCCGCCCTCGATGCACTGGGGCGTGCTACTGCTGCTGGTGATGGTTACCTTCGGCCTGTTCGGCCTGATCTGGCCATTCGTCCAGTCCAGCTGGGTGCGCAAGGTCGATCCACGCAGCCGCGGTACCCTGCTGCTCGGCATGGCGCTGGGCTCCGCCGTGATCGGCTACGCACTGCTCGGAGCGAGTGGCGCATCCGAAGGCGCCCGGACCGGATCGGTCGCCGGTGCGATGCTCGGGCTGCTGTTGGTGCTGGCGTACATCGTGCTGTTCGTCGCCGCCTACTTTTCGATGGCCGGCTCGCTGGAGCAGCGCTTCAACCGCGGGACGCCCACGGTACGGATCGGCGGCATCACCCTGTTCTTCTTCAACCTCTACTACCTGCAGGGACAGCTGCGCTGGCTGGCCCGCTGGAAGGAATCCGGCCGGACCGACCCGCCGCCGCCGAAAGGCGTGTTCTACCTGCTGTGGCTGTTTCCCTTCGTGCTGGGCATCCTCGCCGCGATTGCCATTCCGGCCTATCAGGGCTATGTGGTGCGGGTCCAGGTGATGGAGGCGTTCTCGGTCGCCCGCAGCGCCGAGGCCGCCGTGGCCGGGTACTACGCCCAGCATGGCGACATGCCGAAGGACAACGCCGATGCGGGGATCGGCGCGGCGGACTCGCTGACGGGCCGCTACGTGTCCGCCGTCGACGTGGACGCGGGCACGCTGGTGGTCCACTTCGATTCGCCGCGGGCGGCGCTCCTCCTGCGCGACAAGGTGCTGGTGCTGGAGCCGCACCGCGACGGCCAGGGGCAGCTGCAATGGAGCTGCGACAGCCCGCAAACCACAATCCGGCCGCAGTACCTGCCGCTCCGCTGTCGCCCCTGACACGGTCCGTTCCACCCGCGGTCTTGGGTAAGCTTGCAGACAACCCTCCGAGGAATGCGTGGCGCATGGACACGTACTGCCTGATCCTCACCGGCGAATACATCGATCCGGACCCCGCGGCCGCCCGGGCCCGTCTGGCCGCGGCATTCAGCATGACACCCGAGGCGTTCGTGCAGAAGGTGTGGCAGCGTGCGCCGCTGATCATTCGCCAGGGCCTGGATGCCGACACCGCGACCCGCCAGTGCGGGCAACTCGGCGAACTCGGGGCACTGGCCGAGGCCATGCCCACCGGCCAATCGCTGGTCTGGTTGCTGCGCGACGGTCGCGTACTGGGCCCGCTGCCGGCCGGCATGCTGGAGCGCTTCGGCCAGCCGGGCGACCGCTGGTGCCACGACGGCGACGACCGTTGGCAGGATCTGCCGTCGTCGATCGCACCCCCGTCCCTGCCCAGCACCGGCGCGCCACCACCGCTGCCGACACGGACACTGCCGCCGAAGGGATGGCTGCGTCGCCACGGCCGCTGGCTCGCTGCAGCCGCGGTCGCCGTCGTGCTGGCCGGCACCTGGCTGCACCTGCGCGCGCCTGCACCGAGCGCACCGCCTGTCGTGCACTACGTTCCACGCCCCCTGCAACCCATGGCGACCGCCGCAGCGTCCGCGCATTGCCCGGATGCGACCGGCGCGGCAGCGGCGAGCGACGAGGACCGCTTCCTGCTGGCCGGCGGCGAACGCCAGCTCACCGGCCGCACCCAGCGCCAGGGCACCAACTACGTCGCCGAGGCTGTGGTGGGGCGCGACGAACGATGTCAGCCCGACGCGGTGCAGCTGTATGTCTTCCACGACGGCGTATTCGTCGGCACGCCGCTCGACCCGCCGATCGACCCACGCCATACCCGGCTCGACTTCTCCCTCGATGCCCAGGGCCAGCTCGACTACACGGTACAGCGCTGCGAAAGTCCCGGCGCCTCGTGCAACCCGGCAGAGCACTACCGGGTACGCCTGCAGCCGAGCGATGGTGGCTGGGCGCTCACCTATGGCGGAGTGCCCGGCGCGGCGAGCGTGGAGATCGTCAGCCGGACCGCGCCGACGTACCCTGCCGAGGCGGTGCGCCGGCGCCATCAGGGCACGGTGCTGCTGGCCTTCACGATCGGTCCGGATGGCAGTCCGCTGGACATCACGGTCGCGCAATCCAGCGGCTTCGCCGAACTGGATGCGGCAGCGCTGGACGCAGCACGGCAGTGGCGCTTCCGCGCACTGGGGCCGGACGGCCACGCCACCACGGCGAGCACCCGCGTGCCGGTACGCTTCCATCTGGACAAGCCGGGGCTATAGCCGCGTACGCGGCATCGAATGCAGTTGCAGGGTGAAGGCGACGCCCTGCCCGTCCTCGATATTGCGGTCCAAGGCCTGGCCACCGTGACGTTCAGCCACCAGACGCACCACGTAGAGCCCGAGGCCGAGGTGCGGCGCATCTCCCGGCGTGGCCTTGTCGCGCAGGCTGACCAGCGAATCGAACAGCCGCCCCTGCATCGCCTCCGGCAGCGGCGGCCCCTGATTGGCGAGGGTAATCTCCGCGCCTCGCTCGAGCGGCCGCAGTTCCAGCCGCAACCAGCCATCCGCCGGGGTGAACGAGAGGGCGTTGTCGAACAGCTTGTCCAACGCCTGCGCGACCAGTTCCGGCGCGCCGTGGAACGGCAGCGGTGATGGCGGCAGCACGCACTCGAAGCGTCGCGTGCCGGCCAATGCCCGGTACGACTCGGCGCAGCCACGCACCACCTCGCGAAGATCCACCTCTTCCGGCTCGGCGGCGGCGATCGCGCGTTCCATCCGACTGGCCTCGCTCATGGCACGTACCAGCATGCCCAGACGCGCGGTGCCGTCGCGGGCACGCGCAAGATAGGACGCCGCATCCACGGGCACGCCGCCTTCGGCCTCGAGCGCATGCTCCAGGTTGTCCAGCGACGACTTGACGATCGCGATCGGCGTGTTCAGCTCGTGCGAGAGCTTGGATGCCAGGGTGCGCAGATAGTCGGTATAGCCGCCGACCGCCTCGAACAGTTTTTCAAAGCTGCGCGCCAGGTCGCCAACTTCGTCCGGGGCGTCGCTCATCGGAAAACGACCGCGCTGGAACAGGCCGTCCAGGCGGCCATCGGCGGCCTGCGCCCGCTCCGCCGCATCGCGCAGCTTGCCCAGCCGCAGGCTCAGCCGCGTGGCGAACGCAAGCAGGATGCCGCCAGCCACCAGCAACACCGCGAAGCTGGTCAGCAGCAGACCGAACAGTGCCCGGTTCGCCAGCAGTGGCACGGCACGGCTGGTCTGTTCCAGCAACAGCACCCCGTGCACCACGCCGCCACGCTCGATCGGAACGGCTGCACCCAGCACCACCGAGGCACGTGTTTCCCCCTCGCGCCATACCGCAGCCGGCCGGCCGTGCTGCGCCTGGGCGACCTCGGGCGACTCCAGCCGCGGCGTGTCCTGCATCCACGGCTCGGCCGCCTGCACCCGGTCGGCCAGCAGCGAGCGGTAGATCAAGGCGGCGAACCAGCCGGGCTGCGGGCCGTCATCCTCCGACTGAAGCCGCCCACTGCGCGCCATCAGCCAGCCCTGCGGCGAGAGCACGCGGGCATAGACATGGTCCGGGGCGAGCCGCGCGAGTTCGGCCGACAATGCGTCCGAATAGGCCAGCAACGGGCGCTGCTCTACCGCCAGCGGATCGCCACCGTCGGCCGGGTCGAACACGCCGACGCCGAGTCCGTTTATGTCGACCGACCCGGGCAGACGCAACTCGATGCGATAGCCGCTGCCGTCTTCCTGCCACTGCGCGGCAAACGTTCCCGGCAGGCCGGCGACAGGGGGATCGAGCGCCCTGGCGGTTACCGGCCCAGGTCCGGAACTGGCCAGCAGGTAGCGTTGCTGCAGATCGCCCCGCGACAGCGCCAGCACCACGTGATCGGCGCGCAACACCAACGGGTCGTCCAGGTCGGCACGGGTGCGCCGACTGTCGCGCACGTCCAGCCACAGGTAGAGTCCGCTCGCGTCCTGCGCCAGCAACAGCTTGCCGCGCTTCCCCACCGGCTGGCTCCACGGGGTGAGCGGCGCCCAATCGTCGCCGTAGCCATCGACGGTGATCGGTGTCTGCACCGGCTGCACGTACCAGGCCCGATCGCTCTCGGGCAGCCCGGCACCCGCCACCGCGAGACTGCGTGCCACCGCCCGCGCCGAAGCGGTGAGCGCCTGCGCCTGCCCGTCGCGCAGCAGGTTTTCCATCTGCCGCACATACAGCCAGCCGGCTACCGGCAAGGCGAGCGTGCACAGGGCAACCAGCAGCAGCTTGCGGCGCAGGGTCATGACTCGGGTATGGTCAATGCGGCGTGGCGGGCACCGGTAGCGGCGTCGCTCCGCGCCGATAACCGGTGCTGCGGACCACCGCCAGCAACTCGTCCAGCAGCGCTCGACGCCGGTGGTCGTCGGCAGACAGCGTCAGCGACCAGCTGAGACGGATACCGGACGCCTGGCCCGGATCGCAGAACACGACCATGTCGTCGACCCGGTCGCTGCCTTCGTAGACATTCGCCGCACAACGCATCGACGGATGCGCGATCGGCAGGGTGAGTGCCCGCCCCGCCGGATCGCGGCGCAGGTAGCCGGATCGATCGGCCGCCAGTTCCGCATCCAGCGTCGCCAGCTTGGCCGGCCACACGTTGAGTACCATCACCCGCTGCGGCTCGCCGCTCCATTCACCCCGATACACGACCGCGTCCACGCCGATGGCGCGGGCGTAGGTGCAGCAATCGGCGGTCCAGCCATCCGGTGCCTGCGCCGTAACGGTCCAGGCCGGAACGGTGCCGTCGGCGCGCCCACTGGCGACGATCGGCTGCGCAGCGGACGCCTGGCCGACCAGCAGCAGTGCGATGGCCGGCGCCAGCCATCGACGTTTCACGGCTTCCACCGATAGCCCACGCCGTGGACGGTCTCGATCGCATCGAACTCGGGCGCCACGGCGACGAACTTCTTGCGGATACGCTTGATGTGCGAGGTGATGGTGGCGTCGTCCACCACCAGCTCGGCCTCGCGCATGAGCTGGTCGCGGTTCTTCACGTGGCCCGGGAAGCGCACCAGCGTGTGCACCATCCAGAACTCGGTCACGGTGAGCGGAATCTCCTCGCCGTTCCAGGTGACGCGCATGCGCTCGGACTCGAGCTTCAGCGGGCCGTGCTCGATCACCGTCTCGCTCGCCGCCGGCGCCTGCAATGAAGCGATGCGGCGGAACAGTGCGGCAATCCGCGCGGCGAGCTGGTGCAGGCTGGTGTCCTTGCTGAGATAGTCGTCGGCGCCCAGGCGCAGGCCGGAGATCACGTCGAAATCCGAGTCGCGCGCGGTAAGGAAGATGATCGGCAACGTGCCCGACTTGGCGCGCAGTTCGCGGCACAGATCGAAGCCGCCTTCGGGCTCGTCGCCCAGGCCGATGTCGATAATCACCAGTTCGGGCAGGCGCATGGCGAAGGCGGCCGAGGCCTCCTGCCGCGAGCCGTAACCACGGGTGTCGTAACCGAAGCGGTTCAGCGCTTCGACATAGTTGGCGCGAATGAGCGGCTCGTCCTCGACGATGGCAACGCTGCGTCCCATGGGCATCCCCCTGAGTATGGATGCCGCGCATATTGCAGTCGGCTCGCACGCGAAGCAAGGGGCCACCGCCCACTGCCCGGAAATCGCCATGCGCCGGGCAGCGTTGCACGATATATCAACGGGTCGGCCCGGGCACCGGCTGAGGCGCACCGACAGTCACCCGCCCCTCCCACCGATCGAAGACGCTGTCGGCATAGACATCCAGCTGCTTGACTGCCTGGGCAACCGGAACCCGATTCGAGCAAAGTACGGTCTGCCCGAACGAATCCCGATGGATCGGCGGCACGGAATTCGACGAGTTGGTCAGTCCGGCGATACAGACGCCTGCACCATACGCGGAGTCCGCCAGCAGTCGACTGCGGAATGCCTCATAGCGACGTCGCGCCCTGACCGCCGCGTGCGCGTCCCCATAGACCGGACGCATGCGCTTGAGCAGGTCGGCCGCGATGGTGCGTTCTGTCGGGGAAGCCCGGCCAATCGCCGAATTCATGATGGCGACGAAATAGGGCGTGCCGCGCTCGGCGGACAGTTGAAACCACACTAGGCCCAGCGGGCGGTTTCTAGGCACACCATCGCCGTTGAAGTTCAACAGGCCAAGCATGAATTGCGACTGTTTGCTGCCCCAGCGCGCGGCGGTTTCGAACATCGCGACCGCATGCGCCGGATCCCTCCTCGCCAACGCCTTGCGACCTGCGCAGTAGTAATAGGCAGCGGGCAGGTCGTGCTCGATACCCTGCGGGCAGGTCATTGCCTCGATGTAGCGCAACGCCTGCGCCTGCCTCGCATCAGGCGCCCCGGTGCCGAATTGCTGGCCGCCGGCAATGGCCCTTCCCGCCAGCAAGAAAAGTAGAGCCCCCGCCGTCAGTTCCCTGGTCTTCATGTCAATCTCCAAGTCCGTTTGAAGAGGAAGAATGAGCCCGGCACATCGAGGTAGGGTTTCGTCCCGGTTCTCGGCCGGTCGTCCGTGCCCTTGTGTGCCGCGGAGCGTCGGTGGAATGGGCAGGAAGCCGTCGCCCGCTCCTCGCCACATTTTGCCCCTCACCGGACATGCGGTCGACCCGGTCGGTCCCTCGGCACGGCGCTCCATAGGGCCGTCACCCTCGAGGTACCCCATGCGAGACCAAAAACCCCCTCTGGATTCCGACGAGCTGCATGGCCCCGAACCACTCCGGCTCGCACTGGCGATCGGCGCGCTATTGCTCGGCTTCCTGCTTGGCGTCCACTGAAAAGGAGATTCCATGCGTACACGGCACATCGCATGCCCACCGGCGATTCAGCCGGAACCCGATCCGGACTGGCACCCACTCTGACCCGCCTTCATGGCCGTTCCTCTTGCTCCCCTCGATGAGGGGAGTTTTTTTTGCCCGCTACCACGAAAAGCTGAATGGGCGGGAACCATTCCCGGCCGCGCCGTATCCAAAGTGACGGATGGCGTCGCGCCTTGGCCGTGGAACGCAGCCGTCGCGCCACCCGCCCGGCGGTCGCGCGACGTCATCCTGGTGATCTCCCTGAACGCGTCCCTCGACGCTTTTTCCCGGTGCCGTTCCCGGCACCGGGGCTCCTTTTCACCCGATCGCAGCGCGCATCGCGGCGATCGCGGCGGCGTAGTCGGGCGCATTGAAAATCGCCGAACCGGCGACGAACGTGTCGGCACCGGCCGCGGCGATGGCGCCGATATTGTCCGCGCTGACACCGCCGTCGACCTCCATCCGGATCGAGCGACCACTGTCGTCGATGCGACGGCGCACCTCACGCAGCTTGTCCAGCGCCGACGGAATGAATTTCTGTCCACCGAACCCCGGGTTCACCGACATCAGCAGCACGAAGTCGAGCTTGTCCAGCACGTGGTCGAGCCAGTTCAGCGGGGTGGCCGGGTTTAACACGAGGCCGGCCTGGCAACCCGCCTCCCTGATCAGGCCGATGGTGCGGTCGACGTGCTCGCTGGCTTCCGGGTGGAAGCTGATCGAATTGGCGCCGGCCTTGGCGAAATCCGGCACGATGCGGTCGACCGGCTTGACCATCAGGGGCACGTCGATGTGCGCGTTGATGCCGTAGTCGCGCAGCGCCTTGAGCACCATCGGCCCCATCGTCAGGTTGGGCACGTAATGGTTGTCCATCACGTCGAAGTGCACCCAGTCGCCGCCGGCGGCGAGCACCTTGGCGGTGTCCTCGCCGAGGCGGGCGAAATCGGCCGAGAGGATGGACGGGGCGATGATCGGGGACTGCTTGCTCATGGCTGGATCTCTTTAGGAGCGCACGTTGTGCGCGACCGGAACCTGCGGCGTTACCTCTTCGTAGGCTTTTCGCGCACAAGGTGCGCTCCTACGCCGCCTCTTATTTGAAGCCTTGCTCGGCCTTGACCCGCTCGTAGGCCGCGTTGATTTCGCTCGCCCGCGCCTCGGCCTGCTTGCGCATGGCTTCGGGCAGGTCGCCGAGGCGGTCCGGGTGGTGCTCGGAAATCAGCTTCCGGTAAGCGCGCTTGATGGCCCGCTCGTCGGCGTCGCGGGAAATGCCGAGTACCGCGTAGGGGTCCGGACCGCGACTGCTGCGCTGGGGCGGCACGTAGCCCCCGCCACCGTGGCCACCGCGCGGGCCGCCAGCAGTGGCATTCCAGGCGTATCCCTTCATCGCCATCAGCGCCATCAGCTCCATGTCGCTCACACGCATGGCGAAGGCGAGCTGGCGCAGGATCGCCATCTTCTCTGGCGGCGGGTTGCCTTCCGCCAGCACGGTCTCGATGACCACGTCCAGCACGGGGAAAGCGTGGTCGCGACGCAGGCCGACCCAGTCGCGCAGCTCATGGATCGAGCGGGTGACGTCGAACTCGGGCGCCTTGCCGCGATTGAAGCTGGCGATCGCCTCCTGGCGCTTGGCCGCCTCCAGGCCCATGCGGGTCATCAGCCGCTCGGCGATGGCGATCTCCGCCTCGGAGACGCGACCATCGCTCTTGGCCACCGCGCCGAGCAGCTCGAACAGCGGACGGACGAAGCCGCCGGCCTCGGGCACTGCACTGCGGCGCTGGCTGTAGCGCATGTTGTCCAGCACGAAGCCGATCAGCCCCCCGACGATCGCACCGGGTAGGCCGTGGCCCAGGAACAGGCCGACCACGGCGAACCAGAACGTGTAGGTGTAGCTCATGGGTGCGGCGCCACTGGCGTCTGTGCGCTGTACCAGCGGGCGAGCTGATCCAGCTCATCGTCGCTGATCGGACCGATCGCGGCCTTCATCAGCGCCACATTGCGACGCCCGTCGCGATACTGCCTGAGCGCTTCGCGCAGGTAGTCCAGGCGCTGGCCCGCCAGGTTCGGAGCACCGGGGATCTGCGCCATGCCGTGTTCGCCGTGGCAGGCGGCGCAGAGCCCCAGACGGGCGGGTTTCGGGGGCATTTCGGCCCGGAGCGGCGCGGCGGCGGCGGCCAGGCTCAGCGCCACGATCAGGACGTTTCGCATCGGCAACACATGGGGTTGGAGACGCGTCAGTCTAGCAGCCGGCCGCGCGGTGCGGCCCGAAGCACCGGCTACACTATGCCGCGCCCGCCCACCGGAACCGAATCGTGCCCACCACCCTGTCCCAATCAAACCTGCCCGGTCTGGAACTGATCCACCGCGGCAAGGTGCGCGACGTCTACGCGCTGCCCCGCGGCCATCGCCCCGATGGCCGTCTTGAGGACGCCCGCCTGCTGATCGTGGCCACCGATCGCCTGTCTGCATTCGACGTGGTGCTGCCGGACCCGATCCCGGGCAAGGGCGAGATGCTCACGCAGATATCCAACTTCTGGTTCGGCAAGACCGCCCACCTGGTGCCGAACCACCTCCTCGACGTGCCGCTGGCCCAGGTGTTGCCGCCAGGCACCGACCTGGCGCTGTACGCCAAACGCGCGGTGGTGACGCGCCGGCTCAAGCCGGTGCCGGTGGAAGCGATCGCCCGCGGTTACCTGATCGGCTCCGGCTGGAAGGACTACCAGCGCACCGGCGCGGTCTGCGGCATCAGCCTGCCGGCCGGTCTCAAGCAGGCCCAGCAGCTGCCGGAACCGATCTTCACCCCGTCGACCAAGGCGGCCGTCGGCGACCACGACGAGAACGTCAGCTTCGACGCCGTGGTGAGCGCGGTCGGTCGCGAGCTGGCCGACAAGGTCCGCGAGGCCACCCTGGCGATCTACCGCTGGGCTGCCGCCTATGCTGCCGAGCGCGGCATCATCCTGGCCGACACCAAACTGGAGTTCGGCACCGACGAGGACGGCAAGCTCTACGTGATGGACGAGATGCTCACGCCCGACTCCTCGCGCTACTGGCCGGCCGACCAGTATCAGGTCGGCATCAGTCCGCCGAGCTACGACAAGCAGTTCGTCCGCGACTACCTGGAAACGCTGGACTGGAACAAGACCGCGCCGGGTCCGCACGTGCCGGCGGAGGTGATCGCCGGCACCTCGGCCAAGTACGCCGAGGCGCTGCAACGGCTGGCAGGCATTTCCATCGATTGACCCGACCGGGAGATACGCCATGCGTACCATGCAGGATTGGCTGGACAGCTACAGCGCCGATCACCGCAATCCGATCAACCAGCGCCTGCACTGGCTGTGCGTGCCACCGATCGTGTGGAGCGTCACCGCACTGCTTTGGACGATCCCGGTGCCGGCGCGCTTCCTGCAGCCCGGTGCCTGGGCGGTGCTGGTGATGGTGCTGGCGTTCGGCTGGTACTGGAAACGCTCGCACCGACTGGGCATTGCCCTGTTGCTGGCGTTCGCCGCGTTGGCCGTATTGACCGGGTTCCTGTTCGACCGGATCGGCGCGGCCGACCTGCGCTGGGCGGCACTGGCGGTGTTCGTCGTGGCGTGGATCGGCCAGTTCATCGGGCACATGTACGAAGGGCGCCGCCCCAGCTTTCTCACCGACCTGTCCTACCTGCTGGTCGGCCCGGCCTGGCTGATGGAAAAGCTGCTGCGCCGACTTGGCTTCAAGGCTTCTCCATGACCCTGCTGACCCTTTTGAGCACCCTTGTCTGGTGGGTGCTTTACGGCTCCATCGTCGCCTTGTTCGCCGCCCTGATCGCCTGGCCCGTGCTGCGCTGGATCGAACGGGCCAACGTGGTGTTCAACCGCGTTTACCTGGCCTGCCTGCTGTGGACGCTGGCCGGCATGGCGATGGTCGCCGGCGTGGCGCTGCACGAGGGCCACGTGCGACCGCCCTTCGCCCCCCTGCTGGCCTCGGACGGGCTGCGTATCGCCCTGGTGGTGGACATGCTGCTTGGCGCAGCGCTGCTCTGGCGGCTGATACCCCGGACCGATGCCCATCGCATCCGTCCGACCAGTGCCTGCCTGGCAGTGGCGGCGGTGATGGCGGTGGCCTTCGGCGTCGCCACCAGCCTGGCCTGAGGAGTCCGACGGATCTTCGTCAACCGTGTGCGGCAGCCACCATGCTGCCGAATACCGCCACCAGGGCCATGCCGAGCAACAGCCCCGCCAGGGCGCACAGGCCGGTGTAGACCAGTTGCACGAGGCCGGCCTTGGCAAGACCGATGCGCAGACCGTCGCCGCCCAGCAGCAGCAGGTCGACCATGCCCGCACCGATCACGAACTGCACGACCAGCCCGAGTAACCGGCCGTCGCCGCCCACGGCGCGCGCCATGCCAAGCGCCACGGCGGAGGAGATCACGGTCAGCAGCACCGCACCGAAGGAACGCAGCAACGAGGGCATGTAGCCCATGACCCAACGGAACGAGAGGGCCAGCAGCAGGGCGGCGATCAGCAGCCCCGCAATGATCACTGCGATGACGGCAAGCAGGCTCATGCCCGCCAGTACTCCGAACAAGCTGCCCATTCCACACGCTCCAGAGTGAACGCCACGCAGCACGCCCCCGGCCCTGGATCGTGGCCCCGCCAGCGTAGCGCAGGCAGGCGGAGCGGCGGAACGTCAGCCCGAGGTCTGCCGCTCCAGCCAGCGCCAGCCGTAGAACGCCGGCACGCCCAGCGCGATGATCAACAGGCTCATGCCCGCGTCACGGGGAGCGTGGATGGACGTCACCACGATTACCCCGAGCACGGTGACGACGAACAACAACGGCAACACCGGATAGAACGGTACGCGATACGGCGAGGGCTCCCGCGCCAGGTAGCGCCGATACCAGAACAACGTGGCGATTCCGAAGGCATGGGACAGCCATTCGCCGACCGTGGTGTAGTCCAGCAACTGGCCGAAACTGCCGGACAAGGTCAGCACGATGGCCCACGCGCCGAGCGTGGCCAGCGCTACCTGGGGAGCGCGACTGGTCGGATCGATCCGTCCCACGGCACTGAAGAACATGCCGTCCTTGCCCATGGTCTGCAACACGCGCGCGCCACCGGCAATGGCGATCGCGCAGTAGCCGAAAGTCGAGCAGGCGATGCCCACCGCCATCAGCGTCGCGCCGCTCGGGCCCATCAGGTTGCGCAGCAGGTCGGCCGCCGGCGCTGAACTGGCCGCCAGGCCGGCGTGGCCGAGGCCCGCCAGATAGGCGAAATTGACCAGCAGATAGCTGCCAACCACGCCGGCCATCCCAAGGGCCAGCGCACGCGGCAGGGTGCGCTGCGGGTCGCGCACCTCGCCGGCCAGGTCGTTGAGGTAGTGGAAGCCGCCGTAGGCGAACAGCACCGGAAGCAGGGCGCCGAGGAACGCCCCGGCGGAGGCCGGGTGCACCGGGTCCTCCGCCAGCGCGCCACCGAGGTGGCCGCGGGCCAGGATCAGCCCCACCACCACCAGCAGCGCGATCGCGGCCAGTTTGAGGACGGTGAACAGGTTCTGCACCCAGGCGCCGGCGCGGATGCCGAAGAAGTTGATGCCGACGATGAAGGCGATCGCCCCGACCGCCACCGGCTTGATGAAGCTGCCGGGAAATCCCAGCGCCGCGCAGAAGTAGTCGGCGAAGGTGGTGGCCACCGCCGCCACGCTGCCGGGATAGTTGATCAGCGCCATGGTCCAGCCGAACAGGAACGCCGGCAGCTTGCCGAACGCCTCGCGCAGATAGACGTAGGTACCACCCGCCTGCGGCCGGCGCGCGCCAAGCTCGGCATAACAGAGCACGCCAGCCAGCG
>JABLTH010003401.1_pt1 | contig 14522 bp, 9 predicted proteins | sample 7875711 | NCBI WGS metagenome assembly JABLTH01 (sample SAMN14941262, study PRJNA633318) | bioreactor metagenome | isolation source: bioreactor | place: China | collected 2019-03-05 | reverse complement strand
TCGCGACGCGCGGCAATCCGCTGCACGGCGGCAGGGCGCGGCTCCTCGACGTCGAGGTCCTCGTACGCGATCACCCGCAGGCGCCCCCGCACGGCGTCGAGCAGCTCGCCGGGGCGGAGCAGGAACTCGGGGTTCGAAGGCCGCCCGAAGCGCTCGTTCCCGGTGGCGAAGGTCTCGTACAGGAGGACGCCTCCCGGCTCGACGGCTTCGACCAGGGCGCCGAGCAGCGGCCGGTAGAGGTAGTTCGTGACGACGACCCCGGCGAACCGCCGGCCCCTGAAGGGGAGCGGGGCGCCGGACTCGAGATCTGCTGCGATGGCTTCGACACGCGGGCCGCGTGCGAGGTCGCCGAGGCGCCCGAGGTCGCGGTCGACGGCCACGACCCGGTGCCCCCGATCCGCGAACAGGCGCGTGTGTCGCCCGCCTCCGCACGCGAGGTCGAGGACCGCGCCTGCGGCCGGAACGAGCGGCGCGAAGCGCACGATCCACGCCGAAGGCGCTTCTTTCGGATCGTTCGCACTCATGAGGAACGCAGCGCCACCAGGTAGACGAGAAGGACCGCCGCCGTCGCAACGAGCGGCCAGCGCAGCGTCCGCGCGCGGCCCGCGAGGCACTGGAGGACCGGATACGCGACGAGCCCGACCGCGAGGCCGTCGCTGATCGAGTACGAGAGCGGGATGCCGATCGCGATCAGGAACGCCGGAATCGATTCGCCGGGGTCGCGCCACGGGATGCGCTCCGCGCTGCGCAGCATCGCGGCGCCGACGACGACGAGCGCGGGCGCCGTGATTGGAGGATAGGCGCCGAGCGCGGCCCCGAGCGGCGAGACGAAGAGCGCGAGCACGAAGAGGGCCGCCACCACGAGCGCCGTGAGGCCCGTTCGCCCTCCCTGCTCGACGCCCGCCGCGCTCTCGATGAAGCTCGTCACCGTGCTCGTTCCGAGCACCGCGCCCCCCACCGTCGCGACGGCGTCGGAGAGATACGCGCGATCGGGATGGGGGAGGGCTCCCTTGCTCTGGAGCCCGAGCCCTTCGGTGACGCCGACGAGCGTTCCGATCGTGTCGAAGAGCACCATGAGCAGGAAGACGAGGACGAACGGGAGCATCGCGGGAGAGACGGCGCCGCCGAGGTCGAGGGCGAAGAGCGTCGGCGAGACGGACGGAGGCAGGCTCACGAGCGAATCCGGGACCGCGAGCCGCTCGAGCGCCGTCCACGCCGGGCCCTCGGCGCCGACGAGCGGGCGCACGGCGCGAAGCGCGAAGGCGAGCGCGGCGGACGAGGCCATCCCGAGGACGAGCGCCCCCCGGACGCGGCGCACCTCGAGCGCGCTGGCGACGAGCAGGCCCGTGAAGAAGACGAGCAGATTCGGCGAGAGCCAGTTCGTCTCGAGACGTACCGCGGTGGCGGGGTCCTTCACGACGAGGCCGGCGTTCTGCAGCCCGATGAAGGCGACGAACAGGCCGATCCCGACGCCGATCCCCGCGTGGAGCCCGGGCGGGATCGCGTCGACCAGGTGCCGCCGCACGCCGGCGAGCGTGAGCGCGAGGAAGAGGACCCCGGAGGCGAAGACGACGCCGAGCCCCACCTGCCACGCGTTCGTGTAGCCCGCGGCGGCGGCCGCGGGAAGCACCGTGAGGACGAAGAAGAAGTTCTCGCCCATTCCGGGGGCCTGCGCGATCGGCGCCCGCGCCCACAGGCCCATGAGCGCGGTCGCGAGCGCGGCGGAGAGGCACGTGGCCGTCATGACCGCGCCCGCGGGCATGCCCGTCTCGCGGCCGAGCATCGCTCCCGAGAGAACCGCCGGCTGGACGACCACGATGTACGCCATCGCGAAGAAGGTCGTCGCGCCGGCGACGACCTCGGTGCGAAGCGTCGTTCCGCGCTCGCGGAGAGCGAATGCCCGCTCGAGCCAGCGTCGCATGCGGGCGCAGCATACCGCGTTGCCGCGCTGCACCCCGGCGAACGCGGAGCGCGCGGTCCGCTTCGAAGCTCCGGATCCTCGTGCCGGACGCCCGCCGAGGCGTCGCCGGCGGCACACGGCGCCGCTTCCTCGGTGCGGGCCGCGAGGCGGCCTCCTACACTGCCGGCGCCCGGGGCGGGCGCGACGCTTCGCGAGAGCCGCGCCGAACGAAGGAGCGCGATGACGCAGCGGAGTGTGGAGCGCGCCGGGCTCGTCTTCGCCGGCCTGTGCGCTGCGAGCGGCGCGTTCGTTCCCGGCATGGCGAAGCTCACCACCGGCCGGGCCGATCCGCTGTCCGTCGCCGCCGTGACCACGCTCTTCGCGGCCGTCGCCGCGGCGGCGGTTCTCGGCGTGCGACGCGAGCTCGGGCTCCTCGTCCGTCGGGATCTCGCCGGAAGGCTCGCCCTCATCGGCCTGCTCGGGACGACCCTCGCGTTCTTCCTGTACTTCGAGGGCGTTCGCCGAACCAGCGCCATCGACGCGGCGCTGTGCCTGCAGATCGAGCCGGCCTACTCGATTCTCGTCTCCTGGCTCGTTCTCGGCCACCGCCCGACGCTGCGGCGTGTCGCAGCCGTCGCGATCCTGCTGGCCGGGATCTCGCTCGCGGTGCGCGGCGGCGGCCTGCGAGACCCGCTCGGCGTCGCGCTCCTGCTCGCGACGCCGCTGTGCTGGCAGGCCTCGCACCTCGTCGTGCTGCAGCGGCTGCGCGGCGTCGACCCGCTCGTTCTCACGGGCGCGCGTTATCTCTACGGCGGCCTTCTGCTCGGCGCGGGCTGGATCGCGAGCGGCGGCGTCGCGCGGCTTCCGTCCGGGCCGGAGCTCGCGCGGCTCGTTCCCGTGCTCGCGATCCAGGGCGTCGTGCTGAGCTACCTCGGCACGCTGCTCTGGTACCAGGCGATCGTTCGGCTCGACCTCGCGCGCGCGACGGCGATCGTCGTGCCGTCCGTACCCGTGCTCTCGCTGCTCGTGACCTTCGTGCTCGTCGGCGAAGTCCCGACCACGGCGCAGTGGCTCGGAATGGCGCTCACCGTCGCGGGCGTCGTGGCGTTCGTGACCGCGCCGCACGCCGTCTCGGCGGACGAGCCGCTGCACGCGCCGGGGCCGACCGCCGGCGAGTAGGGCGCGGCGCCGGACGACGCGCGCGTCGCGTTGCCGCCTCGATCGGCCTACGCCGACTCGCCCGGCTCGTAGCCGAGATTCGGCGCCAGCCAGCGCTCGACCTCCGCCACGCGCATGCCCTTTCGCCGCGCATAGTCCTCGACCTGGTCGCGGTCGATGGCGCCGACGGTGAAGTACCGGGCCTGCGGGTGGTGCAGGTAGATCCCGGAGACGCTCGCGCCCGGCTGCATGGCGCAGCTCTCGGTGAGCGTGATGCCGACCTCCGGTGCGCCGAGCAGGGCGAAGAGCGTTTGCTTCTCGGTGTGGTCGGGGCATGCGGGGTATCCGAACGCCGGCCGGATGCCGCGGTACCGCTCCGCGATGAGGTCCTCGGCGCCGAGATGCTCGGCCGCTCCGTAGCCCCAGTCGCGCCGTGCGCGCTGGTGAAGGAGCTCGGCGAATGCCTCGGCGAGGCGGTCGCAGAGCACCTTGAGCAGGATCGCGTGGTAGTCGTCGTGCTCGCGCCGGAAGCGCTCGGCCGCGTCGTCCTCGCCGAGGCCCGCGGTGACGGCGAAGGCGCCGATGGTGTCCGAGAGGCCGCTCTCGCGCGGCGCGACGTAGTCGGCGAGCGAGCGGCTGGGCCTTCCCGGCTCGGGCCGCCGCTGCTGCCGCAGGCAGTGGAAGCGAGCCGCCTCGCGGCTGCGGGCGTCGTCCGCGAAGAGCACGATCTCGTCGCCCTCGGACGCGGCGGGCCAGAAGCCGTAGACCCCGCTCGCGCGGACGAGGCGCTCGTCGATCATGCGCCGCAGCAGCGACTGGCCGTTCTCGAACAGCTCGCGCGCCGCGGCGCCGATCTCGGGGTGGTCGAGAATTTTCGGGTACCGCCCCTTCAGCTCCCACGCGGAGAACAGGAAGGTCCAGTCGACGAAGGGGACGAGGTCGGCGAGCGGGAAGTCCTCGAGAACGCGGCGGCCGATGAATGCGGGCTGCGGCAGGTCCTCGGCACGCCAGGCGATCGGCACGCGGTTCGCGAGAGCCTGCGCGTAGGGGACGAGGACGCGCCCCTGCTTCGCGCCGTGCAGCGCGCGCAGCTTCGCCTGCTCGTCGCGGTTCGCGCGGTCGAGCTCCTCGCGGCGGCGCGGATCGAGCAGGCTCGACACCACGCCGGCGGCGCGCGAGGCGTCGAGCACGTGCAGCGCCGGCGGGCCGTACTCGGGCGCGATCTTCACGGCCGTGTGCTGCCGGCTCGTCGTCGCGCCGCCGATCAGCAGTGGCAGCTTCATTCTCCGCCGCTCCATTTCCTTCGCGACGTGGACCATCTCGTCGAGCGACGGGGTGATGAGGCCCGACAGGCCGACGAGGTCCGCCCCTTCGGACAGCGCCGTGTCGAGGATCTTCTCGCACGGCACCATCACGCCGAGGTCGATCACGTCGTAGCCGTTGCAGCCGAGCACGACGCCGACGATGTTCTTCCCGATGTCGTGGACGTCGCCCTTCACGGTGGCGAGCACGATCCTGCCCTGCGCGCTGCGCTCGCCCGCCGCCTTCTGCGCCGCCATGAACGGCTCGAGGTACGCGACGGCGCGCTTCATCACGCGCGCGCTCTTCACCACCTGCGGCAGGAACATCTTGCCCGCGCCGAAGAGGTCGCCGACCGTCTTCATCCCGTCCATGAGCGGGCCTTCGATCACGTCGAGCGGCCGCGCCATGGCGGCGCGCGCCTCCTCGACGTCCTGCTCGACGAAGTCGACGATGCCGTGGACGAGCGCGTGGGAGAGACGCTCGGCGACCGGCGCGTCTCGCCATGCGAGGTCGATCTCGCGCTTCTTGCCGCTCCCCTTCACGCGCTCCGCGAACTCGACCAGACGCTCGGTCGCGTCGGGCCGGCGGTCGAAGAGGACGTCCTCGACGCGCTCCAGCAGGTCCTTCGGGATGTCCTCGTAGACCACGAGCTGTCCGGCGTTGACGATGCCCATGTCGAGGCCGGCCCGGATCGCGTGGTAGAGGAAGGCCGAGTGCATGGCCTCGCGAACGACGTCGTTGCCGCGGAACGAGAACGAGAGGTTGCTGATTCCGCCGCTCACGTGGGCGCCGGGGCAGGTCGCCTTCAGGATCCGCGCCGCCTCGATGAAACTCTTCGCGAAGCCGGCATGCTCCTCGATCCCCGTCGCGATCGCGAGGACGTTCGGATCGAAGATGACGTCCGCCGGATCGAAGCCGAGCGTCTGCGTGAGCAGGGCGTACGCCCGCTGGCAGATCGCGACCTTGCGCTCGGTGGACTCGGCCTGTCCCTTCTCGTCGAAGGCCATCACGACGACCGCTGCGCCGTAGCGCTGGACGAGCCGCGCCTTCGCGAGGAACTCGGTCTCGCCCTCCTTGAGGCTGATCGAGTTGACGACGCCCTTGCCCTGCAGGCATCGCAGACCCGCCTCGATCACGCTCCACTTCGAGCTGTCGACCATGATCGGGAGGCGCGCGATCTCGGGCTCGCCCGCGACGAGGTGGAGGAAGGTGGTCATCGCCTGCTCGGAGTCGAGCAGGCCTTCGTCCATGTTCACGTCGAGGATGTTCGCGCCGCCGCGCACCTGATCGAGCGCGACCTCGAGCGCCTTCGTGAAGTCGCCGGCCTTCACGAGATTCATGAACCGCTTCGAGCCGGTGACGTTGGTGCGCTCGCCGATCATGATGAAGTTGCTCTCGGGCCGGATCGTGAGAGTTTCGAGGCCCGAGAGGCGCGTGAGGCGCTCGCGCCGGGCCGGCGGCCGCCGCGGGGGCAGGCCTTCGACGGCGCGGGCGATTGCGCGGACGTGGTCGGGCGTGGTGCCGCAGCAGCCGCCGACGAGGTTCACGAACCCCTCCTCGGCGAACTCGCGGAGCAGGCGCGCCGTCGTCTCGGGGTCTTCGTCGTAGCCGCCGAACGCGTTCGGCAGGCCCGCGTTCGGGTACGCCGAGACGTAGGTGTCGGCGAGCGCCGAGAGCTCCTCGACGTACGGGCGCATCTCCGCCGCACCGAGCGAGCAGTTGATGCCGACGCACAGCGGCCTCGCGTGCGCGACCGAGGTCCAGAACGCGTCGACCGTCTGGCCGGAGAGCGTGCGGCCGCTGCGGTCGACGATCGTCACCGAGATGAAGATCGGAAGCCGCAGGCCTTTCTCGTCGAAGACCTCCTCGATCGCGAACAGGGCGGCCTTCGCGTTGAGCGTGTCGAAGATCGTCTCGACGAGCAGCACGTCGGCGCCGCCGTCGACGAGACCGCGCGCCTGCTCGGCGTACGCGGCGCGCATCGGGTCGAACGTGACCGCGCGGAAGGCGGGGTCGGCGACGTCCGGCGAGAGCGAGAGCGTGCGGTTGGTGGGGCCGAGCGCGCCGGCGACGAAGCGCGGCCGGTCCGGCGTACGCGCCGACCACGCGTCGGCCGCGGCGCGTGCGAGCCGCGCGCCCTCGAGGTTCAGCTCGTAGGCGAGCTCGCCGAGGCCGTAGTCGTCCTGCGCGATCCGGGTCGCGCTGAACGTCCCGGTTTCGACGAGATCGGCGCCCGCCGCGAAGTACGCCTCGTGGATGTCCCGGATCACGTCCGGCCGCGTGAGGATCAGCAGGTCGTTGTTGCCGCGCAGGTCCTTCGGGTGCGCGCGGAAGCGCTCGCCGCGGAAGTCGGCCTCGGTGAGCCCGCGGCGCTGCACCATCGTTCCCATCGCCCCGTCGAGGACGAGGATCCGGCGCTCGAAGAGGGTGCGGAGCCTTTCCTCGACGCTGGGTGCCATGGCGCTCCTCGGGCCGGAGTGAATCTACCGGCGGGTCCGGGAGACTATAGGACGAAGGGGCGGGCGGCCCGCGGCCGGGCGTTGCCGGCGCACTGCACGTGCGCCTGCCTTGACACCGGGCCGCCGGGTGCGATCCGTCTTCCCTGGAGCTCTTCTTGGGAGGACCCCTCCGTGGTCAAGCGAATCTTCCTCTTCCTCGCCGTCAACCTCCTGGTCATGACCACCCTCACGGTGGTCCTCTCGCTGCTCGGCGTGCAGCCCTATCTGCAGCGCGGCGGCCTCGATCTGGGCTCTCTCGCCGTCTTCTGCCTCGTCTGGGGCATGGGCGGCGCCTTCCTCTCGCTGCTCATCTCGCGCTGGACCGCGAAGCGCATGATGGGAGTCCAGGTGATCGCTCCCGACACCCGCGACGCCGGGGCGCAGGCGCTCGTCCAGACCGTGCAGCGCCTCGCGCAGGGGGCCGGCATCCCGATGCCGGAGGTCGGTGTCTACGAATCGGACGACATCAACGCCTTCGCGACCGGACCCAGCAAGTCGCGCAGCCTCGTCGCCGTTTCGACGGGCCTGCTGCGCAAGCTGGACCGCCCCGAGGTAGAGGGCGTCCTCGGCCACGAGATCACACACATCGCGAACGGCGACATGGTCACGATGACGCTGCTGCAGGGCGTCGTGAACGCGTTCGTGATGTTCCTCGCCCGCGCGCTCGCTTTCGTGGCGGCGCAGGCCATGCGCGGGGACGACCGAGACGGCGGGCCGTCCGAGGCCATCTACTTCGTCTGCGTCCTCGTGTTCCAGACCGTGTTCATGCTGCTCGGATCGATGGTCGTGATGGCCTTCTCGCGCTGGCGCGAGTTCCGCGCCGACGCCGGCGGGGCGCACCTCGCGGGCCGCGACTCGATGATCCACGCGCTCGAGGCGCTGCGGCGCGACCAGGAGGCCGTCGCGAGCGCGCACGCGCCGCCGTCGCTCGCGACCCTGCAGATCTCGGCGCAGGGCGGCGTGATGCGCCTGTTCATGAGCCATCCGCCGCTCGACGAGCGAATCGAGCGGCTGCGGGCGGCGGCGGCGTAGCCGGGGTCAGTCTCCGGCGCTCTTGAGCGCACTCCGCTCGCGGATCCACGCGAGGCCGCGCTCGACCTGCGTGCGCTCGGCGTCGAGGTGGCGCGCGATCGCTCGCGCGAGACGAGGCTCGGCGAGAAAGTGCGCGCTGTAGGTGGGCTGCGGGTCGAAGCCGCGAACCTGCTTGAACTCGCCGCCCGCGCCCGGCTCGAAGCGATCGAGCCCGAGCGCGATGCAGTGCTCGACCGCGGTGTAGTAACAGACGTCGAAGTGCAGATGGCGAACCGGGCGCAGCGCGCCCCAGTAGCGTCCGTAGAGCGCCGGGCCCTTGCGCAGGTTGACCGCCCCCGCGACGACCTCGCCGCCCTGCCGCGCGATGACGAAGCACAGGCGTTGCCGGAAGCGCTCGGCGAGGAGCGCAAAGAAGCGCTCGTTCAGGTACGGCCGGCCCCAGGGGTGCGCATCGACGGTCGCGCGGTAGATCCGGTACATGACGGGAAAGAGCTCGTCCGGGATCGCGTCGCCCTCGAGGATCTCGATGCTCACCCCGGCCGCCCGCACCTCGCGTCGCTCGCGCAGGATCTGGTTGCGGCGCTTGCTCCGGAAGCGCGAGAGAAAATCGCCGAAGCTCGTATAGCTCTCGTTGCGCCAGTGGTACTGGATGCCGAGGCGCGGAACGAAGCCGGCGTCCTCGAGGGGCGCGAGATCGCCCGGCGGGCAGAAGTTCACGTGGACCGACGAGAGCCCCGCTTCGGCGCAGGTTTCGCGCAGGGCCTCGCCGAAGCGCCGCAGCCACGCGGCGCGGTCCTCGCCCGCGGCGACGAGGACGCGCTCTCCCGTGACCGGGGTGAACGGGACGCCGACCAGCAGCTTCGGGTAGTAGCGGATGCCGCTTCGCAGCGCGGCGTCGGCCCACGCGAAGTCGAAGACGAACTCGCCCTCGCTGTTGCCCTTCACGTAGAGCGGGCACGCGGCAACGAGCCGCCCGTCGCGGCGGGCGATCATCGGCCGCGGCGTCCAGCCGGCCGCCGAGCACACCGCGCCGGACTGCTCGAGCGAAGCGAGCCAGTCCCATTCGAGAAATGGAGAGCCGCCGGCGACGAGCGCGTCCCACTCCGCGCGCGGCAGCTCGGAGATCCCGTGCGCAATCTCGATCTCGGCCACCCGGCAAGCATAGTCCGCGCCGCGCGGGCGCAGCGGCCCCCCGGCTCCTATCCTCGAACGACGTGCGGACCGAGCGCATGCAGCAGGGCCCCGGCCGCGGCGAGCCGGGGGGCGGAGCCGGTGCGGCCGACGTCGAGCGGCGCCGCGGCGTCGCGACGAAGACGCGCCCGAAGTCCGAGCGGCCCGCGCGGTTCAAGGTCGTTCTCTACAACGACGACTACACGCCCATGGAGTTCGTGGTGGCGCTCCTGCAGCAGGTCTTCTCGAAGCCGCCGGCAGAGGCGACGCAGCTCATGCTCCAGATCCATCATCACGGCGCGGGAATCGCCGGCGTCTACGTGCTCGAGGTGGCCGAGACGAAGGTCGCGACCGTTCACCGGATGGCCGAGGAGCGCGGTCACCCGCTGCGCGCGGGGCTGGAGGCCGAATGAGCCGCCTTTCGCGAAATCTCCAGATGACGCTCCAGGCCGCGTTGCAGGAGGCGGCGTCCTACCGCCATCCCTACCTCACCGTCGAACACCTGCTCTTCGCCGTACTCCACGAAGAGCGCGGGATCGAGTGCGTGCGTGCGTGCGGGGCGGACGTCGACGAGATCAAGCGCGCGCTGCGCCGCTTCTTCGAGGAGGATCTCGAGCACGCGCCCGGAGACGGGCCGGTCGAGCAGGGCCAGACGCTCGCGTTCCACCGCGTCGTGCAGCACGCGATCCATCACGTCGAGAGCGCCGAGAAGGAGGAGGTCGACGCGGGCGATCTGCTCGCCGCGATCCTGCAGGAGCCCGACTCGCACGCCGTCGCGCTGCTTCGCGGACAGGGCGTAACGCGGATCGACGTGCTCCGCTTCCTCTCGCACGGCGTCACGAAGGCGGGCGCGGCCGGCGGCCCCCGGGCGCCGGGGCCTGCGCGCGCGCCGGCCGAGGCCGACGAGGGCGAGATCCCGGCCGATCCGCTCGCGGCGTTCGCGACCAACCTCACCGAACGCGCCGCGAAGGGCGAGCTCGACCCGCTGGTCGGCCGCGAGGCCGAGCTGACGCGCGCGATCCACATCCTCGCGCGCCGGCGCAAGAACAACCCGATTCTGGTCGGCGAGACCGGCGTCGGGAAGACCGCGATCGCCGAGGGGCTCGCGCTCAAGATCCACGGTGGCGACATGCCCGAGGACCTTCGCGGCGCCGAGATCTTCGCGCTCGACATCGGCGCGCTGCTCGCGGGGACGAAGTACCGCGGCGACTTCGAGGCGCGTTTCAAAGCGCTCGTTGCTGCGGTGCGGCAGCGCAGCAAGCCCATCCTGTTCATCGACGAGATCCACACCATCCTCGGCGCGGGCGCGGCGCAGGGGGGGACGATCGACGCCTCGAACCTGCTGAAGCCCTTGCTCCAGTCGGGCGAGCTGCGCTGCATGGGATCGACGACGTACGGCGAGTTCCGTCACTTCGAGAAGGACCGCGCGCTCTCGCGGCGGTTCCAGCGCATCGACGTCGCCGAGCCGAGCATCGAGGAGGCGGTGAAGATCCTCGAGGGCCTCGCGCCGCGCTACGAGGAGCACCACGGCGTGCGCTACACGGGGGCCGCGCTGCGCGCCGCCGTCGAGCTCTCGGCCAAGCACCTGCACGACCGCTTCCTCCCCGACAAGGCGATCGACGTGATGGACGAGGCGGGCGCTGCGCAGCGGCTGCTGCCGTCGTCGAAACGCCGCGCGACGGTGGGCGTCCGCGACGTCGAGGCGCTCGTCGCGCGAATGGCGCGGATCCCGCTCGCGACCGCGTCGACCAGCGACCGCGAACGGCTGCAGAGTCTCGGAACGGACCTGCGCGAGGTCGTCTTCGGGCAGGACGACGCGGTCGAGACCGTCGTTCGCGCGGTTCGTCGCGCGCGCGCGGGGCTCGGCGGCGGCGAGCGGCCGATGGGCTCGTTCCTGTTCATGGGACCGACGGGAGTCGGCAAGACCGAGCTGGCGAAGCAGCTCGCGGCGACGCTCGGCGTGGCGTTCCTGCGCTTCGACATGAGCGAGTACATGGAGAAGCACGCCGTGGCGCGTCTCATTGGCGCTCCGCCGGGCTACGTCGGCTACGACCAGGGCGGCCTCCTCGTCGACGGCGTCCGAAAGCAGCCGTACGCCGTCCTGCTTCTCGACGAGATCGAGAAGGCGCACCCCGACCTGTTCAACATCCTGCTGCAGGTGATGGACCACGCGACCCTCACCGACAATCAGGGGCGCGAGGCGAACTTCCGGCACGTGACGCTCATCATGACCTCGAACGTCGGCGCGCGGGAGATGACGGGCCGCGCCATCGGCTTCGCGGGCGGTGCGAAGGGCGACGGCAAGAGCGCCGTCGAGCGTTTGTTCAGCCCCGAGTTCCGGAACCGCCTCGACGCCGTGGTGACCTTCCGGCAGCTCACGCCCGAGGTGATGGGCTCCGTGGTCGACAAGTTCGTTCGCGAAGTGAACGCCGAGCTCGCGCCGAAGAAGGTCGTCGTCGAGCTCTCGCCCGAGGCGCGCGCCTGGCTCGCGGAGAAGGGCTACGACCCGCTCTTCGGCGCGCGCCCGCTCGCGCGCGTCATGCAGACCGAGGTGAAGGACCGTCTCGCCGACGAGCTGCTCTTCGGCCGCCTCACGAAGGGCGGGCGAGTGCGCGTGGCGTGCGGCGAGGCCGGGCTCGCTTTCGAGGTGCAGACGGGCTGAGACCGGGCGCGCACCGGGATTCGCGGCTCTGCACGAGGCTGCGCGCCGGGGCGCCTCGCTCGCCGAGCGTGCCGCCGAGGCCCCGAGCAGCGTCCGCCTGCCGTCCTCTTCCCGGACGCGCATCGCGAGGAGGGCGGCGCAGTCGATCAGCGAGCCGCCGTGGCGCATTCCCGACGCGCTGCACGAATGGGACGGCGCCGCCGTGGAGACTCCGCCTGCGAGGAGCCGCGAGTCCTGCTCGCGTTCGCAGCGAGACGAAGACGCGGCGCACGAGCCTACGGCCGGTCCGCTGCGTTCCACGCAACCGCGCCCGTGACCCAGTGGGTGATCTCCTGCTGCGGGTCGTTCCGGTGCAGGTGGCGGGGCGGCTGCGCGAAGGTCTCGTAGGGGCGACACCGAAGGACGACGCGTCCCTCCTTCTCGGCCATCGCCTGCACCGCCGGGCGGGCCTGCTCGGGCAGCGGCTGGCCCGACATGCGGCCGGCGACGGCCATCATCACGTCGACCACCAGACCCGGATCGGTCTCGAGCCGCGCGTCGCAGTAGACCTGCAGGTACGCGAAGGGCCAGCGCTCGTCGAGGATGCAGAGGCTGACCTTTTCCGAGCGCGCCACCGCCTTTGCCTTGGCGCGGCCGCCCATCGTGGAGATCAGCAGCTCGTCGCCGTCGGTCGGCACGTAGTAGACCACCGACATGGCCGGCCCGTCGGAGCGCCGCGCGTAGCCGAAGATGCACGTGCGGTGCGTGCGAACGAACTCGCGGCGCTCGGACGCGAGCATGTCGCGGTCGGTCGGAGCGGTGAACGGGGCGGGAGAGAGCGGGAGGATCTGCATGACTGTTCCTCGAGAAGAGGGTTGTTATCGAGCGATAATATACTACGCTCGACGGATGGGCCAGGCACGGAAGCCCCGGCGCCGGCTGCGCCGATCGCGCGAGGACATCCGCGAGCGTTTGCTCGACGCCGCCCTCGTCGTGTTCGGAGCGAAGGGGTTCGACGGCGCTTCGACGCGCGCGATCGCCGAGCGAATCGACGCCCACCAGCCGCAGATCCACTACCACTTCGAATCGAAGGAGGCGCTCTGGAAGGCCGCGGTCGATCACCTCTTCGCGGAGCTCGGTCGCGCCATGGAGGGGCTCGATTTCGGAAGCGATCCAGCCCGGACGACTGCAATCGATGCGCTCGCGGACGCGTTCGCCGACCTCATCCGGCGCTTCGTGCGTTTCGCGGCCGAGAGGCCCGAGCTGAACCGGATCATGGTGCACGAGGCGACGGCGAGGAGCGAAAGGCTTCGCTGGATGACCGACCGCCACGTGCGGCCGTTCTACGACGCGGTCCGCGTGCTCTGGCGTCGCCTGCGCGAGGCGGGGATCGCCGCGCCCATCGACGATGCGGTGTTCCACTACGTGCTCGTGGGTGCCGCGTCACTGCCCTACGTGAACGCTCCCGAGGCGCGGCTGCTGACGAGGGCGGAGCCGACCGACCCCGCCTGGGTCGAGCGGCATGCCGACGGGCTGGTGGCCACCTTCCTGCCGAATCGGGGCTGATGCGGAGGCCGGCGGGCGGGGGCGGTCGCGTCCGCGGCCTGCGCCTCTCGCATCCGGCCCTCGCGACCTCGACCTTCTCGCGGCTCGCGCCGGAGTCGAGCGCGCGGAAGCCTTCGGGCCTGTGCGATGGAGCTCGTGCGGCCGTACGCCCGGGTGTCGGTCGTACCCGGGGAACACGCGGCTGACGTCGGAGCTGTCGAAGGGCCGGCGCCGGCTCCGCGTCTTCACCCCGACGATGTTCACGGCCGGGATCCGCATCACGCGTCCGGCGAGCGCCGTGTCGTAGCGGCCGCCGGCCTGTACCCGTCGCCGCGGCGCGGGCGAGGGGCGGGAGCTCGCGATGCGCTCAGCGCACGCTGGCGCCGACTCGCCTTTTCCAGCGCCCGCGCCGGAACGACCAGGTGAGCCAGACGGCGCGCATGAAGTGGTCGGCGATGAGCGCGGCCCAGACCCAGACGATGCCGAGCTGCATTCCCGCGGACGCAATGAAGGCGATCGGGACGCGGAAGCCCCAGTTGCCGAGCGTCGCGGCGACGAGCGGCGTCCACGTGTCTCCGGCGCCGCGCAGCGCGCCGCCGAGCGTGAAGTGAACGCCCATCGGGGGCTGCGCGAGCGCGAGCAGCAGCATGAACGGACCGAGCGCCTCGACGACCCCGGCGTCGCTCGTGAACAGGCGCGCGATCGGCTCGCGCGCGACGCCGAAGGCGAGGCCGAGCACGATCGATACGAAGAGCGCGAAGCGCGCGGCGCGCCAGCCTGCGCGCTCGGCGCCCGCCGGGTCGGCCGCGCCGAGCGCCTGACCGACGAGCGTCGCGGCCGCGACCGAGAACCCGGTGCCGGGAATCCACGAGAACGACATGAGCCGCGTGCCGATGCCGTACGCCGCGACCTCGGCCGTTCCGTAGTGACCGAGCACGGTGACGTAGGTCATGATCGCGACGTTCAGCACCACACGCTCGCCGATCGCCGGGAGCGCGACGGCCGCCATCGGCTGGAGCTGCTCGCGGGCGTGCGCGAGGTCGGCTCCTCCGAGCCGCAGCACGTCGGCGTGCGGGCCGCTGCGCGCCGCCCACACGAAGAGCGCCACCGCGAGCACCTGCGAGAGCAGCGTCGCGAGACCCGCGCCGACGAGCTCGAGGCGCGGGAATCCCAGCGCTCCGAAGATGAGGACGGCGTTCATGGCGGTCTTCGCGACGGTGACGGCGAGCGCGATCAGCATCGCGACGCGCGTATTGCGGCAGGCGCGGAAGCCGCT
>JABLTH010024591.1_pt1 | contig 14524 bp, 12 predicted proteins | sample 7875711 | NCBI WGS metagenome assembly JABLTH01 (sample SAMN14941262, study PRJNA633318) | bioreactor metagenome | isolation source: bioreactor | place: China | collected 2019-03-05 | reverse complement strand
TGAGTCGGATGCTGGCCGCGGGTCTGGAAGACCCTGCGCTGCAGAAGTGGCGAGCAAAGCTAGAATTGTTTTTCAAGGGCTGACCCCGGGGCCGCTCAATTCCTTCAAACAGACAAGACACTCTGAAATGCCCTGCACGTCTCGAACTGCTGTTCAGCTCTTAATGCCATTACAGCATTGGAGTCCGCACTCAGCGATAGGTGCCAGCGCGGCCGTGAGTCGAATGCTGGCCGCGGGTCTGGAAGACACTGTGCTGCAGAAGTGGCGAGCAAAGCTAGAATTGTTTTTCAAGGGTTGACCCCGGGGCTGACTTGGCCTCTTTGCGCAGGCGCGCGAAATCAGCTGCGGCGCGCCGGGCGAAATCCGGCGAGTCCACTTGCACGTTCATTTCGTTGCTGCCCACAGTGCCAGCGCGGCCGTGAGTCGAATGCTGGCCGCGGGTCCGGAAGACACTACGTTGCAGAAGTGGCGAGCGAAGCTAGAATTGTTTTTCAAGGGCTGACCCCGGGGCCCGCCCGGGGCGCGCCGCCCGGGGCCCGCTGCTCGACCGCCCCCGGTGTCCACTAATTCGGGGGAACTCCACCCCCTCCCATCTCGACAAAATGCAACCGAAGTGCATGGTTACGAAGCACGGCCAAGCCGTACTCATCCACAGTGACCTTGCCCGCGTCGTCCACGGTCACAAGAAAGGAGGGCAAAGCCTTCCCGTCCATAAATATCTGCAATGCGTATGGCTCTCCGCAAATGATGTCATCAAACCGGTAGAGGCCTGTTTCATCCGGATCCCTAGGGCCATCCATCGTCCCACTCATCAGCACCGACAGTCCAGCCAGATGAGGAGCCGAAGGCGTAAGCGATATCTGGACAGCTATCGGCGGTCCGCTACCGTTGGAGAGTAACCGAGCTGCCAACGGCAATCTGCGCAAGAACCTCGAAATGACAATATTCGTCGAATTGCTCCCGACAACCACTGGCGCATGTATCGGAGTCTGTGAGTCTCGATCAATTGGGGGCAGGACAACAATGCTGTACGTATCCTCAACAAGGCCGTGGAACACAAATTGTCCGGCGCCATCCGTTCGCCCCACGGTTGAAAAGTTCGGCGTGGTCTGGCTGGAGACGGCGACTGTGGCGCCCCTGGATGGCAGGCCATTTGTCCCAAGCACAATGCCAGAGATATCGAGGCCCAGACCGGAGGCAATAGTCAGCGCCAAGTATCCCACGGCGATCCCCGCCAATCGAATGTGACGCGAACAGATTGGACATGTGGATGTGTAAACCATTTTGCGCCTCCGAATCATTATTGTCTATTCACCAACAGTTTCTGCAGTCCTCAAGCGCCTTTCGCGCAGCTTCCAAAGCTTTCAGAAGCTCTTCCTCTTCTTTTTCCAGTGCCTTGATTTTTTCCTCGATATCCTTGATTTGGCCGCACGGATCTTCCGGTGGTACGCGCGCGTCTGGCGGTAGAAAGACGCACATGAGTGGATTCCTCTCGCACGCGCAATATTTCTCCATCTTGGCTTTCTCCAACTTGGCCCATGCAATCTTCTGGGCCAGCCAGTATAGGCTCAGTTCGATGCTTCCTACTTCCTCTTCTTGTGCCGTGCAGTCAGGCGTATACGGAACCCATTTACAGGTATCATCTAGTCTATAGCATCCATTCGGCTTCGGGCCGGGGTCTCTTTGATCCCACCGACAGGTTTCGTCGTTCCATGTATGGCACAGACTGGGCGGGTCGCCCTTATCAATAGGAATACATTCCGGGTCCGATTCATACGGATTGTTCGGATCATAATCAGGATTAGGAATATAGCAAGGAGGACACGCACCAGAGGCGATTCCAATGCCCATGGCAATCATCAGTAGAATGGCTAATCCCCATGTTTGTGCCCACCCCTTGAAAAAGCATCCGTAGTTCATTCCGATTCCTGCTGTTTTAGTTCGCTTATGGGTATGGAAGCCTCGCGAAGCTTGTTGAAATCTATCGAAGCCCGGCGGGCAAACAATAGCGAGACCACCCGAACGTTCATTTCGTTGCTGCCCATAGTGCCTGCGACGGTCAGGTTGGATGAGCCCAGCAAGACTGTGGTGCTGTCGATGATGATCATTTTCTTGTGCATGGTCTTGCTACCCCGAATAAACAACACCTTGACGCCATCTCGAGACAGTTCTGTGGCAAAATTTAGGGTGGCGTTTTTCACCGAGGGGCGCGTGCCCGTGCTGAATTCGCAGATCATGACGACGTCCAATCCCGACCTCGCTTTGGCGCGGATGGTGTCGTAGAACACCTTGATTGGACCTTGAATGTAGCCGCTGAGATAGTAAGCCGCGATCCAGATGGATTGGGTGGCGGTCTGCACGACAGGGCCAAGCGTCTGCCCAAAAGCTTCGGTGGGGAGGATGGTTGCAGAGGCGTAGTCGTTGTCTTTGACCAATCTCGCCGCCTGACGAAGACCAAGAACTTGTTCGGCTTTGGCAGGATCAGCGTACACCACGAATTTAACCGCATCTTTTGGAATCCGCTGCTGAACAGTGGTGGACGCGCTGTCGCGAAAAAAGTACTCCGCAGATTGTTCGCTCGTGACCTGGCCTTCCAGGAGCCGGCCGTCGCGTAAATAGATGCGATCCGGCACAGCCTGGGCCACCGCGATGACCCAGAAGAAAAGGTGAACGTAGATGACCGCTGGTTTCATGGCTCGGTATTGGTCTCCCGTTGGCTCAGGAAAGCGGCGCGTTCCTCAGAGTTCATCACAGCCACATGCCGCAAGAGGGCAATCTCCTGCCTCCAGAGTTCCTTGCTGCGCATGTCGCTGATGGTTTGGCGGCTCAGGATATATTCGGCAAAACGGACGTCCTGTTCCGGTAGCACCAGCAGGGCGCTGGACTCATAAACTTCTTTGCCGGAAAGCGCACCTTCCGTCCAGTTGTGTGAGCCGATAAGAATTTTGGCCAAGTCCACCACCACCATCTTGGTGTGGAGGTGGATGTTGGGCAGGTTCAATCGCACATCAATTCCCTTGGCCCGCAGTTTTTCCGCCCAGTTGGAGTGTTGTTGGTCGAGCCGGTCCTGAACGCTGGGGGGCATGTGCAGCAGTAGATAGACATACACGCCACGCGCCGCTGCCATCTCCAACGCTTTAAGAACCCGCTCTTGAGCTTCCGCGCGCGTTTTGGTTTCCGACATCACAAACATGGAAATCAGAACGGACTGATGCGCGTTCTGGATGAGGTTCAGTAACACGGGCAGGTATTCATCGTCCGCCAGATAGGCGACGGACGCTTTGGTGTCAAACGAGGGGAAAGGCGGGTCGCTGACCAGGTTGTTGAATTTTGTCCGGGGACCGGTGGCTGGCAGACCCCGCAGAAAGCCGTTTGGCTGGCGCGGTTGTGATTTGGTGGGGGCGGATGCGGCAGTGGCATTGCGCGCCAGTGGCTCGAAGGACTTGCAGACTTTTTGGACCTCGTCGAGGAAAGACGTATAGAGGCGGGCCAAGTCGGGCGAATCGAAGAAGAGCAGGTCTTCGACATTCAGGTCCATGGCGCCCGTGGTCCAATTGGCGGTGCCCGTCCAAACATAACGACCGTCTATGACGGCGGTTTTCAGGTGCAAGGCAGCCCGGTCCTGCTGGAAATAGTGAATCTCAACACCCGCATCCCACAGCGCTTGTGCCTGGGTCAGGAGCTTGCCCGCCAGCATGCCGGCGTCAAGGAGTACGCGGATTTTCACCTTGCCCTCGCGTGCTATGGAGACCAGATATTGAATGATTTCGGGGTCGTTCAACAGATACATTCCGATGTCTATTTGTTGAGTAGCGGATCGGGCTTGGGCCAGCAGATGGCGAATGCCCTCGCGGCCAGGCGTGAAGTAGACCGCTGATTGCTGAAATCCATTGACCCGGCGTCCGGGCGGGGCCCGAAACTGAATCGTGGGTTTCGAGGGATCATAGCGTTCGACTTCCGGGAAGCTGAGCCGGTCGGGTGGCTGGCTCGCCGTGGCGCCCCGGAAGAGATCCGCCTCGGCTTGGAGTGATTTCAGGTGGTTCAGGTATTGTTGACTCAGCGTCGGGGAGTGAATGATCAGGGTGTCCTCGAAATTCTGATCAAACGCCGTGGGCGACCAATTGGCCGTGCCAGCGATTACAGTCTCGCCGTCAATCACCGCGCACTTCAAGTGCATGCGCGCATCGCCGGGCAGCGGGAGGATGCGGACCGTCACGCCAGATTGGACCAAACGCTCCAGAATGGGGTGATGGGCTGGTGTATCCATCCAGGAGCCTGTCAGGAAGTTCACCTTTATGCCCTTTTTCTGAGCCAAGGCGCATAGGGTATCCGCCAGTTCCTTATGACTCAGATAGAACATCGCCACATCCACGCTTGCGTGGGCGGAGCGAAGTTCGCTGAGGATCAGGCTCAACGCCTCGCCGCGCGGAGAGAAGGCGATCGTGGCCTCCTGGGCTGGAGCGGTAACCGAGTTGAAAAGCGTAACGATGGGTAACAATAGAAGGCGCGACGTTTTAGCCAAGCAGCGCCGACAGGCAGACAGGCAGACAGGCAGACAGGCAGACAGGCAGACCTCATTATTAAGACAGTATGCGGGGCGAGTCGAAAAAAGCAAGTACCGATGTGCTCCTTGCCTGTTTTCGGCGAAGTCGCTTTTTTCCGTGGTTGAGTGCGGCAGAGTTCCGCGTATAACAGGCGGTCATGCACCTGCCGTTTTCACTTTTTCTGGCGCTGAAATATCTGCGCCCGAAGCGGACGTTCATTTCCGTCGTGACCGTGATTTCGGTGCTCGGCGTCCTGCTCGGCGTGGCGGTGCTCGTGATCGTGTTGTCGGTCATGAGCGGCTTCGACGACATGTGGCGAGAGAAGATTTTGAGTTTCAACGCGCACATCACGGTCGAGGGACGCCCGACCATCAACGATGTGGATTCGGCATTGGATGACATCCGCTCGGTGGAGGGTGTGACAGGTGCGGCGCCGTTTGTGCAGGGCCTCGTTTTTCTGCGCTTTCACGACCGAATCGCCACTCCGGTGGTTCGCGGCGTGGACCCGCGCTTGGAAACTTCGGTGAGTCGGATACCGGAGAATATCGTGTCCGGTTCGTTTTCGATTGACGATGACAGCGTGGTGATCGGGCGGGACCTGGCGCGGCAAATGGGCGTGATCGTGGGCGACAAGGTGCTGGTCTATTCCCCGCGCCAGTTCATGCAGCAGGACGAGTTGCACTTGCCCGAAGAACTCACCGTGACCGGGATTTTTGAGGTGGGCATGTGGGAGTTTGACAGCGGGTTTGTGCTGACGTCGCTCCATCGCGCGCGGGAGTTGTATGTGATGGACGAGGGCGTGCACGGCATCGCGGTCATGACCGCCAATCCCTATCACGCGGACGCCGTCGCGTCGCGGTTGAAATCCAAACTCGGCTACGCCTTTGAGGTGACGACCTGGCGCGAGCAGAATCGCCAATTGTTTGACGCGCTGGTGGTGGAAAAGAACATGATGTTTTTTCTGCTGATCATCATCACGGTGGTCGCGGCGTTCAGCATCACGAACACGCTGATCACCGTGGCGGTGCAAAAGACGCGCGAGATTGGATTGCTCAAGGCGCTCGGGTTTTCGTCGGGCCGCATCACGGGCGTATTTTTGTGGCAGGGTTTTATTGAGGGTTTCATCGGCACGGCGCTGGGTGTGGGGGTGGGGTTGATTGTGCTGGCCTATCGCAATGACTTGATGTGGACGTTGAATCGCCGTTTCGGAATTCAACTGTTGCCGAAGGAGCTTTATCACCTGAGCGAATTGCCCTGCACGATCATGCCGGGCGATATTGCGCGCGTGGCGATTTCGGTGATTGTGATTTGCACGCTGGCCGGCGTGGTGCCCGCGTGGCGGGCGTCGCGGCTCGACCCTGTGGAGGCCCTGCGCTATGAGTGAAGTTCTCTTGCAGTGCCGCGACGTGCGCAAAACGTATCGGATTGAGCGCTCGACGATCGAAGTGCTCAAGGGCGTTTCGATCGAGGTGCGCAAAGGCGAAACGCTTTCTATCACGGGGCAGAGCGGCGCGGGAAAGAGCACGCTTTTGCACGTGTTGGGCGCGCTGGACCAGCCGACGTCAGGCGAAGTGTTCTATCGCGGAGAGCCTATCTATCGGATGTCCAACGCGCGTCGCGCGCAGCTTCGCGCGGACAAGATCGGCTTTGTCTTTCAGTCGTTTCATCTGCTGCCGGAGTTGGATGTGGCGGATAACGTGATGCTGCCGGCGTTGAGTCGCCGCGGGGCTTTGCGGGATGCGGGGCGGCATCGGGCCCGCGCGCTGGAGCTGCTCCATCGCGTTGGCCTGGCGCAGCGGGCGCACCACAAGCCGTTGGAGCTATCCGGCGGGGAACAGCAGCGCGTGGCCATTGCGCGGGCGTTGATGAACGAGCCGGAATTGATCTTGGCCGATGAGCCGACCGGCAACCTGGATTCGACGACGGGGCAGGGCGTGTTGGACTATTTGTTTGATTTGGCCGGCCAGAGCGGGCATACCCTTGCGCTGATTACCCATAACGAGACCGTGGCGAATTTGTGCACACGGCGGATTCGTTTGAAGGACGGGTTGGTCGAATGAAAATTTACATGGATGGCAAATACGTGGCGGAGAAAAACGCCAAGGTGTCGGTGTTCGATCACGGGTTGCTGTATGGCGACGGCGTGTTCGAGGGCATCCGCGCCTACAACGGTCGGGTGTTCAAACTCGAGGAGCACATCGCCCGGTTGTATCGGTCGGCGCAGGCGATCGCGCTGACGATCCCGATGACGCAGGAGGCGATGTGCCGCGCGGTGGTCAAAACGTGCGCGCTGAACGGTTTGAAGGACGGCTATATCCGCCTCGTGGTGACGCGGGGCAAGGGCGAGTTGGGGCTGAACCCTTACCTCTGCGAGAAACCGCGCGTGATCATCATCGCGGCGGACATCCAGCTTTATCCGAAAAAGCTCTATGACACCGGGCTGAAAATTGTGACGGTGGGCACGGTTCGCAATCATGTGGAATCGGTGAACCCGCGCATCAAGAGCCTGAATTATTTGAACAACATCATGGCGAAGATCGAGGCGATCAACTCCGGCGTGATGGAGTGCATCATGTTGAACCCGCAAGGCTTCGTGGCCGAAGCCTCGGGGGATAACGTGTTTGTGCTTCGCGGCCAGGACCTCATCACTCCGCCGTGCTGGTGCGGCGCGCTTGAGGGCATCACGCGCGGCACGGTGATGGAAATCGCGCGCGAGCAGGGATTGAACGTCCGCGAGGATGTGCTGACGCGCTATGACCTCTATACGGCGGACGAAGTGTTCTTGACGGGAACCGCCGCCGAGATCATCAGCGTGGTCAACGTGGATCGCCGCTCGATCGGCAACGGCAAGCCCGGCGCGGTTACGCGGCAGTTGGGCCACGCTTTTCACGCACTGGCCTTGCGGAGCGGCACGCCGATTGCTTAAATGGCTGCTGAAAGAGCGGCCATGATCTGCGAACTCTGCAAAGACCACGATGCCACCGTCCACTTGACGCAAGTGGTGGACGGTTCCATTAAAAAGCTGCACCTCTGCGAAGAGTGCGCGGCCAAGAGCGGCATTGATGTCCACGGCCCGATTTCCATCACCGACATTTTGCTCGGCATGGGGATCAAGCCGAAGGAGTCGGCGTTGGAACCGGATGAGTCGGAGTCTATCGCTGCGACCGCCAAGCCCGAGCCGGGCATGATCGAACGGTCCTGCCCCAAGTGCCACATGCGGCGGACGGATTTCAAGAAAACCGGGCGCTTCGGCTGCGACGGCTGCTACGAGGCGTTCGCCGACGAACTGCCGCCGCTGCTCAAGGCCATGCACCGGAGCGAGCGACACGCGGGCAAAATGCCGGCTTCCGAGAGCGGGCGCTTCATGGCGATGACGGAACTGGCCACGCTCGAAGCCGGCTTGCGCAAGGCCATTGAGTCGGAGCGCTTTGAAGAGGCGGCTCGATTGCGCGATCGAATCACCACATGCCGCGAGCAAATGCACAAGGAGTCTGCGCCATGACGGCGGTGGACACTCTGTTGAGCCAGCCCGGATCATGGCTTGCGGCGGGGCAGGATTCGGGAATCGTCGTGAGCAGTCGCATCCGCCTCGCGCGCAATTTGCGCGAAGCGGCCTTTCCCGGATGGGCGGGCGAGGAAGAGTGTGAAAAAGTCTGGCAACGGTTGAATCCGATTTTGTCGGAGATCGGCAGCTTGCAGAAATGCGTCGCGATTTCCACGTCGGAGGTGGACGATCTCGACCGGCAAGTCCTTTTTGAGCGGCATTTGATCAGCCGCGAATTTGTCGAACGCGGGCGCGGGAGCGGGGTCGTGATCCGCCTCGACGAGGGCCTTTCGGTGATGGTGAACGAGGAGGATCATCTTCGCTTGCAGGCGATGAAGCCGGGATTGAATTTGGAGACGGCATGGAAGACGATCAACACGCTTGACGATGAAATTGAGAAACAGGTGCACTTCGCCTTCTCACCCAATCTCGGTTATCTGACGGCCTGCCCGTCGAACGTTGGAACGGGCATCCGGGCGAGCGTCATGCTGCACCTGCCGGGTTTGGTGCTGATGAATGAGATCAGCCCCATAATTAAAGGGATGGGAAAAATCGGTCTTGCGGTGCGCGGGCTGTGGGGCGAGGGGACCGAGGCGGCGGGCAACATGTTCCAGATTTCCAACCAGATCACGTTGGGCGAGAAGGAAGAAGACATTGTCAGGAACATCGAGCAAATCGTGTTGGAAATTATTGAACACGAGAAGAACGCGCGCGGTCGCTTAATGGAAAAGAAGGATCCGGTCATGAAGGACCACGTGGGTCGCGCGTTCGGGATTTTGAGCCATGCGCACATCCTTTCCTCGAAAGAAGCGCTCGACCTTTTGTCGGGTTTGCGTTTAGGCGTGGACATGGGTATACTGAAAGGTGTGGAGAGGCATACGGTTGACGAGTTGCTGTTGTTGACGCAACCGGGGCATCTTCAGAAGCTGGAAGGGAAAACGCTAAAAACGAAAGAACGAGACAGAGCGCGCGCCAAGTTGGTGAGGGGAAAACTGGGAAGCGCCAACCGGCGCCTCTGAACGGACAAACATGAATAATTTTACGCCACGCGCTCAGCAGGTGCTTCAGTTGGCCCGAAAGGAAGCCGACCGATTCAACCATGGCTATGTCGGGACGGAGCACATCCTCCTCGGCATCATTTCGCTTGGGCAGGGCGTGGCGGTGAACGTGCTCCAGCGCATGGGCATCAATCTCGAAGCGGTGCGCATGGAAGTTGAGAAAGCCGTGGGCGTGGGCCCGGAAACGAAGACGGTCGGAAATCTGCCCTTCACGCCGCGGGTCAAAAAGGTTTTGGCTCTCGCGGGCAGCGAGGCGCGAGCGTTGAACCATGCCTATGTGGGCACGGAACACATCCTGCTGGGCCTCCTTCGCGAAGGCGAGGGCGTAGCCGCGCGGGTGCTGCGTAATTTGAGCGTGGATTTGGAAAAGACCCGGGTTGAGATCATGAAGGAACTCGACCCGAACTACGAACCGAACCAGGACCCGCTGGCCCAGGGCAACCCGCCGGCCGGCGCACCGGAGCCGGGGCAACCGTCCAGCGCGCAAGGCGGGACTTCGGCCAAGGATTCCAAGACGCCGGCGTTGAGCACGTTCGGACGCGACCTCACGGAACTTGCGACGAAGGGCGAGCTCGACCCGGTCATCGGGCGCGCGAGCGAAATCGAGCGCGTGATTCAAATCCTCTGCCGCCGCAGCAAGAATAATCCCGTGCTGCTCGGCGAAGCCGGCGTCGGCAAGACCGCGATTGTCGAGGGCTTGGCCCAGGCGATTGCGAAGGGCGATGTGCCCGAACTGCTGCGCGGCAAGCGCGTGGTCACGCTGGACCTCGCGTTGATGGTCGCCGGCACGAAATACCGGGGACAGTTTGAAGAGCGCATCAAAGCGGTGATGGATGAAATCAAGCGCAACCGACAGATCATCCTCTTCATTGACGAATTGCACACGATCGTGGGCGCCGGTTCGGCGGAAGGCGCGATGGATGCATCGAACATCATCAAACCCGCCCTTTCGCGCGGCGAGATGCAGTGCATCGGCGCGACGACGCTGACGGAATATCGGAAGTTCATCGAAAAGGACGCCGCGCTCGAACGCCGGTTCCAGTCCGTCATGGTGCGCGAGCCGACGGTCGCGGAGACCATTGAGATTCTCAAGGGCTTGCGCCTGAAATACGAAGAACATCATCACGCGAAAATTCACGACGAGGCCATTGTCGCCTCGGCGGAACTTTCCTCCCGCTATCTCAACGACCGTTTTCTCCCCGACAAAGCGATTGACGTGATGGACGAAGCCGGCGCGCGCGCCCGCATCGCCTCCATGACCCGTCCGCCGGAGATCAAAGAAAAAGAGCAAAAGATCGAAGAGATTCGGAAGAAAAAGGAAGAGGCCATTCGCGCGCAGCAATTCGAGGAAGCCGCCGCGTTCCGCGATCAGGAGCGCATCGCGACCGAAGACCTCGACCAAGTGATGACGAAATGGCGCAAGGCGCGCGACGAGGAAATCGTCAACGTGACCGCCGAAGACATCATGACCGTCGTGGCCAAGTGGACCGGCGTGCCGCTGGCGAAAATGGAAGAGAAGGACATGGTCCGGCTTCTCCACATGGAATCGGACCTCGAGAAATCCGTTATCGGCCAGAACGAAGCCGTCGTCGCCATTTCGAAGGCGCTGCGCCGCTCGCGCGCGGACCTGCGCGATCCGCGCCGCCCGATCGGCTCCTTCGTGTTTCTCGGCCCGACGGGCGTCGGCAAGTCGCTGCTCGCCAAGGCGCTCGCGGAGTTCATGTTTAATGACAAGGATGCCTTGATCCAGATTGACATGTCGGAATACATGGAAAAATTCGCCGTGTCTCGACTCGTCGGCTCGCCACCGGGCTACGTGGGTTACGACGAAGGCGGGCAGCTCACCGAAAAAGTGCGACGCCGCCCGTATTCCGTGGTGCTCTTCGATGAAATCGAAAAGGCGCACCCGGATGTCATGCACATCCTCCTCCAGATTTTGGAAGATGGAAAACTCACCGACAGCCTCGGGCGCGCGGTGGATTTCCGCAACACGATCGTCATCATGACCTCGAACATCGGCGCGGATCTCATCCGCAAGGGCGGCGGGCTTGGATTCGGCGAGAAGACGGCGGACGCCGACTATGAGCGGCTCAAAGGTCAGATGCTCGAAGAGGCCAAGCGCGTTTTCAAACCGGAACTGCTCAACCGGCTCGACGATATGATCGTGTTCCGCCAGCTCACGCGAAATGACGTGATGAAGATTCTCGACCTCGAGGTGGCGAAGGTGAAGGACCGCCTTTCCGCGAAGCGCATCGAGATTCATCTCGCCGACTCCGCGCGGGAATTTCTCATCAACAAGGGCTTCGACCCGCTCTATGGCGCGCGCCAACTGCGCCGCGCGGTGGAGCGGCATTTGGAAGATCCGCTGGCGGAGGAAATTCTTCGCGGGCACTTGAACTCGGTCGAGGTCGTCGAAGTCACGGCCGAAGGCGACAAGCTGCACTTCGGCCAGCTTGCCGGCGCGAGCTGATCCCGTCTGTTTCTGCGTTTTGGGGCGAAAGTTCATTGGCCGCCCGCCGCGCGATTGCTATGCTCCCGCGGCAAAGGAAAACCTATGAAGCAAATCTGCGTATGGATGATAATGTTCGCCTGCGTCGCGGGCGCGGAGCAACTGGTTACGGATCGCCCCGATCACAGCATTTTGCTGAGCATCGAATCCAAACCGGCCGGCGCGGAGATTTACTCGATTCCCGCCACCACGAATGCCGAACCGGTCCGCATCGGCGCGACGCCCGCCGTCACGCCGGTCGCGTTGCGCTGGGGCACCGGATGGATGCGCAAAAAATGGAACAAGCTGGCGGTCAGCACCGTCGGCGATTTCTGCGCGTCGGCCTATGACGAAAAGGCCAAGGAATACACGTTGTCCGTCAAATTCCTCCTTCGCCTCAGCGGATATGAAGACAAGGTCATCGAGGAGCCGATTGCCTCCTTCGCCTACTATGAAGACCTCGATTTCGATCACATCAAAGGCATTCCGAACCGGCAGACCATTGTCGCCGAGATGAAACCGCTGCCGGCGGGAACGTCCGCAGCGCCCGCGCGCAAATCATCCACCAGCGTTGTGCTGGCGGGCCAGGGCGGACAGGGCAAGATAGGCACGCTCCTGTTGGATGCGAACGTGCCGCAGGCCGAAGTGATTGTGGACGGCAAGCCGTCCGGCTCGACGCCGGTGAAGCTGATTTTGAGCGAAGGCGACCACGACATTGTGGTGCAGAAATCCGGCTACCGCCTGTATCAAACCGGCGTGACGATTGCGCCGGATTCCGAAGTGTCGCTCAAGGCGCGGCTGGATTCGGCGAACTGAAGGGCGCGAGCAATTTCGCCGCCGTCGAGCCGACGCGCACAAACGCGGGAGCGTCCAGCAATTCAATTTTCGCCTCGAGTTCATCCGGTCCGGTGAACTCTTCCGCGCGGGTCGCGCTGCGCCAGCGGCCGGCGGGAAACTTCACGCGGCGTCCGCTCGCGCCGTCTTCAAACACCGGCGCGACCAGCACGTCCGGCCCGAGCATGTATTGCGAATCCTCCGCCACGAAGCGGGGATCGTCCGGAAATTCGAGCGCCATGGGGCGCATCAACGGCAAGCCGGTGCGCGCGGCTTCGCGGCCGAGCGAGATGAGATAGGGCTTCAGTTGCGCGCGCAACTGCGTCAACAGGCGATAGGCTCGCTCGGCTTCTTCGCCGAAGTGCCACGGCTCGCGCGGCGCGATGCCGTGGAATTGCATCAGCGGGCTGAAGGCGCCGAATTGGAGCCAGCGGATGTAGAGCGCGGGGGAGGGCGAGTCGAGGTAGCCGCCGATGTCATGTCCCCAGAATGGAGCGCCGCTGATTCCTGCGCTCAGTCCGGCGGGAATGAGCGAGCGATATTGCGCCCAGGTCGCAAACTGGTCGCCCGCCCACAGGGCGGGCGTTCGCTCGCAGCCGAGACTCGCGCTGCGGCACCAGAGCACGCCGTCCACGCGCTCTTCATCCATCAATTCATAGAGCGCTCGGGCATAGAGCGCGGTGTATTCGTTGTGCATCTCATCGCCGCGCCGGCCATCCGCGAACACATCGTCGGCTTCGATGTCTTCGCCGTCATCGGCCTTGAATCCGCGCGCGCCCATTCGCAGCTCGTCGCGCATTTGGTCCTTCCACCACGCGACGGATTCCGGGCGCGTGAAGTCTATGTTGAGCATGCCTTCGAGCCACGCCTTGCGGGGGCGGGGCGCGCCGGAGGGGTCGGCGACGAAATATTGCTTTTTGATCAGCGCCGCGATCTCCGGTTCGCTCGGCGGAACGGTGGGCACCTGCCAGAGAATGGTGCGGATGCCGTTTGAGTTGCAGAGCGCAAAATAGCTGTCGAGGTCGGGCCAGCCGGTTTTTGAAAAATTATTGAAGTCGCCCGTTTCGTAAGGGCCTTTCCACGCCTCCTGGACGATGGCGGAAACGGGGAGGTTTCGCGAAGTCATGCCGCGAATGGCTTCTTCCGCTTCGGCTTGATTTTCATAGCTGTTCCGGCTGATCCACGGACCCCAGACCCAATCGGGCATGCCGCGAAAACGGCCCTGGGTTTGGGCGCGAAGCCGGACGAGTTCGCGCAGGTTCGGGGCGCAGGCGATGAAAAATGTCATGCGCGTGCCGATGCGGGCGTAGCTGTTGACTCCGTCGCGATCGTGGTTGAGGTTGAACTCGCCCTCCGGATTATCCGGCGTGAAAAAAGCGTAGCCGAGGGAGCTGTAGAGCACTGGCGCGCAGTAGTAGCTGGAGGAGCCGTCCCGGCCTTGTCCCGGCTCGTCGCGATTCCACATTTCCACCCAGCGCCCGGACTGGTCGAGGCGGTTGAATCGCTCGCCGAGACCGGAGAGGACTTCGTTGGTGGATGCCGCCCATTCGACGCGAAGGCCCGGTCCGCGCCGGCGGCCATATTCATCGAGGCTCAGCACGCGCCCGCGCCAGACTTCGCGGCCTTTCTGCCGCACTTCGATCCAGCCATCTTTCAGGCGCGCCGAGTAGTTGCCGTGCTGAAGCCCTTTGGCGACGGCGCGGTAGCGCGGCGGGCGCTCGGGCGAGACCTCCACGCGCAGCACGCCCAGGCCCTCCCATCGGAGGGCGATGGGCGGCGGATCGCTAAAGGTCGCGGACATGGGCGAGAACGTGAGGCAAAATAGTGCGGCGGCAAAGGCGGGTGTTTTCGTCATTTGCGCCCACGATAGAGCATTAGAGGCTATTCCAGAACCTATTTTCGCGCTGGTGCGCGCGCCGCGCCCGCTCGCCCAACGCTGTGCAGCGGAGCGCGCCGCCGCATTTCCGGGGGAAACCGAGTTGTTTTGCCGATGGGCTGCGTTGCGAAACCGGGCACGTGTCGTCAAGACACGCCTCCCGGTTTCGCGCCTTGCCCC
>JABLTH010060067.1_pt1 | contig 14531 bp, 12 predicted proteins | sample 7875711 | NCBI WGS metagenome assembly JABLTH01 (sample SAMN14941262, study PRJNA633318) | bioreactor metagenome | isolation source: bioreactor | place: China | collected 2019-03-05 | reverse complement strand
TCGATGGAGAGGATGCTAACGACCTGTTCACGAGCCCGGTATTGGAAAATTTCCTAGGATCGGGAACTTTTGGGCGGGTCTACAGGCGAGGTGTGAAGCCGTTGGCATTGCTGCTCCGCAGCAGGATGCGCAGGTGCACGCCCTGCGATTCCGGACGCAGCCGGAACAGCCCGCCCAGCGACGTCACGCGGTCGCGCATGCCCTGCAGGCCGCGTCCGCCGCGCGGCATGCGCGTGGGCAGGCCGATGCCGTCGTCGCGGATGTCCAGCAGCGCCAGCGCGCCGCCTTGGCGTTCGCCGATGCGCAGGCGCAACTGGAACGTGGTGGCCTGCGCATGCTTCACCGCGTTGGTCGCGCTTTCCTGGACCAGGCGGTAGATGGCGGTGCGGGTGTCTTCGTCCAGCAAGCGGGGGTCGCCGTGCAGGTCGGTGCGGTAGACGACGCCGGCGGTGGTCAGCAGGTCGCGGATCGGGCCTTCGTCCAGCGCGCGTATCAGGCCGAACTCGTCGAGCACGGCGGGACGCAGGTCGTCCAGCAGGCGATGCAGCGCGCGGCGCATGTGACCGAGGATGGTGTTGATCGACGTGCTGATGTCGTCCATGCCCGCTTGCGCGAGGCGCGCCTGCGCAAGCTTCAGATGCGTCTGGATGGCGGTGAGGTTCTGGCCCAGTTCGTCGTGCAGCTCGGCGGCCATGTGGCGGCGCTGGTTCTCTTCCGCCTGCAGGTTGCCGCGGGCGGCATCGCGCAGCTGGCGCGCGAGTTGATCGAGGCGGCGATTCACGGCGGCGAGATAGACGTTCTGCTCGGCGACGCGCTCGCTGCTGCGGCGGAGCGCGTCGGTGGCGGCGCCCAGCATCAGCGCGCCGGTGCCGGCCACCGAGAGGACCAACTGCGCCGGCGCTTCCGGCGGCGGACGGCCGGCGAAATGATCGACCAGCGTCATGCCCAGGCTGGAGATCAGCATGGCCAGACTGGCGCCGCGCCAGCCGTGGCGGAAGGCGAAGAACAGCACCGGCGCCAGCGACAGGATGCGCGCGAACTGCGGCTGCGGTGCCGGGTGCGAGGAAAGCAGTAGCAGAATTGCCAGCGACGGCAGCATCACCAGCAGGCCGTCCATGGTGAGGTTGGCGAGGGCGCGATGCTCCAGGTGCGCGCGGACCAGCATGATCAGCAGGGGCACGACCAGCAGCGTGCCGACGTAATTGCCCAGCAGGTCCTGCCCGAGCGCGCGCATCAGCATCTCGGCGGACAGCGGGCTGTGCACGGTGGCGAGGATCGCCGCGTCCACCACGGTGGTCGCGGCGACGGTGAAGGCGGCGGAGAGCAGGAGGCGCGAGACGTCTTCCGGATCGCGCATGCTCACGTGCAGCTGCGCGCGCCGCATCAGCCACAGGCAGATGGTGACCACCACCGGCTCCGGCAGCTCGCCCAGGATCAGTCCCGACCAGCCCAGCGGCATGTCCTGAGTGAGGTTGAGCAGCCCCGTCGCGCCGAATTCGGCCAGCAGCAGCCAGGGCCACCACCGTGTCGGCGACAGCAGCAGGGCGCCGAAGCGCAGGCCGTAGGGCAGCATCCAATAGGGCTGCTCGGTGGGCCACAGCAGTAGCCACAGCAGGAAATAGCCGATGCAGGCGAAGATGCCGGCCCAAGGCAGGAACAGGGGTCTCTCGAGCATGGCGGCGATGGTACATGCCGCCGCCGGGGAATCCGCATGGGCAAGGGCGGCCCGCGTCACCTCGCGCCCCATCTTGGGCATCGCTCGGGCCTGCTATACAGTGCGTCCATGTACAGCATCGTCCTGGTCGATGACCACGTCATAGTCCGCGAAGGCTTCAAGCGGCTGATCGAAATGGAGCCGGACCTCGAGGTCGTGGCCGAGTGCCGCAGCGCCGACGACGCCGTCGAAGCCGTGAGCCAACGCCGCCCCGACCTGGTGGCGCTGGATCTGTCCCTTCCCGATGGCAGCGGCTTGCCGCTGATCGAGCATCTGCGCAGCGTGGCGGACCAGACTCGCATCGTGGTGCTGAGCATGCACGACGGCGAACCCTACGTGTCCGAAGCGCTGCGCCGCGGCGCCAGCGGCTATGTCACCAAGGGTGTGGCGCCGGAAGAACTGGTCGCCGGCCTGCGCGCGGTGATGCAGGGTGAGTGCTTTCTCAGCTCCGACCTGCGCCAGCGCCGAGCCGAGCGACCCAGTGAGGCGCTCGATCCGATCAACCGCCTGACCAGCCGTGAGCGCGAAGTGTTCCTGCTGCTGGCCGAGGGCCGCGCGCCGAAGCAGGTGGCGGGAGAGCTGGGGATCGGCCAGAAGACCGTCTACATTCACCGCGCGAGCCTGATGGGCAAGCTGGGTGCAGGGTCGGAATTGGATCTCTACCGCATGGCCAGCGAGCGTGGGCTGCTGCCGCGGCGGGACGGGAAGGGCTGAGGCCTCATAGGGCTGCGGAAGCAGGGTAGGGCCGCTCCCGGCGGTGCTCGATCAGCATCGGGTGACCGTCCTCGATTGATCTACACCGCATTCGCTCGTTTTCTATTCGCCCGATCGGCCGCCATTCCGGCGCAGGCCGGAATCCGGAGACGTCACCGCCGGGTGATTGCCGAAGCGCCCAAAGCCAAGCGTTTGGGCGTACTGTCTCTCGCTTTGGCGCTTAGCGACCGGTTCCGGCCTGTACCGGAATGACACCGGCCCGATCTGGGTGAAAGGCGCCGCCGGTTTCGAAACCGCTCAGGCCGTCTGCGCTCGCTCCAGCATCTGCTTCGCATGCGCACGCGTTTCGCGGGTGATTTCCACGCCACCGAGCATGCGGGCCAGTTCGTCGCGGCGACCCGTGGCATCCAGCTTTTCGATGCGTGTCTGCGTGCTCTCGCCGTCGCTGTGCTTGCTCACGCGCAGGTGCGCATGGCCTTGCGCGGCCACCTGGGGCAGGTGGGTGACGCACAGCACCTGGCGCTGACCGCCCCGGGCGCGCAGTTTCTGGCCGACCACTTCGGCGACGGCGCCGCCGATGCCGGTGTCCACTTCGTCGAACACCATGGTGCCGACCGTGTCCTTGCCCAGCGTGGCGACCTCGATGGCGAGGCTGATACGGGCCAGCTCGCCGCCCGAGGCCACCTTGCGCAAGGGGCGTGGCGGCTGGCCGGGGTTGGCGCTGACCAGCAGTTCGCAGCGCTCGCTGCCCTGCGGATCGGGCTCGTCGCTGCCGGTGGCTTCCAGCTCGATCGCCAGCTGACCGCCGGCCATGCCCAGTTCGGCCATCAGTGCGCCGACTTCCTTGCCGAGCTTCGCGGCGGCGGTGGTGCGTGCCTTGCTCAGCTTGGTGGCGGCAGTGTCGAAGTCACGGCGCAGCTGGTCGCGCTGTGTGGCGAGCTTTTCCAGCGCGTCGCCAGCGCCTTCCAGTTCGGTCAGTTCCGCGCGTACGGTGACGGCGCGTTCGTGCAGATCGGACACCGGCGTGCGGTGCTTGCGCGAGAGTTCGTGCAGGCGGGTGAGGTGGGTGTCGACTTCGGTGTAGCGCTCCGGATCCAGGTCGACGTCCTGCGCATAGCGATTCAAGCCGTCGGCGGCCTCGCCGAGCTGGATGGCGGCGTTGTCCAGCAGTTCGAGCAGCGGGGCGATGCGGTTGTCGAGCGCGCCGAGCTTGTCCAGTTCGGCATGCGCTCGTGCCAGCGAGCGGCTCAGGGCCAGCTCGCTATCGCCATCGATCAGTTCGGCCACGCCGGAGGCGCCTTCGGCCAGGCGCCCGGCGTTGGCCAGGCGCTTGTGGTTGGCTTCCAGTTCCGCCAGTTCGGCCGGGGGCAGGGCCCACTGTTCGAGTTCTTCGGATTCGTGGCGCAGCAGTTCCAGGCGCTGCTCGCGGTCCTCGCCGCCGCTGAGCTTGCGGATGCGGGCGCCGACCTCGCGCCATTGCGTGGCGCTGTCGCGCACCTGGGCGAGCAGGGTGTCGTGGCCGGCGTAGGCGTCGAGCAGGGCCATCTGGTGCGCGCGGGACAGCAGCGCCTGGTGTTCGTGCTGGCCATGGATTTCGACCAGCAGGGTGGCCAGCTCGCCCAGCTGGCTGGCGCTGGCCGGGCGGCCGTTGATCCAGGCCCGGGAGCTGCCCTCGGCACGGATGACGCGGCGTAGGCGGCAGCTGCCGTCTTCCTCGTCCAGCTCCTCCTGGCGCAGCCAGTCGCTGGCTTCGGGCAGGGCGGCCAGGTCGAATTCGGCGGCGAGCTCGGCGCGATCGCTGCCGGCCCGGACCATGCCGCTGTCGGCGCGACCGCCGGCCAGGAGCATCAGGGCATCGACCAGCAGGGACTTGCCGGCACCGGTCTCGCCGCTGACGACGGTGAGGCCCGGGCCGAAGGCGATCTCGGCTTCTTCTACTACTGCGAAATGGCGGACGTAGAGCGAGGTGAGCATGGGGTGGCGCGCTGAAAAGTCGGTGGATTGTAAGGGCAGAACCGGGCGGGCAGGAGCCGCCCCGGACGAAGGCGAGGCCCCGCCCGAAAAGCGCCTGCCGGCCCGGTTTCTTGCAAACTGCCGGGCCAAACCTTATTTGTTATCCGTCTCACGGATCGCCACAGCGCATGTCTCGAACCCTCGGCCACGACCTGGATATCCGTGCGCGGCGCCTGCTGCGCACGCTGATCGCGCAGTACCTGGCCGACGGCGAGCCGGTCGGCTCGCGCACGCTGTCGCGCTCGTCCGGCCTGGACGTCAGCCCGGCCACCATCCGTAACATCATGGCGGACCTGGAAGACGCCGGCCTGGTGGCCTCTCCGCATACGTCCGCAGGCCGCGTGCCCACCCCGCGCGGCCTGCGCCTGTTCGTGGATAGCCTGATCGAGCTGCAGCCGCTGCCGATCGAGGAAATGGCGCGCTTGCAGCGCGAACTGCCGGTCGGTCCCACGACCACCCGCGACCTGCTGGGCAATGTGTCCAGCCTGCTGTCGGCCATGACCCATTTCGCCGGCGTGGTCACGGTGCCGCGGCAAGCGGACTTCCCTCTGCGGCACATCGACTTCGTGCCGCTGCCGGACGCCCGGGTGCTGGTGATCCTGGTGTTTTCCGACAACCAGGTGCAGAACCGTGTCATCCAACTGGCCAAGCCGCTGGAATCGAGCGAGCTGGAACAGGCCGCCAATTACCTCAATGCACATTTCGCCGGCCTGCGCCTGGACGATATCCGTGCCCACCTGCTGCGCGAATTGCGCGAAGCCAGCAGCGAGCTGCATCGCATGCTGTCCAGCGCGGTGGAGCTGGCCGCCGCCTCGGTCGCCCCGCAGGCGGAGGGCGACGACGTGCTGGTGAGTGGCCAGACCAATTTGATGGGCTATGCGGAACTGGCCGACCTGGATCGCCTGCGCGAGCTGTTCGAGGCGTTCCAGAAGAAGAACGAGCTGCTGCAACTGATGGAGGTCTGCGCCAAGGCCCCGGGGGTGCGGCTGTTCATCGGCGAGGAATCGGGTTTTGCGGCCTTGGATGGCTGCAGCGTGGTCACGGCCACTTACGGCACCCAGGGACGCGTTTTGGGGGCAGTCGGGGTGATCGGGCCCACTCGCATGGCCTACGAGCGGGTGATCCCGGTCGTGCAGGCGACGGCCGGGGTGCTGAGCGACGCCTTGAATCGCGCCGCCACGGCCTTATAACCGCCCCGGGAGGCGGGGTTTCCCGCGTATGTTGGGGGTCGGCACGGCGTGCCGGCCAAGTTTTGGTTTTGGAGCATTTCATGCAGAACAACGACTCGCAGGTGCCTAACGGGGCGCCGGAAGCCGCCGCGCCGGACGCGCAAGCCCAGCTCGAGGCCCTGAAGGCCCGGGTGGCCGAGCTGGAGGCCGCCAATACGGAATTGCGCGACACCGTGCTTCGCGAGAAGGCGGAGATCGAGAATCAGCGTCGCCGCCTGCATCGCGACGTGGAGCAGGCCCGCCGGTTCGCCAACGAAAAGTTGCTCAACGAGCTGCTGCCGGTCTACGACGGCCTGGAGATGGGCCTGGCGGCGGAAGGCGGCGATGTCGCCAGCGTGCGCGAGGGCATCGCGCTTACGCTCAAGTCGCTGCTGAAGATCGCCGAGAACAACGGCCTGGTGCAGGTCGATCCGCTGGGCCAGCCGCTGGATCCGGAGCGCCATCACGCGGTGAGCATGGTGGAAGCGCCGGGCCAGGCACCCAACACGGTGGTCAGCGTGCTGCAGAAGGGCTATGTGCTGAACGATCGTCTGCTGCGGCCGGCTCTGGTCGCGGTCGCCAAGGATTGACAGCGTGACCCATCGGCGGGCGGCTGAACGAGCCCGCGCCGATGGCTTCGGAACCGACTACGAGGGCTCGCCGGCACGTTGAATCGCAAGGGCCGGGCCCCATTTGACAAGACAGCGCGGCCGCGGGGCCGCAACGCATTTTTCGGAGCACAGACATGGGCAAGATCATCGGCATCGACCTGGGTACGACCAACTCCTGCGTCGCCATCATGGACGGCAGCAGTACCAAGGTCATCGAGAACGCGGAAGGCGATCGCACCACTCCGTCGATCGTCGCTTTCACCAAGGACGGCGAGGTGCTGGTGGGCGCGCCGGCCAAGCGCCAGAGCGTGACCAATCCCAAGAACACCTTCTACGCGGTGAAGCGCCTGATCGGCCGCAAGTTCACCGACGCCGAGGTCCAGAAGGACCTGCACATCGTGCCGTACGGCATCGTCGCGCACGACAACGGTGACGCCTGGGTGGCCACCGCCGACGGCAAGAAGATGGCGCCTCAGGAAATCTCCGCGAAGGTGCTGATGAAGATGAAGAAGACCGCCGAGGATTATCTCGGCGAGCCGGTGACCGAAGCGGTGATCACCGTGCCGGCCTACTTCAACGACAGCCAGCGCCAGGCCACCAAGGACGCGGGCAAGATCGCGGGCCTGGAGGTCAAGCGCATCATCAACGAGCCGACCGCGGCCGCCTTGGCCTATGGCCTGGATAAGAAGGGCGGCGATCGCAAGATCGCGGTGTACGACCTGGGCGGCGGCACCTTCGACGTGTCGATCATCGAGATCGCCGATGTCGACGGCGAGAAGCAGTTCGAGGTGCTGGCCACCAATGGCGACACCTTCCTGGGCGGCGAAGACTTCGACCTGCGCGTCATCGACTATCTGGTCGAGGAATTCAAGAAGGACCAGGGCATGGATCTGCGCAAGGATCCGCTGGCCCTGCAGCGCCTGAAGGACGCCGCCGAGCGCGCCAAGATCGAGCTGTCCTCCAGCCACCAGACCGAAGTGAACCTGCCGTACATCACGGCCGACGCTTCCGGTCCGAAGCACCTCAACATCAAGCTGACCCGCGCCAAGCTGGAAGCGCTGGTGGACGACCTGGTCAAGCGCACCATCGAGCCCTGCCGCACCGCGCTCAATGACGCCGGCCTGCGCGTGTCCGACATCGACGAAGTGATCCTCGTCGGCGGCCAGACCCGCATGCCGAAAGTGCAGGAGTCGGTGAAGGACTTCTTCGGCAAGGAGCCGCGCAAGGACGTCAACCCGGATGAGGCGGTCGCCGTGGGCGCCGCGATCCAGGGCGGCGTGCTGGGCGGTTCGGTGAAGGACGTGCTGCTGCTGGACGTGACCCCGCTGTCGCTGGGCATCGAGACCATGGGCGGCGTGATGACCAAGCTGATCGAGAAGAACACCACCGTGCCGACCAAGGCCTCGCAGGTGTTCTCCACCGCCGACGACAACCAGACCGCGGTGACCGTGCACGTGCTGCAGGGTGAGCGCGAGCGCGCTAGCGCCAACAAGTCGCTGGGCAAGTTCGACTTGCAGGGTATCGACCCGGCGCCGCGCGGCATGCCGCAGATCGAAGTGACCTTCGACATCGACGCCAACGGCATCCTGCACGTGTCGGCCAAGGACAAGAAGACCGGCAAGGAACAGAAGATCGAGATCAAGGCCGGTTCGGGCCTGTCCGAGGAAGAGATCGCCCGGATGGTCGCGGACGCCGAAGCCAACAAGGAAGAAGACAAGAAGTTCCAGGAGCTGGTCAGCACCCGCAACAAGGCCGACCAGCTGGTGCATGCCACCCGCAGCGCGCTGAAGGAGCACGGCGGCAAGGTGCCGGGCGAGCAGCTCAGCACGATCGAGGGTGCGCTGTCCGAACTGGAGAAGGCGAAGGACGGCGACGACAAGGCCGCCATCGAAGCGAAGATCGAGAAGCTGGAGCAGGCCGCGCAGTCGCTGTATGCGGTCGCCCAGGGCGGCGCGGCCGGTGGCCCGCAGCCCGGCGCCGGCCCGCAGGGCCAGGCCCATGCGGACGACGTGGTCGACGCGGAGTTCACCGAAGTGAAGGGCGACGACAAGAAGTGACGGACGGGTCGGCCCTGCCGATCTGACGCAGCCCGCGCCCGGGATTCGACCCAGGCGCGGGCTGTTTCTTGAGGGAGTTCTCGAGGGGACATGGATCGCTGCGATTCATGGCACAGCGATCCGAGTCGGAAACCAGCATGAGCAAGCGTGACTATTACGAGATCCTCGGCGTCGAGCGCACGGTCACCGAGGCCGAACTGAAGAAGTCCTTCCGCCGCCTGGCGATGAAGTACCACCCGGACCGTTGCCCGGACGATCCGCCTGCGCAGGAGAAGTTCAAGGAGGCGAAAGAAGCCTACGAAGTGCTCTCCGACCCGCAGAAGCGTTCCCTGTACGACCAGCACGGCCATGCAGCCTTCGAGGCGGGGATGGGTGGCCGCGGCGCGGGCGGCTTCGGCGACATGGGCGACATCTTCGGTGACATTTTCGGAGACATCTTCGGCATGGGCGGCGGTGGCCGCTCCCGTTCGCGCCGTGGCGCCGACCTGCGCTATCTGATGGAGCTTGATCTCGAGGAGGCCGTGTTCGGCATCGAGAAGAGCATCCAGGTCCCCACCCAGGTGAACTGCCACCACTGCAATGGCTCGGGTTCCGAGGACGGCAAGGTCGCCACCTGCCATACCTGCAAAGGCCACGGCCGCGTGCGCATGCAGAACGGCATCTTCTCGATCCAGCAGACCTGCCCGCATTGCGGCGGCTCGGGCCAGGCGATCGAAAAGCCCTGCAAGCAGTGCCATGGCGAAGGCCGCCTGGAAGAAACGCGCACGTTGTCGGTGCGCATTCCTGCCGGCGTCGACAGCGGCGACCGCATCCGGCTCACGGGCCAGGGCGAGGCGGGTGGCCCCGGCGGCGAAGCCGGCGATCTGTACGTCGAAGTGCACGTGCGCGAGCACGCGATCTTCCAGCGGCAGGGCAACGATCTCTATTGCGAACTGCCCATCCGCTTCGGGCAGGCCGCGCTCGGCGATGAACTGATGGTGCCGACGCTGGAAGGCGAAGTGCCGATCCAGATTCCGCCGGAGACGCAGACCGGACAGCAGTTCCGTCTGCGCGGACGCGGCGTCAAGTCGGTGCGCAGCGGGCGCACGGGCGACCTCATCTGCCACGTGGTAGTGGAAACACCGGTGCGCCTGACCAAGCACCAGCGCGAACTGATGGAGCAACTGGAAGCCACCTTCGCCGGTGGCGAAGCCGACAAGCACACGCCGCGCGCCAAGACCTGGGTCGATGGCGTGAAGCAGTTCTGGTCGCGCGTCACGTCCTGACGGGTTTCGCGCCGGCGCATGCCGGCGCTAGCATCGTCGCCCCGCCGTCGCAGCCTTCAGGAGTTCTCGCATGAGCCGTCCCTTCCGCCTCGCCGTCGTCGGCGCCACGGGCCGCATGGGGCGGGCGCTGCTCGATCTCCTGAAGGACGATGGCCGGTTCGAGCTTGTCGCGGCGCTCGCTTCGTCATCGCGGCTGGGTGAGCCGGTCTACCCTGGCAGCGAAGGCTTGCGTTTCACCGGTGAGTGGCCGGGCGAGGCGCCCGACGTCGCGATCGACTTCAGCGGACCGGCCGGGCTCGGCGCCGCCTTGGCGCATTGCCGGGCCCACAAGATTGCCCTGGTCACCGGTACGACGGGACTCGACAAGGCTTTGCAGGATCAACTCGTCGAGGCGGCCTCGGAGATTCCGGTGCTCCGCGCGGCGAATTTCAGTCTCGGCGTGGCGGTGCTGCGGCGATTGGTGCGCGAGGCGGCGGCGGCGCTGCCCGACTGGGATCTGGACATCCTCGAAGCGCATCACAACCGCAAGGTGGATGCGCCCTCCGGCACCGCCCTGGCGCTGGGCGAAGCGGCCGCAGCCGGTCGCGGCGTGTCGTTGGCCGACAGCGCGGTCTATGCCCGCGAAGGCGTGACGGGCGCCCGTCGCGAAGGAAGCATCGGCTTCGCGGTGGTGCGCGGCGGCGACATCGTGGGCGAGCACGAAGTGTGGGTCATGGGCCGGGGCGAGCGGGTGGAGCTCAATCACCGGGCGACCGAGCGCTCGATCTTCGCCCGCGGCGCGATCGAGGCCGCGCACTGGCTGGCCGGCCGTGGGCCGGGCGCTTACGATCTCGATGCCATGCTGGCCGATCGCGTTCAGCGCTGATCGGCTTGCCCCGGTTCGGCGGGGCCGCTACCATCCCGCCCGTTGTCATTGGGGAGTAGCCATCCTCACCCCCTGAAAGCCTTCCGGCTTTCGCTCCAGAGGAATTCGCGTCAACAGACTTGAGGCTTGCCTCATGGCGCGAATGGCGATCGCCACCGGGTCCCGGCGGCGGCGGCCCGGCGAGACCTTTGGCCACGACGCGCTCACCCTTGCCGGGCGAAGTGCGTCGTTGCGCCATGGGTTATCCGCTCGCCCGGCCTTGGAAATCTCTGCATGCGTACCGCGTTGCTATTCCTGCTTTCCGCCGGCGCGATCTATGTCGCCTGCGAGTACTTCGTCAATGGCGTCGAGTGGTTCGGACGCAAGCTCAGCCTTGGCGCCACCGCGACCGGCACCGTGCTCGCGGCGTTCGGTACCGCGCTCCCCGAGAGCGCCGTGACCTTCGTGGCGGTGGTTTTCGGGCGCACGCCCGAACAGAAGGACATCGGCGTCGGCGCCGCGCTCGGCGGGCCGCTGGTGCTGGCGACGATCGCCTATGCCGTGGTCGGCCTGGCGCTGTTGGCCAATCGCCGACGCTTGCAGCGTGCCGACGCGATGGTACGGGTCGAGCACCGCCGCCTGGCGCGCGATCAATCCTGGTTCCTGGCCATCTTCGTCGTGAAGTGCGGACTGGGACTGATTGCCTTCGCGTGGAAGCCTTGGCTGGGCGTGCTGTTCCTCCTGTCCTACGCGCTCTACGTCTGGCGCGAGCTGAAGGACGACGACACGGCGCCGGAGGAAGAAGAGCTGGAGCCGCTGAAGTTCCAACCCAAGGCGCTCGATCCTTCGTTGTCGCGCGTGCTGCTGCAGACGGTCATCGCCCTGGTGGTGATCGCTATCGCATCGCATACCTTCGTCAAGCAGATCGAGGCCATCGGTGTGGCGTTCCAGCTTTCGCCGCACCTGGTCGCACTGGTGCTCAGCCCGGTGGCGACCGAACTGCCCGAGACGGTGAATGCGCTGATCTGGGTGCGGCAGGGCAAGGAGCGGCTGGCGCTGGCCAATATCTCCGGCGCGATGATGATCCAGGCCACCATTCCCAGCTCGCTGGCGCTGTTCGCCACGTCCTGGCTGTTCGATGCGCCGCTGATGGTCGCCGGCGTATTGACCGGCGTGGCGGTGATCTTCCTGTGGTGGCTGTTCCGCCGCGGGCAGGTGGATGCGCGCTGGATCGTGCCGGTGGGGGCGTTGTACGGGGTGTTCGGGGCGTACGTCGCCTGGCATTTCGCCCAATGACGGCTATGGCGCCGGTGCGTCCGGCGCCGTTTTCAAAAGCCGTGGAGGCCGCCGTTACTGAACAGCAAGCCGAAACACGCGGCCACGAGCAACAGAGCCACGGCCACGATCGATGCCAGGCCCAGCAACATGCCCCGGCCGGTGCGGCTTTTCCCGTTGACCATGAACACCACGGCGATGATCAGGATCGCCACCGGCGGCACCAGCCATAGCGCGACGTTGATGGGGCCGACGACCAGGCTGCCGCCGACCATGATCGCCCACGCCAGCCCGATGCCGCCGAGCAGGGAGCCCTGGCTGTCCTGGGGCTTCGCTGTCGCCGAAGGGGAGGGCTCCGGCGGCAGTGGCGCCGGGCCGGCGGGGGGCAGTTGCTCGCTCATGCGGAAGTCCTCTCGATAAGGCGGGTCTGCTCGATCTCGCGTCGCAAAGCGTCCAGTTTTGCGGCCTTGTCGTCCCGGTAAAACAGGTTGAACGTGTCGAAGGGAATGATGCGTCCGTCCGGTTGCGCGATGTGCACACAGGATTTCTTTACCGCGCGCAGATCGAAGCCGTGCGCGTCGATGAACTGCATGATCAGCACGCGGAACACGTTGCGGTAGCCCAGGTCTGCCGGCGCCTGCACCTGTGGCAGGCAGCACAGCAGGTCCGACAGCGAGCAGGCCTGCGACTCTGGCGAATGATTGGTGGCGAAAAGCTCGAATACGTGCGCGCGCAGTTCCTCGTCCCGCTCCACCACGATGGTGTTGCGACCCTTGCTGACCAGTGTCTCCGGCGAGACGAACCGGGTAAGCGGCACGACCTGATCGCCCAGCTTGAGCGCATAAGCCATCGCCAGGCAGTCCGGGTTACATGGCACCGGGATGAGGTCGTCGGGACGGAATACGCTGCTCTGCTGCAGGATGCGGCGGCGCACTTCGCTGAGCGTCAGGCGGTCGCGCTCCGGGTCATAGCCTTCCAGACGGCCGGCCGCCTGGATCGGCTGGAAGGTGACGCCGCGCACGCAGGGCTGGGTCAGGGCGAAATCGATGATCTCGCCGAGTTCGCCGTCGTTGAGTCCCTTCTTCACGGTCACCACCAGGGTGGTGGAGATGTCGTGCCGGTTGAGGTGTTCCAGCGCCTTCAGGCGTACGTCGCGCAGCTTGGCGCCGCGCAGATCCTTATGGACCTCGTCGCGGAGCGAATCGAATTGCAGGTAAAGCTCGAAGCCTGGCTGATACTCGGCAAGGCGGGCGGCGAAGTCCGGCTCCTTCGCGATGCGCAGGCCGTTGGTATTCACCATCAGATGGCGGATCGGGCGGCGCTTCGCGGCGTCGAGGATGGCGAAGAACTCCGGATGAAGCGTGGGCTCGCCGCCCGAGAGCTGCACCACATCGGGTTCGCCTTCGTTCGCCACCACCGCATCCAGCATGCGTTCCACGGTCGCCAGATCTCGAAAGCCGGGGCGATGGGGGCCGCTTTCGGCGTAGCAGATCGGACAGCGCAGGTTGCAATGGTCGGTGATCTCTACCAGCGTCAGGCAGGAGTGTTGCATGTGCTCGGGGCACAGGCCGCAATCGTAGGGGCAGCCGAAATGCTGGGGCGTGTTGAAGCGCTGCGGCAGTTCCGGGGGCTTGATGTAGATCTCGCGGCACTGCCGGTAGTAGGCCGCGTCGTCGGCCAGCAGTACGCGCTCGCGTCCGTGGTGGGGACACCATTTTTCGAGATAGACGCGCTCGTCCTTGATGAGCACTTTCGCTTCGATGCGACGCAGGCAGGTCGAGCAGATCGACACCGCGCTGTCGTAGAAGAGATACGGCCTTACCTTGGCTCCCATGCGTCGCGCCTCCTGGCGAACAGTGCCCGCAGGATGCGGGGCACGTCGCGATAGTAGTAGAGCAGCCCCGCTATACACAGCAGTTGCAGGCCCGACAGTGCGTGCAGGTAGGCGTAGGGCAGGGGCTTGATCCATTCCACCAGCAGGCGGAACGAGAGATAGCCGATCATGAAGACGCGGAAGCGATCGCCGGGATGCGCGAGGGCGTGCCGGCGCGCATGGATCAGCGCGTACTGGGCGAGCAGAAAGGCGATCTCGTACAGCTGCGTGGGATGCCGGGGCTGGCCATCGCCAAAGTCGATGCCCCACGGCAGCGACGTTGGAGTGCCGTAGGTGTGATCGGACAGGCCGGCCAGGAAACAGCCTATGCGCCCGATGCACATGCCCACCGTCAGCGGCAGCACGAACGCGTCGCCGGTGGATTGGCGTACACCGGCCACTTTCTTTGCCAATTCCACGCCCAACAAGCCGCCGAGCAGCGCGCCGACGATGGATTTGCCTTCGATCAACCGCCCCAGGTCCGGAAAGTTGGCAAAGGCTGCGAGCGGGTCGTCGATCCAGAACGCCAGTTTCGCCCCCAGGGCGGCGCCTACGATCGCGCCGACGCCGACCCAGGCTACATGGTCATCGTGGGAGAACGCGTGGGGCGCGATGCGCTTGCGTGTCCACAGGAAGGTGCGGAAGCCGACCGCATAGGCCAGCGTTTCGAACAGGGTATGCAGCGCGACGGGACTCACGAATAGTCTGGCATCGCGCTCAGGACTCGCCCAGGCGCGCCAGTTCCAGCTTGGCGGCCTTGAGCCAGGGTTGCTCCTTGCGGCGGTAATAGCCGGGCATGAGCTTGGCACGGCGCAATTGCGCTTCGAGCACGTCGCGGGCCTCGGCAAGGCGCTGGTGGCGGCCCAGCAGGCGGCCGTAGCGGAAGCGGCCTTCTTCGCCCGGGTAGCTGTCGGCCAGCACGCGGTATTCCTCCAGCGCCGCGTCGGTTTCGCCCAG
>JABLTH010019207.1_pt1 | contig 14536 bp, 9 predicted proteins | sample 7875711 | NCBI WGS metagenome assembly JABLTH01 (sample SAMN14941262, study PRJNA633318) | bioreactor metagenome | isolation source: bioreactor | place: China | collected 2019-03-05 | reverse complement strand
GCAAGTGCGGGGGCGAGCACGGCGAGCGCCTCGCGGTGCCGGTTCCGCTCCGTCAGGAGCGAGGCCCAGCGCACGCGCGCCATGAGCGCGGCGTTCGCGGCGTGGCCGCTCGAGAGGTCCTCCGCGCGCAGCGCGTCGAGCAGTTCGGACGCGCGGCGCAGCACGGACTCCGACTCGTCCCAGCGCTGCGCCCAGTCGAGCGACTCCCCGAGCTGCGTGAGCGCGACGCCCAGTTGCTGGCGCACGCGCGCGTCCCGCGGTGCGCCGGCGGCGGCCGCCTCCGCGGCGGCGACGGCCGCCCGGTAGTGCGAGACCGCGTGTTCGAGCGTGCCGCCCCAGAACTCGATGTCCCCGGCGAGGACCTCGAGCGAGGCGATGCGGCGCCGCGACTCCACGTCGGAGGGCGTCTCCGCGAGGAGGCGTTCGGCGATCGCGGCCGCGCGCTCGCGGTGCGCGCGCGCCGCGTCGTAGCGGCTGCCCCAGTACTGGATCGTGGCGTAGCCGTACTCGAGCGCCCACTCCGTCTCGCGCGCGGCGCGCGAGTCCGCGGCGGGGCCGAGCGAGCGCAGGACGGCGTCGGCCTTCGCGAAGGCGGCGAGGGCGGCGGTGCGGTCGCCGAGGTTCGGGCCGGTCGGAATCCCGAGCACGTGGGCCGTCTTGATGTACGCCTTGGCCAGCTCGATCTTGAGGGAGGCGTCCTGCCGATCGCGCGCCGACAGGCGATCGAGGTACAGGAGCGCGCGTTCGACGAGCAGCCGGCGCGCGGCGGTCGAGCCCGGCAGGTCGGCGATCGCGTCGTGGACGTCGAACACCATCGCGTTGGCCAGCGCGCGCGCGTCGGCGAAGTTGCGCTCGGCCTGCGCGGCCTGCCACAGCGACGCCGTGGCGCCCCCCGCCAGCGCGAGGACGAGGAGCGCGGCGATGCCGACCCCGAAGCGGTGCCGCCGGACGAACTTCCCGCCGCGGTAGGCCCACGAGTCGGCGCGCGCACGGATCGGCAGGCCCGCGAGGTGGCGGCGGATGTCGTCCGCGAAGGGCTCGACGGAGCCGTAGCGCCGCGCCGGGTCCGGCTGCGTCGCGGTGTGGACGATCACCGCGAGGTCGCCGCGCAGCCGCCCCGTCGAGCCCGTGCTCCGCGGCGGCTCCTCGCGCGAGCCCGTCAGGAGCTCGCGCAGCACGACGCCGAGCATGTAGACGTCGCTCGCGGTCGTGACGGGATCGCCGCGCTGCTGCTCGGGGCTCGCGTACTCGGGCGTGAAGAGGCGCAGCGGGGCGCGCGTCGCGGTGTCCGCGTCGCCCGGTCCCGGATCGAGCAGGCGGGCGATGCCGAAGTCGAGCAGCACGGCGCGCCCGTCCTCGGTCACGAGGATGTTCGACGGCTTGATGTCACGGTGCACCACGAGGGTGCGGTGCGCGTAGAGCACCGCGTCGCACACGTCGAGGAACAGCGCGAGCCGGGCCTCGCCCGGAAGGCCGTGCGTCGCGGCGTACTCGGTGAGCGGCGCGCCGCGGACGAAGTCCATGACGAGGTACGGCCGCCCGTCCGCGGAGACGCCGCCGTCGAGCAGGCGCGCGATGTGCGGATGATCGAGCCGCGCGAGGATGTGCCGCTCGGCCTCGAAGCGGGCGAGGAGTTCGGGCGTGTCCATGCCGGCGCGGACGGTCTTGAGCGCCACGACCTCGTCGTACGCGCCGTCGGCGCGGCACGCGCGCCAGACGTCGCCCATGCCGCCACGACCCAGGCGTTCTTCGAGCCGCCACGGACCGATGCGCATGGGCCGGGCCCCCCGGGTGCAGGTTACAGGCTCCGGTACCCCGCGTACAGGCTCCCCGGCAGGTCGGAGAGCCGGTCCATTCCGCGCGTCGCGCGCAGCGCGCCGTCCTCGCCGATCAGCGCGCCCTCGACCCCCGCGGCCGCCTCGAGGAGCGCGAGCCCGTCCGCGGGACCGAGCAGGAACGCGGCCGTCGCGTAGCGGCCGGCCTCGAAGCTCGACGCCGCGACGGCCGTGACCGACGCCACGCCGCGCGCGGGCCAGCCCGTGCGCGCGTCGAGGATGTGGTGGTAGCGGACGCCGTCCTTCACGAAGGCGCGCTCGTAGTCGCCGGAGGTGGCCACGCCGGCGTCGCCGAGCACGCGGACCGCGAAGCGGGCGCGCTCGCGGTCGCGCGGGTCGACGACGCCGATCGACCACGGCCGGCCGTCGCCGCGTCCGCCCACCGTGCGGACGTCCCCGGCGAAGTTGACGATCCCGGAGCGGATCCCCGCCTCGCGCAGCACCGCGGCCGCGCGGTCGACCGCGTACTCCTTGCCCACGCCGCCGAGGTCGAGTTCCATGCCGGCGCGCCGCAGGAAGACCGTCCCGTCGCGCACGGCCACGGCGCCCGCGTCGACGAGGGCCCGCAGTTCGCGCACCTCGCCGGTCCCCGGCACGCGCCCGCTCCGGAAGTCCCACGCGCGGCGCAGCGGTCCCACGGTCGGGTCGAAGCGGCCGCCGGTCAGCGCGACGAGATCGAGGGCGGCCCGCACGAGCCGCTCGGTCTCGGCGTCAACCGCGACCGGGGTGCGGCCCGCGTTGCGGTTGATCTCGGAGACGACGCTCCCGTCGCGGTAGCGCGAGTACTTGCGTTCGATGCGGCGCGCCTCGGCCTCCGCGGCCGCGGCGATCGCGTCCGCCGTGCCACGGCCGCGATCGTCGACGAAGCGCACGAGCCCGCTCCCGCCCATCAGCGGGAAGCGCCTGGTGTAGAGGACCGCGCCCGCGGCGTCGCCCGATGCTCCCGCGGCGTCGCTCAATAGCGGTAGGAGAGGCCGACCGTGACGGTCGTCACCTTCATGTCCGCCGCCGCGATCGAGCCGCCCGTCGCGCCGCCCGAGGTCGCGATCGGCGTCACACGGTCGCGGCCGCGCTGGGACTGCTGCGTCGCGCCCACCGAGAGCGTGGTCCGGTCGTCGAGCTTGTACCCGACGGTGAGGCCGAACAGCACGCTGTCGAACGGAGAGAGCCGGTAGTCGGACGACATGTAGGTCTGCGGCGCGGTGAACACGGAGCCGTAGAAGGACGCGCCCGTCTGCGTGTAGAAGCGCAGCTCGGGCGAGATGATCCAGTCCTCGTCGACGTGCTGGTCGTACACGAGATCGAGCGTGTGCGCCCGGACCGACCAGTCGTCCCAGTAGTAGCGGTAGGTGGCCTTGATCGCGCCGTCCCACAGGAAGTAGTGGCCGTACTTGCCGACGATCGCGCGGCGCGTGCGCGTGTCGGGACGGTGTTCCGGCGCGTCGACCGGTGCGGGCAGCGCCCCCACCGGCACGATCTTGTACGGGTCGTCGAGGTAGCCGCTCAGCTTCATGAGCGACGCGGAGACGTCGAGCAGGTCGCGCTCGCCGAGGATCCACGTCCACCCGAGCGCGAACGCGTTCGTCTTCTTGTCGAGCTGCAGCGAGTTCGTCACCGGCGCCACGATGTCCCGCGAGAACGACGCCCCGAGGTGCAGGGTGCCGCGGCCGCGAAGCATCGTCCACGCGTCCGACAGGCCGACGCTGCGCGCGGTGTAGTCGTTCTCCTTGGAGTACGACAGGTCGACCGAGGGCAGGTGCGCTCCGAACGGCCGCGCGTACGACAGCGACGCCGACTTGCGCGTGTCGTGGTAGTGCACCTGCGGCGTGTGGCCGGCGGTGCTCGTGTTCCCCGAGGCGGAGGTCACCGTGTCGCTGGTCGGGTAGCCGCCGCTCGGCGACGCGCCCGTGATGGTGTCGTAGCCCAGCAGCAGGCCGAGCGAGCCGAGCCGGCTGCCGAAGTCGCGCTGCAGGAACACGGTCGGGTTGAGCACCTGCGTGCGCCCGTCCGATTCCTTGTAGAACAGGAGCCTGGTGTCGACGAGCGTCTGCTGCGCGCGCGCGTCGCGCGCGGCCAGGGCGCCCAGCCCGGCGACCAGCCACGGCCACTTCGAGAACTTCGGCCGCCGCGCACGGGCGCGGCGGACGCGCCGCTCAGTTGCAGCCACAGCCGCCTCCCGCCGCGCCGCCGTCGCCGGCGGCCGCTTCCTTGCTCGCGTGGACGTGCTCGCGCAGGACGCGCGTCAACGGGTCGCCGTCGAGGTTCATGATCGGGTCCGCCAGGTACCCGCGCCGCCACGCCTTCACGCCGCCGGTCGCCTTGACGCCCTCGGCGATCCGCACGTCGGTGCCCGGCGGCACCGGCTGCCCGTCGAGCAGCGCGCGCACGGCCAACTCGAGGCCGGCGTGCACGCGCGGCCCGCTGCCCTCGAAGCGCGCGACCACGTTGCCGGCGCGGTCGATCACGTAGGCCGACGGCATCGCGACGACCCCGAACGCCTCGCCCGACTTCTGGCTCGGGTCGCGCAGCACCGGGAAGTGCACCGGGTACGCCGCGACGAATCCGTCGATCGCCTCGAGCTCGTCCTCCATCGTGATCGCGACGACCTTCAGCCCCTGCTTCGCGTAGCGTGAGGAGAGCCCCTCGAGGAACGGAAACGACTCGCGGCAGGGCAGGCACCACGAGGCCCAGAAGTCGACCACCACGACGGAGCCCTTGAGCGCGTCGAACGCGTACGGCCGCCCGTGCAGGTCGAGGGGCGCGATCGCGGGGGCGGGCTGCGGCGGGTCGGCGAGCGCGAGGCCGAAGAGCGTGGTTGTGAGGAGCGCCATCGCGACGGAAGATTTCATTCTCATGACAGCGGATGATACGAGCCGCGCGTGGACGCGCAACGCGCACCCGGTTACACGGACGAGCGCTTTTCCGCGGAGCGGGGCCCGCATGAAGAATCCGTTCAGCGCCTCGCGCCGGAGCCGGCGCGCAAATCGATGGGCCGTCGTCCCCGGCTCCACCCGGCCGCGCACGGCTGCCGTAAACTTGCAGTCCATGTCCAAGAAACTCGCAGCCGCGGGCGTCGTGATTTTTCTCGCGGGCGTGACCTCCGCCGCGGCATCGGTCTCGCTGTTCGGGCGCGTGACCGGCCCGGCGGGCGCTCCCGTCGCGGGCGCGCAGGTCGTGCTGGTGCCCGCGCTCGGCGCGGACCTGCGGGCGCGGATGCTCTGGGACGGGAAGGGTGCCGACACGGCGACCGCCGCGCGCAGCATGAGCGATCCGACGGGCGCGTTCCGGCTCGAAGCGCCGGGTCCCGGCATGTGGTCGGTCCGCATCGCGGCCGCGGGCTACGTGACGGTCGAGAGCACGCCCGCGCCGGTGTTCGAGGACACGTCGCTGCCCGAGGCCGCGCTCGCGCGCGACCTCCGGCTCGACGTCACCGTCACCGCCGGCGGCACGCCGCGCAAGGGCGCGCTCGTGCGCGTCGAGACGCTTCCGGGCGTGCGCCTCGTGTCCCCGTACTGGCGTCCCGCGGTCCTGTACGCGTGGACCGGCGACGACGGAGCCGCTCACGTGTCCCGCGGCGCCGACGAACTGCGCGTCACCGTCGCCGCGCGTGACGGGCTGGTGTGGCAGCGCGCGGGCGTGCGGGCCGCGACGCTCGCCGTCGCGCTCGAGGCGGGCGTGCGCCAGGCGCTCGCCGCCACCACCGCCGCGGGCCGGCCTGCCGCGCGCGCGCTGGTGCTCGACGCGGCGACCGGTGTGGCGGTCGCGGAGACCGGCGCCGACGGTCGCGCGGCGGTGCCGCTGCGCGCGGGCGCGAAGACCGCGCTCACCGTCGTCGGCGAGGGCGGTGCACGCGGCGCGACGACGGCGGGGCCCGCGCTCGAGGCCGACACGGTGCTGCGCGTGGCGCTCGCCCCGGCGACCGCGATCACCGGACGCGTGCTCGACGCGCAGACGCGGCGCGCGGTGCAGGGGGCGCTGGTCTGGCTGCGCGGATCGACCGACCCGCCGGCCGTGAGCGACGGGACGGGGCAGTTCACGGTGACGACTCCCGCGCGCGCGCGCCTCGCGCTCACCGCGGCGGCCGCGGGCTACCTCGAGGAGGTGCTGACCGGCGTGCGGCCGCGCGCGCGTCCGGCCGCGATCGCGCTGCGGCCCGCCGCGCGGCTCGAGGGAAAGGTCGTGGACGCGGCGGGCAAGCCGGTCGCGGCGGCGACGCTGCGGCTCGTGCCGCCGCTCCCGGAGCCGGGTCGCGGCCCGCGGCGCGGCATGCGCCCGCCGCCGTTCGGCCCCGAGGCACGCCTCGGCGGCAACGCGGAGACGCGCTCGCGCAGCGACGGCACGTTCCGCTTCGCGGCCGTCGATCCCGCCGAGAGCTGGGACCTGTCGGTGAGCGCGCACGGCTTCGCGTCGCTGACCCGCGAGTTGGGGCAGCTCGAGCCGCGGCGCACGCGGTCGAACGTCGTCGTCACGCTCGCCCGCGCCGCGTCGATCGTCGGCAGCGTCGCGGACGCCGACGGGGCACCGCTCGCCGGCGCCGAGGTCGCCGCCGTGCGCGCGGGACGCGACCCGCGCGCGATGCTCCGCGCGCTGTTCCTGGGCGGCGCGAACGACGTGCCGGTCGCGACCACGGGCGAGAACGGGACGTTCGAACTCGGCGACGTCGGCGCGGGCACGTGGGACGTGTCCGTGCGGCTCGCGGGCTTCGCGCGCACGACGCTTCCCGGGCGCGAGGTCGGCGCGACGGGCGCGCCGCTCGACGTGGGGCGGATCGTGCTGCCGAGGGGCGCGACGCTCGCGGGCCGCGTCGTCGACGGGCAGGGCGCCCCCGTCGACGCGGCCGGCATCGCGATCGTCGAGAGCAACCCGCTCGCCGCGCTGGCCGCGCGGCGCGGGCCCGACGACCTCACGCCCGACACCGTGACCGGGGCGGACGGCGGCTTCGCGATCGACGATCGCCGCACCGGCGAGCGCGTCGACGTCGTCGCCGTGAAGGACGGCTACGTGACCGCGCGCCTCGCCGGCGTCACGGTGCCGCCCGAGGAACCGCTCGCGCTCGTGATCCACGCGACCACGCGCGCCACGGGCCGCGTCATCGACGGCGCGAAGCGACCCGTCGCGCACGCCGTCGTGAGCGCACGCTCCGCGGCGCGCGGCGGGCCGGGCTTCGGCGGCTTCGGCGGACCCGGCGGGCCTCCCGGCATGTTCGGCCGCCGCACGCCCAACGCGACCGAAACCGACGACGACGGCCGCTTCGTGCTCGACGGGCTCGAGCCCGGCCGCTTCACGCTGCGCGTCACCGCCGACGGCTTCGAGCAGGAAGACCTCGCCGGGCTCGAGGCGGTCGAGGGCCGGACCCTGGACGACCTCCTGGTCGTGCTGCAGGCGGGCGCGTCCGTCGAAGGCCGCGTGCTCGGTCCCGACGGCGCGGCCGTGATCGGCGCGCGCGTCAGCCTCGCGGGCGACGAGGGCGGGCCGGGGAACTTCGGCGGCACCGCGTCGGCGACGACCGACGGCGACGGCTACTACCGGCTCGACAACCTCGCCGCGGGCGCCGTGTCCGTGCAGGCGACCTGCGAGTCGTACCCGCGGGCGGTGCGCGACGCGCAGCTCACCGCCGGCGCGAACCACGTCGACCTGCAGTTCACGGGCGGCCAGGACGTGAGCGGCTTCGTGCGCGACGACACGGGCGCGGCCGTCACGCGCGCCGACGTGCGCCTCGCCACCGGCGACCGGCCGTTCGGCGGCTACACCGCGCAATCGGGCGACGACGGCGCGTTCCGCATCGCCGGCATCGTCGACGGGGACTACCAGCTCACCGCGACGCGCAGCGGCTACTCGGCCGCGACACCCGTGGCCGTGAAGGTCGCCGGCCAGCCCGTCGCCGGTCTCGCCCTCGTGCTCAAGCAGGGCGGCGCGATCTACGGCAGCGTCACCGGGCTCGATCCGGCCGACGTGCCGCGCGTGCAGATCGTGGCCTCGTCCGCGGGATCCGGCGGCGGACCGGGCGGCGGTCCCGGCCCCGGCGGCACGTTCGCGCAACCCGACGCGCAGGGGAACTTCCGCATCGAGCACCTCGCGGCCGGCGACTGGACGCTCGTCGCGACCCTGCCCGACACGGGGCGCCGTGCGCGCAACACCGCGACGGTGCCCGCGGATCCGGCCGACGTGCGGCTCGACCTCGCGTTCCCGCCGGGCTACACGCTGAGCGGCCACGTCGTGCTCGACGGGGACCCCGTGCAGGACGCGTTCCTCAACGTCGTTCCCGCCGACTCCTCGAAGAACGGCGGCAGCGCGCGCAGCGCCTACGACGGATCGTTCAGGATCGAAGGGCTCGAGGCCGGCGTGTACACGGTGCGCATGAACGACGTGTCGCGCGGGCTCTCGCACGCGGAACGGCTCACGCTCGACGGCGACCGCGACATCACGATCCGCGTGCCGGTGATGAAGGTCACGGGACGCGTGCTCGACGCGGCCGACCGCGCGCCGGTGCAGGGCGCGACGCTCTCGCTCGCCTCTGCCGACGGGTCGACGACCGGCTTCGGCCCGCCGCGCCCGGGCGTCACGACCGACCGGGACGGTGCCTTCACGATCGACAACGTCACCGCGGGCACGTGGCGCGTCAGCGCGCGCAAGACCGGCTACGCGGTGCGCGAGACGAGCGTCGTCGTCGCCGACGGCGCCGACGCGAACGGCGTCGAGCTGCTCGTCGACGCGACCGAGGGCCTGACGCTCGTCGTGCGCCTCGCGTCGGGCGCGTTCGTGGACGAGGTGCAGGCCGTGATCCTCGACGCGGCCGGCCGCAGCGTCACGGGCGGACGCTTCGCGAGCGGCGAGAACGGGCGCGTGCGCCTCTCCTCCGTCCCCGCCGGCGCGTGGACGCTCCTGGTCGACGCGGAGGGTTCGGCCACCGCGCGGCTGGCCGTCACCGCGCCGGGTCCTGCGCTCCCGCTCACGCTTCCGCCGTCGTGCACGCTCGACGTGCGCGTCGTCCCGCTCGCGGACGGCACGACGCCGGCGACGCTCTCGATCTACGGTCCCGACGGACGGGCGTACTCGGTGCTGCGCGGCTTCGGGGGCGCGGTGTCGGCGTGGCCGTTCGATCACGGGCGCGCGCACGTGACCGGGCTGCCGCCGGGAACGTGGTCGCTCGTGGTCGCCACCGGCGGCGGACAGACGTACCGGGGCAGCGCGACGACCGACCCGTCGATCGCCGCGCAGGTCACGCTGCCCTGACGCGCGATCGACTTGATGCCGGCCGGGGGCGCCGGTACGTTTTGCTCGTGAGATCTCCCCGGGCCCTGACGGTCCGGCTCGTGAATCACATCTTGGACAGGTCGAACGCGTCGTCGGCGTCGATCAGCACCGCGTCGTCGCTGTCGCGCTCCACGGTCGAGATGCCCGGGTAGCGCTCGTCGAGGTCCGCGAGGACGCGGCGCTGCTCGGCGACCGTGTGGCGCAGCGAGCGGTTCTCCGCGAGGACGGCGTGGTAGTCGAGCGCGTTGCGGATCGTGCTCGCGAGGTCGACGGAGTTGCACGGCTTGGTGAGGAAGCGGTAGACCTCGCCCTGGTTGATCGCGCGGAGCACGGCGTCGAGGCTCGCCTGGCCGCTCAGGATGATGCGGATCACGGCCGGGTAGTCGTGCCGGATCTGCGCGATCAGCTCGGAGCCCGACAGGCCGGGCATCATCTCGTCCGAGACGACGACGTGCACGTCGCGCTCCGCGAGGATCCCGAGCGCGGCCCGCGCCGAGGTTGCTTCGACGATCTCGTACGGCTCGGAGCGCAGCTGGCGCTTCAAGGCGCTGGTCACGTTCGGTTCGTCGTCGACGAGCAGCACCAACGGTCGGCTCATGCGCGGGCTCCTGTCAGTTCCCCACCGGTGACGACCGTCGCGCGTCCACGCGCTTCGCGGACGCGGAACGGTTCGACGATGCCGATGCCCACCGCGAAGCTGCGGAGGCGCTCGAGGGCCGTCGCGGACACGCGTTGACCCCGCGAGAGCAGGACGATGCCGTTCTTCGCGCGGAGGTCCTCGTCGAGCTTCATCGCGACCTGCAGCTCGCGCAGCGTGATCAGCCGGACCGCCTCCTCCGGCAGCGCGAGCGTCAGGCGATCGAGCGCGTCGAACACGCGGTCGGGGACCTCCTCGAGCGTGCGGCGCATCTCGGCCATCGCGTCCTCGCGGGCCTCGCCGCGCAGGATGCGGATGTCGAACTCGATCGCGACCCGCAGCACGAAGGCCGCGGTCCGCTCGTCCTCGTCGAGCTTCGACGTGTCCGCGCCGGGAGCCTGCGCGGCCACGATGCGCGCGACCGACTCGAGGCGCGGGATGCGGGCCAGCAGGCGCGCCCCGACCGCCGGGTGGCCCGCGATCATGTGCGCCTCGTGCTCCTCGAGCTCCTGGCCGGACACGAAGCGCTCGAGCGTCTCGGTCGGAAGCGTGACGCAGCCGAGCTGGCTGAGCATCGCCGCGAGGTCGATGCGCCACGGCTGGGCGATTTTGAGCGTCGCGGCCAGCTTGTCGACGATCGACCGCACCCGCGCCGCGCGGCCGAAGGCGATCGGGCTCACCATCTCGAGCACGTCGGTCAGGAGCGCGATCGACCCGGCGAGCGTCTCCTCGAGCAGGCGGCGCTCGGCGACCACGAGGTCGTGCTGCGCGCAGGCGTCGCCGAGCACGCGCCGGATGTGGTCCGGCAGGCACGGCTTGGTGACGAAGCGGAAGATCTGCCCCTCGTTGATCGCGGCCACGGCGCGGTCGAGGTCGGCCTGGCCGCTCAGCATCACGCGCACCGTGCTGGGCTGGAGTTCCGCGGCGCGGCGCAGGAACTGCACGCCGTCCATGACCGGCATGCGCAGGTCGGAGACCACGACGGCGAACGGGCCCTTGTCCTTGAGGAGCTGCAGGCCGAGGCGCGGGCTGTCCGCGATCTCGATCTCGAACTCCTTGTGCAGCACGCGGCGCAGGCCGGCGAGCAGCGCGGCCTCGTCGTCGACGAACAGGACCTTGTGCGCCATCGCGTCAGACCCCCGCGAAGCCGGCCGTCAGGCACAGCGTGCGCCACTCGTCGACCTGCCCGTCGAGGCCGATCCGCGCGAGCAGGTCCATGTCGAGCTTGTTGCCGACCGCGGTCCCGCAGCCCGACGACTCCGCGTAGTCGATCGAGTCGGCGGCGTGCACGGCCGCGAGCGCGGAGAACGTCGAGGTGAACGACTCGTGCGGCGTATGGTGGTACGCCACCGCCTCGATGATCGGGTTGGGGAGGCCCCACAGCCCGAGCACGTACGCGCCGACCTCGGCGTGGCTCGCGCCGAACTCCTCGGTCTCGAGGCCATACAGCGGACGCCCGCTCGCGCGGCTCGCGTCGAGCACCTGCTTGTAGCGCTTGCGGAAGTTGACGCCCAGGATCAGCCGGCCGACGTCGTGCAGGGTGCCTGCAGTGAACGCCTGGTCCTCCTGCACGCGGTCCTGGGTCACCGCGCGCGTGATCGCCCGCGCGCCGATCCCGACGCGCACGCTGTGGTGCCACAGCGCGTCGAAGGCGAGCTCGCGGGCGATGTCCGCGTTCGCGGAGCTGAAGACCTGCGCGGTGAGGACCAGCGCCGACACGGTGGACAGGCCGAGCAGCGTGACCGCCTGCGCGGCGTCGGACACCTGCTGCGTCAGCCCGAAGTAGGCCGAGTTGACCAGCCGCAGGATCGTCGCCGTCATGCCCGGATCGCGCGCGATGATCGCGCCGATCTTCTTGAGCGACGCGTTCGACGACTGCACCTCGGCCAGGACCTCCTGGTACCACGACGGCATGCTCGGGACGCGGTTCATGCCCGAAATCACGTCCGTCAGGCGCGGCTCGTCGAGGAGGGTCAGGAGCGCGAGCGCCCGGCCGATCGTCGTCTTGAGCAGCTCGGGGTCGCACGGCTTGGCAAGATACTGGTGCGTGGGCCCGATCGCGCGGAGGATCGACTCGCGCTCGGAGTGGCCGGAGAGGATGATCCGCACGACGCGCGGATAGCGCGCGCGGACCTCGGTCAGGAGCTGGGAGCCGTCCATGTGCGGCATCCGCATGTCGCTGACGACGACGTCGAAGTGCTGCGCCGCGAGTTTCTGGAGCGCCTCCTCGCCGCTGATCGCGAAGTCGACGTCCCAGCTGCGGCAGGACGTGCGGAGCATCCGGCGCAGGCCGGACAGGACGTTGGGGTCGTCGTCGACGAACAGGACGCTCGTGTTCACCGCCGTTCCTCCGCGCCGCGCCCGGCGAGTACGCCCGCGTCGTCGTCCGAGAGGCCGGCGCCCGGGTCGAACCCGTGGCGCGGGAGGCGGACGTAGAACGTCGTGCCGCGCCCCGGTTCCGTCTCGAAGAAGATGCGGCCCTTGTGCTTCTCGACCACGTTGTAGGCCATCGCGAGTCCCTGCCCCGTGCCGCGGCCGACGCTCTTCGTCGTGAAGAAGGGGTCGAAGATGCGGTCGCGGATGGATTCGGGGATGCCGGTGCCGTCGTCCGCGACCGCGATCTCGACGTACTCGTCGGTCGCGCGCGTCGCGACGTGGATGCGGCCGCGCTCGCGCCCGGGTCCGAGCGACTCGGAGATGGCGTGGGCCGCGTTGACGGCGAGGTTCAGGACCACCTGGCTGATCTCGTCGCGCAGGCAGGCGACGCGCGGCACGTCGGGGTCGTGCTCCTCTTCGACGTCGGCGACGTACTTCAGCTCGTTGCGCGCGACGACGAGCGTCGTGTGCACGAGCTCGGCGATGTTCTCCTCGGACTTCGAGCCGCGCGACGGGTGCGAGAAGGCCTTCATCGCCGCGACGATGGTCGCGATGCGCCGCAGGCCGTCCGCGCACTGTGTGAACGCGTCGGGCAGCTGCTCGCGCAGGAAATCGAGGTCCACCGACTCGGTCGTGTCCTGGAGCTGCCGCAGCCGGTCCGCCGGCGCGTGGTCGCGCACCGCGTCGACCAGGCCGAGGGCGACGTCCAGCACGCTCAGGAGGGATTCCGTCGCCGACTTGACGAAAGCCACGTTGTCGGAGACGTACTGCGTCGGCGTGTTGATCTCGTGGGCGATGCCGGCGGCGAGCTGGCCGATCGACTCCATCTTCTGCGCCTGGAGCAGCCGGGCCTGCGCGTTCTTGAGGTCGGCGACGGTCTCCTGCAGCTGGCGGCGCTCGTCCTCGAGCTCGTGCGTCTTGCGCGTCACGACGCGCTCGAGCTCCATGTAGCGCCGGGTCGCGCCCATCGCGCTCGTGGCGCGCGAGTCGTTCTCGGCCGCCCGGTCCATCAGGGCGGCGATCGTCCTGTCCCGCGCGAGGAGCTTGCCTTCGAGGAAGGCAATGGTGGACGCGGGGTCCCCTGCGCCGTCGTGTCCCGGGCCCTTCGTCACGGTCGTCTCGTCACCGGCGCCCGAGTGCGACGCCGGTGAGGCTCTGGTTCATGTGCAGGCCGTTGAACTGCTCTCCGTAGCACGAGAAGCCGAAGACCTCGTGCTGCAGGAGCAGTTCGGAGATCTCGTCGATCCGCCGCTCCGCCTCGAATTCGACCCGCCGCAGGATGCAGTCGAAGGCCAGGATCAGCGGGCTGCCGTCGAGCCGCTCGCGGAGGGACGTGAGCGTCGTGTCGAGGGCGCCGCGCGGGTCGCCCGGCGCCCCCAGCGTCACGACGAGGCCGCGCTCGACGGCGCAGAACAACTCGAGCGAGCCGTCGGTCCCGGCGCGGGCGAGCGCGCGCGCGTAGTACTCGTCGCCCATCCGCAGCATCAGCGGGTGCCGGGCGAACACCTCGGGGCCGAGCGACGGGACGTCGACCCCGACGGCCTCCGCGTACACGCCCGCGGCCGGCTCGCCGTTCAATTCGTAGATCGTCCGCCGCTCCGTGTCGGCGTCGGTGATCACGAAGCGCACGTCCGTCGGCGTGAAGTGCTGCACGCTGAAGGGCACGAACGGCAGCTCGGTCTCGAAGACCGCGAGCACCGCGGCGTCCTCGAGGAACCTCCCGTTCACGAACACGTGGGTCCGCTCGAAGCGCAGGTCGTCGCTCGCGGAGCCGCCGACGAGCGGCAGGTCGTCGAGGGACTCGTACAGCGCCGTGGCGAGCTGCTCCTCGATCCGCGACAGGCCGTCCACGAGGAGCACGCCGAAGCGGCGCGACGCGCGCCCGGCCTCGCGGCGGGCGCAGACGATCTCGCCGATGCGGCCCGCCTCGCGCTGGTAGTCGGACAGGGGCGCGATCGTGAACGCCTCGCAGCGCACGGCGCCGCCCGACAGCGCGACCGCGGAGATGCCGCCGGAGCGGTAGCCGCGCGCGTCGATCTGGCCGGAGGACGTGCAGCCGATCACGGGGCCGCGGAACGCGGACTCGATCTCCGGCCCGAGGACGTCGAGCGGGTAGTCCGGCGAGCAGAAGAAGATCACCGCGTCGGCGTCGTCGGCGGCCAGTCCGGTCGCGATCGCCTGCATGGCGCGGCGCGGATCCGTCTCCGCGGTCGAAGCCCGTCGAACCGAGAGGGGCATCTCTACACCATCCCAGGGAACTTATCGGACCCGCGCAGTCGCACTTGACGCGTCCGCTGCGGGCCGTGGGGACCCGCCGGCGTCCACGACGCGCGGCCGGCGTTCGCGGCGCACACAGAAACCGCGGAGAGCACGTTAATTTTTCTTCGGCGCGTGCCGAAGAGGCGAACAAGGATCGTCCGTTCCGGGGCAGGCG
>JABLTH010013105.1_pt1 | contig 14559 bp, 12 predicted proteins | sample 7875711 | NCBI WGS metagenome assembly JABLTH01 (sample SAMN14941262, study PRJNA633318) | bioreactor metagenome | isolation source: bioreactor | place: China | collected 2019-03-05 | reverse complement strand
GTCGCCGCCGATCGTGGCGATGATCGCCCGGATCGAGGGGTCGGCGAAGGCCGCGTTCACGTCGGCCGCGCGCGCCTCCGCCGACGCGCCGAGCATCCTCGTCGTGGGGAACTCGACCGGGATCAGCCCGGTGAGCTCCTCCAGCCGGCGCAGGGCCTGTTCGTGGACGGGGACCGAGACCGCCGGCGCCGCGAACGCAGGCGAGAGGACGGCGACTCGATCGCCGGGGCGGGCCTTGGGCGGGAGGAGCATCGCCCCAGCCTAGGCGGGCGGCGTGCTCGCACCCGACCGGGACACCCTCATCCGATCGGGTCGCCGGCCCAGCGCAGGATGCGGAGGGCGCGCAAGGTGACCCATCGGCTGGGGAGCCCCTCCTCCTCGCCCTCCATGGCGAACGGCGTGGGCCCGGAGTGCTCGTTCGCCAGCGTCCAGCGCCCGTCCGCACGGCGTGCGGAGCGCAGCAGCGCGAGCGCCTCCTCGCAGCGGGGGTCGGGCTCCGGGTACGTACGTCGCAGGTACTCCAGCCCGCGCACGACGTCGTAGTACCACCGCACCGGGTAGGACGCCATGGTGAACCGGGGGTCGATGACCGCCCCGGTGCGCCGGCTCAGGAACAGGCGTCGCTCGAGCAGGTACTCCTCGCCGGCCAGGCGCGCGGCCCGCGACCTGGCCGTGCCGCCCGTCGCCTGCTCCCAGTCCCGCAGCCCCTCGAGCACGCAGATCGTCGAGTGCAGCGACGAGACCTCCGCCCCGTACTCGGCCCGGCAGTTCCAGCCGCCGTCGGCGAGCTGGCCGTCGAGGAGCGTCCGGACAACGGTGTCGCCCGGCTCGCCGAAGGCGGTGGCGACGGTCAGCACGACCCCGTTGACGCACGGCTCCGTCTCGCCGTCGAAGTACGCAGGCGCCCCGGGCTGATCCCAGCGCACGTGGTCGCGCACGCGGCCGATCGCCCGTCGCACACGCGCATCGGCGGGATCCGCACCGAAGTCCGCCAGCTGCTGGAGGCCGAAGTGCGTCGCCGTCCAGGCGTCGTACATCGGACGCTCCCGATCGACCCAGCCCGGACGGTACACACCGCCGTCCCACAGCCCGTCCTCGGCCTGCAGCGCCAGCAGGCGCGCGCCCCAGCCCTCGTCCGCGACCCGTGCGCGCTCCACGGCGACCGCCTCGGGCGCCGCATCGGCCAGATCCCGCATCGCCTGCCAGCGGATCGCGGGATCCCCCTCCATCAGGTACTCGATGACGTCCATGATGCGACGCTACCCGCGGGACCGCGCCCCGCGGGCACTCTCGAGGACCGGCGCACACGAACGCGGCGGCAGGATGCCGGGGACCACTCAGCTTTTCGTCCCTGACATCCCGCCGCCGCGGGTCTTGGTGGACCCGGCTCCTCCCCCGCGTCTCCGAGATCCTCGGGGCGGGGGCAGGAGCCGGATCGCGTCTCAGGCGTTCGCGAGACGGTAGCGCAGCGAGGCGAGCTCGCTCGTCAGCGCTGCGGGGAGACGGTCGCCGAAGGTGGCGAAGAACTCCTCGGTCGAGTCGGCCTCACGGCTCCACGACGCGGTGTCGACGCTGAACAGCTCGGCGAGATCCTCGTCGCTCACCTGCGCGCCCTCGAGGTTGAGGTCCTCGATGCGGGGCAGGCGGCCGATCGGGCTGTCGACCGCGTCGACCTGCCCCTCGATGCGGCGGATGATCCAGTCGATGACGCGCGCGTTGTCGCCGAATCCGGGCCACAGGAACCGGCCGTCGGAACCGCGGCGGAACCAGTTCACCTGGAAGATCCGCGGCGCCTTGTCGAACCGGACCGCGCGACCCATCTTCAGCCAGTGCGCGAAGTAGTCGCCCATGTTGTAGCCGCAGAAGGGGAGCATCGCGAACGGGTCGCGGCGCAGCTCGCCGACCGTGCCCTCGGCCGCCGCCGTGCGCTCGGACGAGATGGTCGCGCCGAGGAACACGCCGTGGCTCCAGTCCGTCGCCTCGACGACGAGCGGGACGTTGGTGGCGCGACGTCCGCCGAACAGGATCACGTCGAGCGGCACGCCCTCCGGATCCTCCCAGTCCTCCGCGATCTGCGGGCACTGGGCGGCGGAGACGGTGAACCGGGAGTTCGGGTGCGCCGCGGGGCGACCGCTCTCCGGGGTCCAGGGGTTGCCCTCCCAGTCGATGAGGTTGGCGGGCGCCTCGTCGGTCAAGCCTTCCCACCACACATCGCCGTCCGGACGCAGCGCGACGTTCGTGAAGATCGTGTTGCCCCACAGCGTCTCCACGGCGGTGACGTTGGTGGACTCGCCGGTGCCGGGAGCGACGCCGAAGAAGCCCGCCTCCGGGTTGATCGCACGCATGCGGCCGTCGGCACCCGGACGGATCCAGGTGATGTCGTCACCGAGCGTCTCGACCTTCCAGCCCGGGATCGTCGGGCGGAGCATGGCGAGGTTGGTCTTGCCGCACGCCGACGGGAAGGCCGCGGCCACGTGGTAGGCCTTGCCCTCGGGCGAGATCACGCGGATGAGCAGCATGTGCTCGGCCATCCAGCCCTCGTCGCGGGCGAGCACCGAGGCGATGCGCAACGCGAAGCACTTCTTGGCGAGGATCGCATTGCCGCCGTAGCCGGAGCCGAACGAGTAGACCTCGAGCGTGTCGGGGAAGTGCACGATCCACTTCTCGTCGTTGCACGGCCACGTGGTGTCCGCCTCACCCGGGGCGAGCGGAGCGCCGACCGAGTGCACGGTGCGCACCCACGGCGCGCCCTCCGCGATCTGGCGGACGACGGCGGTGCCGACGCGGGTCATGATGCCGATGGAGGCGACCGCGTAGGCGCTGTCGGTGATCTGCACGCCGATCTGCGAGATCGGGCCGCCGACGGGACCCATCGAGAACGGCACGACGTACATCGTGCGGCCGCGCATCGAGCCCTCGAAGATCTCGGTCATCTTCGCGTGCATCTCGGCGGGGTCCGCCCAGTTGTTGGTCGGGCCGGCATCGATCTTCTGGCCGGAGGCGATGAAGGTGCGCGCCTCGGTGCGCGCCACGTCGCTCGGGTGCGAGCGGGCCAGGTAGGACCCGGGACGCCACTCGGGGTTGAGCTTGATGAGCTTGCCCTCGTCGACGAGCTCGTGCAGCAGGGCGTCGTTCTCGGCCGCGGAGCCGTCGACCCAGTGCACGCGGTCGGGCTGGGTCAGCGCGCGGATCTCCTCGACCCAGGCCGACAGCTCGGCGAAGGCCGGGGTGTCGTACTCGGGGGCCGCACCGTACTCGCGCACGAGAGCGAGCGGGGAGGTCCGCGGGGTGGAGGTCTCGGCGATTGCCATGGTCTGCTCCTTAAAGGTCGGGGCGTTGAACCCATCTTGCGCCAGTTATCGCCACTCTTTGAGCCAATACCGGCATCAAGAACATGGTTTCTTTCGCTAGTATCAATTCCATGGCCTCAGGACTCGAGCTCACGACCCTCGGACACCGCATCCGTCACCACCGCACGCGCAGCGGCATGACCCTGGACGAGCTGGGCGCCGCGGTCGGCGTCGCCGGATCGCAGCTCAGCCTCATCGAGAACGGGAAGCGCGAGCCGAAGCTCTCCCTGCTCCAGGCGATCGCCGACGCGACCGGCACCGAGGTGAGCGACCTGATCTCGGGCGAGCCGCCGAACCGCCGCGCCGCCCTGGAGATCGAGCTCGACCGGGCGCAGTCCAGCTCGGTGTTCCGCCAGCTCGGCATCGCCCCGGTGCGGGTGAGCAAGGGCATGCCGGACGAGACGATCGAGTCGATCCTCGGACTGCACCGCGAACTGCACCGCCGTGAGCGCGAGGCCATCGCCACCCCCGAGGAGGCCCGTCGCGCCAACACGGAGCTGCGCCTGAAGATGCGCGCCCTGGACAACCACCTGCCCGACATCGAGGCGCTCGCCGAGAAGCAGCTCAGGGCCGCGGGGCACTCCTCCGGGGCGCTCACGCACCGCACGGTCAGCATCATGGCCGAGCAGCTCGGCTTCGAGCTGCTCTACGTCGACGACCTGCCGCACTCCACCCGTTCGGTGACCGACCTGGAGCACGGACGCATCTACCTGCCGCCGGCCTCGATCCCCGGCGGCCACGGACTGCGCTCGATGGCGCTGCAGGCCATGGCGCACCGGCTGCTCGGGCACACCCCGCCCACCGATTACGCGGACTTCCTGCAGCAGCGGCTCGAGATCAACTACTACGCCGCGTGCTGCCTGATCCCCGAGACCGCCGGTGTCGCCTTCCTGCAGCAGGCGAAGAAGGACCGCAACCTCGCCGTGGAGGACTTCCGGGACGCGTTCGGCGTGACCCATGAGGCGGCGGGCATGCGCATGACCAACCTCATGACGACCCACCTCGACATGCGCCTGCACTTCCTGCGCGTGGACGAGTCCGGCGCCCTCACCCGCGTGTACGAGAACGACGACCTCCCGCTGCCGATGGACGTCACCGGATCCGTCGAGGGCCTCACCGTGTGCCGCAAGTTCTCCGCTCGCGCCGCATTCAGCCAGCGCAACCGCACGACCGAGCACTACCAGTATACGGACACGCCGTCCGGCACGTTCTGGTGCTCGACGCAGACCGGATCCACCGACGGCGGCGGGTTCTCGATCACGGTCGGCGTGCCGTTCGACGACGCGCGCTGGTGGCGCGGCCGGGAGACCACCGATCGCGCGCAGTCGACCTGTCCGGACGAGGCGTGCTGCCGGCGCCCTCCTGCCGGCATCGCGGAGCGCTGGAGCCACAAGGCGTGGCCGAGCGCACGCGTGCACACCCACATGTTCTCGCCGCTCCCCCGCGGCGCGTTCCCGGGCGTCGATGACAACGAGGTGTACTCGTTCCTGGATCGGCACGCGGCGCAGTAGGAGGCACCGCCCTGCCTCAGTGCACCGACACGAAGTCGGCGTAGCGGCGCAGGGCCGCGGCCACGGCGCCGGGATCCGGGGCCTGCTCCTCGTCGAAGAGCTCGGCGACCGGATCCTCCCGGTGCCGGCCGACCGCCGCGGAATGCGTCCACGCGCCGGCGATGCGCCCCGCGGTGAGCAGGCTCGCACGCACCATGCCGTTCTTGCCGGGCCCGATCAGCGCCATGCTGTCCGGCGATGCCACGGATGACCGGTCGGCGTAGGAGATGTAGTACTCGTCGAACATCGGCAGCGCGAGCGTCGCGGCATCGTCGGCGCCCGCCGCTCGCCGCGGACGGACCGCGCCGACGAAGACTCCGTCGTCCTGCTCCGTCACGCGTGCGCGACCGCGCTCCGCGGCCTCGCGGGCGACGGTGATCGGCAGCCCCGACCACCAGGCGAAGTCGTCGACGGTGGCGGGGCCGTGCCCGTCGATGAAGCGCACGAAGAACTCCGCGAGCGGATCCGTGGGCGGGACGCTCTCGGGGATCCATTCCTCGGCGAGCATGAAGAGCTGCTCGCGCGAGACCGCGTCGTCGCGATGCACGACCGGCCCCTGCACGAGGACGCCCCGCACGTTGAGCGCGTAGATGAGATGCACGCCGCGCTGACCGGACGGGTCGACGCCGATCTCGACGAGGTCGTCGAACAGCTGCGCCCTGGTGCGCCCTCCCTCGGCCAGCCGCTCGCGGAACGCGGCCTCGACCCGGGCGACCAGCGCGTCGTCGATGCCCAGCTGGCGCTGGCGCGAGGCGTCCTGACGGAGCTGCCGGTCGCCGGTCACGGACAGCACCCAGCGCACGTCCTCGGCGGGGATGACGTGCAGCGTGCCCCGCATCGTGTGCGTGCGCACCAGCTCGCCGCGGTCGAACGCAGCGTCGACGGCGGCGAGCGTGGGCGCGCCGGAGGACCGGACGCCGAGCGCCCACCGGCCGGCGAGGAACTCCTGGGCCTGCACCGCGAGCATGTGCCGCGCGGCGGCCACGGACGTGCGGGCGGGGGCGGTGAGCCGATGCGAGCGCAGCCGTTCGCGCAGGAGTGCCGTCATGCCCCCATGATGCCGCGCCGGACGGACATCCATCGACGGCGGCCCGAAGCACGATCGGTCGCAGGCCCGGTCCCTGCCACGAGACGGATCCCCGGCCGTTCCGATGAGTTCGCTATGACTGCGCTCAAGGACCCCGATTCTTGGACTTCTCTGTCAGCACGGCCTCGACGATGGTGCCATGGCAACCCTCACCACCCTCGCCCCGGCCACCCGGCGGTCTGCACCGCTGCGCCGACCGCAGCCGGAGCTCTGGCGCCTCGCCGCGGTGACGCTGATCTGGGCGACGAGCCTCTTCGTGCTCGCGCTCTGGGTGGCGGGCGCCGGCGTGCAATCGCTGCTCGCGCTCGACGGCGACTCCCTCACCACGCTCGGACGCCTCACCGGACTCGTCTCGGCCAACCTGCTGCTGTACCAGGTGCTCCTCATGGCCCGGATCCCGGTGTTCGAACGCGGCTTCGGGAGGGACGGCATCACGCGTCTGCACCGGCTGGTCGGGTTCTGGTCGTTCTGGCTGCTCATCGCGCACCTGGTGCTGATCACCGCCGGCTACGCGATCACGTCGCACACCGACGTGCTCGTCCAGGCGTGGGACTTCGTGTGGGACTACCCGGGGATGCTCCTCGCCACCGCGGGTACCGGGCTGCTGATCCTGGTGGTGGTCACCTCGATCCGCCGCGCCCGGCGCCGGCTGCGCTACGAGTCCTGGCACCTGCTGCACCTGTACGGCTACCTCGGCGTCGGCCTCGCGATCCCGCACATGCTGTGGACCGGGGCGGACTTCACCGCCTCCCCCGGCGCGACCGTCTACTGGTGGGCGCTGTGGGGCGTCACGGCTGCGGGCGTCCTGTGGTTCCGCGGGGCGGTGCCGCTGATCCGCAGCGCCCGCCACGGGCTCCGCGTCGTCGCCGTCACCGCCGACGGACAGGACGGGGTCTCGGTGCGCGTCGCCGGGCGCGCGGTGCACCGGCTCGGCGCCCGCGCCGGCCAGTTCTTCGTCTGGCGCTTCCTCGACGGCCCGGGCTGGACGCGTGGCCACCCGTTCTCGCTCGCCGCGGATCCGGCCGGCGGAGAACTGGTGATCTCCGCCCGCCGCGTGGGCGACGGGACGGACCGGCTGGCCGAGCTCCGCCCCGGGACCCGCGTCATGGTCGAGGGCCCCTACGGCCACATGACCGGTGAACGGCGCAGCGGATCCCGGCTCCTGATGATCGGCGCGGGAGCCGGCGTCGCCCCGCTGGTCGCCCTGCTGGAATCGGAGGCGTACGCCCCCGGGGAGGCGATCCTGCTGACCCGGGACCACTCGGCCGCGCACGGCCTGCGCCGCGCCGAGATCGACCGGCTCGCCGTCGAGCGCGGGCTCGTGCACTACACGCTGCACGGCCGGCGCGGGGGCACCGGCACGAGCTGGGTGCCCGCGACGCACGCGCAGTGGGACGGTGCGCAGCTGCTGCAGCGCATCGCCGGCGACCTGAGCCGCTACGACGTGTACCTGTGCGGCCCGATCCCCTGGATGGAGAGCATCCGCGCCGATCTGCGCCGGGCGGGAGTCGCACGATCCCGGATCCACAGCGAAGCGTTCGCCGTCTGAGACGCACGAGGAGAACATCATGAAGAAGATCGTCTACGCCGTCCTCGCCACCCTCACCGGGCTCGTGCTGCTGTTCAGCTACCGCACCTCGCTCGAAGCGGTCGCCCCGACCGCTGCAGGCAGCATCGCGCCCAAGACCACGACCGGCACGTCCGGCGGCACGAGCACGAGCGCGCCGTCCGCCTCGGGGACCGGGACCTCCGCATCCGCACCGTCCGGAACCTCTGCGTCCGGATCCTCCACGTCCGGATCCTCGTCCGGCGGATCCACGACGACGAGCGGACTCAAGGACGGCACGTTCACCGGCCAGGCGGCCGACACCCGCTACGGCGCGGTCCAGGTCGCGATCACGGTGTCCGGCGGACAGATCACCGACGTCTCGGTGCCGCAGTACCCGAACACCGAGCGCCGCGACGAGGAGATCAACGCGCAGGCGATCCCGATCCTCATCTCCGAGACCAAGAGCGCCCAGAACGCGCAGATCGACATGGTGTCGGGCGCGACCTTCACCTCGGACGGGTACACGCAGTCGCTGCAGAGCGCGATCGACCAGGCGAAGGCATGAGCGCCGCTCCCGCGTCCGGACGACGCTCCCCTGCGCGCCCGCTCGCGTCCCCGCACCGTCACGTCCGCACCGCCGAGCTCATGGGCACGGTCGCGAGCGCGCACGTGCTGACCGTCGGCTCCCCGGCCGACGGGGCGGTCGAGCGGATCTCCGCGGCCCAGGACGCGGCGCTGGACGAGCTCCGCCGCCTTGACGCGCTGTTCTCGCCGTTCCGCTCCGACTCGGAGATCTCGCGGCTGCGCGACGGCGGCCTGTGTCTCGAGGACGCGGATCCGCTGGTGCGGGAGGTCTTCGACGCGTGCATCCGCCTCGCCGCGGCGAGCGGCGGACGCTTCGACGCCGCACGGCAGGGCTGGTTCGATCCGACCGGCTATGTCAAGGGCTGGGCGGTCGAGCGCGCCGCGGCGCACCTGACGCCGCTGCTCGCGGAAGAGGGGGTGGTCGCCGCGGGGCTCTCCGCGGGCGGCGACATGCAGCTGCACACCGCGCCCGGGGCGGACTGGACCTGGGACGTCGGCATCGTCGACGCGCGGCGTCCCGGCGCGCTGCGCGCGCGCATCCCCCTCCGCGACGGGGCGGTCGCGACCTCCGGCCCCGGGGAGCGCGGCGCCCACATCGTCGATCCGCGCACCGGCGCACCGGTCGCCGACGCCGCCACCGCGACCGTCATGGCGGCGCGGTTGAGCGACGCGGACGCCTGGGCCACGATCGCGGTGGTGGCGGGGTTCGACGACCTGAGCTGGCTGCGGCAGGCACCGGACACGTCCGGGATGATCCAGGCACCGGACGGCCGGATCCGGCGGTGGACGCACGGCGTCGAAGTCGGCCCGTCCGCGGACGCGCTCCTCACCGTCGGCGGCTGACCGCCGCGGGAAGGCGCAGCAGGAACGTCGTGCCCGCCGCCGTCGTGCTCTCCAGGGCGATGGATCCGCCGTAGCGCGTCGCCACGTCGCGCACCAGCGCGAGCCCCAGGCCGAAGCCGCGCCGGCGCCCCGTCTCGGGCCCGCGCGCGAACCGGGTGAAGATGCGATCCCGCTCCCCCGCGGGGACGCCGGGTCCCTGGTCCGTCACGCGCACCTCGACGACCGCCGCGTCGACGGCGACCGCGGAGATCGCCACCGCCGTGCCGTTCGGGGCATGCTGCACGGCGTTGTCGAGCAGCGCGGTGCACAGGCGTGTGAGCGTCACGGCGGGCACCGCGACGGCGAGCTCGGCAAGGCTCCCGGCCTCCAGGTTCACGCCCGCGCCGTCTGCGATCGGGCGGACCAGCTCCATCGCCTCCCGCGCCGCGTCGGCCGGGTTCGACACCGCCTGCTCGACCGGCTCCTGGTCGGCCTGGGCCGCGAGGAGGAGCTCGGTGAGGATGTCGTCCATCGCGGCGGCGTCCTTGCGCAGCCGGCCGAGGGCGTCGCCGATGTCCTCGCCGCGGGCGACGCGGCGCTGGAGGATCTGCACCCGGCTGGACAGGGCCGTGAGCGGGGTGCGCAGCTCGTGGCTCGCATCGGCCACGAAATCGCGCTGCGCCTGCAGCGCCACCTCCAGCGGGGCCACGGCCCGGCGGGCGGTGAGCCACGCGATGATCCCGAGCACCGCGACGCCCAGGATCCCGAGCACGATCACCCAGGGCAGCACGCGATCCACGTCGACGACGACATGGTCGGGATCCCGCAGCTCGAAGCCGCCCGGCCTCGACCCCGCCGACACCGGATCCCCGCCCTGCGGCCGGGACGTCCCGAGGATCACGGCGACGAGGATGCCGACGCCGGCCGCGATCACGACGGCCGACGCGATGCCGGTCCACAGTCCGATCTGACGCGCCGAGCGCCGCACGCGCGCGCGATCGGCCGAGGCGCTCACGCCGCCCGCCCTTCGGCCATGCCGCGCTCGGTCATGTCGGATCCCCGGCGCGGTAGCCGCGGCCGCGGACCGTGTCGATCATCTCGGGCGTCGTCTTGCGCCGGATGTAGTGCACGTAGGTGTCGACGGTGCCGACCCCGTCCGCCGAGGAGAAGACGCCGCGGAGGATCTCCTCACGGCTGAAGACGCGCTCCGGGCTCGCGGAGAGGAACTCCAGGAACGCCGCCTCCGTGGCTGTCAGCGAGACCCGCAGGCCGGCCGGGGAATGCACCACCCACGAGTCCGGGATGAAGATCCAGTCGCCGATCGTCCTCCGCCGCCCCTCCGCCTGGAACCCCCGGCGAAGCGCCCTCAGCCGGGCCAGCAGTTCGTCGAAGTCGAACGGCTTGGTGAGGTAGTCGTTCGCGCCCGCATCGAGACCCTCGACCCGGTCCGGCACGGCGCCGAGGGCGGTGAGCATGAGGACGGGCGTGGTGATCCTCGCCGTGCGGATCGCGCCGACGAGGCTCGCTCCGTCCATGCCCGGCAGGCGCCGGTCGACCAGCATCACGTCGTAGCGCTCGTCCAGCGCGCGGCGCAGCGCCACCGTCCCGTCGGTCACATGGTCGACGAGGTATGCGTCGCCGAGCACCTCGAGCGTCATCTCGGCGATGGCGGCGTCGTCCTCGACGTAGAGCAGCCGAGGTCGCGGGTCGGTCATGCGGTCCTCCTGTCCTCAGGATCGCACCACACCGCTTCCAAGACGAAGCCCAGAAACGCGCCGCCCCCTGGATCCGTCCGGATCCGTCTATTTCTGCGGAACTGCGGCTCCGGGGCCCCGAATGCCGCAGTTCGGCAGAAATAGACGGAAGGAGGGGGACGGTTTCCGGCCGGTCAGCCGTGCAGGGTCACCTCGCGGCGCACCGGCAGCACGATCGGGTGGGATCCCGCCATCACCTCGAGGACGCGGATGACCTGGCTGGAGTAGCCGTACTCGTTGTCGTACCAGACGTAGAGGATCACGTCGGTGCCGTTCGCGATCGTCGCGAGGCCGTCGACGATGCCGGCGCGGTGCGAGCCGACGAAGTCGGTGGAGACCACCTCGGGCGACTCGACGTAGTCGATCTGCTGGCGGAGCTTGGAGTGCAGCGACACGCGGCGCAGGTAGTCGTTGATCTCGGCCTTCTCCGCCGGACGCTCGAGCGTGAGGTGCAGCACGGCGAGCGAGACATCGGGCGTGGGCACGCGGATCGCGGATCCGGTGAGCTTGCCGGCGAGCTCCGGGAGCGCGCGGGCCACGGCCTTCGCGGCGCCGGTCTCCGTGATCACCATGTTGAGCACGGCGGAGCGGCCGCGGCGATCGCCCGAGTGGAAGTTGTCGATGAGGTTCTGATCATTCGTGAACGAGTGCACGGTCTCGACGTGCCCCCGGACGATGCCGTACGCCTCGTCGACGGCCTTGAGCACCGGCGTGATCGCGTTGGTGGTGCAGGACGCGGCGGAGAGGATCCGGTCGGCATCCTCGATCGTGTCGTGGTTGATGCCGTGCACGATGTTCTTCAGCTCGCCCTTGCCCGGGGCCGTGAGCAGCACGCGTGCGACGCCGGTCGACTCCAGGTGGCGGCTGAGGCCGGCCTCGTCGCGCCAGCGGCCGGTGTTGTCGACCACGATCGCGTCGTGGATCCCGTAGGCGGTGTAGTCGATCGCCGCAGGGTCGTCCGAGTAGATGACCTGGATCCGCGTGCCGTTCGCGATGATCTGCGAGTTCTCCTCGTCGACGTCGACGGAGCCCTCGAACCGGCCGTGCACGGAGTCGCGCAGCAGCAGCGAGGCGCGCTTGACGAGGTCGTTCTCGGCACCCTTGCGCACGACGATCGCGCGCAGGCGCAGTCCGCTGCCGCCGCCGGTGTGCGCGATGAGGATGCGCGCGAGCAGGCGGCCGATGCGCCCGAAGCCGTAGAGCACCACATCGGTCGGCTCGGCCGGGGAGGCCTCGCTCAGCGCCGGGGCGAGCTCGGTGCGGAGCCGGTCGACGAGGCCCGCGACGTCCCCCTGCACGGACTCGGCGAGGCGGCCGACGTCGAGCGAGGCGGCCGAGGGCGACAGCTGCCGAAGCGCCTCGAGCACGGCAAGCGTGTCCTCGAGCGCCAGCTCATCGTGGCCGAGGGCGGCGACCCGCTCGTGGACCTCGAGGATCTCGGTGGTGCCCAGCCCCAGCAGACGGTGACCGTGCAGCGACGTCACCACGTCTCGCTCGCGGTTCAGGCCGCCGATCAGCGGGATCATCCGCTCGGCGAGTTCTTCTCGGGCCTTCCAGTCGTCGCGGCGCGCGGCGAAGTCGTTCATCAGCGTCCTTGCAAGCACATGCGCCAGGGATGAGTGGCGCGGAATCGGGAGGGGCGGATCCGCCCTCTCCCAGGCTATGCGCCGGCCTCGCGCCGATCCGCCCATTCCGGGTCGCAAGAAATGCGCTTCTTGACGCCAGGCTGAAGCAGGGCCCCGACATGTCCTCGGCGGCCCAGGCAATTGCGCGGGATCCTCCGTGGATCGCGCACGGCGGCGCGCCGGATCCGCTCGTCCTCGATCATCTTCGTTTTCGTCTACACTGGTGGAATAATGAATGGGACACCGCGCGGCGACGAGGCCGATCTCCTCCTCCACGGCGGACGGATCCGCACCTTCGATGCGCAGGGCTCCGTCGTCGACGCGCTCGCCGTCCGCGCGGGCCGCATCGTCGCCACCGGCAGGGACGCACTCCGGCTCCGGGCGGCGCAGACTCTCGACCTCGAGGGTCGCACGGCGATCCCCGGGGTCAACGACGCGCACCTGCATGCCGCCTGGCTCGGCGCGCGCTGGCCGCACCTGTTCTTCTCCGAAACCCCGCCGCACGAGCAGCCGTCCGGGCGGCTCGTCCATACGCAGGAGGAGCGCCGTGACGCCCTTCGCCGCGCCTGGCGCCTGCTCGCGGAGCTGGGCATCACGAGCTACACCGAGCCGGGGATCGGCCCCGGCGAGGACGAGGGCGAGACCGGCTGCTTCGGCACGGCGATGATGGACGCCTACCTCGAGCTGCACCGCGCCGGATCCCAGACCGCCCGCGTGACCCTGCTGCGCCTGTTCGGCGAGCTGGACGGCACGGCGGACCTCGCGGCCTTCGAACGCGGGATCCGCACGCCGAAGCCGGACACGGATCCGCGCTGGCTCGCCGTCACGGGCGTCAAGATCTTCGCCGACGGGATCCCGCCCATGAGCACGGCCTGGGTCAGCGCGCCCTACCCCGACGGAACGACGGGCGCGCTGCTGCCGCGGGGCGCCGACGGCGCGCTGCACGCCTATCGGCGGATGATCTCGCTCGCGCTCGAATGCGGCGAGCAGGTCGCGGTGCACGCCACGGGCGACCGCTCGATCGAGGAGTTCCTCCGTGTGCTCGAGGACCGGCCGGCATCCGGATCCGCCCCGCACTACGTCGTGCACGCCGACCTCGCCTCCGCCGCGCAGATCGCGCGCATGCGGGCGGTCGGCGCCGGATTCGCGGTGCAGCCGCTCATCGCCGAGCACACCCGCGCCTGGGCCGGCGCGCAGCTGGGCCCGGCCCGCACCGCGGCGGCCTGGCCGCTGCACGAGATGATCGCCTCCGGGACGCTCACGACGATCACGAGCGACGCCCCGATCGCGACGCCCGATTGGCGGGTCGGGCTCGACGCCTCGCTCGCCCTGCTCGACCGCGACGACGCCGGCACGCGCGAGCAGCTGCTGCGGCGCGTGACCGTCGACCCGGCCCGCCAGGACGGCGCCGACTCCTGGAAGGGCACGCTCGAGGTGGGCAAGGTCGCCGACGTCGCCGTCCTGGACGAGGACCCCGCCGAGCCCGGTCGCGCGATCGCCGCCATCGGGATCTCCCGCACGATCGTCGACGGCCGCACGGTGTTCGCCGCCGACCGCTGACCCCCGGTCGCCGAGCCCCGGTCGCTGAGGCACTCGACGCGACCCCCGCGCCCCCTTCGGTCGCTGAGGCACTCGAAGCGACCCCGCGTCCCTTCGAGAACCTCAGGGACCAACCCACACCCGCGCCCCCTTCGGTCGCTGAGGCACTCGAAGCGACCCCCGTCCCTTCGAGAACCTCAGGGACCAACCCCGCCGGGCCCTTCGAGAACCTCAGGGACCTATGACGACCTCAGAGACCGGGGTGGGACCGCTCGTCCGGAGTCCGGCGCAGCGACAGCCGCGGCAGGTCGGCACCGCGCTCCTCGATCAGTGCGATCTTCTTCGCCCTCGACCACCCCTGGATCTGCTTCTCCCGCGCGAACGCCAGATCCACGGTCTCGAACCACTCGGCGCAGACCAGGCGCACGGGCCGGCGCCTGCGCGTGAAGTTCGCCCCCATGACGTCGTCGTGGTTATGCTCCCAGATCCGAGCCTCCAGGTCGCGCCCCGTGCTGCCCGTGTAGAAGGCGCCGTCACTGCACTCGACGATGTATGTCCATGCCATGCGGCGATGCTCGCAGAACCCCGGAAGCGTCGGGCGCGTTGTCCACAGGGGCTTTTCGGGGCAGCGCCTCTGTCCCTTCGAGAGCCTCAGGGACCCCCGCCACCGCCGCCCGGTCGCTGAGGCACTCGAAGCG
>JABLTH010085168.1_pt1 | contig 14564 bp, 8 predicted proteins | sample 7875711 | NCBI WGS metagenome assembly JABLTH01 (sample SAMN14941262, study PRJNA633318) | bioreactor metagenome | isolation source: bioreactor | place: China | collected 2019-03-05 | reverse complement strand
GAGGCCGTGGCCGCGGGCCTCGGCGCCGTCGACGCCCCCGTGTCGGGCGGCGAGCAGGGCGCGATCGACGCGGTCCTCTCGATCATGGTCGGCGGATCCGCCGACGACTTCGCCCGCGCCGAGCCGGTCCTGAACGCCATCGGCAAGACCATCGTGCACGTCGGTCCCGCCGGCGCAGGGCAGACCGTCAAGGCCGCCAACCAGCTCATCGTCGCCGTGAACATCCAGGCGCTCGCCGAGGCCGTCGTGTTCCTCGAGGCGTTCGGCGTCGACACCGACGCGGCGCTGACCGTGCTCGGCGGCGGCCTGGCCGGATCCAAGGTGCTCGATCAGAAGGGCCGGAAGATGCTGAACCGCGACTTCGCGCCCGGATTCCGCCTCGCCCTCCACAACAAGGATCTGGGCATCGTCACGTCGGCTGCGCGCTCCGTCGGGGTCACCGTCCCGCTCGGCGCCGCCGTCGCACAGCTCGTGAACGCCCTCGTCGCCCGCGGCGACGGAGGCCTGGATCACTCGGGCCTGTTCAAGCTCACCACCGAGCTCGCCGGCCGCGACTGACCCGCCCGCCGGTCGCGAATGACCCTCCCGCCGGTCGCTGAGCCCGTCGAAGCGCCCGGTTCGCATCCGGACCCTTCGACACGCTCAGGGCCGGACCCGGTTCGCATCCGGACCCTTCGACACGCTCAGGGGCCGGATGCTCCCTCGAAACTTCAGCCTTAAGGAAACTCCCATGACCCGCATGCGCGCAGTCGACGCCATCGTCCAGATCCTGATCAAGGAAGGCGCGGACGAGGCCTTCGGCCTTCCCGGTGCCGCCATCAACCCGCTCTACTCCGCGATGCGCGCCAATGGCGGCATCCGGCACACCCTCGCCCGTCACGTCGAGGGCGCGAGCCACATGGCCGACGGCTACAGCCGCACGGCCGACGGCCGCATCGGCGTGTGCCTCGGAACGTCGGGCCCCGCCGGCACCGACATGATCACCGGCCTGTACGCCGCGATCGCCGACTCCATCCCGATGCTCTGCATCACCGGCCAGGCGCCCGTGGCGAAGCTCGACAAGGAGGACTTCCAGGCCGTCGACATCGCGTCGATCGCGAAGCCGGTCACGAAGTTCGCCAAGACGGTGCTCGAGGGTGCGCAGGTGCCCGGCGTCTTCCAGTCGGCGTTCCAGATCATGCGCTCCGGCCGGCCGGGCCCGGTGCTGATCGACCTGCCGTTCGACGTGCAGATGACCGAGATCGAGTTCGACATCGACACCTACGAGCCCCTGCCGGTCGCCAAGCCCGCTGCGACCCGCGCCCAGGCCGAGAAGGTGCTCGACCTCCTCGTCGCGTCGAAGCACCCGGCGATCATCGCCGGAGGCGGCATCGTGAACTCCGGCGCCTCCGAGAAGCTCGTCGAGCTCGCCGAGACCCTGGGCGTGCCCGTGTTCCCGACCCTGATGGGCTGGGGCGTGCTGCCCGACGACCACCCGCTCGCCGCGGGCCTGGTCGGGATCCAGACCTCGCAGCGCTACGGCAACGCGAGCTTCCTCGAGTCCGACTTCGTGCTGGGCATCGGCAACCGCTGGGCGAACCGCCACACCGGCGGCCTGGACACCTATCGCAAGGGCCGCACCTTCGTGCACGTCGACATCGAGCCCACCCAGATCGGCCGCGTCTTCGCGCCCGACTACGGCGTCGTGTCCGACGCCGGCGCGTTCATCGACGCCCTGCTCGAGGCCGCCCGCGAGCGCGTGGCCGAACTGCCCGACTACAACGGCTGGGCCGAGGAGTGCCGTCACCGCAAGGCGACGCTGCAGCGCAAGACCAACTTCGACAACGTGCCCATGAAGCCGCACCGCGTCTACCAGGAGATGCTCTCGGCGTTCGACCGCGACACCACCTTCGTCACCACCATCGGCCTGTCGCAGATCGCCGGCGCGCAGCTGCTGCACGTCTACGGCCCGCGCAAGTGGATCAACGCCGGCCAGGCGGGACCCCTGGGCTGGACTGGCCCTGCCGCCCTCGGCGTCGTGCGTGGCAAGCCGGGCGAGCAGGTCGTGGCGCTCTCGGGCGACTACGACTTCCAGTTCATGATCGAGGAGCTCGCGGTGGGGGCGCAGCACAAGCTGCCCTACGTCCACGTCGTGGTGAACAACAGCTACCTCGGCCTGATCCGCCAGTCGCAGCGCGGCTTCGAGATGGACTACGAGGTGTCGCTCGCGTTCGACAACGTGAACACCCCGCAGGACTCCTCCTCGATCGCCACCGGCTACGGTGTGGACCACGTCAAGGTCGCCGAGGGACTGGGCTGCAAGGCGCTGCGCGTCGAGCGTCCCGAGGACCTGGCTGCGGGCTTCGCGGAGGCCCAGCGCCTGCGCGACGAGTTCCAGGTGCCGGTGGTCGTCGAGGTCATCCTCGAGCGCGTGACCAACATCGCCATGGGCGCGGATCTGGACACCATGAACGAGTTCGAGGATCTCGCGACGTCGCCGGCCGACGCCCCCGAGGCCATCTACGCGCTGCTCGACTGAGTCGCCGTTCCGCGAGCCGTAGCCTGTAGGCGAAGTCGACGAGCCTGAAGGAGAAGGGCCACCATGCGCATTCTGATCGCCTCGGACAAGTTCAAGGGCTCCGCCACCGGCCCGGAGGTCGCCGCCGCCCTGGCGGACGGGATCACCCAGGCTGCGCCGGGGACCGTCATCGACACGGTCCCCGTCGCGGACGGCGGTGAGGGCACGGTCGACGCCGCCCTCGCCGCGGGCTTCGAGGCGGTCACTGCGACGGTGACCGGGCCCACGGGCCGGCCGGTGGAGGCGCGGTTCGGCGTGCGCGAGGGGCAGGCCATCATCGAGATGGCGGCCGCGAGCGGGCTCGACCTGCTCCCGGGAGGCGTGAAGGACGCGCTCGGGGCGACGAGCCGCGGCACGGGCGAACTCATCGCCGCGGCGCTCGACCACGGCGCGACCGCCATCGTCCTCGGCATCGGCGGCAGCGCCAACACCGACGGCGGCGCGGGCATGCTGCAGGCGCTCGGCGTCTCACTGCGCGACGCCGAGGGGAACGAGCTCCCCGGAGGCGGCGGCGCGCTGGGACGCATCGCGGAGGCGGACGTATCCGGCCTGGATCCGCGTCTCGCCGGGGTCGAGATCGTGCTCGCGAGCGACGTCGACAACCCGCTGCTGGGCGAGCGCGGCGCCCCCGCGGTCTTCGGCCCGCAGAAGGGGGCGGCCCCGGAGGACGTGGCGACCCTCGACGCGGCCCTCGCGCGCTACGCCGCGCTGCTCGAGCAGCAGCCCGGGGTCCGCGCGGCGACGGATCTGCCGGGCGCGGGCGGGGCGGGCGGCGTCGGCTATGCGGCGCTCGCCGTGCTGGGCGCGCGGCGGGAGCCCGGCGTCGAGGTCGTGCAGCGGCTGACGGGTCTCGCGGAAGCGCTGGGCGCGGGCGGAACCCGGGCCGACCTCGTCATCACCGGGGAGGGCAGCCTCGACGACCAGAGCCTGGGCGGCAAGACGCCGCTCGGGGTGGCGGCCTCCGCCCGCGCGGCCGGGATCCCGGTGATCGCGGTGTGCGGCCGCTCCACCCTCTCGCCCGAGGCGGCTCGCGCTGCCGGGTTCGAGCGGGTCTACGCGCTCGCCGACCTCGAGCCGGATCCGGCCCGCAGCATGGCCGAGGCGGTAGCGCTGCTCACCGAGGTGGGCCGGCGGGTGGGCGCGGAGATCGGCGAGCTCGTCCCGCGTGGGTGAACCCCGGGCGCGCCCACACCGGTCGCTGAGCCCGTCGAAGCGCCCGGCCTGTCGCTCGGGGCCCTTCGACAAGCTCAGGGACCGGAGCGACAACTCACGGATCGGAGCGACAGGCTCCGCTTCCGGAGCACAATGAAATCCAACGAAGCACGACCGGCTCTCGCCGGAGGAAAGGATCCGTCCGACATGTCGCAGGATCAGCACGACCCCACCGGAGAGCACTACGACCTGGTGATCCGCGGCGAGCGGGTCCTGACCAGCTCCGGCATCCGCCCCCGCGAGGTGGGGGTCCGCCACGGGGTGATCGTCGCGATGCAGCCTCTGGGCAACGACCTCTCGGCGGACGAGGTCATCGAGCTCGCCGACGACGAGACCCTGATCCCGGGGCTGGTCGACACGCACGTGCACGTGAACGAGCCGGGCCGCACCGAGTGGGAGGGCTTCGCGTCCGCCACCAAGGCCGCCGCCGCGGGCGGTGTGACCACGATCCTGGACATGCCGCTGAACAGCATCCCGCCGACGATCGATGTGGAGGCGCTGGAGATCAAGCGCGACGTCGCCCGCGACCAGGTGCACGTCGACGTGGGCTTCTGGGGCGGCGCCGTACCTGGCAACCTCGGCAAGCTGCGCGGGCTGCACGACGCCGGCGCGTTCGGGTTCAAGAGCTTCCTGCTGCATAGCGGGGTCGACGAGTTCCCTCCGCTGGACCCGGATCAGCTCGAGGAGGATATGCGCGAGCTCGCGACGTTCGACTCGGTGATGATCGTGCACGCCGAGGATTCGCGTGCGATCGACCGCGCGCCGAAGCCCGACGGCGACGACTACGCGAAGTTCCTCGCGTCCCGCCCGCGCGGGGCCGAGAACCTGGCGATCGCCGAGGTCATCGAGCGGGCGCGCTGGACGGGCGCCCGGGCGCACATCCTGCACCTGTCCTCGTCCGACGCGCTGCCGATGCTGCGCTCCGCCAAGCACGACGGCCTGAAGATCACCGTCGAGACGTGCCCGCACTACCTCACGCTCACGAGTGAGGAGATCCCGCTCGGCGCGACGGCGTTCAAATGCTGCCCGCCGATCCGCGAGGCCGGCAACCGGGAACTGCTCTGGCAGGGCCTGGAGGACGGGACGATCGACTTCATCGTGTCGGACCACTCGCCCTCGACGCTCGACCTCAAGGATCTCGAGAACGGCGACTTCGCGGTGGCGTGGGGCGGCGTCGCCTCGCTCCAGCTCGGCCTGTCCCTGATCTGGACCGAGGCCCGTCAGCGCGGGCTGGCGCTGGAGACCGTCGTGTCGTGGATGAGCGAGAAGCCCGCGCAGTTCGCAGGCCTCACCGGCAAGGGCCGGATCGCTCCCGGCTACGACGCGGACTTCTCGATCTTCGCGGCCGACGACGCCTACGTCGTCGACGTGACCAAGCTGCACCACAAGAACCCGCTCACTCCGTACAACGGCAAGGCTCTGGCCGGCCGGGTGCGCAGGACGTATCTGCACGGCGAGGAGATCGACTTCGCGACACCGCGGGGTCGCCTGCTGCGTCGCGGCATGGTGGACGCCGAGTGAGTCGCCCCCTCTGAGCTCGTCGACGATGCGCGGACAACGGCGTCCCCCATCGTCGACGGCTGTTCCCCCAGAGCGAAGAACCGGCCCGATCCTGCGATCGGGCCGGTTCTTCGCGTCCGCGCCCCTTGTCCTGATCCGCCCCATCCGGTAAACTTGAGTCGAATCAACTCAAGTTTTGAAGAGGCGGACCGGATCCGGCTCTTCCGCATCACACGCAAGGAGACTCCAGGAGGACGAATGGCCACCCCTCAGCAGGCACCGCAGGAAGAACAGCAGTCGGCGCTCGAGCAGTTCGGGATCAACCTGACCGACCGCGCACGGCAGGGCAAGCTCGACCCCGTGATCGGGCGCGACGTCGAGATCCGCCGGGTGAGCCAGGTGCTCACGCGGCGCACCAAGAACAACCCGGTGCTGATCGGCGAGCCCGGCGTCGGCAAGACCGCCGTCGTCGAGGGCCTCGCGCAGCGCATCGTCGCGGGAGACGTGGCCGAGTCGCTCAAGGACAAGGAGCTCGTCTCGCTGGACATCTCCGCCCTCGTCGCGGGCGCCATGTACCGCGGCCAGTTCGAGGAGCGCCTGAAGAGCGTGCTCAAGGAGATCACCGAGTCGGACGGCCGGGTCATCACCTTCATCGACGAGCTCCACGTGCTCATGGGCGCGGGCGGGGGAGAGGGCTCCGTGGCCGCCTCCAACATGCTCAAGCCGATGCTCGCCCGCGGAGAGCTGCGCCTCATCGGCGCCACCACCCTCAACGAGTACCGCGAGTTCATCGAGAAGGATGCCGCCCTCGAGCGCCGTTTCCAGCAGGTGTACGTGGGCGAGCCCTCCGTCGAGGACACGATCGCGATCCTGCGCGGACTCAAGGGGCGCTACGAGGCGCACCACGGCGTGACGATCAGCGACTCCGCGCTCGTCGCCGCCGCCTCGCTGTCGAACCGCTACCTGCCGAGCCGTCAGCTGCCGGACAAGGCCATCGACCTCATCGACGAGGCCATGAGCCGGCTCAAGATGGAGATCGACTCGAGCCCGGTGGAGATCGACCAGCTCAAGCGCCAGGTCGACAGGATGCGGCTCGAGGAGCTCGCGCTGAAGAAGGAGAAGGACGCCGCCTCGAAGGAGCGTCTGGCGAAGCTGCGTGAGCAGATGGGCGAGGCCGAGGCCGAGCTCAAGGATCTCGAGGCGCGCTGGGAGCGCGAGCGCGGCGGGCTGAACCGCGTCGGCGAGCTGAAGAAGCGCCTCGACGAGGCGGTCACCGAGCGCGACCGCGCGCTGCGGGACGCCGACTACACGAAGGCGTCGAGGCTCGAGTACGAGACCATCAAGCAGCTGCAGGCGCAGCTCGCCGACGCCGAGCGGCAGGCGGAGGCGCAGAGCGACGAGCCCCGCATGGTGAACGAGCAGGTCACCGATGAGGACATCGCCGGCGTGATCGCCGCGTGGACCGGGATCCCGGTGGGCCGGCTGCTGCAGGGCGAGAGCGAGAAGCTGCTGCACCTGGAGCGCGAGCTGGGGCGGCGCCTGATCGGGCAGCGGGACGCGGTCGCCGCCGTCTCCGACGCGGTGCGCCGCTCCCGGGCCGGGATCAGCGACCCCGGTCGTCCGACCGGATCCTTCCTCTTCGTCGGCCCCACCGGCGTCGGCAAGACCGAGCTCGCCAAGGCGCTCGCGGAGTTCCTCTTCGACGACGAGCACGCCATGGTGCGCATCGACATGTCGGAGTACGGCGAGAAGCACTCGGTATCGCGGCTCGTCGGCGCCCCTCCCGGCTATGTCGGCTACGAGCAGGGCGGTCAGCTCACCGAGGCCGTGCGGCGGCGCCCGTACAGCGTGGTGCTGCTGGACGAGGTCGAGAAGGCGCACCCCGAGGTCTTCGACGTGCTGCTGCAGGTCATGGACGACGGCCGCCTCACCGACGGCCAGGGGCGCACGGTCGACTTCTCTAACGTCATCCTCATCCTCACGAGCAACATCGGATCCCCGATCCTGATCGACCCCACGCTCTCGCCCGACGAGAAGCGCGAGGCCGTCATGGCGCTGGTCCGGCAGGCGTTCAAGCCCGAGTTCATCAACCGCCTCGACGACATCGTGATGTTCCAGGCGCTCACCGAGGACGACCTCGCGCAGATCGTCGAGCTCACGATCGACCAGCTGCAGCGCCGTCTCGCGGATCGCCGGCTCACGCTCGCGGTCACCCCTGACGCACGTGCGTGGCTCGCCGAGCGCGGCTACGACCCGGTGTTCGGTGCGCGGCCGCTGCGCCGTCTCATCCAGAACGAGGTGCAGAACCGGCTCGCGTCGGCGCTGCTGTCGGGCCGAGTGCACGACGGCGACGTGGTGCGGGTGGACGTCGCGGCCGACGGCTCGTCGCTCGTGCTCACCAGCGACGGCCCCGTCGTGGCCCCGACGCCGGAAGCGGACACTGATGACGACACGATCGAGGCGGAGCTGCTCGACGACTGACCTCGGGGGAGCATCTCCCCAAGGGGCCCGGATCTTCCTGATCCGGGCCCCTTTCTCGTGGTCTCCGGTATAGCAGGCGCCTTCCTCAATATCCACATCATGGAAGCACCACTCCGAGATTCGGAAAAAATGCTTGACTCGCGACGGAGGCCGCCGTTAGCCTGAGGACGTCTCCAGAGCAGGAGACGCACCGGGACCAACAGCAGTCCGCCCCGCACGCCGGGACGGAAGGAGCGTCCGCACCGCATCGCCGCACACCGGCGCTGCATGCCGGCCGACGCTCGGCTCACCCGGTGCATCCCCCCGACGAAGAGGTCGAAGTGACTACCAAGCAGAAGAAGGAGCTCGCCCGCCCCGAGGACGAGCGCCTGCCGATCGGCGCGACGATCGGCTACGGCATCCAGCACGTGCTCACGATGTACGGCGGCATCATCGCCCCGCCGCTCATCATCGGCCAGATCGCGGGTCTCAAGCCCGCCGAGATCGGCGTGCTCATCGCCGCGTGCCTGTTCATGGGCGGTCTCGCCACGATCCTGCAGACGGTCGGAATCCCGTTCTTCGGATCCCAGCTGCCGCTCGTGCAGGGCGTCTCGTTCGCCGGTGTCGCCACGATGGGCGCGATCGTCACGAACGGCGGGGGGCTGCCCTCGGTGTTCGGCTCCGTGATCGCCGCGTCCCTGATCGGTCTGCTGATCGCCCCGGTGTTCGCGACCATCATCCGCTTCTTCCCGCCGGTGGTCACCGGAACGGTCATCACCACGATCGGTCTGAGCCTGCTGCCTGTGGCGGCCGGCTGGATCTACGGCCCCGGCGCGAAGCCCGAGAACGGCGCGCTGCCGGAGAACCTTATGCTCGCCGGCATCACCCTGGTGATCGTGCTGATCCTCAGCAAGATCCCGGTCGGGGCGATCTCGCGCCTCGCGATCCTGCTCGCCATCGTGCTCGGCACGATCGTCGCGATCTTCCTCGGCAAGGCCGACTTCAGCAAGGTGGGCGAGGGGCAGATCTTCGCCCTCCCGCAGATCTTCGGCTTCGGCCTGCCCACGTTCGACATCGCCGCGATCATCTCGATGTTCATCGTGATCCTGGTCACCCTCACCGAGACCACCGCCGACATCCTCGCCGTGAGCGAGATCGTGGGCACCAAGGTCGACTCCAAGCGCATCGCCGCGGGCCTGCGCGCCGACATGCTCTCCAGCGCGGTCTCGCCGATCTTCGGCACCTTCACCCAGTCGGCCTTCGCGCAGAACGTCGGCCTGGTCGCGATCACGGGCGTCAAGAGCCGCTTCGTGGTGACCGCCGGAGGCGGGGTGCTCGTGATCCTGGGTCTGCTGCCCGTGCTCGGGCGCGTCGTGGGCGCGATCCCGCAGCCGGTGCTGGGCGGCGCAGGACTCGTGCTGTTCGGCTCGGTCGCCGCCTCGGGTATCCGCACGCTCGCCAAGGTGGAGTACAAGGACAACATGAACCTCGTGATCGTCGCGACGTCGCTCGCGGTGGGCATGCTGCCGATCGCGAAGCCCGACATCTACCACGCGATGCCGGCGTGGTTCGTCACGATCTTCCACTCGGGCATCAGCTCGGCCGCGGTCACGGCGATCCTGCTCAACCTGCTCTTCAACCACCTCGGCAGCGCGAAGCGCAAGAACGCCTTCGTGTCGGCGCCGACGCGCAGCATCCCGGTCGCGTACCTGGACGCCTTCGAGGACGGCGACTCGATCATCGACGGCAAGATCGTCGACCGCGACGGGAACGAGGTCTCGATCGAGCGTCCCGCGCACTGACCCCGCCCGACCCGTCCCGGCTCCCCGCCGGGGCGGGTCGGCGGGCGCCGCACCTGGATCAGCAGACAGGTCATCACTGAGCTGGCCCCGCGGGGTCGAATCCGGCCCCGCTCATCGAAAGAGGGAGTCCGCATCATGTCCGCATCCACCCGCACCGTCTGGCTGAAGAACCCGCTCGGCATCCACACCGGCGACAGCGCCGACGCCCGCGGCGGTCTCGTCGTCTCGGGGTCGCGCATCCTCGAGGCCGTGGCAGCCGGAGGAGCCCCCTCCGTGCCCGTGGACGAGACCTTCGACGCCTCCCGGCACGTGATCATCCCGGGCCTGATCAACACGCACCACCACTTCTACCAGACGCTCACGCGGGCGTGGACGCCGGTCGTCAGCGCCGAGCTGTTCCCCTGGCTCAAGGGCCTGTACGGCGTCTGGGCGGGGCTCACGCCGAGGGATCTCGAACTCGCGACGACCGCGGCGCTCGCCGAGCTCCTGCTGAGCGGCTGCACCACCGCCGCCGACCACCACTACCTCTTCCCGAGCGGGCTCGAGGACGGCATCGACGTGCAGGTCGAGGTCGTCAAGCGCCTCGGCATGCGGGCCACCCTGACGCGCGGATCCATGTCTCTCGGCGAGAAGGACGGCGGACTCCCGCCGCAGAGCACCGTGCAGGACGCCGAGGTGATCCTCGCCGACAGCGAGCGCCTGGTCGGCGCCCATCACGAGCGCGGCGAGGGCGCCTTCGTGCAGATCGGCCTCGCGCCCTGCTCGCCGTTCTCGGTGACCACCGAGGTCATGCGCGACACCGCGACCCTCGCCGAGCGCCTCGATGTGCGGATGCACACCCACCTCGCCGAGACGATCGACGAGGAGGACTTCTGCCGCGAGCGGTTCGGCCTCCGCACGGTGGACTACCTCGACAGCGTCGGCTGGCTCTCCGACCGCACCTGGCTCGCGCACGGCATCCACTTCGACGACGCCGAGATCGCGCGGCTGGGGGCCGCCGGCACCGCGGTCTCGCACTGCGCCACCTCGAACATGCGCCTGGCGAGCGGGATCGCGCGCGCCGTCGAGCTCGAGGCGGCGGGCGTCCCGGTCGGGCTGGGCGTGGACGGATCCGCCTCGAATGACGGGTCGAACATGATGATGGAGGTGCGTCAGGCCCTGTACCTGCAGCGCCTGCGCTACGGGGCCGCGGCCGTCACGCCCGAGCACGCCCTGAGCTGGGCGACGCAGGGGTCGGCGCGCGCCCTCGGCCGCAGCGACATCGGTGTGCTCGCTCCGGGCAAGCAGGCCGACCTCGCGATGTTCACCCTCGACGAGCTGCGCTTCTCCGGCAGCCACGATCCGCTCGCGGCCCTGCTGCTGTGCGGCGCGGAGCGCGCCGATCGCGTGATGGTCGGCGGCGTCTGGCGCGTGCGGGACGGGCAGATCGTGGGGCTCGACGTGCCGCAGCTGATCGCCGAGCACAGCGCCGCGGCCCGCGCGCTGCTCGCCCGCCACGCCTGAGCCCGCGTCGCCCCCTCCTCCCCGGCCCTTCCCTTGCTGTTCGTTGGTCGCGCATTGCGGCTTTCGCGGCCCGAAACCCGCAAACTGCGACCAGCGAACAGGCGGAGCCGGCGCCTCAGCCGGAGCCTCAGCGGCTGAAGCGGGCGGCGATCCAGTCGGCGGCGCGGGAGGGGGCGTGCTGCGCGCGCATCGTCCCGGAGTGATGCGAGGGCCACCAGCGGGCCGTGAGGTCGACCCCGGCCCGGCGGTAGCGGCGGAGCAGTCGCGCGGTGAGCGGCGCGGGCGCCACCTCGTCGAACCACGCCGCATCGATGCGCACGGGTGTGCGGAATCCGGTCAGGGCGGCGACGTCGTGGGCCCGGAACGATGCGTACAGCCGCGTGAAGAGCGCCCTCCGTGCGGGCCCGCCGATGCGGCCCGGCGCGATGCCGCCCCAGGAGTCGGCGGCGGCGAGCTCGCTGAGGCAGAGCCGGTCGAGATCGCGCCATCGTGCGCGGGCGGCGGGGCTGAGGCCCTCGCCGTCGATCAGCGCGGCGAGAACGGGATCCGCCGTGGCCGCACCGCGCAGCATGAGGCCGATGAGGGCTGAGACCACGCCCGAACCCGGTGCGACGCCGGGCAGCGCGAGCGAGGCGCGGATGCTGAGGTCCATCCGGGTGACGGGCGTCACGGCGGCGACTCCGCGCAGTCTGCTGCGGGAGTCCGGCTCGGTCGCCGCGCCGGCGAACAGCGCGGCGACCGCGCCCTCGGAATGACCGGCGACGAGCCAGTCGTCACCGAGGCGGTCGTCGAAGTCGTGCCGGGCGCGCATCATCGCGCGCAGGGATCCGGACAGCGGACCGCCGAGGAGATAGGGATGCACGCCGCTGCCGCCGATGCCGGGGTAGTCCGGCCGCAGCACGGCGATGCCGCGCCCCAGCAGCAGGTCGCAGAGCGCGTCGCCCTGGGACATGCGGCGCCACTCCGGGTGCCCGGGGTGGCCGAGACTCGGCGCGGACCGCCGCGATACGCCCGTCGTCATGTGGCCGAACACGACGATCGGGTGGCCGCCGCGCGGCGCCGCCGTGGCGGGCAGGTGCAGGATCCCGGTCTCCGGTCCGTCCTCGCCGGGGAAGCGCACGATGCGCGTGGACCCGTGACGGATCCCGGATCCCGGTCCGCCGGACGCGTCGTCGCCCCGGCCGCTCACCAGCGTCCCCGGGGGAGCAGGCGGCGCACGCCGGCGGGCAGGGTGCCCAGGAGCGAGCCGCGGCGCCGGTCGGCGTCGTCCACGACGTCGGCGAAGAACCGGGCCACCGGCTCGAGCTGGGCCACGTCGATGCGGTCGATCGTGTCGGCGTCGTCGTACAGGTAGAGCGGGCCGGAGATCAGGCTCACGGTGGGCACGCCGGAGACGAACGTGAACGAGGCGTCGGTGGGGATGCCGCCCGCGAAGAACTCGAGCAGGCCGGATCCGAGGATGCTGGTCGCGTGGAGCCGATGCCGGCGGATGAGTCCCGCGATGCGGGCGGTGAACGCCGGGCTGACGTTGAGGAAGATGCCGCGCGGCTCGGTCTCCCCGGTGCTCGCGAAACCTCCATCGACGCCCTCGACGGCGCGCAGCCCGATGTGCTCGATCGTGACGTTGAGCACGATCCTCCAGGGCGCGTCCGGCGAGAGCACGTGGCGGCGGGCGAACTCCCGGTGCGCCTGGTAGCCGGTGAAGTGCGTGTCGAAGGTGGTGAAGAGCAGCGTCTTGCGCGGAGGCCGCCCCGCGCGAGACTCGGCCGCGTAGTGCTCGGCGAGCGCGATCACCTCGGCGGCCCCCGAGGCGTCCTCCACCGCGCCGTCGCCGACCGAGTCGTGATGAGACTGGATCATGACGGCGTCGCTCCGGGAGGACCGGTCCCCGGATCGCGCCGCGCGTTCGTCGGCGCGCGCCGGGCGGTCGCTGCCCGGCAGCACGCCGATCACGGTGCGCGAGACCACCTCCGAGCGCTCCACGCCGAGAGTGAGCGTCGCGCGCGGCGAGCGACGCAGACGGGCCCGCAGCCGGGCGCCGCCCGCGCGGGTCACCCAGGCGCCCGGCAGGCGGAACAGCGTGCGCCGGTAGTACTCGTTGTGGTAGCCGAGCGAGTCGGGGTAGTCGCGCAGGACACCGATGACCCCGACGGCGCCCGCCGCCGCGGCGTCGCGCATCGTGCGGGCGAGCGAGGTGACGTACGGGTTGCGGCTGCGCAGCACGTCGCGCCGCAGCACGCGCCGTCCCGGATCGTGCAGGAACAGCGTCAGCGGCAGCGTGTGCGCGAGCGTCATGTCGAACGTGAGGTCGAACAGCACGATCGCCCCGCGCACGTCGTGCCGGCCCACGCGGTCGGCGCCGATGTCGACCACCGGGGCGTCGACGACGTGCCGCACCTCGCCGGTCCAGTCGTGTGCGGGGAGGGCGGAGTGCAGGATCGGCGAGCAGGGCACGGTGAGCGCGTCCGACGCCTCGCCGACCTCGACGCGGCATTCGCCGGCCCGCCACGCGAACGACGGCACTTCGAGGATCTCGGTCGTGAGGCCGGCGCGGGAGAAGCGCTCCTCGACGTAGGCGGCCGCGGCGGCCCCGCCCGGCGTCCCGGTGGCGCGGGGTGCCAGCGCGACCAGATCCTCGATGGTCGCCAGGATCTGCGCGGTCGTCAAGCTCATGGGTCGAGCGTAGATTTTCGATCGGGATCCGGATCTGAATCGAGGGAAACCGCCACTCTTCTCCGCATCATGCGTAGTCTTCGTCACATGGAGACGACGGATCCCCGGGTGCTGGACGAGGTCGACCTGGCGGTGGTACACGCCCTGCAGCTCGACGCCAGGGCGCCCTGGACCCGCATCGCGGCCGCGATCGGCGTGGACGCCGCCACGGTCGTGCGGCACTGGAGCGCGCTGACCGACGAGGGGCTGGCCTGGCTCACGGCGTGGCCCACGGCGGAACGCTGGGCGTCGACGACCGATCTCGCGCTCGTGCTGGTGCATCCCGGGATCGCGCCCGACGCGCAGGCCGCGATCGTGCGGCGGCAGTGGGTGCTCGGCGTCGATGAGACCTCGGCCGGGCTCCTGGTGCTCGTCGCCGCCTCCGAGGGCCTGCCGCAGCTGGGGGAGCGCGTGCGCGCCCTCGAAGCCGACGCGACCGTGGTGCGGATGGACGTCGCTGCGACCGTCGCGGCCGAGGACTCCACCTGGCGGCTGCCCGTGCTCTCGGCCGCGCAGCAGCGCCTCCTCCGCCGCGCGCCCGGCGGCACCCGCGCGTCCGCGGCGGACACGGCGCGGCCGCTCAAGCCGCACGTCGTCGCGGACATCGCCGACGTGCTGGAGGAGGATCCGCGCATGCCCTCGGCGGCGCTCGCGGCGCGTCTCGGCGTGTCCGAGGCGACCGCCCGCCGGGCCGTGGAGCGGGCGACCGCGACGGGACTGCTGCGGTTCGGCTGCGACCTGGCGATGCCGGCGGCGGGCTACCGCCGGGGCGCCGTGCTGTGGGCGCGCTCCGCCGACCCCGAGGCGGCCGCAGCGCG
>JABLTH010000298.1_pt1 | contig 14586 bp, 11 predicted proteins | sample 7875711 | NCBI WGS metagenome assembly JABLTH01 (sample SAMN14941262, study PRJNA633318) | bioreactor metagenome | isolation source: bioreactor | place: China | collected 2019-03-05 | reverse complement strand
CTTCTGAAAATGCCAGATTTGCCAAAATCAGCAAACGGCGTTGAGTTCGGCGGCGAAGTCTAGTTTTGAGAAATGACGTTTCCGTGACTTCTTTAGTATTTCAGTTTCAAACCCGAAAAGATGACATTACAGAGAACCAATGTCTCATGTGAAAGCATGCCTCCATGTCTGCACCAGCAGCCAGCGCCCATGCAAATATCGGTCAAAATTCATCAATACCCACACTATTCAGCCGAAAACATGCCGATCAGCGCGCCCCAGCCGCATAAAACCATAAACAATGCAATACATTAATACCTTCACAACCGAACATCATTGTATTAATGTCCTGCCTACAATTCCAGCCGCTCGTTTCTCAGCTCACGGAAAATCCGGTAGATTATTTTCCCGCCCTTTTTGCTCCGCCCTCGCGATCACCAGACGACAGGCATGCGAGCGACCTCTCGGCCGGCTGGATGACGGCGGCGCCCCCATCGGCGGCACACAACGCATGCAGAACGCTTCCCGACGGCTGCAAAGGCACCCGTACCGCCGCGTCGCTGCCGGCATCCATGGCATACGCCCCGGGGCCCGCCGCATATCGACATGACAACTCCTTCCTTCGCGGCACCGCCGGCATCCGCTAGCCTGTAGCGCCCCTCGTCCCGGGCGCGGTGCTCCCGCAAGCAATGTCATGCAGCATGTCGACAGAATCATCCACTGGGTCCTGAGCAGCCTGGCTCTCGAAACTTCGGTCTTCCATCTCGGCCAGTACTGCGGGCAATGGCGCGCTTCGCTGGCCGGCCGCGCTCGCGCCGGCTACCACCTGGTGTTGCACGGGCAATGCTGGTTGCACGTGCCGGGCCGCCAGGCACCGCTGCGGCTGAGTGCCGGCGACGCCGTCTTCTTCCTGCGTGACATCCCCCACCACCTGGGCCCTTCCGACGACGCGGCGGCCTGCCTGCCGGTGGCGGTCATGCAGCCGCTGGGCGTCCCGCTCGCGGGTGGAACCGGGCTGGCATGCGGGTTCTTCGACTTTCGCGCCGGCATGGCCGAGGCCCTGCTCGCCCCCTTCCCCGACTATCTGGTCCTGCCGGCGGACGCTCCGGCCGCCCCCGGCATCCGCGCGCTGTTCGAGTTGATCGAGCAGGAAGCCCGCCACAGCGGCGCGGAAGCCTCGCCGCTGGTGGCGCGCCTGGTCGAGCTGCTGTTCTTCTACGTGATCCGCGCGCTGTCCGCGCGCGAGGAAGTGGCCCGCGGCCTGTGGCCGATGCTGCGCAGCGCCGAGTTTTCGGCGCTGGTGCTGGAGTTGATCCGCCATCCCGAACGCGACTGGTCGATCGAGGCCATGGCGGCACGCGTGCACATGTCGCGCGCCACCTTCTGCAAACGCTTCGCCGCCGCCTGCGGCGAGCCGCCGGCGACCTTCCTGCAGTTACTGCGCATGAAAATCGCCACGCGCTTGCTGGACGATGGGGCTGCCATCGCCCAGGTGGCGGAACGGGTCGGCTACCGCTCGGAATCCGCCTTCGCCAAGGCGTTTCTCCGGGCCACCGGGCTGCAACCGGGAGCCTGGCGGCGACGGGCACAGGCCTCCACCACGGCCTCGCTCGCCGCCACGCAGATGTAGACGAACGCGCAGGAATTGGCGACGCGCGCGCATGGTGCCGCTGGCCTGCGCACGCGACACTGGGCGCTCGTTCAACCCCCGCCGCAACTGCCATGAGCCGACTCCCTCTGCTGAGCGCCGACAACGCGCCAACGGCCAGCCGCCCCTTCGTCGAGCGTGCCATCGCCAACAATGGCTTCCTGCCCAACCTGATCGCCGCGCTGGCCCACTCGCCCGCTGCCCTGGAGGCCTACCTGACAGTGGGCGAGATCAACGGCCGCAGCGGACTGACGCTGGCCGAGCGCGAGGTGGTGCAGATCACCGCCGCGGCCGTGCACGGCTGCGCCTTCTGCGTGGCCGGACATACCGCCGTGGCCTTGAAGAAGGCCAGGCTGGAAACGGACCAGGTCGAGGCGCTGCGCACACAGGCACCGCTGCGCGAAGCGCGCCACGAGGCCCTGGCGGCCTTCACGCGGGCCATCATCGCCACGCGCGGCGCCGTGCCCGACGCCGCTCTCCAGGACTTCCTCCACGCTGGCTTCGAGGCCGGCCAGGCACTCGACGTGGTGCTCGGTGTGAGCCTGGCCACGCTGTGCAACTTTGCCAACAACCTCGCCCAATCACCGCTGAATGCCGAACTGGAGCCCTACCGCTGGGCGCCGGCCACTGCCTGAGCCCCAATGGAGGTAGCGATGACGCTGGACCCCGAACTTGCCGCCTGGCTCGACGCGCACGCCGACGGCCTCGACTGCGGCAGCACCGACGCCGCGGCACTGCTGCCGCGCCTCGCCACCGCCGGCCTGATCGGTGCCGGCGTGCCCATCGCCGCCGGAGGCAGCGGCGGTAGCTGCAGCTCGGCCATCGGCGCCGTGGCCGCACTGGCCCGGCATTCCCAGGCGGCCGCATTCGTGCTGTGGGCACAGCGGGTCTTCATCGAATATCTGCTGCAGTCCCCCAATCGCGCCCTGGCCGAGGCATACCTGCCCGGCTTGCTCGCCGGCACCACGGCCGGTGCCAGCGGCCTGTCGAACGCGATGAAATTCCTTGGCGGCATCGAAGCGCTGCAGGTGGAGGCCAGGCGCCGAACGGACGGCTGGCAGCTCGACGGCCGCCTGCCCTGGGCCACCAACCTGCTCGCCCAGCGTTTCGTCGTGGCGGTGGCGGCAAGCGACGTGGCCGGCGGCGCGCCGGCCGTGTTCGCCGTGCCAGCCACGCAGGCCGGTGTGCAGCGCAGCGCCGACCTCGACCTGGTCGGGCTGCGCGGCACCGCCACCGCGGCCCTGGCATTGAGCCAGGTCCCGCTCGGCCCGGAACACCTGCTGCACGAAGACGCGCGCAGTTACTTGCCGCGCGTGCGGCCGGCCTTCCTCGGCATGCAATGCGGCCTGTCGATCGGCCTGGCGCGGCGCTGCCTGGCGTCGGTACGCGGCAGCGAGGATAGCGGCCGAGCGCTGCTGGCCGAGCCGGCCGCGGCGATCGCGGCCGACCTCGACGCGGCCGCGGCCCGCTTGAGCGCCGGCGTCGATACCGGCGCCTTCGTCGACGCCCCGCGCGCATTGTTCTTGCTGCGCATCCAGCTGGCGGAGCTGGCCCAGCAGGCGGCCCAGCTCGAACTGCAGGCGCGCGGCGGCGCCGGCTACCTGCACGGCCGTCACGGCGGCTTCGCGCGGCGTTGGCGCGAGGCCGCCTTCCTGCCCATCGTCACGCCCAGCCTGGTCCAGCTGCGGACGGAACTCGCGCGCGGCAGCGCGCGCCAGGCCGCATGAGCACCGTGCGGCTGCAGGCCGAGGGCCTGGCCCTGCACTACGGCACGGACCGCGCGCCGGCGCTGTTCGCGGGGGTCGGACTGACCCTGCGCCCCGGCGAGATCGTCTCGCTGATCGGCCCGAGCGGCGCCGGCAAGTCCACCCTGCTGCGGGTACTGGCCGGCTTGCAGCCGGCTACCCGCGGCAGCGTTCGCCTCGATGGCGAGCTCCTCGGCGGACCGCATCCGGGCGTCGCCGTGGCCTTCCAGGATCCCTGCCTGCTGCCGTGGCTGACGGTCGGGCAGAACGCCGGCTTCGGCCTCGATTTCCGCCACCAGCCGCCCAGCAGCCGCCACGAGCGGCAGGCGCGTGTCGCGCAGATGCTGGATGCCGTGGGCCTTGGCCATGCGCTGCACCTGTTCCCGGCCCAGCTTTCGGGCGGCATGGCGCAACGCGTGGCCTTGGCGCGCTGCCTGGCGCGGCAGCCGCGCGTCCTGCTGCTCGACGAGCCCTTCGGTGCGCTCGACGAGGTCACGCGTGCGCACATGCAGGCCTTGCTACGACAACTCGTCGGCGCCGGCGCCGGGCCGCGGCGGCCGGCCGTGCTGCTGATCACGCACGATCTGGACGAAGCGCTATTGCTGTCCGACCGCATCGTGCTGCTCGGCGGCACGCCGGCGCGCATCGTGCAGGAGTGGACGGTGACCCTGCCCCATCCGCGCGAAGCGAGCGTCGAAGCCCTGGGCGAGCTGCGCGTGGGGCTGGTCAAGGCACTGCGGCAAGCCATGCCGCCGCGCCGGGCGCCAAGCGCATCCCCCCTTACCGAACCGCTTGAGGAACACTATGTGCCAGGTACCGATCTCGCGGCGTGAGTGGCTGAAGCTCTCCGCCCTGTTCACCGCCGGCGGCGCCCTGCCGCTGCTGCGATCCCTGCAGGCGCGCGCGGCCACGGAGCCCGATGCGCCGGTGCGCATCGGCTACCTGCCGATCACCGACGCCACGCCGCTGCTGGTCGCCCATCACAATGGCTACTTCGACCAGCAGGGCATCCGCGCCGAGAAGCCGGTGCTGCTGCGCAGTTGGGCGCAACTGGTGGAAGCCTTCATCGCCGGCCAGGTCAACGTGGTGCACCTGCTCTCGCCGATGACGGTATGGGCGCGCTTCGGCAGCGGGGTGCCCGCCAAGGTGGTGGCCTGGAACCATGTGGGCGGCTCCGGCCTGACGGTGGCGCCGCAGGTCTCCTCGCTGCGCGACCTGGGCGGCAAGACCGTCGCCATCCCGTTCTGGTACTCCATCCACAACGTGGTACTGCAGGCGCTGCTCAGGCAGGAAGGCTTGACACCGGTGGCACGCAAGGGCGGCGCGGCCGGCCCCGGCGAGGTCAAGCTGGTGGTGATGCCCCCTTCGGACATGCCGCCGGCACTGGCCGCGCGGCAGATCGAAGGCTATATCGTGGCCGAGCCGTTCAATGCCGCCGCGGAGACCCTGGGTATCGGCAAGATCCTGCGTTTTACCGGCGACGTCTGGCGCAACCACGCCTGCTGCGTCGTATTCATGCACCAGCACGACCTCGATGGCCGCCCGGCCTGGTCGCAGAAGGTGGTCAACGCCATCGTCAAGGCACAGCGCTGGACGCGGGACCATCGCGCGGAGGCGGCTGCCCTGCTGTCCAAGGACGGCCCGAACCGCTACACGCCGCACGCGCTCCCGGTGCTGCGCAAGGTGCTGGACCCCGACCCTGCCGAGCGCGGCCGCTACCTGGCCAGCGGAGCAATCCGGCACGCCGGCTGGAACGACAAGCGCATCGACTTCCAGCCCTATCCCTACCCGAGCTACACCGAGGAACTGGTGCGGCGGCTGCAAGGAACCCTGATCGAGGGCAACAGCGCCTTCCTGGCGGGCCTGGACCCGCGCCAGGCCGCGCGCGAACTGGTCGATGACCGCTTCGTGCGCCAGGCGATCGCAGCCGCTGGCGGCCCCAGTGCCTTCGGCATGGCCGAGGACTTTGCGCGCCGGGAGGAAATCGCGGTATGACGGCCGCCGCGCTGTGGCGGCGCAGCGCCGGGCTGCGCCTGGGCCTGGGCGGGCTGGGCACCCTGGCCCTGGCCTGGTGGTGGGCGACCGCCGGCGCGCACGGCACGAGCGTGCTGGCGGCACGCTTCAGCCCCGGCGCCACCCTGTCCAGCCTGGCCGGGCTGCTGCAACAGCCCGACTTCTTTCAGCACGCCTGGGCCAGCCTGCGCCGCGTACTCGCCGCGCTGGCCATCGCCCTTCTGGCCGGCGTGCCGGCCGGTCTGCTGGTAGGCGGGTTGCAGCGGGTCGATGCGGCGCTGTCGCCGGCCTTCCAGTTCCTGCGCATGGTCTCGCCGCTGTCGTGGATGCCGATCGTGGTCATGGTGCTCGGCGTGGGCGACCGCTCGGTGTTGTTCCTGCTGGCCTTCGCCGGCGTCTGGCCGATCCTGCTCAATACCGCCGCCGGCGTGCGCCAGCTCGATCCGCGCTGGCTGCTGCTGGCACGCAGCCTGGCCGCCACGCGCGCCGAACTCCTGTGCCGCGTGATCTTGCCGGGCGTGCTCAGCCATGTGCTGACAGGGCTGCGCCTCTCCATCGGCGTGGTGTGGATCGTCCTCGTACCGGCGGAGATGCTGGGCATCGATGCCGGCCTGGGCTACTTCATCCTCGATACCCGCGACCGCCTCGCCTACTCGGAGCTGCTCGCCACGGTCCTGGTCATCGGCGCGCTCGGCTTCGCGCTCGACGGCGCCGCGCGGCGGCTGCAGCGCTGGTGGGTGCCCGGCCAGGGTCCGGCGCCTTGAATTCGGGGAAGAACTCAGTCTGTCGGGAAAACGAAGACGTGCGAGGCCAGGAGCAAAGCGCGGCAGGGCTGGAGCCTTGCGCGCATTGGTGACGACGCATCGCGCGGCTTATGGACGGACTCAGGGCTGACGGAGTCCACGAATTTGTGATTAGGACACGACGAGCGAAGCGCAACCAGGGTCTTGCCTCGCCAAGGTGTCGACCGGGGCCGCCGCGGCGGCCCCTGACCGAAGCGGCCGCCTAGGCGGCCTCCGCGCCACGCCCCGCCGGCAACGGCGTGCCCTGCTCGAACGCCTGCGCAAACTCGTCCGAGTAGATCTCGGCCAGCGCCACGCGCAGCGCCGCCGCCCGCTCGCTGCCGTAGACAGTCTCGAAACGGTCCTGGGCGCCCCGCCACAACCGGTTCGACTCGGCCAGCTTGGCGCGGCCGGCCGCGGTCAGTTCCACGCGCCGGCTGCGCCCGTCTTCTTCGTCACGCCGCTGCACCAGGTAGCCGTCGCGCTCCAGCGGCTGGATATTGCGCGCCAGCGCCGAGCGGTCCAGCACCATGGCGTGCGCCAGTTCGGTCATGGTGGGACTGCCGCCGCGTGCGATGTGCAGCAGCACGGAACGCTGCGACACGCTCAGGCCACATGGCGCCAGCGCGGCGTCGTAGAGCTGGCTGATGCGCCGCGTCGCCTTGCGCAGCGCGGCGCCGTTGCAGACCAGCGGGTCCTTGATGGTCGATGACGGCATGGTCGGTTTCCTTCTTCCCTGCGGATGGCATGTGCTGGTGGCACTGGTGGCATGGGGTCGATGCCTGATGGCGCCCTGCGCCAGACCCGCCTCCCGCGCGCCGCATACGGCGCTCCGGTGGCGGATGGGCCGCGCGGATCGCGCGGCGGCATGGTCTGCATTCTAATCCACCTTGACCAATACGGGCATATGCAAGTAAATTGGATCGGCACATACGTGCATATGCAAATATCTTCATGCCCCGGATGACAACGACGCGGCCGCCCTCGCCGCGGGAGAACAGAACATGAGCAGCCATTCCAACGGCACTGGCGGCACGGCCACGCCGCGCGCGCCGGACGCGCGCGTGCGCGCCATGCTGGAAGCCCCGATCGCCCCGACCCTGGCCCGCATGAGCTGGCCCAATATGCTGATGATGCTGGCCCAGTCGTCGACCGGGCTGATCGAGACCTGGTTCCTGGCCAGGCTCGGCACCGACGTGCTGGCCGGCGTGGCGGTGGTGGTGCCGGTGCTGATGCTGATGCAGAACATGTCGCAGGGCGCCATGGGCGGCGGCATCTCCTCGGCGGTGGCGCGCGCGCTCGGCGCCGGCGACAGCGGCCTGGTCGCGCAGCTGGCGCGCCATGCGCTGGCCATCAATCTGCTGATCGGCGTGCTGTTCTCGCTGCTGCTGTGGCTGGGCGCGCGTCCGCTGTTCGCCCTGCTCGGCGCGCATGGCGCCGCGCTCGACGCCGCCAGCGCCTATGGCCGCGTGCTGTTCGCCGGGCTGCCGCTGATGTGGGCCATGAACGCGCTGGCCAGCGTGGTGCGCGGCACCGGCAACATGACGGTGCCGGGCCTGGTGATCTGCTGCGGCGCCGCGCTGCTGATCCCGCTCTCGCCGTGCCTGATCTTCGGCCTCGGCCCGCTGCCGCGGCTCGGCGTCGCGGGCGGCGCCTGGGCCCTGGTGGCCTACTATGCGGCGGGCACGGCGGTGCTCGGCTGGTATTGCCTGTCGGGGCGCTGCGCCGCGCGCCTCGCCGCCGGCCGGCTCCACTGGCGGCCGATGCGCAGCATCCTGACGATCGGCGCGCTGGCCTGCCTCAATCCCATCCTCACCAACGCGCTGATCGCCGTCACCACGGCCCAGGTCGGGCGCCACGGCGGCACCGCCGCCCTCGCCGGCTATGCCACCGCGGCACGGCTGGAGTACCTGCTGATCCCGATCGCCTTCGGCCTGGGCGCGCCCATGGTCGCCCTGGTCGGCGCCAATATCGGCGCCGGCCAGGTGGCGCGCGCGCGGCGCATCGCCATCACCGGCGGCGCCATGGCCTTCGTGCTGGCCGAACTGGTCGGGCTGGCCGCATCGTTATGGCCGCAGGCCTGGCTGCGCCTGTTCGGTGCCGATGCACAGCTGCTGGCGACCGGCTCGACCTACCTGCATATCGTCGGACCGTTCTACGGCTTCTTCGCCATGGGCTTCTCGCTGTACTTCGCCAGCCAGGGCGCGGGCCGCCTCGAATGGCCGCTGGCGGCCGGCGTGCTGCGCTTCCTGCTGTTCGCCGGCGCCGGTTCGCTGGCCCTGGCCTGGGGCGCCGGCCTGCCCGTCTACTTCGCCCTCGGCGCGCTCGCCATGACGGTCTACGGCAGCTGCATCCTGTGGTCGATCGCCGGCGGCGGCTGGGACAGGCCGCGCGCCCCGGCCCGGGCCACGCGGCGCCGGGCCCTGGCCTGATCCGATCCCGACCGCAGCCTCTACGGAGACATCCACCATGAGAATCCTCGTCCTCGGCGCCGGCGCACTGGGCGGCTACTACGGCGCGCGCCTGCTGGAGGCCGGCGCCGACGTGCGCTTCGCCGTGCGTCCCGGCCGCGCCGCCCAGCTCGCCCGCGACGGCCTGGCCGTGCACAGCCCGCTCGGCAACATCGCGCGCCCGGTGCAGACCGTGCCGGCCGGGCAGGTAGCGCAATCCGGGCATGCCTTCGACCTGGTCCTGCTGACCTGCAAGGCTTTCGATCTCGACGATGCCATCGCCACCATCGCCCCGGCACTCGGCCCGGCCACGGTGGTACTGCCGCTGCTGAACGGCGGCGCCGTCTACCCGCGCCTCGACGCGGCCTTCGGCAAGGCGCGCGTGCTGGGCGGCGTCGCCTACATCGCCACCACGCTCGCCGCCGACGGCACCATCCGCCACCTGAGCCCCGGCGACCGGCTGCTGGTCGGGGCCCGCGCGGACGCCCAGGCTGCCGCCGCGGCCAGCTTCCACGCACTGGCCGCGCAAGCGCCCGGCACACGCCTGCTGTCCGCGCAGATCGACCAGGATATCTGGGAGAAATGGGTGATGATCTGCGCCGGCGCGGCGGTGACCACCCTGCTGCGCGCCACCATCGGCGAGATCATGGGCACCGACCATGGCGCCGAGGCGGCAGGCCGCCTGCTCGACGAATGCGTGGCCATCGCCAGCGCCGCCGGTCATGTGCCGGGTCCCGAGGCGCTGGCCGCCATGCGCGCGCAGTTGCTGGCACCGGGCTCGGGCTGGGCGGCCTCGATGATGCGCGATATCGCCACCCAGGCGCGCCGCATCGAGGCCGACGCCATCGTCGGCGACATGATCGCCACCGGCGCGCGCCTCGGTGTCGACGCGCCGCTGCTGCGCGTGGCCTACAGCGGCCTGCAGGCCTACGCGCGGCGCCAGGCCGGCGCTCGGCCAACCTGACGGGCTCGCTGCTGCTGCGGCGCGAACCGGTCACCTTCCTGCTGGCCGGCCTGGGCCGGCCTGGCTGGCCACCTGCCCGACAGCGGTGACCTGCGCGAAGTCGATCTGCGCGAAGTCGATCTGGGCGAGGCCGACCGAGCCGCTCGGCGTGCCGCGTCCGGCCGCTGGCATGGGCGCAGCGGCGGCCGCGCTGGCCGCCTTCCTGCAGCGGGCCTTGGCCACGCCAGGCTGGAACACGCCGCGTCCGGTGCCCCGCTTCAACTGCCCGGCGATGCGGACCCCTGCTCCCCTTGTGCCGGGAAGTGCAGCGTGAACACCGTCATGCCGCCGGGCGGCGAGACCGCCTCCACGCTGCCGCCGTGCAGGTCCATGATGGACTTGACGATGGCCAGTCCCACCCCCGAGGACTCGCCGGAATTCGCGCGCGCCGGATCCGCGCGGAAGAAGCGGTCGAACAGGCGCGGCAGGTGCTCGGAAGCGATGCCCGGGCCCGGGTTGGCCACCGAGATGGCGCTGCCCTGCCGCTCCGCGTACCCGCGCAGCGTGACGGTGCCGCCGGCGGGCGTGAAGCGGATCGCGTTGGCCAGCAGGTTGCCGACCGCGCGGCGCAGCAGCAGCGCATCGGCCAGCACCTGGCCCCGGCCGTCGACCGCCAGCGCCACGCCGGCGGCCTCGGCGAGGCCCTCGAAGTAGTCGCCCAGGCCCGCCAGTTCCCGCTCCAGGTCCAGCACGGACGGCTTGAGCGCCACGCGCGCGTTCTCGGCGCGGGCCAGGAACAGCATGTTCTCGATCATGCGCGCGAGCCGCTCGTACTCTTCGATGTTCGAGGCCAGCAGCGCCTGGTATTCCTCCACGCTGCGCTCGCTGGCCAGCGCCACCTGGCTCTGCCCGAGCAGGTTGCCGATCGGCGTGCGGAAGTCGTGGGCCAGGTCGGCGGAGAACTGGCTGAGGCGTTCGAAGCCGTCGCGCAGGCGGTCCATCATCTGCTGCAGCGCGGCGGCCAGTTCGCGCAGCTCGGGCGGCAGCCGGGCGGGATCCAGCGGCAGCGCGAGGTGGCGCACGGTGACGTCGGAGGCGCCGGCCGCGATGCGGCGCAGCGGCGCCATGGCCGCGCGCAGGGCCAGGTAGCCCAGCGCGGCCACCGCCAGCGAGCCGACCAGCCCGGTCAGCAGCAGCCGGGCGCGGTAGGCCCGCATGAGCTGGGCGCGCGCCGTACCGGTCTGGTAGAGGAAATAGTCCAGCATGCGGCCGTGGCCGTCGCGCGCCAGCGCGCGCACGCCGCGCACCGGGTAGCCGCGCGCGTCGGTCCAGCCCCGGATGGCGGCCGCCCCGAGCATGGCGTCGGCCGCCAGCGGCGGCACGGCGGGCAATGCGCCGTCGCCCGAGCCGCTGCCAGCCGCGTCGGCGCGCAGCAGCGTGGTGCTGGCGGCATCGCGCACCAGCAGCCCGAACTCGTCGTTACCGGACACCACGCCCCGCAGTTCCTGCCAGTCGATGCCGTCCTGCGCCGCGACCTCGCGGCGCACCCGCTCGGCCTTGCGCAGCAGCTCGGCATCGTCGCGCTCGATCACCTGGGTCGCCAGCGCGCGGTACAGGTAGGTGCCGGCGCCGCCGAACACCAGGGCGGCGACGAGGCCGAAGGCCAGCGCCAGGCGGGTGGTCAGGGACAGGCTGCGCATCAGTGCCGCCGGCTCTCCAGCACGTAGCCCATGCCGCGCACGGTGTGGATCAGCTTGGGCTGGAAATCGTCGTCCATCTTGGCGCGCAGCCGGCGCACCGCCACGTCGACCACATTGGTGTCGCTGTCGAAGTTCATGTCCCACACATGGGAGGCGATCTGGGTGCGGCTCAGCACCTCGGTCTGGCGGCGGGCGAGGAAATGCAGCAGCGAGAACTCGCGCGGCGTCAGGTCGATGCGCCGGCCGGCGCGTGTCACGCGGTGGCGGATCAGGTCGATCTCGAGGTCCTCGATCTCGATGCGCTCGGCCTCGCGCACCGGCCCGCGCCGCAGCAGCGTGCGCACCCGCGCCAGCAGCTCGACGAAGGCGAAGGGCTTGGCCAGGTAGTCGTCGCCGCCGAGTTCCAGCCCGCGCACGCGGTCCTCCACCTCGTCGCGCGCGGTCAGGAACAGCACCGGGGTCTCCTTGCGCTCGCGCAGGCCCTTGAGCACCTCCCAGCCGCTCAGGCCGGGCAGCATCACGTCGAGGATGACCAGGTCGTAGTCGCCTTCCAGCGCCTGGTGCAGGCCATCCCGGCCGGTCACCGCCAGGTCGACCACGAAGGACGACTCGCTCAGTCCCTTGCGCAGGTATTCCCCCGTCTTGGGTTCGTCCTCCACCACCAGGATCTTCATGGCTTGCCTCGTCACTGCCTCATGTCGCGCGCACCGCGCGGGCGGTGCACCGTGCACCGCCCGCGCCGATGATAGCGGCGCCCGCCGGGGGCGGAAATGACAATTCTGTAATGCGATCGTCAGGCTTTCCGGCCCCCACCCCTTCCTAGAATCGGCTCCGAACCAATGCCCGCGGTCGGGCCGGGGCACGGATGGCGCGCGGCGCCCGCCGCGCCCGGCCCGCCGCCAGCCGGAGAACCCGTCCATGTGGATCGTCAGGCTCGCGCTGAGCCGCCCCTACACCTTCGTCGTGCTGGCGCTGTGCCTGCTGCTGGCCGGCCCGCTGGTGCTGATGCGCACGCCCACCGACATCTTTCCCGCCATCGACATCCCGGTGGTCAGCGTCGTCTGGACCTACAACGGCCTGTCGGCCGAGGACATGGCGCACCGCATCGTGACCGGCTACGAGCGCTCGTTGACCAACAGCGTGGACGATATCGAGCACATCGAGTCGCAATCGCTGGCCGGAGTCGCGGTGATCAAGATCTTCTTCCATCCCGGCGCCGACATCAACCGCGCCATCGCCGAGACCTCGTCCGGCGCCCAGTCGATGCTGCGCAACATGCCGCCGGGCACCACGCCGCCGCTGATCCTCAGCTACAGCGCGTCGACGGTGCCGATCCTGCGCCTGGCGCTGTCCAGCGACAGCCTGCCGGAGCAGCAGCTCTACGACCTCGGCAACAACTTCATCCGCACCCGGCTCGCCACCGTGCAGGGCGCCGCCGTGCCGCTGCCCTACGGCGGCAAGGTACGCCAGGTGATGGTGGACCTCGACACGCGCGCGCTGCAGGCGCGCGGCTTGTCGCCGCTCGACGTGGTCAATGCCATCAACGCCCAGAACCTGGTGCTGCCCGGGGGCACCGCCAAGATCGGCGCGCTCGAATACCGCGTGGACCTGAACGGCAGCCCCGGCACCGTGGCCGCGCTCAACGACCTGCCGGTCCGCGGCGGTCCCGGCGGCGTGGTCTACGTGCGCGACGTGGCCCAGGTGCGCGACGGCTACGCGCCCCAGGCCAACGTGGTACGGCGCGACGGCAAGCGCGCCGCCCTGCTCGAGATCGAGAAGAGCGGCAATGCCTCGACCCTGTCCATCGTCGCGCAGGTCAAGGCCATGCTGCCGCGCATCACCGCCGGGCTGCCGGCCGCGCTGCGCGTGCAGCCGGTTTCCGACCAGTCCGTGTTCGTCACCGCGGCGGTGCACGGCGTGCTGCACGAGGCCCTGGTGGCGGCCTGCCTGACCGCCTGCATGATCCTGCTCTTCCTCGGCAGCTGGCGCGCCACGCTGATCATCGCGGTATCGATCCCGCTGTCCGTGCTGGCCTCGCTGATGGCGCTGTCGGCGCTCGGGCAGACGCTCAACATCATGACCCTGGGCGGGCTGGCGCTGGCGGTCGGCGTGCTGGTCGACGACGCCACCGTGGCGATCGAGAACATCACCCACCATCGCGAGCTGGGCAAGCCGCTGGAGGCGGCCATCCTGGAAGGGTCCGCGCAGATCGCCCTGCCCACCCTGGTCTCCACGCTGGCCATCTGCATCGTGTTCCTGCCGATGTTCCTGCTGAGCGGGGTGGCGCGCTACCTGTTCGTGCCGATGGCCGAAGCGGTGGTGTTCGCCATGGTGGCCTCCTATTTCTTCTCGCGCACGCTGGTACCGACGCTGGCGCACTACCTGCTGCGGGCCGAGGGCAGCGCGCCGGGACGCGCCTGGCAGCGCCGCTGCGCCGCGCTGCAGGCGCGCTTCGAGGCGGCCTTCTGCGCGCTGCGCGACGCCTATGCCGGCTGGCTCGGCCACGCGCTGCGGCGGCCGCGCCGCCTGGCCGCGCTGTGCCTGGCCGCCTGCCTGGCCTCGCTGGCGCTGCTGCCCTGGCTCGGCCGCGACTTCTTCCCCGCCGTGGACGGCAGCGAGATCCGCCTGCACATGCGCGCCCGCACCGGCACCCGCATCGAGGAAACGGCGCGCCTGGCCGACGCCGTCGAAGGCCGCATCCGCGCCGCCATCGGCCCCGCGCAGGTGGCCGGCATCCTCGACAACATCGGCCTGCCGGTCAGCGGCATCAACCTGACCTACGACTCGGCGCTGCCGATCGGCAGCGCCGACGCCGAGATCCTGGTCTCGCTCAAGCCCGGCGCCTCCGCCGCGCACGAAAGCGCACGCCTCGCCGCGCTGCTGCCGGCCGCCTTCCCCGGCATCAGCTTCTCTTTCCTGCCGGCGGACATCATCAGCCAGATCCTCAACTTCGGCCTGCCGGCCCCGATCGACATCCAGGTCGTGGGCGACAAGCTGGAGGCCAACCGGGCGCTGGCCGGCAAGCTCGCCGCCCGCCTGCGCGGCGTGCCCGGCCTGGTCGACGTACACCTGCAGCAGCCCGACGACCAGCCCGCCCTGACCGTGCAGGTCGACCGCACGCGCGCGCTGCAGGCCGGGCTGTCGCAGCGCGAAGTCGCGCAGAACCTGCTGATCTCGCTGTCCGGCAGCAGCCAGACCACGCCCAACTTCTGGCTCAATCCCCGCAACGGCGTCAGCTATCCGCTGATGGTGTCGGTGCCGCAGTACGCCATGGGTTCGCTGCAGGCGCTGGACAATATCCCGCTCGGCGCCGGCCTCCCCGGCCT
>JABLTH010016189.1_pt1 | contig 14589 bp, 14 predicted proteins | sample 7875711 | NCBI WGS metagenome assembly JABLTH01 (sample SAMN14941262, study PRJNA633318) | bioreactor metagenome | isolation source: bioreactor | place: China | collected 2019-03-05 | reverse complement strand
GTCCCAGTGGCCCTCGGACCCGCCGACACCGCGGAAGTTGAAGCGCACCGCGCGGTAGCCCAGCTGCACGAAGGCACGGGCCAGCATCTGGGCGACCTTGTTGTCCATCGTGCCGCCGTGCTGGGGATGCGGATGGCAGACGACCGCGACCCCGCGCTCCGGCGTGCCGGCCGCCGGCTGGTCGACCGCCACCTCGATGGCGCCAGCCGGGCCCGCCACGCGAAGCCGTTGCGTGTTGGCGTTCATCGCGATCGCGCGCGGCCTCAGCGGCCGACCTCGGGGCCGAGCATCAGGCGCTCGACCGGGCGGCCGTTCTTCAGGTGCGATTCGACGATCTCGTCGATGTCCTGGTCGTCGACGTAGGTGTACCAGACACCTTCGGGATAGACGACCGCCACCGGCCCGCCGGCGCAACGGTCCAGGCAGCCGGCCTTGTTCACGCGCACGCCGCCCGGCCCCGCCAGCCCGGCCGCCTTCACCTGCGCCTTGCAGCGCGCGAAGCCGCCCTGCGCGCCATGCTGGGCGCAGGCGTTCTCGCCGTTGTCGCGCTGGTTCAGGCAGAAGAAGACATGATGCCGGTAGTAGCTCATGGGGCCGAATTGTAGGCAGCGGGGGCGCCCGCCCCGGCCCCGCGGCCCGTGCGGTCGGCGCCGTCATCGATGCGGGCCCAGCGGCTCAGTTCAGGTTGATGCTGATCCGGCACGCCTGCTTGCCGTCATCGGGAATATCGACGTTGCAGCCCGACATCATGCCCACCAATTGATTGCTGCTGGTGATCTTCAGCATGCCGGGGTTGCCACTTCCGAAGTCGCCGCCCGTTCGGCGCGACAGGAGGACGACGCTTTCGCCAGTGGCCAGATTGGTCTTGATGTAGCCCTCGCCCTCGTAGTTTCCATCGAGTCGCAGGCTGTAAATGTTGCCGTCACGGTAAACGGTGTCGAAGAGCATGCCGTAGGGAAGACCCGTCCGCGCAACCGTCGGCGGAGCCATCGTGATGTCCACGTACTGCAACTTGCCGTTCACGTACGCCATCACCTTGGTGCCATAGGCATTGGGGGAACCAAAAGGGAAATCGGGTTGAGAACCTGCCTCCATGCCCGCCAGCACCACGTAGAACTTGCCGTCGACCATGAACGAGGAGATATTGAAAATCGGTTTTCCGTACGAATCCTCGGGGAACATGGTGGCATCTTCGATGAAGGTTCCGTCACCACGGCCGAGCAGCGCCACCGGCTTGCAGGAGTAGAGATTCTTCGGAAGGGCGCCGCCACAGGAAGGATCGACGGTCAGCACATCGACATGGCCATCTTGGTCCACATCGACGGCCACGGCGCTGTGGCCGTAGAGCGGCCGGTTGTCCACGCGCTTGACGTCGTACTTGCCATCGGGGCGACTGAGGATCACGTACTGGTAAGACAGGCCGCCCAGATCGGATTCACGATAAACGGTCGGCTGATAGTCCTTTCCGGCACAGGTCACATAGACGTCCGGCTTCTTGTCGTTGTTGAAATCAGCCACGAGCATGAAGCCCGACGAGATGCAGGTATAGCGATTGTTGACGTCGGCGAGCAACTCGCGCGTGACGTCGGACCACACGCCAGTGGAACTCTTGCGCAGGAAGTACAGTTTGGATGGCGAATCCGAGAACCCGCCAGGATTGCCCGCACCGTCGTCATAACCCTTGTGAATGGTCGTGGTGACGAGTGCGGTATCGTACGAACCGTTCTGGCTGAAGTCGGCGAATGCGATCGACCGACTGTTCACCTCCTGCTCACCAGGCTCCTTGGTGATTCCGGGAATCAGGACGATGAACGGGGTGGTGGGGGTATCGATGACCGGCAGGTGCCGGTTTTCGTACGACGTGGCGTAGACCGGCATCGGCACGGTCAGTTGCACCTCGGCGCTGGCGGTACCACCCGCGCCGGTACAGGCCACCGTCAACGTCTTCTCACCTCCGGACGTCGGGACGTAATCCTTGAACGAGTTGGCCGGGAGGGTCTCCGTGGCGCTGAGTTCGGGGATGCTGCAGGACGTGGCGTTGGTTGACGTCCAAGAGACCGGGTGCTCTCACCCACGAAAACCTTGTTCGAGGACAGCGATACCGACACCGACGGCACGGGCGTCGGGGGCGGTGACGGGGGCTTTGCCGCGCCACCACCGCCGCAACCGGACAGCAACGCGGCCACCAGCACGAGAGCAACAACAGCGAGGGTTTGGCGGTCAGCCGCAGTCATTCGTTCTTCTCCCAGGGCAACCGAGCGATCCGACACGATGGACAGGCTAGTGGAAGCCCTCGCTCTGCGAACCACTGAAAACCGCACGCGCTCGCCCGCTACTTCACGGTCGACGGCTGCACGCGTTCCACACCCGTACCGCCCGATGGCCCGGGCAGCGGAACCGACCCCGGCGCGCCTGCAGCCCCTCAGTCGCCCAGCGGGTCGCGCGAGGCGAGCAGCATGACCAGCCATGCCAGCGCGGCCAACGGCCACAGCCAGCCGACCCATTGCGCCAGGCCGTGGAAGTGGATGAAGCGCCCCTGCTCCCAGGCCTGCAGGCTCAGCGCGAAGTACGGGTCCGACGGCGCCTGGGCCACCAGCATCATGCCGGCCGACAGCACGACCACCGCGCACACCGCCGCCAGCCGCGCCGACGCCAGCAGCAACCCGGCGGCCAGAATCAGCGCCAGCAGGCAGGCCGGGGCGACGACCGGCGTCAGCCACGCCAGCGCGTGCGCCGGGCCGAAGTTCAGCGCGGCCGACAGCGTGGTGGTGGCGAGGCCGACGCCGGCCGCGCCGGCGGCGAGCACCGCGCGGCGCCAGCCTGGCCGGGTGACGACGAAGGCCAGCAGGCAGGGCCCGAGCAGGCCGAGCGCGATGCCGAGGGCCTCGGCCAGCGACGACAACTGCCCGAGCGGCGGCGGCGAGGCCTCGAGCCAGGACAGCAGGGCCTCGGCGCCACGGACGTCGACCAGCAGATCCATCAGACCGTCCTGCAACCGGCTCCAGCTCGGGCCCAGGCCCAACGGCAGCGGCGTCGGGAACAGCAGGCCCAGCGGCCAGGACAGCAGCAGTGCCAGCGCACCGCCGCTGCGGTGGATGAACCAGCGCTCGCGCGCCTGCTGCCAATGGCCGAGCCAGCCCAGCCGCAGCACCAGCGCCGACAGCGTGGCGCCGGCCATGGCACCGGCGGTGTTCAGCGCCCAGTCCAGCTGCGACGGGAAACGCGGCGGCAGGAACTGCTGGGTCAGCTCCATCCCGTAGGACAGCAGCGACGCGGCCGTGACCGTGAACAGCCAGGTGCGCCCCAGCCGATGGCCGCTGCGCACGCCGGCGATGTGGATCAGCGCGGCGACGGGGATGTAGCCGAGGAAGTTGGCCCAGAGGTCGAAGCGGTAGCGCTGCGGCGGCAACGGCAGCGCCACCAGCTCCCACCATGTGGCGCCGCCGGGCCACTGCCATCCGGCGAAGGGGTAAAGGCTCGCGTAGACGACGACGCCGACCGCCAGCCAGGCCAGCGGCAGGGCCGAGCTGTGACGCCGGCGGAAGTCGACCACGGGTGATCCGGCGCGCCGCTCAGAAGGGCTTGACGACCACGAGCACGACGATGAGCGCGAACAGCAGCACCGTCACCTCGTTGAAGACACGGAACCAGCGCTCGCTGCGGCGGTTGCGCAACTGCTCGAACTGTCGCAGCAGCGACCGGCAGGCATGGTGGTAGCCGATCGCGCCCAGCACCAGCGCCAGCTTGGCATGCAGCCAGCCCAGGCCGGGCCCGCGCCAGACCGCGAAGCCCAGCCACAGCCACAACCCCAGCAGCAGCGCCGGGATCATCAGCACGGTGGCGAAACGGTACAGACGGCGCGCCATCAGCAGCAGGCGCTCGCGCTCGGCATGGCTGTCCATCGGCACCGACGCGAGGTTCACGAAGATGCGCGGCAGGTAGAACAGGCCCGCGAACCAGCTCGCCACGAAGACGATGTGGAAGGCCTTGACCCAGAGGTAGAGCGTGGACATCGGCCGATTATGCGGCGCAGCATGGCGTGCGCATTGCACTGCACAACGAACACGCGCCGCAAAGAAAGAGCCCCGGCCGAGGCCGGGGCTGAAAAGCCTTGACGCTGTCATCACGTAAAGGCACCTGCTCAGGGAGGAAAAGCAGGGAGAAACACCCTCACGGGCATCGCTCATCGGCAACTTTAACACCGCTGTGCGCGTCTGTACCATAGGCGCGCGTCACAAATTTCCGCTTCGGCCATCCCGCATTCATGTTGCCTGCCTACCCTGCCAGCCGCCCGCGCCGCCTGCGTCGCGATGCCTTCAGCCGCGCCCTGGTCCGCGAGCATGCGCTCAGCGCGTCCGACCTCATCTACCCGGTCTTCGTGCTCGACGGCGAGGGCCGCGCGGAGGACGTGGCCAGCATGCCCGGCGTGCAGCGCCTGAGCGTCGACCGCCTGTTCGCCCAGGCCGAGGCGTGCCTGTCGCTGGGCGTCCCGGTGATGGCGCTGTTCCCGGTGATCGACCCGGCGCTCAAGACGCCGGACGGCCGCGAGGCGACCCGGCCCGACGGCCTCGTGCCGCGCGCGGTGCGTGCGCTGAAGCAGCGCTTTCCAGAGCTCGGCATCCTGACCGACGTCGCGCTGGACCCGTTCACCAGCCACGGCCAGGACGGCCTGCTGGACGAGTCCGGCTACATCCTCAACGACGAGACGGTGGCCGTGCTCACGCAGCAGGCGCTGGTGCAGGCGCAGGCCGGCGTCGACATCGTCGCCCCCAGCGACATGATGGACGGCCGCATCGGCGCGATCCGCCAGGCGCTGGAGAGCCGGCGCCTGATCCACACCCGGATCATGGCCTACAGCGCCAAGTACGCCAGCGCCTTCTACGGCCCCTTCCGCGAGGCGGTCGGCTCGGCGAAGAACCTGGGCAAGAGCGACAAGAAGACCTACCAGATGGACCCGGCCAACAGCGACGAGGCGCTGCGCGAGGTGGCGCTGGACATCGCCGAGGGCGCCGACATGGTGATGGTCAAGCCCGGACTGCCCTACCTGGACATCGTTCGGCGCGTGAAGGACGAATTCCGCATGCCGACCTTCGCCTACCAGGTCAGCGGCGAGTACGCGATGGTCAAGGCCGCCGCGGCCAACGGCTGGCTGGACCACGACGCGGTGATGATGGAGTCGCTGCTGGCATTCAAGCGCGCCGGCGCCGACGGTGTGCTCAGCTACTTCGCGCTCGACGCGGCTCGCCTGCTCCGGCAGGCCGCCTGAAGCGGCCCGGCGATCGAGGGCCGCCGATGCGCATCTTCCACATCACGGCCGAGCACTTCGCGGAACTCGACGCGCTGCCCGAAGCGCTGCCCGCCCAGGGCTTCATCTGGGTCGGCAGCGGCCGGCGCGAGTTCGAGGTCCAGCGCGGGACGCTGCAGTCGCGTCTGCAGGCCTGGGTCGGCGCCGGCGTGGTCGACCTGCATGTCAGCGACCTGTTGAACAACCAGCTGCCCTCGCACTTCGAGGACACCTCGTGGTACGACATGCTGGTCTTCCGCCGGCTCGCCGCGACGCCGAACGGCAAGAGCCTATTCATCGACGACGACCACGGCACGCTGGCGTCGGCGCGGCGCGCGCTGGAGGCGATCGACACCAGCCCGGTCGGCTTCGTCGTGTTCGACCGTGTGCTGCTGACGGTGCACCCGACGGACTGCGCCGTGCGCGAGCATTTCGCCCACCGGCTGGCGCAGCATTCGCAGGAGTCGGACCTGCGCGGCACGGCCCGGCTGCCCGCCAGCCCGGCCGACCTGATGCTGCGCATGGTCAACCACATGGTCGACAGCTACCTCGAGCTGCGCCGGCTGCTGACCCGCCACCTCACCGCGCTGCAGACCGAACTCTTGAACCCCAAGAGTCATTTCCATGACTGGCAGGTGCTGCTGGCCAGCCGCAACGCGCTGCACGTGCTGGAGGACACCTGCGAGGACCAGCGCAGCGCGGTCCAGGAGTGGATCGACGCGCTCGACGAGTGGCCGCCCGAGACGGACGAGCAGGCCAAGCGCGAACGCGAGCTGCTGCGCGTGCGCTCACGCGACGTGCTCGAGCACATCGAACGCGTGCTCGCCCACGTGCGGCGGCTGGAGTCCTCGGCCGAGGCAGCGGTCCAGATGCACTTCTCGGCCCTTGGCCACCGCACCAACGACATCATGCGCACGCTGACCGTGCTGACCGCGATCTTCCTGCCGCTGAACCTGATCACCGGCATCTTCGGCATGAACTTCGAGGTCATCCCGCTGACCCATGCGGTGACCGGCTTCTGGGTCGCCATCGGCATCATGGCCGTCACCGCCATCGGCCTGGGCGCCTTCTTCTGGCGCAAGCGCTACCTCGGCACCCACGCCCGCCCCTAGCGTCGGCGGTAGGGGTCCTTCAGGCCCAGCCCGAGCAGGATCTCGGTCTCGCGCGCCTCCATCGCCTCGGCGTCGGCCTCGCTGGTCTCGTGGTCCCAGCCCTGGGCGTGCAGCGTGCCGTGCACCAGCAGGTGGGCGTAGTGGTCGGCCACCGCCACGCGCTGCTCACGCGCCTCGCGCGCCACCACCGGCGCGCACAGGATCAGGTCGGCCTGCACCAGCGGCTCCTGCGCGTAGTCGAAGGTCAGCACGTTGGTGGCGTAGTCCTTGCCGCGGAAATCGCGGTTCAGCGCCCGGCCCTCGTCCTCGTCGACGATGCGCACGGTGATCTCGGCCGGCCGCTCCAGCGCATGGCGCACCCAGCGCGCGACGCGGTGGCGCGGCAACTGCGCGCGGTGGCGCGGGTCGGCGAACTGCAGGCTCAGCGCCAGCGGCGGGCGGGCCACGCGGCTCATCCCCGCGCCCCGTCGCGCGCCGCCTGGTGCGCCTCGTAGGCCTCGACGATGCGCGCCACCAGCGGGTGGCGCACGACGTCGGCGGCGGTGAAGCGGGTCATCGCGATGCCCTTGACGCGCCGCAGCACCTCGGCGGCCTCGACCAGCCCGCTGGGCATGCCACGTGGCAGGTCGATCTGGCTGACGTCGCCATTGACCACCGCCTTCGAGCCGAAGCCGATGCGGGTGAGGAACATCTTCATCTGCTCCGGTGTGGTGTTCTGCGCCTCGTCGAGGATGACGAAGGCATGGTTGAGCGTGCGCCCGCGCATGAAGGCCAGCGGCGCGACCTCCAGCTGGCCCTTCTCGAAGGCCTTGTTCACGCGGTCGAAGCCCATCAGGTCGTACAGCGCGTCGTACAACGGGCGCAGGTACGGGTCGACCTTCTGCGTCAGGTCGCCGGGCAGGAAACCCAGGCGCTCGCCGGCCTCGACCGCCGGGCGCGTCAGCACGATGCGCTGCACACCGCTGCGCTCGAGCGCATCGACCGCGCAGGCCACCGCGAGAAAGGTCTTGCCGGTGCCGGCCGGGCCGATGCCGAAGGTGATGTCGTGCGACAGGATCTGGCGCAGGTACTGCACCTGGTTCGGCGTGCGGCCGGTCAGGTCGGCGCGGCGCGTGTGCAGCACGATCTCGCCCTCGTCCGGCGCGGCCCCGCCGGCCGGGGCCGGCGGGCGGCGCAGGTCGTCGAGCGCCAGCTGCAGGGTCTCGGCCTGGAGGGGCTTCTTCGCCCGCTCGTACAGCGACACCAGCAGTGCCAGCGCGCGCTCGGCGTCGCGCTTGGGCCCGTCGACGCGGAACTGCCCCTGGCGGTGGGTGATCGACACCGGCAGCGCCGCCTCGATCGCGCGCAGGTGCTCGTCGAGCGCGCCGCACAGGTGCGCGAGGCGGGTGTTGTCCAGCGGGGCGAAGGTGTGGCGAAGGATCAAGCCGGGCTCGTCGTGTGGTCGAACCCGGCATTGTCCGGCAAACGCCCCGGCGCCGTCAGGGGCCGATCGGGATGAAGACCATCCGCTTGTCGCTGCTCAGCGTGGCCAGCATCAGCGCGTCGCCGGTGAAGTACAGCTGGCCATCGCGCAGCCCGGCGGCGTAACCGACCACCTTGAAGCGCTTCTGCACGGCGCCGGATCGGGTGTAGAGCCAGATGTCGTAGGTGGAGTAGAGACCGTTGATGCCGCCGGCGATGCGCCCGTCGCTGCCCACCTCGACGGCATTGGGGTAGGCGTCGAACTCCGGCAGCTCGCCGATGGGCGAGAAGTCCGCGCCGCTGAAGGTCTGGATCTTGTAGGGCGAGCCGCTCACCGTGTAGACCGTGCTGCCGTCCAGCGCCACGGCGATGTCGTTGCCGAAGCTGCCCGCGGTAGCGCCCCCTAAGTAGGTGGACAGGAAGCGGCCGCCGCCGACCATCGAGTAGTCGGTCGCATAGGCGCCGCCGCCCGACGGGCTCAGGTCGCTGGTCAGCGAGTAGACCCGTTCGCCGCCCGGCAGGGCCGTCATCCGGTCGAACGGGCCATCGCCGTTGTCGACGCGGGCGCCATCGGACGCGCGGTAGACGGTCCGGTCGCTGCCCATGAGCAGTTCGACTCCCGAGATGCGGGTGGCCAGCACGCCATAGCCCGCATTGGTCGGGTTCGCGGTGCTGATGTAGCGCTCCAGCTGCCGCGTGTTCAGGTTGACGGCCGCGATGCGGCGGAACCCGTTGTCGACGACGTACAGGCGCTGACCGTCCGTGCCGACGGACATCGCCCCGAGGGCATTGCCGACGTTGGGGATCGTGGCGACCTTGGTGTTGGTGAACGGGTTGAAGACGTCGATGCCGGAGCCGCCGTCGTGCACGTAGACGAACGGGCGGATCTTGTCGGCCGCCATCGCGACATAGGGCACGTTGGTGCTGGTGGTGATGGCCGATGGGGTCGCGCCGGTCTTCCACAAGCCCACCTTCAGCGTCGCCGCGCGCACGCCGGTGTCGGTGCCGCGCACCGTCACGGTGGCGATCGACACGCTGCCGCTGGCCAACGAGGCCGGGTTGGCGCTCAGCGACAGCTCACCCCCCGCCACGCCACTGCCGGTGACGGTCAGCCAGGGCTTGTCCGAGGTCGCCGTCCAGCCGGCGGCACGGCCGAAGTTGTGCTTGACGCGCACCGTGCGCGTCAGACGGGACCAGTCCGGCGTCGAGGTGAAGGCCACGCCGTCCTCGCTCAGGTACAGGCGCTGCTCGTCCACGTTCAGCGTCAGCGCCACCTGCTGCCGGACCTCGTCGCCATTGACCTGCGCGACGACCGACATCGTCGCCGTGTGTCGGCCGGGCGTCGCCTGGCTCGGGTCCGGCGTCAGCGTGATCGTCTGCGGCGCACCGGACACGGTGCCGCTCGCAGGGCTGGCGGTCAGCCAGGCCGGCAGGCCGCTCAGGGACCAGGCATAGGCATTGCCCTCGGTGCCGAGGCTCAGCTGCAGCGTCTGGCCAGACGCGTCGCGACCGGACGCACCGCCGAATTCCAGGCTCGACGCGGACACGGTGAGGGCCGTCGTCGTCAACTGGAGGGTCACCGGCAGCTCGAGCGTCTGGCCGTCGCTGGCCGTCAGCGTGATGTGGCCGTTGTGGGTGCCCGAGGCCAGGCCGCTGTCGTCGACATCGACCGCGAAGTGGCCGTCACCCGTCCCGGTGGCGTTGCTCAGCCGGATCCAGGCATCGCTGCTGCTCGCCGTCCAGCCCAGGCCGGTGGCGCGGACGCCGACGTACGCGGTCGCAGGCGGCTGCGCCCCGTTCACGCCGTCGAACGACAGGCTCGTGGTGTCGCTCCGAAGGCGTGCCACCACCTTGTAGTTGACGACGAGCGGCGTCGAGTCCAGCACATTGCCCTTCGCGTCGACCGCCCCGACGAGCAGGTGTGCGGTGTGCTCGCCGACCGGTGCCGGCGCCGACAGCCCGACCGTCACCGTGTAGGGCGACGCCGACCCCTCCATCACCGCGCCGACCCACTCCTCCACCGGGTAGGCCGGGTCGTAGGCCAGGCCGACCGCGGCAATGCCGCTGCCGCTGACGCGCACCGTCAACGTCTGCGACGCGGGGGTCTGCGCATCCTCGTAGCTGTCGGCCAGGTCGACGGTCGACGTGCTGAGCGTGATCGTGGCGGATGCCGAGTCGCCGCCACCGCCGCCGCAGGCCGCGAGTCCGAGCGCCAGCGACAACGCCAGCCAGCGGCGCACGCAGGCATGGGCCGTCGCGGCCACGCGCGACGTCGAAAACGACAACATGGAACATCCCCCCTCGTGTGACACCGTCGGCTGGGTCGGTGCGGCTCGCGCCGCCGCCCGCCGTCACGGCCCGGTGTGTTCGGCCGTCGATGGCACGCATGTTAGTGATTGCAACCACGCCGCCCCGGCGAGGCATCGGCACCGTGAGGAACCTTGAGAGTCGGCCGAAGCGCCCGGGCGCCCCCGATAATCCGCCGCCATGATCGGCCGCCTCACGGGTTTGATTGCGGAGAAGTCCCCGCCGCTGGTGCTCATCGACGTCAACGGCGTCGGCTACGAGCTCGACGTGCCGATGAGCACGTTCTACAACCTGCCCGGGCTGGGCGAGCGGGTCACGCTGCTGACCCACCTCGTGGTGCGCGAGGACGCGCACCTGCTCTACGGCTTCCTGACGGCGAGCGAGCGCAGCACCTTCCGCGAGCTGATCAAGATCTCCGGCGTCGGCCCGCGCACGGCGCTGGCGATCCTGTCCGGCCTGTCGGTGCCGGAGCTGGCCAGCGCGATCTCGCGCCAGGAAGGCGGGCGGCTGCAGAAGGTGCCCGGCATCGGCAAGAAGACGGCCGAGCGGCTGCTGCTCGAACTCAAGGGCAAGCTGGCGCCGGACCTCGGGCTGCCGGCGGCGCAGGTGGCCACCGACGCCCAGGCCGACATCGTGCAGGCGCTGGTCGCGCTGGGCTACAGCGAGAAGGACGCCGGCGTGGCGCTGAAGAAGCTGCCGGCCGACGTCGGTGTCAGCGAGGGCATCAAGCTCGCGCTCAAGGCCCTCGGTTGAGACGGGTCAGGGGGCGCCGAGCGCCTTGACGGGCAGTTGCAGCGTCAGGGTCTCCTTCTTGCCGTCACGGCCCTCGACCGTCAGCGTCAACGGCACCGAGTCGCCGGCCTGGAGCTGGCGCTTGAGGTCCATCAGCATCACGTGGTAGCCGCCGGGCTTGAGCTCGACCGGCTGACCCGGCGGCAGCTCGAGTGCGGCGATGGCACCCATCTTCATCATGCCGCCATCCATCTTCATCTGGTGGATCTCGGACACACCGGCCACCGGCGAGCTGACGCCGACCAGGCGCCCGCCCTGGGCCGAGGTGATCTGCATGAACGCGCCGCTGGCCTTCTGCTGCGGCACGGTGCCGCGCACCCAGCCGTCCTTGACCGTGGTCTGCGACCAGGCCGGTGCGGCAATCGCCGCGGCAATGCCCAGCAGGGCGAGGAATCGGGTTGCTTGCATGGGAATTCCTTCGGTACGCAGGCCGGAAACGGATGATGCGCCCGGGTGGCCTGGCGTGGCCCGGGTGCGGGATATTCGGTTGCGAATCACGCAGGTGGCCCGTCGTCGCGGCCAACTTCAGAACGCATGGGTCCAGCCCAGGGCCAGGCTCCAGGTCGGCACCAGCTGCACCCCGTTGGTTCTCTGGAGCAGCGGCACCTGCACGAAGCCGTAGACGCTGTCGTCATGGCCCAGGACCGCACTGGCGCCAGGTGACAGGCTGAACGTGGTGGAGCCGCTCATCGACGGCTCGGCCTGCACGCCGCTGTCGCGGCCGCGCCGGCCGAGGTTGGCCTGCAGCAGCACGCTCCAGCCGGGCGACATCGCGTGGGCCCAGCCGGCCGACAGGTCCAGCCGTCGCCCGGGCCGGAAGCCGTCCTTCTCGTTCAGCGCCTCGATCCAGCTGAACTGCACGCTCAGCGCGTCGGCGATTCCAAGCACGGCGCGTGCCGAGGCCCCCAGGATCAGGTCGGTGGTGCCGCTGCCGGGCTGCAAGGCGCGCTCGGCGACGCTGCCGTCGCCGTTGGCCACGGTGCGAGGGCCGGTCGGCAGCTTGAGACCGCCGGTGAGGGCCCAGCGGACATCGGTCGACGGCGCCGGGGCCTGCCAACGCAGCAGGGCCTGCACGTCGCCGAGACGGGTGAAGCGCCACCGCTCGTGCGCGCCGGGCGCGCCGGCCTCCTCGTCCAGCAGGTCGTGCGCGTGGTCGCGGCTCAGCACCGGCAGGCGCAGGGCCACCGACCACTGCGGGTCGATCGCGTTCTCGAGCGTGGCGACCAGGTTCAGGTTGCGCGTGTGGCGCTCGATGGCCTCCTCCCCGTCGGGCAAGGCCGAGGCATCGATGTGGCGACGGCCCTCGTGCAGCCGGTCCTGGGTGACGGACTCCAGCCGCAGGTCGGCACTCCAGCCGGTGCGGTCCCAGGTGCCGAGGGCGAAGCGGTCGTTGATCAGGTTGCAGGAGGTGGCGCCGCAGGACGCGTGGGCGATCGGCGACAGGGCGAGGCAGACGGCCGCGGACAGCGGCCGCGCCAGAGGCAGGCGGAAGAAGGGCATGTGACGGGTCTCGGTGGGTGGTCGCGCCCGGTCGATCCGGTCGGGAGACCGGCGCGGAGCTGCGCCGCGCGCAGCGCGAAGGCCCGCGTCACTGGCCGCGGCAGGCGCGGCCGGAGGGTGTCGCGGGCGGGCTCAGGCGCCGACCGGCGGACCACGCGGGCGCGTGACGGCCCAGGCGAAGAGCGGACGCGGCGCGGCACCGAACAGTGCGGGCACGGCGTCCGCCTGCGACGGGGCCCGCCATGGCGCCCCCGAGTCCGGCGGGACGAACGGCGTCGCCGCCGCGGCGCACAGCGCGCAATGGTCGCCGTGCAGGCCGGCCAGCGGACCCGGCAGAGGTTGCTCGTCGCCCGCGGTCTGCGGCTTCATGCCTTGCGGCGTGCAGACCTGGGTCCAGGCAGCGCCGCCGGAGGCCGCCGCCAGCAGGCGCGACATGGTGGGCACGATCGCCAGCGCGAGGATCGCCACGAGGGCCATCCAGACGAGACGCTGGCGGTGATGTCGGACGCGGTGCACGGCGCGCGGATTCTACGGGCCGGCCCTGGCGGCCGGCCGTTGGCCGTGCACGGCGCCACTGCCCCGATAATCGCTGGATGTCCATCCAGACCGACGACTTCGGGCTGCCCGAGCGGGCGGCGTCCCGCGTGGTGACCGCCCAGCCAGCCTCGCCGCAGGAGGAGGCGCTCGAGCGGGCGCTGCGCCCGAAGGGCCTGGCGGAGTACGTCGGGCAGGCCAAGGCGCGCGAGCAGCTGGAGGTCTTCATCGGTGCCGCCCGCAAGCGGCGCGAGGCGCTGGACCACGTGCTGCTGTTCGGCCCGCCGGGCCTGGGCAAGACCACGCTGTCGCACATCATCGCCAACGAGCTCGGCGTGAGCCTGCGCCAGACCAGCGGCCCGGTGCTGGAGAAGCCCAAGGACCTCGCCGCCATCCTGACCAACCTCGAGAAGAACGACGTCCTCTTCATCGACGAGATCCACCGCCTGAGCCCGGTGGTCGAGGAGATCCTCTACCCGGCGCTGGAGGACTACCAGATCGACATCATGATCGGCGAGGGCCCGGCCGCGCGCTCGATCAAGCTCGACCTTCAGCCGTTCACGCTGGTCGGCGCGACCACCCGCGCCGGCATGCTGACCAACCCCTTGCGCGACCGCTTCGGCATCGTCGCGCGACTGGAGTTCTACACGCCGGACGAGCTGACCCGCATCGTCACCCGCTCGGCCGGCCTGCTGAACGCACCGATCGACGCCGCCGGCGCGCTCGAGATCGCCCGCCGCTCGCGCGGCACGCCGCGCATCGCGAACCGGCTGCTGCGCCGCGTGCGCGACTACGCCGAGGTCAAGGGCAGCGGCCGCATCGACGCGCCCACGGCGGACGCCGCGCTGAAGATGCTCGACGTGGACCCGGTCGGCTTCGACGTGATGGACCGCAAGCTGCTCGAGGCCGTGGTCCACCGCTTCGACGGCGGCCCGGTCGGGCTGGACAACGTGGCCGCGGCGATCGGCGAGGAACGCGACACCATCGAGGACGTGATCGAGCCGTACCTGATCCAGCAGGGCTACCTGCAGCGCACGCCGCGCGGCCGGGTGGCCACGCTGATGGCCTACCGCCACCTCGGCCTGACACCGCCGGCGCGCGGCGGCGGCGACCTGTTCGATGCCGGCTGAGGGCCGCGCCGGTGATGAGCGACGCCGACCCCGACGACGCGACCCTCGTGCAGCGCTGCCGGGCCGGCGACGCCGCCGCCTGGGGCCTGCTGGTGGCGCGCTACCAGCGCCTGGTCTATGCCATCGTCATCCGCATGGGGCTGGACGAGCATGCCGCCGCGGACGTCTTCCAGGCGGTGTTCGAGAAGCTGATGCGCCACCTGGGCAGCCTGCGCGAGCCCGAGCGGCTGCACGCCTGGGTCGTCACCACCGCCAAGCGCGAAGGGCTGGCGGCGCGCCGGCAGGTGCAGCGCCAGGTCAGCATCCACCCGGCGGACGACGACGATGCCGGGGGCGAGGGCCTCGCGCTGGTCGACGAGACGCCGGGCGCCGAGCAGCGCCTGCTGGAACTGCAGCAGCTGCACCTGCTGCGGCTGGCGCTGGACCGGCTCGACGAACGCTGCCGCGCGCTGCTGCAGCTGGTCTTCCG
>JABLTH010012960.1_pt1 | contig 14626 bp, 8 predicted proteins | sample 7875711 | NCBI WGS metagenome assembly JABLTH01 (sample SAMN14941262, study PRJNA633318) | bioreactor metagenome | isolation source: bioreactor | place: China | collected 2019-03-05 | reverse complement strand
TCAACGTCCTGTCGTCCGCGCTCCACAGGGTTTCGAAGGCCCGCAGCCCGGGCGTCGCGAGCTTGTGCCGCTCGCTGCCGTCCGCGCGCGCGATCCACAGCGTGCCGTCCGGGTAGCCGGCCCACGCCACCCGCGAGCCGTCGCGCGACCACGCGGCCGAGTGCGCCGACGGTCCGCCGAGGCAGGGCTCGAACGTCTTCGCGGCCCGGTTCCACGACACGAGCTGTCCCTGCAGCTCCTCGCCGAGCGCGACGACGACGCCGGAGTCCTTCACCGCCGTGGGACCGTACATGTCGAGCGGTCCCGCGGTCAGCGACACCGGCGCGCGGGACGGGTGGCTCTCGTCGCGCACGAACAGCGCGAACAGCGTTCCGATGCGCCCCGTGTACAGGAACCAGCGCCCGTCGCGCGACCACGCGCCGCCCTGCTCGCCCGGTGCCGCGTACGCGGGGTCGAGCAGCCGCGCGGCGCGCCCGCTCGCGACGTCGATCTCCCAGACGAGGCTGCGCCAGGTGCGCGGGCGGACGGTGAGACGGATGCGGGTCGCGTCCGGTGACCACACCGGGAAGAAGAGCGTCGCGTCGCTCGACTTCCAGAGCACGCGCGGCGCGGCGCCGTCGCGTCCCGAGAGCCACAACTCGCCGCCGGACGCGCAGGCGATGGTCTTCCCGTCGGGCGAGTACGCGGCGCCCTGGCAGGCGCGGTTGCCCAGCCGGCGCGGGGCGCCGCCGATCGCGGGTACAGACCACAGCGGGAGCGTCCACGGGCTGGTCGACTCGTCGGCCACGCCGATCAGGAGCTCCATCCCGTCGGGAGACACGTCGAACACCCGCGCGCCCTTGAACGGCAGCGGCAGGGGCGTCGGCTCGCCCCCGTCGAGACCGATCTGGTACACGGTGGAGCCGCCCGACCGGTCGACGGTGAAGAGCACGCGCTTGCCGTCGCTCACGATCGGCGCGTCGATGTTGCCGAGGTACGGCGTCAGCGGACGGATCTGCGCGGCGCGGGGCAAGGGCGCCTCGCGCGGGCGCAGCGCGGCCAGGAGCAGCGCGGCGACGGCGGCGGTCCCGGCGAGCGCGAGCGCGAGGCGGACGTTGCGCGGAACGCGCGGCCAGCGCGCGGGCAGACGGGGTCCGGCGAGGCGCTTGCGCGCCCGGCGCAGGTCGGCGGCGAAATCGCGCGCGGACTGGTAGCGGTCGGCGGGGTCCTTCTCGAGCGCGCGGCGCACGATGTCGTCGAGCTCGCGCGGCACGCCGGGCGCGACGCGCGCGAGCGGCTCGGGGTCGCGATAGAGGATCGAGTGCAGCACGCCCGGCCCCGCGCCGGGGAACGCCGCCCGCCGCGCGAGCAGTTCGTACAGCACCGTGCCGAGCGAGAAGACGTCGCTGCGCTCGTCGAGTTCCTCGCCGCGCGCCTGCTCGGGCGACATGTACGACAGCGTTCCGAGCAGGCGGCCCGGCTCGGTGAGGCGCGCCCCGCCGTCGGAGCCCTTCCCGCCGGCGATCCAGCAGGCGAGCCCGAAGTCGAGGATCTTCACCCGCCCGTCGCGGGTGATGAACAGGTTCTCGGGCTTGAGGTCGCGGTGCAGGACGCCGGAGACGTGCGCGGCCGCGAGCCCGTCCGCGATCTGCAGCGCGATCTCGAGCGCCTCGCCGGCGCGCAGCGACGCGCGGTCGAGCCGCTCGCGCAGCGTCTCGCCGACGAGCAGCTCCGTCACCATGTACGGGACGTCCTGCTCCCAGCCGAAATCGAAGATCGTGAGGATGTTCGGGTGCGAGAGCGCGCTCGCCGACCGGGCCTCGCGCTCGAAGCGGCGCAGGTGCTCGGGATCGCTCGCGAGGCCGCCGGGCAGGAGCTTGAGCGCGACCTCGCGGCCGAGGCGGGTGTCGCGCGCGCGGTAGATCTCCCCCATCGCGCCCGCGCCGAGCGGGCCGAGGATCTCGAACGATCCGAACCGTCGAGGCCCGAGCGGAACCGTGTTCATCGCCGCCTCTCCGCAAAATCGCCCGGGTCATTATGGGAATCGGACGCGTTTTCCTCCGGACCGCTCATCGTTTACCGCGGGCCGTTTGCAGCCTCGCGGTGCATGTCCGCCGCGCAGGCGCACGATCGGGACAGGGCGCGCGAGCGCGGCGCATCTCCAGGTTCGGCAGACGGGTTCTTCGATCGGGAGACGCACGCCGGTCCGTGCCGCGCAAGTCGTTGATCCGTCACGCACGGGCCGTCTCCGCACCCCGGCAGCCGCGTTGCACGACGGGGCCGTTCCGGAGGGACGGCCATGCGCTCGTCACGATCGCTCGCGGCGCTCCTGGTGCTGGGCTTCACGACGTGGGCGTGGACCGCGCCCGATGCGCCCGTCCTCGTGCGTGCGGACGGTGCCGCGTGCCTCGCCGTCGACGACGGCGGGAGCGCGCCGGTGCGCCGCGTGATCGCGGACGCGCGCGACCGTTCGGCCGTGTTCCGCGCGCTCTACGACGCCGTCGCCTGCCGGGACGACGTGGCGTTGCGCCTCGTGCTCGGCGCACCGCCGGCCGGCACCGACGCGGCGGGACGGCTGCGCATCGTGCGCGACCCGGCCCTCCCGGCGCGCGTGCTCGGCGTGCGCGGCGATCTCGTCGTGCCCGCGGCGGCGTTCGCGGGTCACGCCGCGCCGCTCGTCGCCCACGAGCTGACGCACGTGTTCGCGCTCCTGCGGGGCGACGGTGCGGAAGACGGCGGACCGGGCGAGGCGCTGGCGCGGCGGGTGGAGCGCGCCGTGCGGGGCGAGATGCGGGGCCGCGGCCACGCGGGGGACGCGCTGCTCGCGGCCGAGATCCGCGCCGGATCCGGCGCCGCGACGCCGGTCGAAACGCTCGCGGACGGGCGGCCCGGGGAGGTTACGCCGGGCGCGGCGGCCGTCCCAGGTGCTCGAGCCCGTACCGGCGGATCTTGACGTAGAGCGTCGACTCGCCCATGCCGAGCCGGCGCGCGGCCGCGCGGCGCTGACCGTTGCAGTCGCGCAGCGCGTTGGCGATGGCCTCGCGCTCGGCGTCCTCGAGCGTGCCCGCGCGGAAGTTCCTCGCGACGCGGGCCTCCGCGATCAGCGGCGTCAGCGCCGCCGCGTCGACGACCCCGGCGCGGCACGTGAGCACCGCGCGGTGGATCACGTTGCGCAGCTCGCGCACGTTGCCCGGCCAGTCGTGCGCGACCAGGACGGGCAGCGCGTCCTCGTCGATCGCGGGAACGTCCTTGGCCGCGATGCCGAGCACGCGGGGCGCCTCCTCGAGGAACGCGTGCACGAGATCGGGAATGTCGTCGCTCCGCGACCGCAGCGCGGGCAGGCGCACCTCGAGCACCGCGAGCCGGTAGAACAGGTCGGCGCGGAAGCGGCCCGCCTCCGCTTCCTCGCGCAGCGGCCGCTGCGTCGCGGAGAGCAGGCGGAAGTCGCTCTTCACCGGCGCGCCGCCGAGCCGCGGGACGTCACCCGTCTCGACCGCGCGCAGGAGCTTGGCCTGCAGCTCGGGCGCGAGGTCGCCGATCTCGTCGAGGAACAGCGTGCCCTCGTGGGCGCGCACGAGCGCGCCGTCGTGGTCGGCGAGCGCGCCGCTGAAGGCGCCCTTGGCGTAGCCGAACAGCTCGGACTCGAGCAGGTCGCGCGGGATCGCCGCGCAGTTGACCGGCACGAAGGGCCCGCCCGCGCGCGGCCCGAGCGCGTGGATCGCGCGCGCCGCGAGATCCTTGCCCGTGCCCGTCTCGCCGAGGAGGAGCGTGGGCAGCACGACCGCGGAGGCCTCCTGGATCCGGCGGTAGAGCGCGCGCATCGGCTTGCTCATCCCGACCAGCTCGGCGAGCCCGCGCACCTCGTCGGGCGCGGGCACGACGCGCGCGGTCTCGAGCAGGAGCAGCTCGGTGCGGCCGATGAGCACGCGCGACCCGCCGCCGGCCGGCGCCGCCTCGACGAGCCGGCCGTCGAGGTACGTTCCGTTGCGGCTGCCGAGGTCGCGCACGCGGGCACCGCGTCCGGCCTTCTCGACGACCAGGTGGCGCCACGACACGGTTTCGTCGTGCAGCACGAGCCCCGCGTCGGGACTGCGGCCGAGCACGAGCGGCGCTCCCGCGGCCAGCTCGACCACCGCGCCCTGGTCCGGCCCCGTGACGACCTGCAGCGCGGCGACCGCCGCCAGCGCCTCGCGCCGGCCGAGCATCGGCAGCGTCGACGTTTCGCGTGGTGCGGCTCCGCCCGCGGCCGGGGCGCCGCGCTCCGCCTCGCCCTCGATGCGGAGCTCGTACGGCCCGCAGATCACGGTCCCGCCCGGGACGAGGTCCGCGCGCGCGGTTTCGTGGCCGCCGACGAGGAGGCGCTCCGCGCCGAGCGCGTGGATCGTGATGCGTCCGCGCGTGTGGAGGATCTCCGCGTGCTCGTCGGCGATCTCGGGCAGCGAGAGGACGATGTCGTTGCCCGGGCTCCTGCCGATGCGCGTCCGTCCTTCCCGTAGCGGCAACGCCACGATGGGAAGCGAGCCGAGCGAGACCGTCAGGCGCATCGCCGGAGTATACGCGCGGGCCCGCGCGCAGGCGGTCGCGGCGCGTCTCCCGAATCGGGAGACGGTCTCCAGAATCGGCGAAGGCGGGCACGTTCACGCGCGTGCGCCGACGTGCCAATGTGCGTGAATGCGCCGAGTTCCGTCGCCGGCGGCGCTGGCACCGCGCTTGCGGTGTCCACGGCGCATGGCGACGGACGCGGAACGAACGGGCACGATCGATGGACCAGTGGCGCTCGAGGCCGCGCGCCGCGGACAGGAGCTCGTCCTGCCGCAGCGGCCGGGCGCCGTGTTCGTGGACGGCTGCGCGCGCGTCGAGCGTGATGCCGAGCCGTCGTTCCTCGTCGACGGCACCCTCGTCCTGATCGACGACGGCACCGAGCCGCTGGCGTTGCGCGCCGCGACCGACGCGGGCGTGCGCGCGCTGCGCGTGCCGCTCGCCGCCGGCAGCGACCCCGCGCCGCGTGTCGCGCCCTGCCCGCCGGCGCTGTACCTCGCGCACTGGCGGGTCGCGCGCGCACTGCGTCGCGGGTTCGCCGCGCCCGGCGCAGATGCACGGCTCGACGCGGAGCTGGCCCGGTTGCCCGCGGGCGGGCGGCGCGCCGCGCCGGCCGCGCTGCAGGTCGAAGACGCGATGCTGCTCCTCGCGCGCGAGTTCCCGAACCGGCTCGCGCTGTCCGACATCGCGCTGGTCGTGGAATCGTCGGCATTCCACCTCTGCCGCCTGTTCCGGCGCGCCACGGGATATTCGATCCACGGCTACCGCGACCAGCTGCGCGTGCGCCGCGCGCTCGACATGCTCGGCGAAGCCCGCGGCGCGCTGTCCGAGGTCGGACTCGCGCTCGGCTACGCCAGTCACAGCCACTTCACGCTCGCGTTCCGGCGCGCGTTCGGCGCACCGCCCGTCACTTTCCTGCGCACGATCGTGACAGCAGACAGCGGGACCGGGCCCGATAAACGGCACGAAAGGAGGTCACGGTGAGATCGACATATCGACGGGCCATGGCGCGCGCGGCGCTGTGGTCGTGGGTGCTGCTCGCGGGCGCGCTGCCCGCAGCACTCGCCCAGGAGTACCGCGGCAACCTGTTCCTCACGGTGGTCGGGCCGGACAAGCAGCCGGTCATCGGCGCGACCGCCAGCCTGACGGGGCAGGACTTCACGCGCAGCCAGATCTCGGACGCGAAAGGCGAGGTCCGGTTCATCCGCCTCGAGCCGGGCAAGTACGCCTTGACCGTGACGTACCCCGAGTTCCAGCCCGCGAACTACAAATCGATCACGGTGAGCATCAACTCGAGCGTGCAGCTGACCGTGCCGATGGCGAAGACGGTGACCGAGGAGGTCACGGTCACCTCGGCGACGCCGCTCCTCGACCGGCGCAGCGTGGGCTCGAACACGGTCCTGACCGCCGAGGAGCTCTCGCAGGTGCCGCAGGTGCGCGACCCGTGGTCGGTGCTCACGACCGTGCCCGGCGTCACCACCGACCGCATCAACATCGGCGGGTCGGAGAGCGGGCAGCAGTCGAACTTCGCCGCGAAGGGCGACACCGGGGTCAACTCGACGTGGACGCTCGACGGCGTGTCGGTGACCGACAACTCGGCGTCCGGCGGTTCGTCGATCTACTACGACTTCAACAGCTTCGCCGAGGTCGCGGTCGCGTCCGGCGGCGTGGACTTCGAGCAGACGAGCCCGGGCGTGCACCTCAACTTCGTCAGCAAGCAGGGCACCAACCGGTTCACGGGCTCGATGAACATGGTCCGGGCGACGAGCGGCACGCAGAGCGACAACATGCCGCAGCTCGCGAAGGACCAGAACGCGCAGCTCGCGGAGCTGCTCGGGCCGCGCGCGGGCGCGCAGCAGGCGATCGCCAACCGCATCGACGAGACGTTCGAGAAGAGCGTCGACTTCAGCGGACCGATCGTGAAGGACGCGGCGTGGTTCTGGTTCGGCTTCGACCAGAACGACATCGACATCGTCAAGAAGGGCCGCCCGGACAAGACGAGCCTCAACAACTGGAGCGCCAAGGTCCACGGCACGCTCGGCGGACCGAACACCTACTGGCGCGTGTTCTACACCTACGCGCAGAAGGCCAAGCAGGGCCGCACCGGCGGGCTCGACACGCTCGCCATCGTCGCGCAGCCCGACACGCTGTGGAACCAGTCCGGGCCCAACCGGATCTACAACGCCGAGATCAGCCACTTCTTCACGCCGAACTTCCAGGTGTCGCTGCAGGGCGCCAAGGTCGAATCGGCGTTCGGACTCGTCCCGCCGGCAACGGGCGACGCCGTGCTCGACGTCAACTCGGTGCTCTGGAACGGCAACATCGTCAACCTCACGAACCGTCCCGTGAAAAGCGGCACGGTCCGGGGCTCGAACTTCTTCTCGACCGGCGCGTGGGACCACGAGCTGAAGTACGGCTACCGCTACAAGGACGCCGCGTCCGAGTCGATCAGCAAGTACAGCCAGACCGGCGCGTTCGGCTACATCGTCGCCCCCGGTGCGGGATATCTCTATCTCGGCGCCGACGCGTTCACGCGCCTGTCGCTCAAGGAGCACACGCTCTGGGCCGGCGACACGATCACGAAGGGTCCCCTCACCGTCGTCGCCGGCCTCACCTACGTGCGCTCGAAGTGGCACTGGGACGCGGGCTCGTCTTCGGACCTGCAGTACCAGGGCGTGACGATCCCCGGCGTGACGTTCGGCGGCGCCGACCCGGGCCCCAAGTGGGACAACCTCCTGCCCCGCCTCGGCGTGACCTACACCATCCCGGGCACGCACCGGACGCTCTTGCGGGCGGGCTACTCGCGCTTCGCCGACCAGGCGACGCTCGACACGACCATCGGCGGCTTCGGCTACCCCGGCAACACGGCCTCGACGGGATCGCACGTGCTCGTCTACGCGTGGGGCGACCAGGGCTGCGAGGGCTCGCCGGAGTTCGCGAACGACCACGTGGTCGAACCGTGCGAGTGGCAGGACGCGCCCGGCGCCCCGTCGCTCGCGGTCGGCGAGTACCTGCCCGTCAACAAGCAGGACCCGAACCTCAAGGCGCCGACCGTGGACGAGTTCACGCTGGGCGCCGAGCGGGAACTCATGACGGACTTCACGGTCGGCATCGGCCTCACCTACCGCAAGCGCAAGAACGACCTCTGGGCGCCGTACGCCGGCGTCGGCCCGGGACAGTACGTCGTCGCCAAGACGTTCACCCAGGAGCTCGACGGCAAGACGTTTACGGGCTCGTTCTACGTCCCCGACATCGAGGACTTCGGCGGGTTCTCGGAGAACGGCCTGCCGCTCCCGCCGCCGAAGATCCTTTCCAACCACCCCAACTACTCCGAGACGTATCGCGGGGTCGAGCTGACCGCCACCAAGCGTCTGTCGAACAAGTGGATGGCGCGCGGCTACGCGATCTACAACACGTGGAAGCGCGACGTCGCCGCGAACGAGGGCGCCGACCCGACGATCATCGCCCCCGACCAGTTCATCGACGGCGGCGTGGCCGGTTCGAGCGCGGGTTCACGCTCGGGCGCGTTCCGCTACTCCTACCCCGGCACGAACAAGTGGGCGGCGAACGTCAACGCGATGTATCAATTGCCGCGCGACTTCACCGTGTCGGCCAACGTCTTCGCGCGCCAGGGCTACGTGTGGCCCGTGACGCGCCGCACGCTCGTGACGTACCCGAACGGCTACGTCGCGATCGCGGAGTTCCAGCTCGGCCGCGCCGAGGACCTGCGCGCGCCGACGGTCAAGAACGTCGACCTCAAGGTGACCAAGCTGGTGAAGCTCGGCGACACCACGGTCCAGTTCGCGATCGAGGGCTTCAACATCCTCAACGAGAACACCGTCCTCCAGCGCAATCTCCGCGCCGGCCGGGCCTACACGGGGTTCATCTACGAGTACCTGACCCCGCGCATCTTCCGGTTCGGAGCCTCCGTGCAGTTCTGACGGTCCTCTTCAGCGTTCGGGCCCCGGTTCCCGCCGGGGCCCGCTTTTTCTCCGCCCGCGGGAGGCGCCCGTGCCGCGACCCACCCTCCTCGTCGTCCTCCTCGCGACGCTCGCCGGAGCCGCCATCCTCACGGGCTGCCGCCCCGCGGAGGAGCGTCTCGCGGCGCAGGGGCCGATCGTCGTGATCGTCGTCGACACGCTGCGCTCCGATCACCTGCCGGCCTACGGTTACCGCGCGATCGCGACCCCGCACCTCGAGGCCCTCGCCGCCGACTCCGTCGTGTTCGAGCGCGCGTTCAGCCACGTGCCGCTCACGCTGCCGTCGCACACGTCGCTGTTCACCGGCCTGCTTCCGCCGGCGCACGGCGTCCGCAACAACGGCGGCTACCGGCTCGCCGAGAACCGGGCCACGCTCGCCGCGGGTCTGCGCGCGCAGGGCTGGCGCACGGCGGGCTTCGTCTCCTCCACCGTGCTCGACCGGTCGACCGGCATCGCGCGCGGGTTCGAGACCTGGGACGACGCGGTCGGCGGCGCGCAGCGCGACACCGACGTGCTCGCGCGCAAGCGTCCCGGTCGCACGACCGCCGAGCGCGCGCTCGCCTGGCTCGACGCCCAGGCGGACGGGCGCTTCCTGCTGTTCCTGCACCTCTACGACCCGCACCTGCCCTACGCGGCGCCCGAGCCCTACGCGTCGCGCGCCGCGTCGAAGTACGACGCCGAGATCCTGTACGACGACGACGTGATCGGCACTGTGCTCGACCGGCTGCGCACGCGCGGCCAGTACGACGCCGCCACGATCGTGTTCCTCTCCGACCACGGCGAGGGGCTCGGCGACCACGGCGAGAAGCAGCACGGGATGCTGCTGTACCGCGAGGCGCTGCAGGTGCCGCTGTTCGTGAAGTGGCCGCACGGCGCGCACCGCGGCGAGCGCCGCGCGACGACGGTGGGACTCGTCGACGTGGCCACGACGCTGTTCACGGCCGCGGGCCTCCCCGTCACCGAGCACGACGGCGTGCCGCTGTTCGGGCCGGCCGGTGCGCGCGAACGGAGCGTCTACAGCGAGACGGTGCTGCCCCGCGAGGGCTTCGGCTTCAGCGCGCTGCGCTCGGTGATCGCGTGGCCGCGGCACTTCGTCGAGAGCCCCCGCCCCGAGCTGTACGACGTGGAACGCGACCCGCGCGAGGCGCACGACACGCTCGCCGGCGGCGCGGCGCCGGCCGATCTCGCGGAGCGGCTCGCGCGCGTCGGTGCGGGCGAGACCACGACCGCGGAGTCGAACGCGGACCGCGAGGACCGCCTGCTGTCCCTGGGCTACTTCGGCGGCGCAACCGGGCCCGGCAGCGGCGCGAACCCGCGCGACCGCATCGCCGAGGTCGAGACGCTGTGGGCCACGGCCGAGGACATCGGGCGCCGCGGCCGGCCGGAGGACGCGCTGGCGACGATCACGAAGATCCTCGGCGGGCTCGAGCTGAAGAACGAGCAGCTGCTGCGCCTCGTCGCGCGGCGCTTCCTCTCCGCGGGCCGGCCCGACCTCGCGGTGGGGCTCGTGCGCGAGCTGCGCTTCTCGCGGAACCCGCACTCGCGGATCGTCGCGGGCGAGGTCGCGCTCGAGACCGGCGACGCGGCGGGGGCCGAGCCCTTGTTTCGCGGTGCGGTCGACGGAACGATGCCGCAGCCGCGCGCGTGGCTCGGCCTCGGGCTGATCGCGATGCGCCGCGGCGACGCCGCCACGGCCGAGCCGCTCTTCGAGCGCGCCGTCGCGCTCGACGACGCCACGGCCGAGGCCTGGAACGCCCTCGGCGTCCTGCGCGCGCAGCGCGGCGACGCGGACGGCGCGGGCGCCGCGTGGGAGAAGGCCGTCGCCGCCGACCCGCGCCTGTCGGACGCGTGGTTCAACCTTGCCGCCCTGCGCCACCGCCGCGGCGACCTCCCCGGGACGACCGCGGCGCTGCAGACGTACGCGGCGATCGTGACGGGGCGCGCGCGCGAGCGCGCGGAGGAGCTCTTGAAGTCGATGGGCGTCACGTCACCGCGCTCGTGATCGCGAAGCCCCGGGGCGGGGCAAGCCCCGGGCGGGGTAAGCCCCGGGCGGGGCAAGCCCCGCCCCTACAGGGACCACGCGGTGTCCGCCGTGACCCGCAGGACCACCCGTAGGGGCGGGGCTTGCCCCGCCCGGGGGCTTGCCCCACCCGTCCGGCGCGCAGCGCCGGTGGCCTCGGCCGTCGCCCATCGCGCGAGCGGAACCGACGTCGCCGCCCGTCCTTGGCGACGGACCCGGGCGGCGCGCCCGCTCCGCTCGCGCGATGCGCGAACCGCGCTCAGCGCTTCTTCTCCAGGGCCTCGACCACGCCGCGATCTCCGGCCGCCTCGGGCGCGTCGGGCGCGAGCTCGAGGAACCGGCGCAGTTCGCGCAGCGCGTCCGGCGTGCGCGCCTTGGCGAGGTAGGCCTGGCCGAGCACGCGGTGCAGGTAGGCCTGCGCGGGCAGGCGGGCCACCCAGCGCTCGCCCGCGGCGACGACCGCGTCGACGTCCTTGCGGTTGAACAGCACGACGAGCGCGTTGTACGCGTCGGCCGCGACGTCGTCGTTCGGCGGCTCGATCGCCTCGAGCAGCGCGAGCGCCTCGGCCGGGCGCACGTCGGTGAGGAGCTGTGCGAGGCGGCGGCGCGCCTTCGCGTTGCCCGGATCGGCCTCGATCATCGCCCGCAGCGCCGCGGCCGCCTCCTCGGGCCGGCCGGCCTTCTCGAGCGCGACGACGAGGTTGTTGAGCGCCGCGGGCGTGCGACCGCCGCGCTCGACCTCGAGGCGCAGCTCGGCGATCGCCGCGTCGTACGCGGCCGGGGTCTTCGCGCGCTCGGCGACCTCGAGCAGCACGGCACCGAGCACACCGTGCAGTCCGGGCTGGTCCGGCACGAGCTCCGCGGCGCGGCGCAGCGGGGCGATCGCCTCGTCCGCGCGGCCCGTGCGCCACAGCGCGACGCCGCGCATGAAGTGCGCCGGACCGAGGTCCGGCTGCTTCGCGAGGACCTTCGCCGTCTCCTCGAGCACGCGCGCGAAATCACCTTGCCTGTACGCCGCCGCGGCGGCGGCGAGCTCCGGCGCGGCTGCCTGTGCCTGTGGCTGTGCCTGCGCGGGCGCGACAGCGCCCGCCACGATCTGCACCTGCACCGTGTGCCCGTCGGCGACCTCGAACTCCGGCGCGTCCGCCGGCGCGGTCTGACCGGCCGTGCGATCGAGCGCCTGCACGCGCAGCACGGTGCGCCCGGCGACCTCGACGCGGAAGCGTCCCGGCGGGAAGAAGCCCGCCGCGAGACGTCCGTCCTTGTCGCTGACGAGATCGACCGGCGTCCCCGGGCCCAGCGGCGCGAAGCGCACGTGCACTCCCGCGAGCGGGTGGCCCGCCTCGTCGAGCACGCGACCGCTGAGCCGCCCGCGCTCCTGCGCGAACGACGCGTCCGCACACCCCGCCGCCAGCAGCGCCGCGCACACCGCGGCGCCGACGAACACGATGCTCGATCTCACCAGGGCCTCCGGTCAGCGTGCGGCGAGGCCGGGCGAGACGCCGTCCTCGCCCACCGTCAGGTCGACGCTGCGCTCGCCGATCACGCGCAGCCGGTCGTCGGACACCCGCACGCGCACCCGGTACGCGCCGGCGGGAAGCTCGACGAGCGCCGGGTGCCGCGACAGCGTGCGGGACCACGCCTCGCGCGGCCGCTCCGTCATCACGGTCGCGAGCTCGAAGCGCTCGCTCGCGACGCGCCCGTCGGTGCCCAGGGCCTGCACGAACACGCCGACGACGCAGCCCTGCGCATCGCCCGTCCCCGCGCGCAGCGGCAGCGCGGAGAGCGGGAACACGAGCGCGAGCGGCACGGCGTACACGCCGTCGGGACGCGCCTCGGGCCGGCCGACCTGCACGTCGAGGCGCAGCGGCTGCAGCGCCCGGCGCTCGGGATCGGCCGCGCGCTGCGTGACGAGCGACACGCCGCCGCGCGTGCAGCGCAGCTTGATGCGGCCGGGCTCGTCGCCCGTGCGCCGGTAGAAGCCGACCGCGTAGAGGCCGTCGAGCGCGTCGGCCGCCTCGGCGACGCTGCGCTCCATGTCCTGCTTGCCCGCGAAGTAGCGGCCACCGGTCTCGTGCGCGACCGTCTCGAGCGCGTCGCGCGTGACGTCGTACAGCTCGGCCCACGGGTCCGCGCCGCCGAGGTTGCGGCCCAGCGCGCTGCCGAACTCGAGGTTCGATGACGCGTCGCCGGTCGCGCGCGGCGTGCGCGAGTCGATCGCCTGGAACGTGACGCCTGCGGCGCGCGCGTCGGCGGCGAGGCGCGTCAGCTCGAGGCTCACGTCGCCGCGCATCGACCACTGGTCCGACATCGGCACCTTGTCGAAGCCGAGCACGCTCTGCATCGCGGCGAACACCGTGGCGCCCGGCGTCGTGACGATGCCCTCCGAGAACAGGACGACGAGCTTGACGCCCGGGACGGCCGCAACTTCGCCGAGGACCTCGCGCAGCGCGCCGAGCGTCTCGCGCGCCTGGCCTTCCCACTCCGCGGCGAGCGGGCGCGCCGCGCGGAACGCGCAATCGGCCTCGTTCGAGGCCGTCTTCGAGCGTTGCGGCTCGCAGTGCGTGCGCAGGAGCTCGACGAGCCGCGACATGTCGCCGTCGCGGTCGCGATCCGGAAAGCCGTCGCTCGACGTGATGCCGTCGACGGCGGAGCCGAGGAGCGTGCGGTCGCGACTTCCCGAGACGAGCCAGTCGGCGTACGCGCCGAGCCGCACGACGGAGACGCGGTCGTCGGGCCGCATCGCGACGTCGAGCCACGCGCGCGCGGCGTCGCGCCAGCGCGCGCGCACGGGGATGCGGCTGTTGCGGAGGTCGAACGCGAAGACGATGTGGCGCGCGGGCGGCGGCGGCGCGATCGCGACCGCGGGCGCCGGCGGCGCCGGGGCCGCCCGCACCCCCGCGCGGTGCAGCGTCGCGACGGGCGGCGCGCCGCCGGCCCACAGCGGGTCGTGCGCACGGGTCATCGCCTGCTCGACGAACGCGAGCGCGCGGGGCTTGCCGCCCTCCGTCAGCGCGAGCTCGTCCGGGCGCAGGTCGCGCACCGGCCGCCCCGCCGCGTCGACCGCGAGCACGCGCAGCTCGAGGAGGTGCACGTTCACCGTCTCGAGCCCCGCGGCGGGCGGCGTGTCCGCCGCGCGCGCCGGGCCGAGCGCCGCGAGGAGCGCGAGCACGCGCACGACGGCGCGCCCGCTGTCAGGGAACCGCGAACGCGACCACATAGGTCTCCCGGCTCCCCGTGGGATGCACGAGGAGCTTGCCGCCCCGGACCACGCCGTGCGGCACGCGGAAATAGAGGAGGCCCCAGCCGACCGTTCCGAGCGGCAGGTCGATCGAGCGCCGCGGGACGGCGCCCTCCTGGGCCAGCGGGAAGAAGTCGAACCCGACGTAGCGGAACGGCGGCACGCCGAAGCGTCCGAGCAGGAACTCCTCGAACGGCCGCGTGGCCTCGAGGTCGACCCGCTGGCGGTGGTACGTGCGCGCGAGGGTCGCGGCGTCCACGACCGGCGCGCGCGTGCCGTCCGGCAGCTCCAGCGTGAAGCTCTCGGTCGCGAGCGCGATCGTGCGGGAGAGGCCCTTGTTCGTGACCGCGACGGCCAGCGGGACGACCACCTCGTCGTCCGTCCGGCGCGCGGCCCCGGAGAGGACGAGCGCGCGCACGTCGACGGCGAGCAGCAGTTCACGCCCCTCGTCCACCGCGGTGAGCGGCACGCGCGTTCTCGACGTGCCGGCGCAGCCGGCCGCGAGGAGCGTGAGACCCACGGCGGCAGCGCGGACGATCGTCGAGGGCGCGCTCACGAAGCCCCCTGGCGCCGCAGCTGCGCGAGGAGCGCCTCGCCGCGCGCGCGCTCGGGGCCGGACGTGCTCTTCACGTAGCGCTCGAGCGCCTGCACCGCGCGGGGCGCGTCGCCCGCGCGCATGGCCAGCGCGGCGAGGTTGAACCAGGCGTCGCCGAGCGTCGGGTCGATCGCCACCGCCCGCGACCACGCCTCCCGCGCCCGCGCCGGATCGTGCTGGCGCGCCGCGACGACGCCGCGCGCGTTCCACGCGTCGGCATCGTTGGCGTTCGCGGCGAGCGCGCGGTCGAGCCGCGCGCGCGCCTCCTCGAG
>JABLTH010082937.1_pt1 | contig 14651 bp, 13 predicted proteins | sample 7875711 | NCBI WGS metagenome assembly JABLTH01 (sample SAMN14941262, study PRJNA633318) | bioreactor metagenome | isolation source: bioreactor | place: China | collected 2019-03-05 | reverse complement strand
GCTCCTGGCCGCGCCGCTGGCGCTGTCGCTCGGCGGCTGCGCCGTCGAGCCCTGGGTCAAGCCGTACGAGCGCGAACGCCTGGCCGACCCCATCATGCAGGCGCACCGCGACGCGCTGGCGGCACGCCACGTGGAGCACATCAACCTCGTGCGCGAAGGCGCACGCGGCGCCAACGGCGTGCAGGGGGGCGGCTGTGGCTGCAACTGACTGGCTGCGCCGGCTCAAGGCCTTCGTCGGCGGCGTGGCCGCCGGCGGCGCCGTGGTGCCGCCGGCGGGCGCCGCGACGCTGCCCGAGGACCGCGCCGAGGCGCTGCTGCACAGCTACGAGGGCGGCGGCGTGAAGGCCTACGGCCCCGCCTTCCTGGTGCGCAAGAGCATGCTCGACAAGGTGTCGCTGTCCGGCCAGTACTACGTGGACGCGGTGAGCAACGCCTCGATCGACGTCGTCACCACCGCCAGCCCCTTCAAGGAGACGCGCACGGCGTACACGCTGGGCGCCGAGACCGTGGTGCGCGACGCCACGCTCGCCTTCTCGATGGACAAGAGCAGCGAGCCCGACTACAAGGCCGGCACCTTCGGCGTCGACGTCACGCAGGACACCTTCGGCGGCATGACGACGGTGGCGCTGGGCTTCAGCCGCGGGCGCGACGACGTCGGCAAGAAGGACATCGGCTTCTTCGACAAGGCCACCCACTGGCAGTACCGCGCCGGGCTGACGCAGATCCTCTCGCCGCGCTGGCTGGCGCGCCTGAACTTCGAGGCCAGCGCCGACGAAGGCTACCTGGGCAGCCCCTACCGTGCGGCACGCGTGTTCGGCGCCCTCATCCCCGAGAAGGTGCCGCGCACGCGTTCAGGCCGCGCCGTCAAGCTCAGCACCACCGGCGACGTGGGTGGTGCCGACACCCGCATGGCGCTGCGAGTCGAGTGGCGCCACTACTGGGACAACTGGGCCATCAAGAGCGACACGCTCGAAGCGGGCGGCTCGCGCTACATCGGCGACAGCTGGCTGCTCGACGGCTGGCTGCGCTACTACAAGCAGGGCAAGGCGCTCTTCTACAGCGACAACGCGCCCGGCGAGTCGCTTTACGTCTCGCGCAACCGGCAGCTGTCGACCTTCCACTCCATCGGCGTCGGCGCGCGCGGCACCTACACGCTGGGCGGCAGCTGGGCGAAGTACGGCATGAAGGTGGTGGGCAGCTACGAGCGGCGCCAGTTCCGCTTCAGCGACTTCACCGACATCCGCACCGACAAAGCCTATTCCTACAACGCCAACGTGCTGCAGCTGTACGTCACGGCCAACTACTGACCCCCCGCAGGACACCGCCATGTCGCCAATCCGCAACTGGATCGCCGCCGCCGCATTGCTGGGCTGTGCCGCCTTCGCCTGGGCGGCCGACGAGCCGGCCAAGCCCGCCGTCGTTGCCGAAGCGGCCGTGCCGCCGGCCGCCGCCGCCTCGGGCGCGGCCACCGCCGCCGCGCCGCTGACGCCGCCTTCCACGCCCAGCCTGGACGCGCGCATCCAGGACGCCAAGGCCGACGTCATCAAGCTCAACCGCGACCTGCTGGTGCTGGAAGAGGAACTGCTGTTCCCCGCCAACACCCAGGTGGCGCTGTTCGTCAGCATGGACGTGGGCTGGCTGTTCGAACTGGAGTCGGTGCAGATCAAGCTGGACGACAAGGTGGTCGCGAACTACCTTTACACACCCATGGAAGTGAAGGCGCTCCACCGCGGCGGCGTGCAGCGCGTGTACCTGGGCAACCTGCGCGCCGGCGAGCATTCGATCGACGCCTTCTTCACCGGCAAGGGCCCGCACGCGCGCGACTACAAGCGCGGCACGACGCTCAAGTTCGAGAAGGGCACCGACCCGAAGTACATCGAGCTGCGCATCCGCGACGTCACGCAGAAGATCCAGCCCGAGTTCGAGGTCAAGGTCTGGCAGTGAAACGCAGGTTTTCTTGCCTCGCCCTGGCGGCCGCCGCGCTGGCAGCCGCACCCGCCTTCGCCCAGACGGCGAAGCCGGGCCCGCACGTGGTGCAGGATCCGCACTACGGCGACACGCTGTTCTGGTTCTTCCAGGACAAGTGGTTCGAGTCCATCACCGGCCTCATGGTCTCGCAGCACTTCGAGCGCGTGAACCACCATGCCGACGAAGCCGAGGTGCTGCGCGGCGGCATGCTGCTGAGCTACGGCCTGCACAAGGAAGCGGGCGAGGTGTTCGCGCGCCTGATCGAGCGCAACGCCGCGCCGCCGGTGCGCGACCGCGCCTGGTACTTCCTGGCCAAGGTGCGCTACCAGCGCGGCCTGGTGGGCCCCGCGCACGAGGCGCTGGACAAGGTGGAGAAGCCGCTGCCCGGCGAGCTGGAGGACGAACGCCAGCTGCTGGCGGCGCAGATCCGCATGGCCGAGGGCGACTACGCCGGCGCGAAGGAACTGCTCGCGGCCATCAAGCCCGGCCCCAGCAGCGCTTCGCAGTACGCGCGCTTCAACCTGGGCGTCTCGCTCGTCAAGCTGGGCGAGCTGGAAGCGGGCAACGCGCTGCTCGACGAGATCGGCAAGATGCCGGCGGCGAACGAGGAGATGAAGAGCCTGCGCGACCGCGCCAACGTGGCGCTGGGCTTCGCCGCGCTGGCCGACCACCGCGCCGCCGCCGCCCGCGAGTCGCTGCAGCGCGTGCGCCTGAACGGCCCGCAGTCGAACAAGGCGCTGCTCGCCTTCGGCTGGGCCGCCGCCGAGCTGAAGAGCCCCAAGGACGCGCTCGTGCCCTGGGACGAACTGGGCCAGCGCGACCTGGCCGACGCGGCGGTGCTGGAATCGAAGATCGCCCTGCCCTACGCCTACGCCGAACTGGGCGCGGTGGGGCGCGCGATGGACGGCTACCAGGCTGCCATCGACCTCTTCGAAGGCGAACGCAAGCGGCTGGACGAATCGATCGAGGCCATCCGCGCCGGCGTCCTGGTCAAGGGCCTGCTGGAGAGCAACCAGAACGCGCAGATGAGCGCCTTCGCCTCCATCCGCTCGCTGCCCGAGATGCCGCACGCCGGCCACCTCGGCTCGCTGCTGGCCGGCCACGAGTTCCAGGAGTCGTTCAAGAACCTGCGCGACCTGCAGTTCCTGGAACGCAACCTGGAGGAATGGACGAACCGCCTGGACACCTTCAAGGACATGCTGGAGAACCGCCGCCAGGCCTTCGCCCAGCGCCTGCCCGTGGTGCGCCAGCGCGCCGGCGAAGCCGGCCTCGCGGCGCTGGAAAAGCGGCAGGCGGCGCTGGCCGCCGAACTGGCCAAGGCCGAGGCCGAGACCGACGCCAACGCCTTCATCGACGAGCGCCAGCGCGGCCTGCTCGAACGCATGCGCAACGTCTACCAGGGCCTGTGGCAGACCAAGGACCCCGAGCTGGCCGAGCGCGCGCGCCGGCTCTCGGGCGCGCTCACCTGGGAACTGGCGCACGACTTCCCGGCCCGCCTGTGGGAAGCGCAGAAGGGCCTGAAGGCGGCCGACAAGGCCCTGGCCGAGGCGAAGGAGCGCGACGCCGCGCTCGCCAAGGCGCAGGTGGAAGAGCCGCAGCGCTTCGACGCCTTCGACAAGCGCATCGCCGAACTCTCCACCCGCGTGGGCGGCAGCCTGCGCCTGGTGGCTGCGCTCGGCCGCGCCCAGCGCGGCGAGCTTCAGGACATGGCGGTGGCCGAACTGGAGTCGCAGAAGGAACGGCTGGACATCTACGCCGCCCAGGCCCGCCTGGCGCTGGCGCAACTGCAGGACCGGGCCCAGCTGGCCGGGCGCGGGGAACCCGATGCGAAGCGCTAGCCCCCTCCTCCTGCTGCTGGTGGCCGGCCTCGGCGGCTGCGGCATGTTCAAGAGCAAGCCGCCGCCGGACAACGACCCCACGATCGCCAGCCTGGCCGGCCGCAGCATCGAGGTGGTGGCCGACAGCGGCCCGCGCGGCACCGAGCGCCAGGCCATCGAGGCCTACCGCAAGTTCCTGGATGTGGCGCCGCGCGCGCCGCAGCGCGCCGAGGCGATGCGCCGCCTGGGCGACCTGGAGATGGACAGCGCCGACCGCGACGTCGACGAAGGCAAGGCCGACAAGCCCGACTACAAGGTCGCGGTGGAGCGCTACCAGGACTACCTGAAGAACTTCCCGAACGACAAGAACAACGACAAGGTCCTGTACCAGCTTTCGCGCGCGCAGGAGCAGAACGGCGACCTGGAATTGGCGCTGAAGACGCTGGACCGCCTGGTGCAGGAGCACCCGGACACCCAGTACCTTGCCGAGGCGCAGTTCCGCCGCGGCGAGCTGCTGTTCTCGACCCGTCAGTACGCCGCCGCCGAGGCCGCCTACGGCACCGTGCTCAAGGGCGCCGAGCGCACGCCGTTCAAGGAGCGCGCGCTCTACATGGAAGGCTGGTCGCGCTTCAAGCAGATGAAGCTGGAAGAGGCGCTGCAGTCCTTCTTCGGCGTGCTCGACGCCAAGCTCGGCAAGCCCGGCGAGCTGACGCGCGCCGACACCGAGCTGGTCGACGACACCTTCCGCGTCACCAGCATCTCGCTGGCGGCGCTGCAGGGCGCGGCCAGCATCCCGCCGTACATGCAGGGGCGCGAGCGCGAACGCTACGAACACCAGGTCTACGAACAGCTGGGCGAGCTGTACCTGAAGCAGGAACGGGTGAAGGACGCCGCCGACACCTTCGGCGCCTTCGCGCGCCTGCGCCCGCTGCACGAGCAGAGCCCGGTGATGCTCTCGCGCGTGATCGACACCTACGAGAAGAACGGCTTCGCCAGCCTGGCGCTGGAAGCCAAGAAGGACTACGTCTGGCGCTACGGCGTCGACAGCGACTTCCGGCGCGCCAACCCCAAGGGCTGGGAACAGGCGCAGCCGCTGGTGAAGGCGCACCTCACCGAGCTGGCGCTGTTCCACCACGCGCAGGCGCAGAAGTCCCACGCCAGCGCCGACGTGCAGGAAGCGGTGCGCTGGTACCGCATCTGGCTGGCCAGCTTCCCCGAAGCGCCGGAGACACCGCGCAACCACTTCCTGCTCGCCGAGCTGCTCTACGAAGACAAGCAGCTGCCGGCCGCCGCCACCGAATACGAGAAGGTGGCCTACGGCTACCCGAAGCACGAGAAGAGCGCCGAGGCGGGCTATGGCGCGCTGCTGTCCTACGCCGGCCAGAAGCCGCCCACGCCCGAGCTGCAGAAGGCCGCGGTGGCGAGCGCGCTGCGCTTCGCCGACGCCTTCCCCGAAGACGCGCGCACCGGCAGCGTGCTCACCAACGCCGCCGACCAGCTGTTCGCGCTGAAGGACAGCGAGCAGGCCGCCAAGGTGGCGCAGCGCGCGCTGGCCACGCGCAGTGCCACGCCGGCCGAACGCCGCACCTCCTGGACCGTGATCGCGCACACCGCGTTCGAGGCCAAGGACTGGGCGGCGGCCGAGAAGGCCTATGGCGAGGCGGTGGCGCTCAGCCCGGACGGCGCCGCCCGCAACGAACTGACCGAACGCCTGGCCGCCGCCGTCTACCAGCAGGGCGACGCCGCGCGCAGCGCCGGCAACACGCGCGACGCGGTGGCCGCCTTCGAGCGCGTGGCCACGCTGGCGCCCAACTCGCCGGTGCGCGCCACCGCTCAGTACGACGCCGCGGCGGCGCTGATCGGCCTTTCCGACTGGGACGGCGCGGCGCGCCTGCTGGAAGACTTCCGCCGCCGCTTCCCGAACCACCCACTGCAAGGCGAGGTCGACGCCAAGCTGGCCGCCACCTACCTGGCGCAGGGCCGCTGGGCCGCCGCCGCGGGCGAGCTGGAACGCGTGTCGGCCCGGGCCACCGACCCGGCGCTGGCGCGCAGCGCGCTCTGGCAGTCGGTCGAGCTGTACGACAAGGCCAACGACAGCGGCACCGCCAAGGCCTACGAGCGCTACCTCTCGCGCTACCCGCAGCCGCTGGACAACGCGGTGCAGGCGCGCTGGCGCCTGTCCAAGCTGACCAGTGGCCCGGTGGCGCAGCGCTGGCTGAAGGAAGTGGTGCAGTCCGACGCCAGCGGCGGCGCCGGCCGCACCGACCGCACGAAGACGCTGGCCGCGCAGGCCACGCTGGCGCTGGCCGAGCCCAGCTTCGAGGCCTACCGCAAGATCGCCCTCGTCGAGCCGCTCGCGAAGCAGCTGAAGGCCAAGAAGGCCAAGATGGAAGAGGTGCTGAAGACCTACAACGGGGTCGCCGAATACGGCGTGGCCGGCGCCATCACCGCCGCCACCTACCAGTCGGCCGCGCTGTACCAGGACTTCGGCAAGGCCATGATCGGTTCGCAGCGGCCCAAGGGCCTGAAGAAGGCCGAACTGGAGCAGTACAACGTGATGCTCGAGGAGCAGGCCTTCCCCTTCGAGGAGAAGGCGATCGAGCTGCACGAGGGCAATGCGAAGCGCGCCGCTTCCGGTCTCTACGACGAGTGGGTGAAGAAGAGCTTCGAGGCGCTGGCGACGATGAAGCCGGTGCGCTGGGGCAAGCAGGAACGCGCCCAGCCCGGCATGCCGCTCAACCAGAAGGGCATCGACCTGCGCCGCGAAGGCAAGTTCGCCGAGGCCAAGGCCGCCTACGAGGAAGCCATCGCGGCCGACCCGAACGCGGCGGCGCCGATCCTCAACCTGGCGATCCTGAACGACCTGTACCTGGGCGACAACGCGAGGGCGCTCGAACTCTACGAGCGTTTCCAGGCCCTGGGCGCGGCCGACGCCACGGTGAACAAGTGGATCGCCGAGATCAGGAACCGCAAGCCCGCCGCCGGCGCGCCCAGCGTGGCGGCCAAGAAGGAGACGACATGAGAACGCCTCTCCTGGCCTTACTGGCCGTTGCATCTGCGTCCGGTGTTTTGGCACAGGACCGCGCGGCCATCGACCGCACGCAGATCATCGGCAACCGCGAACTGCCCAAGGTGTTGTACATCGTGCCCTGGAAGAAACCGCCGGCCGGCGGGCTCTCCGGCCGGCCGGTGGCCAGCGTGCTCGACGAGGCGCTCGCCCCCATCGACCGCGAGGTGTTCCGCCGCCAGGTCGACTACAACGCCCAGATCCAAGCCCACCAGACACCGACGACGGAGAAATCCAAATGAACGCGCTCAACACCGCCATCAAGTTCTTCCAGGACTGCGGCCTGTTCATCTACCCCAGCCTGCTCATCATGTCGCTGGGCCTGGCGATCGCGATCGAACGCCTGATCTTCCTGGCCAAGGCGCGCAACGAGAACCGCAGGACCTGGGAGCAGGTGCTGCCCATGCTGCAGGGCGGCCGCTTCAAGGAAGTGCACGGCGTGGTGGCCAAGAGCGATTCCGCGGTCGGCAAGATCGTCGCCAACGGCCTCGACCGCCTGCAGACCGCGCGCAAGCGCGAGGACATCGACGCCGCGATGGAGGAAGGCATGATGGAGATCGTGCCGCGGCTGGAGAAGCGCACCCACTACATCGCCACCTTCGCCAACGTGATCACGCTGGTGGGCCTGCTGGGCACCATCATCGGCCTCATCAAGGGCTTCACCGCGGTGGCGCAGGTGAACCCGGCCGAGAAGGCCGAGATGCTCTCGCAGTCGATCTCGATCGCGATGAACAACACCGCCTTCGCGCTGATGGTGGCGATCCCCTTCCTGCTCATCCACTCGTTCCTGCAGGCACGCGCGAGCGAGATCGTCGACAGCCTGGAAGCCGCCAAGATCACGTTCCTGAACCTCGTGCAGCGCCTCGCGCACGAGTCGCAAGCCTCGCGCTGAAGGGAAGCCGGTCATGCGTAAACGCCGCCTGCACAAGGCGCCGGCGCATCTGGAGATCACGGCGTTCATCAACCTGATCGTCGTGCTGGTGCCCTTCCTGCTGTCCACCGCCGTCTTCAGCCGGCTGGCGGTGATGGACATGACGCTGCCTGCGCCGGGTTCGGCGCTCGACCAGCTCAAGGCCAACGACCTGCAGCTCGAGGTGGTGATCCGCAAGGACGCCTACGAGGTGGGCGACCGCATCGGCGGCCTGATCCAGCGCATTCCGCGCGCCGACGAAGCCAAGGGCCTGCGCGACCTGTCCGTGCTGATGGTGCAGGTGAAGGCCAAGTTCCCCGAGAAGATGGAAGCCAGCGTGCTGGCCGAACCCGAGACGCCGTACGACCAGATCGTGCAGGTGATGGACACCATGCGCAGCACCGTCACGCGCGACGGCAACAACGTGGTGCGGGCCGACCTGTTCCCCAACCTCGCGATCGGCGACGCGCCGGTGAGAAAGGGCTCGGCATGATGTCGCCCCTGCAGCGGCGTGCCGAGCGCAAGGGCCGCAACCAGACGATGGTCGACATGAACCTCGTGTCGCTCATCGACGTGTTCACCATCCTCATCTTCTTCCTTCTCTCCAGCGCCGGCGTCGAGACCGCGCTGCCGAGCCTGAAGTCGGTGCAGCTGCCGCAGTCCACCGCCGAGAAGGCGCCCAAGGAGACGCTGGCGGTCATCGTCAGCGCGCAGGAGATCGTCGTCGAAGGCCGCAAGGTGGCCGACGTGGCCGAGGTGCTGGCGCAGCCGGCCGACCTGATCCCCGGCCTGCAGGCCGAACTGAAGCTGCTGGCGCAGCGCCAGACCGTGCGCGTCGAGAACAAGGACGCCGAGAAGGCGCTCACGATCGTGGCCGACAAGGACATCCCCTACCGCCTGCTGCGCAAGGTGATGGTGACCGGCTCGCAGTCGGGCTTCAGCGACGTGTCGTTCGCGGTCCGGAAGAGGAACGAGCTATGACGGCCGTTGCCGCGGTGTCGTTCCGCCAGACGGTCCTGCCGTGGAACGTCGCGGCCGACGACGAGGACCGCTTCCGGCGCATCTACCGCACCATCCTCGCGGTGGCGATCCTGCTGGCGCTGCTGCTGCCGTGGATTCCCACGCCCAAGATCGACCGCGCCGCCGCGGTGGCGCTGCCGCCGCCGCTGGCCAAGCTGCTGCTCGAACGCCAGGCGCCGCCGCCCCCGCCGCCGCCCAAGCCGGTGGTCAAGGAAGCCGAAACGCCCAAGCCCGAAGCGAAGGGTGCGGAGCCACCGCCCAAGGCCACGGTGCCGAAGGAGAAACAGCCGCCGGTGCCCGAGGCGCGCAAGCCCATTCCCGGCAAACCGCCGGGCGAGGAAGCGGCGCGCAAGCGCGCCTCCGGCGTCGGCCTGCTGGCGATGAAGAACGAGATCGCCAACATGACCGGTGCCCCGCTCGCGGTGCAGCTGGCCGAGGTGAAGCCCGGCGCCGGCGTCGGCACCACCAAGGGCCCGGGCGTCGGCGCCGGCCTCGAGGCCGGCACCCCCGACCGCGCGATGATCACCGCCAATGCCGGCAGGGGCAGCGGCGGCATCAACACCGCGGCCTACAGCCGCGACACCGGCGGCGGCGGCCTTGCCGGCCGTTCGACCACGCTGGTGGAAGGCGTGGCCGGCGGCGGCGGTGGCGGTGGCCCGGGTGGCGGCGGCGGCAGCGCGCGCGGCGGCGGCCAGGGCACCGGGGCCGGCGGCGCCGGCGCGGGCGGCACGCTGCAGAAGAGCAGCAGCGGCAAGGCGTCGCGCTCGATCGAGGAGATCAAGCTCGTCTTCGAGCGCAACAAGGGCTCGATCTACGCGCTCTACAACCGTGCGCTGCGCGAGGACCCCTCGCTGCAGGGCAAGGTGGTGCTGGAGCTGAAGATCGCGCCTTCGGGCGCGGTGACCGACTGCCGCATCGTCAGCAGCGAGCTGAAGGCCGACGACCTGGAGAAGAAGCTGCTGGCGCGCATCCGCCAGTTCGACTTCGGCGCCAAGGACGTGGAAGTGATGGTGGTCAGCTGGCCGGTGGATTTCCTGCCGTCGTAGGACTGTTCAGTCGAGGGTGAGCGTGCGGTCGCCCGGACCGGCCACGCAACCCTCGGCCACCCTCTCCCAGCCTTCGTGCACCACGACGCGCCCGCCGTCGTGGCAGATCTCGATGCGGCGCGCGCCCGGCACCTGCGCACGCACGAAGGCCTCGATGCCCTCGGGCATGCTCACCCGGTAGCGCAGCGCGGCGCGGTCTTCCAGCGGGTGGTCGCCGTGGTGCAGCCAGGGCACGAAGAGGCCGGCGATCATCAGGAAGCCGGTGCTGGCCTGGAACACGTCGGGCGCGTAGCCCCGTTCGCGCAACCAGGCCTGCGCGCGCGCGCGCAGGTCGTCGCCGTCGGGCAGCCCGCCCCAGGCCGCGGCCAGCAGTTCGGCCACCCACTGGTTGCAGTTCTGGTAGCGCACGCTGAAGGGGTAGGCGTTGGCGCTGTAGTCGGCCGCCAGCAGGCGCAGCGCGGCGGCGTTGTCGAGCGCGCGCTTCTCGAGCGCCTGCGCCGGCCCTTCGGGCAGCAGCACCATCGAGAGGTAGCCCAGGCCGGGGTCTTCGTTGCCGAGCACGAAGCCGGCGATGCCCTGGTCGAACAGGCGCGGGTAGCCTTCGTCGCAGTCGAAGTAGAGCTGGCGCACCGACCACGGCGTGTTCGGGTTCGCCGCCAGGCTGACGCCGGCGTGCGAATAGCGCTTGCCGAAGCGCGCCAGGTCCTGCCCCGAACGCGCCAGCAGCGCCACCGGCGCGCCGGAGGCCTGCAGCTCCTGCCGCACCAGCGCGGCCACGCGCAGCAGGCGGTCCTGCTCCTTGGCGGCCAGGCGCTTGGGGCGGTCGCAGAAACGCGCCGAATCGGCCTGCGCGGCGGTCGCCACGAGTGCGACCGCGGCCGCCGCCAGCCAGCGGCGGGCGCTTCCGGTCAAAGCGTGACGGGGCGGGTCGGCAGGTCGCGCAGCCAGGCGTCTTCGAGCGCGAGGAAGAACACTTCCTTCGTCGGCGCGAGCGCGAACTCGATGCCGTAGGGCCGGTTGCGCGCGCTGATCACCTTGCCCGCTTCCAGGCCGGTCTGCACCAGCAGTTCCTGCGCGACGTCGAGCGTGAAGCCTTCGCCGTCGCCCGCCACCGGCTGCAGCACCAGGCGGCGCTTGGCGGGCTGGTCGGCCAGCGCCGCCACCTCGACGATGCGGTAGTCGCCGTCGGCCACCTTGTCGTCGCCCGAGGAGCTCTTGCTGGACCGGCGCAGCGAATTGGAGAGGCTCTCGACCGAGGTCGACAGGCTGTCGGAAACGGCGGAGGAAGCCGAACTGGCCGCATGCGCGGGCAGCGTGGCGACCGCCAGGAAGGCGGCGGCAGCGAGGGCAGTCGTGATGCGGATCATGGGTGGGAGACCTCCTGACTTTGCCGCGCAGCATAGCGGCAACGAAAGGCACTTCGACCGTGCGTTGTGCTCAGCCGGCAACAGAGCTGCGGGCCGCCAGCTCGGCGCGCAGGCGCTTGAGCTTCTCGCGCGGGTCTTCCTTCGCAACCGTTGCATCGAGTTTCATCTCGGCAATGAAACGACTCGGAATGCCGGCCACCGTGTCGCGCCCCTTCTTGCGCCGCCGCAACGTGCTCGCCACCAGCGTCTGGCGCGCGCGCGTGATGCCCACGTACATGAGGCGGCGCTCCTCTTCCAGGCGCTCGGGCGTCATCTCGCCTTCGCCGCCCGTGAAGGGCAGCAGGCCTTCATTCACGCCGGCCAGCACCACGTGCGGCCACTCCAGGCCCTTGGCGGCGTGCAGCGTCGACAGCGTCACCACGTCCTGCTCGTCGCCGCGCTCGGCCAGGCTGATGATGACGCTGATGGTCTGCGCCACCTGCAGCACGCTCTGGCGCTCGCTTTCGAAGGTGCCGCCTTCCTGCGTGATCTCGCCGCCGCAGCGGCGCGCGATCCAGTCGACGAAGTCCAGCACGTTGGTCCAGCGCGCGGCGGCGAGCTTCTCGCTGTCTTCGCCGTCGTGCAGGTGCTGTTCGTAGCCGAGGTCCTTCAGCCAGCCCAGCAGCAGCGTCTTCGCCGCTTCGCCGCCTTCGGCGTGGCGCGCGCGGTGCTCCAGTTCGTTGACCTCGCGCCCGAAGGCCTGCAGCGACTCGATCGCCTTGCCCTTCAGCACGGTGGTCAGCGTGGGCGAGAACAGGGCCTCGAACAGGCTCACCTTCCACTTCGCCGCGAACTCGCCCAGCGTGGCCAGCGTCTGGTGGCCGATGCCGCGCTTGGGCGTGGTCACCGCGCGCAGGAAGGCGGGGTCGTCGTCGGGGTTCACCAGCAGGCGCAGCCAGGCGCACAGGTCCTTGATCTCGGCGCGGTCGAAGAAACTCTGGCCACCGCTCACCTTGTAGGGCAGCTGGGCGGCGCGCAGCTTCTGCTCGAACACGCGCGCCTGGTGGTTGGCGCGGTAGAGCACCGCGAAGTCCGACAGCTTCAGGCGCGGGTCCTGCGCGCGCAGCGCCTGGATGCGCGCCACCGCGCGCTCGGCCTCGTGCTCCTCGCCGTCGCATTCCTGCACCCGCACCGGCTCGCCGTCGCCGTACTCGCTCCACAGCTTCTTCTCGAACAGCTTCGGGTTCTGCGCGATCACCGCGTTGGCGGCGCGCAGGATGTGGCCGGTGCTGCGGTAGTTCTGTTCCAGCGGAATCACCGTGAGCTGCGGGTAGTCCTGCGGCAGCCGCTTCAGGTTCTCGATCGTGGCGCCGCGCCAGCCGTAGATGCTCTGGTCGTCGTCGCCCACCGCGGTGAAGAGCGCGCGCTTACCGACCAGCGCCTTCAGCAGCTCGTACTGCACGGCGTTGGTGTCCTGGTACTCGTCGACCAGGACGTGCTCGAACTGGTCCTGCCACTTCGCGCGCGCTTCCTCGTCGGTCTGCAGCAGCTTGAGCGGCAGGCCGATCAGGTCGTCGAAGTCGACCGCCTGGTAGGCCTGCAGGCGTTCCTGGTAGCGCCGCATCACGCGCGCGGCGACGCGCTCGTCGTCGTCCTGCGCCGCGAGCTCGGCGCCGTCGGCGTCCAGGCCCTGGTTCTTCCACAGGCTGATGGTCCACTGCCAGCGCCGCGCCAGCGCGTTGTCGGTGGTACCGCCGGCGTCGCGCAGGATGCCCGCGACGTCGTCGCTGTCCATGATGCTGAACTGCTCCTTCAGCCCCAGGCGCGTGCCGTCGCTGCGCAGCATGCGCACGCCCAGCGAGTGGAAGGTGCTGATCGCCAGGTCCCTGGCCGCGCGCGGGCCGACCAGGGCCTTCGCGCGTTCGCGCATCTCGGCGGCCGCCTTGTTGGTGAAGGTGATGGCGGCGATGCGCTTCGGCTCCACGCCCGCCTGCAGCAGGCGCGCGATCTTGTGCACGATGACGCGCGTCTTGCCCGAGCCGGCGCCGGCCAGCACCAGGCAGGGCCCCTTCAGGTGATGCACCGCCTGCAACTGGGCGGGGTTCAGCGTCTCGGACAAGGGCGGCGCGCGGTCGGGTTCGACAAGGCGGCGGATCATAGCGGCCGCCCGTGCGCGCCGATGTGCTAGGACGCCGGCTTGTCCAGGTGGATCAGCCAGAGCCTGGCCAGGCTTCCCACGCCGCCCGGCTTGCCCAGCAGGTCCTTGAAGACCGCCCGCGCCGGCTCGGTGCGGCCGTGGGTCGCCAGCAGCCAGCCCAGGCGCAGGCGCGCGGCGTCGGGTTTCGTCACGCCCTTGGCGAGCCCCTGCTCGACGAGCGCGATGCCGCGGTCGGCGCGACCCGCCACCGCGTGCGCGATACCGGTGGCCACCATCGCGTTGCCGCTCGGCGGCGGCGCGGTGGCGGCCAGCAGTTCCTTCTCGTCGGCGGCCGACTCCTTCGCGGCGCGCGCCTTCAGCGCTTCGGATTCCGGCGCCAGCTTGCCGGCGGCAGTGGCGGCGTCGAGGACCTTCTTCGCTTCGGTGGGCAGGGTGGCGCGCAGCGCCAGGTCGGCGGCGACGCCGAAGTCCTGCGCTTCCTGCATGGCGCCGGCGGCGGCCAGCAGGCGGTAGCTGTCGATCATGACGGCGTCGTCGAAGCCGGGCTCGCGCTGCAGGCGCGAGAGGCGGTCGCGCCAGTAGGGGGCCTTCGGGTGCCAGCGCAGCAGGCGTTCCAGCGTGGCGCCGTAGCCGGCGTCGTCGTTCTGCTTGAGCTGCGACGAAGCCAGCAGGCGCAGCAGGTCCTCGCCCGGCTTCTGGCCCGCCTTCTCGTCGGCGTCGATCAGCGTCGTCACTTCCCTGGCCGCGCCGGCGAAGTCGTTGCGCTGGTAGAGCGCGTTCACCAGCATGCGGCGCACCTGCGCGTTCGGGCCGCCGGCGTCCAGGTAGCGCCGGCCCCAGGTGGCCACGCGTTCCCAGTCCTTGGCGCGGTTGGCGGTGCCGACCAGGCCTTCCATGATGTTCAGCGCCTCCGCCGGCGGCAGCCGGTTGGTGGCCAGCACCGCTTCGTAGGACTTCACCGCGGTGGCGGTGTCGCCGGCACCGGCGGCGGCGCCGCCGCGCACCTGGTCGAGCACGAAGTTCTCGTAGGGCGTGCGGTTGGCCACCTTCTCGGCTTCGGCCACCTGGGCCAGCGCGTCGGCGAAGCGGCCCGCTTTCAGCGCTTCGATCGCGGCGCGCGCCGGCGTCGCGATCTCGGGGCGCAGCGTGTCCTGTGCCGCGGTCTGCGCGAAGCTCGCGGCCGCCGCGACCAGGCATGCGGCCGCCACGCCGCGACGCAGCACCGACTTCATAGGAACTGCTCGTTGCCGACGATGCCGATCTTGGTGACGCCCAGGCGCTGGGCGGAGGCCATGATCATGGCCACGACCTTGTAGGTG
>JABLTH010075497.1_pt1 | contig 14663 bp, 23 predicted proteins | sample 7875711 | NCBI WGS metagenome assembly JABLTH01 (sample SAMN14941262, study PRJNA633318) | bioreactor metagenome | isolation source: bioreactor | place: China | collected 2019-03-05 | reverse complement strand
TCCACTCGAAAAATTAATTGAACGTTTAAATAATGCCCCATCGGCTGTCAATATGGTCATTCTGGATGCCTGTCGGAATAATCCGTTTAGATCCAGCGGCAACCAAAGTTATAGAGACTTTTCGAATTTAGGGTTGGCAAAAATGACGGTGCCACACGGTATGGTCATCGCCTTTTCGACGGCGCCCGGCCAATATGCGGCTGACGGAAAAGGGCGCAGTAATAGTCTTTATACCGAAACACTAGCGCACACATTACAAACCCAGGGGTTGACGATTGAAGCGGCATTAAAAAATGTCGCGACTGTGATTCGTAAGCAAACCATGGATGATCAGCAACCCTGGTTTGAAACTTCACTGGTCGATGATTTTTATTTTATCCCGCCACCTGGCGTCACTATGCTGACTAAAGCTAAATCAACACCGACAGGTGTAAATTTAGCAGGAAATCAATCGCGCGGAATGAACTCCTCGCAATGGTTTCTCGCCTTGAGCGCAAAAGATTGGGCTTCTTGGGAAGATCAACTCGAAAAACGTGTACAACACCTCACTGAAGACGAAATCCCGGAACTGAAATATCGGGCTGAGAATGGTAACGTTATCGCAATGACTACCCTGGGTTTAGCCTATCGGACGGGATTCCTTCACGGCATTGATGATAAACATCATCAAACCAAGGACGGAGCCAATAATTCAAATAGCATCTATTGGTTGCAACAAGCTTCAGAAGCAGGTTTTCCGATTGCTCAGCTTAAATTGGCCGAGATGTATTTACAAGGCATTGGCACTGAAACCAATGAAAGCCTAGGCATGGACTGGTTGGAAAAAGCGAGCCAGTCAACTTATCCCACGGCAAAAATCGTCTTTGCACAATATCAATCCGGTATTGATCCGAACGCGGAATTGACTGCGGATGAGCAGTTAAAAACATTGCAAATTTTAATGAGAATGGCGAAAGATCAAAAACATTAATTGATCTCGTTGACTGATACTATTTATTGGAACGGTGTCAGGCTATTCAATTAAATGCCGAGGCGAATCCTAACGGTGGAGCTTGCTACGTCGTAACAAGTTCATGATCATTGAAAAACCTGGGAAGCATAGCCCAATATGACGATGATCCCTTGACTCCAAAATATGAGATAAAACGCAACATTACTGGGTGAGAGTTGAGTGTATAAGTCAGAACACTAGAATGGGTATCACGGCCGAACAGGAATAGTTTGGTATCCTAGGAATCCTATTGCGATAAAAATAAGCCAGATTGAAATTTTGAAACAGCATCGAAGTAACGAATGTCCAGTTTAGGCGGACTAGACTCCCAAAATCTTAAGTACACCCACCGGCCCAGACCGGTCGGTGTAACTGTTTCAAAGATGAACAACTCTTCGTATGACGAATTTCAAAGCTTATAGAGTGCTTAATATCAACAAATATTTCGCTCGTTCATTAAATAGTCAGTATTAACGCCCATTGGGGCTAACCATTTGAACACAATTTTCTGCGATTTTTTTCCTTCATTTCTTTTTCCAATCCAATATCTGTGCCAGTGACCGCGCCTCATATGGGGACGAACTGATCTATTTGGGTCAGAAACACCTATATTTTCAGAAAATGCTCGCAATGCATGCCCAATCCTTTTGCCAACCTCAATAATTTTTGGGCTATCTGGCGGAAAGAAACGGTAGCCTTTCTTTGTTTTAACGGGTTCTGCTCGTCTTGGTTTACCCCCACTGTATTCCGGTTGCTCGCTGCAAAGATATAAAATTAGCGATAATAAAGGCTGAGCTTCGTTAGCAAAAGTTTTACAGAAATGCTCATCAGTCCGATTAATTGACCTAGGAACATTCTTATTCGCTTCTATGAATGCTCGTCGTACAGCCTCAACGATGCTCCACTTTCCCAGATGTAAAATAACTGGATACAGAGTCTCGTCTAAATCTAAAAGGATTCGCAACTCACTTCGACCAGTATTTAGGTCATGCTCTAAATGAACGAAGAAGCCATGTACTCGATTATCGAAGTAGCTGATATTATTTGTTTCGATATAGACACACCATTCTGGCAGTCTAAAAAATACTTCAGTTGGCATGTCACCCGTTATTTCTGTATGCATCAAGGCGTCTTCGAGTGCTTCATCAAATCTATAGATGCCTTGAGTAATTCGCCATATGTTCAGTGCAGTTAAATTTGTAACATTAGAAATCAACGATATAGGCAATGAACATAGCTTGTGTTCAGCTGATACGATTGCGTAATACGCTGACATAGGGAGAAAACACCAATCTGGCCAATCGGGTATATCTTTGCCCCGGTCTTTTCGAAATGAATCAACAAATTTCGATGCATTGGGGTAGCGTTTATTAAACTCTTGTAAATGTTTTACCGGTCGTGCTTGCAGGAAAGATTTCGGGGCTTTCATTGTGTTCATAAATTCTCAGTTGTGATTAAGGTTTATCGCTATGAGAGAGGTAAAAGGCCACCTCTGTTACAGCTATCCCTTACTCTCAGAACACAAGGAAAAGGTTCATTTTATTTTGATTTTTTTTAAATAAATTCTGCCCAGGGTTTTGAAATGCGTTATCTCTTTGTTTTTTATGGAGCTTTCTATTTCGAAGTGTCTTTTAAAATGTTGTTCATGTGGATTTTCAGCAAAACGAAGCAATATGGCTCATAACAAAAAGAGTCGCTTGACAATCACCTAATGCTTGGTGAACTTTCATAGTACGAGCATCTCCACCTGCCTCAATATACGCATTGGTTAGTGAGATCGTGCCATAGCGGTTAGTTGCGCCATAAGCTCTTGCAGCCGAACGCATAGCGCAATGCGTTTTCAGTTGATCTAAAAAGCTAGCGTCTAACCCAAAAGCCCGATATGTACTACGTAATATTTTAATGTCGTACTCAGCATTAAAAATGACAACTGTCTTGTTCTGCAATAAATCTTTCACAAGTTTGGCATCTTGATCAAATGTCGGTTTATCTTTAAGCGCGTCAGCTGTAATGCCATGCACATTAGCCGCGCCTGATGATATAGCCACCGTTGGTCGATAACGTGCATCATGCAAAGTATTGCCTTTATCGTTGATAATCGCCAGTTCTATTAATTGATCTTCATCACCAAGTCCCGTGGTTTCGGTGTCCAATATAACAAAGTCATTTTTGAACAACTAATGAATTGATTGGCTGATATTCGATAATCTTATTTGCTTTTCGGATAGCTCATATTCTTCGATTTTTACGCAATCGTCTATTCTAAAGACAGGGTATTGCCTGCCGCTTTGATAATGTGTCCACCATTCCGCAGGCACTGCTTGTGGAAGTGGTTTTAATCCAAAATCATGTTTTAATCTATTAATGCTATAAAGCTTGTTTTGATCATTCATAATAAGTATTTTGTTCACATAATAATAATTTTATCAAGAGCAGCTTTTGGTGTTAATAGATGTATATAACATATATTTTGATATGCACTGCTAACAAGATTATAGTGATGACTTAGTCTTTGTGAATGGATAAAAGCATAGCTGCATAAAAAGTCGGTTCAATTTCTCTCTTGACTGCTGACAATCTTTGTACAATAGAGCTAAAATATGTGTTTTTGATCAACGGATAAAAACATGGCAACTTATCGCGAACTGCAAGAGCAAATTCGTATTTTGACTGAGCAAGCCGAAAAAGCTCGTCAAGAAGAATGGACTACGGTGATTAATGAAATCAATGCGAAAATTTCTGAATATCAGATTAAGCCTTCGGATTTAATCTTTCATGACGAAAAGAAAGCCAAGGGAAAAGTTGAAGGAAGCAGAAAAAAACTGCCGCCTTTGTATCGTAACCCGGAAAACCCATCTCAAACCTGGTCAGGACGAGGTAAAACACCTAACTGGTTGGCTGAGGCCCGTAAGAAAGAGGGCTATTCTGAAGAAAAATATTTGATAAAAAATTGATCTTTATTAACGAGGTGGGAAAGAGGTCGGTGAGCGACCTCTTTAGCACTTGATCATTAATGGTAAAACCCTAACTATTCTGTTTCGCTTAATCCCAACTCGATTCTTGCCGCCTTTAAGGTATCTCGCAGGCTAACTTATCGTGTTCACAACAAACCATCAGTTCTTCAATGACTGCCGGATCAGTCTCGCCAATTGAGTCCAGGAAATCCAAAATTAGCTGCTCATTAGCGTCATATTGCAGGGTGGTCGAATTTCAATCTTCGTAATCACAAGCATATTCGTCCTCAAACGTCATATCGTATGCCATCTCGTAATCATGCGCATTCGCGTCATTAACGTGTGAATAATGGTGGGAAGTATTGGATCGAACCGAACCCTGCGGCGCGCGATTCTCATCCACTGCTGACGCTTCAGTTGCTGCATGATTTTTCTTATGACGCTCCATCCCCTTGATGAATAGGTGATTGTCTTGCGATTTGGAGTTAGTTTTTTCCAAGATCACAATTTTCTGATCTTTAACTGCACGGCGCTTTGATTTTGTAATGTCCCTTTTCCAATCATTAACGTCGTACCGGTCCTCGATGCTGAATGTGAATTTGAGTGCACGGGCGACATGCTCGTCTGCTATGTCCTGCAATGCTTTAACAATGTTTTGCCTTAATTTGTTTTCAGCTTTTGGCTTGTAACCGCTGTAATCACTGATCTTTTGAATTGTTAGTGGATAAGGACTTGCATGTGTCGAATAAAACCCGTGTAGCCATTTCGCTATCGGCTTTTTAATTAATGCATAGCGAATGCTCCAGTTAATAAGCGTGTACTGACCACGAGCAAACAATTCTTTAAGTTGATCGCCCATCACCACTTCATAATTAGCATGTTGCTTTTTCTGGATATTTTTTTTGTATGATTTGAGTAACGGGCCGTTCAACAACACTTTGCCTTGAGTTGTAACGATCAGCAACACACACTTCGATAGCACGTCCAAACGTGATGCAACGTATTGCATGGTTTTTCCGCTATGGTCTTTACCGAGCGCTTGTAAAATTTCCCAGGCGCTGAATTCAATCGTATCATTCCACCGTGTTCGACGAGCCAGATGAAGCGCGGCAAGCCAGATATCAAGATCAGAATGTGAGAGACTGATATCCGATCTAATGCCGATATAATGAACAATATAATGACCGTTTGCAGTAATCGTCTGGCCTGGGGTGAATGGTTGATGTTCCTGAGTAACAGCAAAAATCGCGGTCCGCAAAAACGCGTTAGGTGTTGCTCTTAAGGCATCGCTCCAATTATCGATGACTTCCATGGCATGTTCTTGTACAGACGTCAACCGTGCGTGCTTATCATGGATTTCAATCGCCAGTCTTTCGGCGTCTTCAATCAGTTCGTTTTGCGCGGACTCTTCTGTGTATAAGCCTGCTTGAATGCCTTGCTCAAGGAGCTTCGCTCTTTTTTTGATCTCGGATTTTAATTCGTCTACGGCTAACATGCTTTTCCTTACAGTTATTGATTACTGCTATTGTAGGAAAAAAATTGAAAACAGATGTGTCGAAGAAAAAATGTATTGCGATTCACGATGTTTCTGTTACAAGCTGGGGAAAACCTATCCGCCCTTGATTTTGGTTGATAACTAGTCGTGAGGATAAAGAGCAGGAATCATCCACTCTCTTAATGATAAAAAAATCACAGCGAGCACACTATTTTTTTGCAAGCTTTTGATTGAAACGACGGTTTTATGCCTGATTAGGGTATGTTTATAAATGTTTAAATATTGATTACAGTGAACGATCCGACCGGAGAAATAACCTAAAAAACAATGACTTGAAATGTGTATTTCTTAATCAGAATACCGGCTAATCCTACTGTCGTACCTTGTAATACTCTGATCCCCCCTGCCACATACTGAAACGCTACTTTAGACAACAAACAATTACTCCCAAAATCACGAACAATTTCTCCCATTAGCAACCGATATGCGCCTGACAAAATGCTTAACAGCATCATTTATCGTCGAAAGTGGAACCTTTGGGGACTCAGGCATCAAGAAAACCTCTTGAATTAGTGTTAAGCGCTTGGACTTGCTTATTTTGCATGCCGTTCAGTCTTAAAGAATGGCATGCTTTTGATGCTTAAGCCTGTCAAATAACTAAAATCGCATCGTCAGTTTATTGACGCCGAATATACGCTCATTGGGGGGTAAATAATCCATATAACCAGCATTAGTATTATCCATCTTTACATGAAGCATATAAGCAATGTCTTTTTTATAAAAATTTCTAAATAATAACGATTAGCTAACCTATAAGTCAAAATAATGTTGATACGAACCTGGGTTATGAATTAATTGGCACAAGCATTGCAGCATATACAGTGCGTCATTTATTAGGCATTTTCAAAACCATTAAGAGGATTATTAAATGCAAAAAGGTTATAGTCATAACGCTGGCAAGCACTTGATCGATGCAATCTATGAAAACAATTTATCCGCTTTAACAGATTTAATGAGCCAACGAACTGCGCCGAATTTTCTATTCAACGGCCTTCACCCACTTAACTATGCGTTGCACGTCGGCAATTTAAGCATGGTTAGACTCTTACTAAAACACGGGGCCGATCTTTTTTATGCACTTACAGATGAAGAAGAAATTGCAGATTTTCGAGCACGCATTCCCCCACTGTGTTTTTTGATTGAAAAATTCGACAACCACTTTATACACAAGTGCCTTGATGGCTTGGATGTCAACAAAATAAGCGATAAGAATGGCAGCAACCTCTTGCACATGGTCGCCATCCACGGATTGCGTGTAAATGTCATTCCGTGTTTAGTTCATTTAGGATTAAACCCGGAGTCCGAAAATAGCTTGGGATATACACCGTTCCTTTATGCCAAAATTTACAAACGGCACAAGATTTTGCAATTGCTACAAAACGGTAGAGCAATGACTCGCTATACAGATTCGATGTTCAATACAGCTTTGCATTCAGCCGCGAAGCATGGTGACAAGAATTTGGCGATTATTTTAAAAGGCATGGGCGCTGAAATTGATCAGCCTAATGTATTCGATGAGACGCCCTTATTCGAAGCCGTACGTAGAAATGATGTTGCCATGACTAAGCTTCTGATAAATTATGGCGCTAATGTAAACGCCGCAAATTATCATGGAGAGTCACTGTTTTGCCATGCCATTGGCAACAATGCATTTACCTGCGCTTCATTATTGATTAGTCGTGGAGCGAAAGCAAAGCTTGAAAATGCATTTGGCGAGTTCCCTGTCTGGAGTGACCAACGGCATAGTTTGAGCGAGCTAACAACGTTTTTGGTTACCCAACAAGCATAATGAATAACCTGACTACTACCAGCTACGTGGTAGTAGTGATTTGGGGATCAACTCGTTTCCGTCTAATATAACATCCACCATTACAACCTCATATTTTATGAAAAACAGTTCTAGCAATGCTTTAAGTTTTTTGATCGAAAACGAATTTCCGTTATATAAAAGTCTTATCATAAAAAATAAACGCGATGATAAGAGGTTCGCAGTCTATGACGCTATTATCACGAGTAACAAAGATAAATTACTCGAATTACAGAAAACAACAGATATCACCGATTCAGTAGAGGGGCTGTGTCCACCAATTCATTTCGCAGCACAACTGCAAGATAGCGGCATTTTGAGATTGCTTATTGATAACAACGCAGATGTAAATGCTATTACAAAAAACAAAATAACAGCATTGTCAGTTGCCATCACTACGAATAAATTCGAAAATGCGAGTCTATTGATTAAAGCCGGTGCCGAAGTTGATCAAGTTGACATGGAAGGTATGACAAGCATGTTGTACGCAATTAAAATGGGCAACAAAGCCTTGGTCAGCGCATTATTAAATGGCTGGAGCGCAAGAAACAGCCTTCCCTATGAAGAACAACTGGATGCTATTGAACGTTGGACTGATGAGGCGGATTTTTTTGAAAACCAAGACATTATTGATCTTTTGATTTCATTGAAAGAATCGCTTGTATTAAATAAATCTATGGAACCGACAACTACTGAAACAACAGAGTTAGTCTTTTAATACAAATACATAAGCTAAAACTAAATCCCTTACTTTTTAATTTATTCACGTTATTATGTATAGTATAGGCCATCGAGTTATACATAAGTCTGAAATTACTTTAAAAACAATGATGTTGGTCAAAAATCACCTGCTTGATTTATAATAAAATCTAGGACTTATGTATACGGCTATGCTTAAAACGGAGAATTGACGATGAACTGTGACGTTTTAGTAACCGACAAAATTTTAAGGCGCGGCTATCAAGTCACGCAGATACCATGCGTAGACACCCTGCTGCATAACGCGGAACTTCAGGGCTGGTCATTGACATTGCTAGAAGAATTTGAAGCAGAATATGAGCCAGCGGATTTCATGAATTTTCATGATGCTGATGATTATCAAATTGCCATTGCTGGTGGAAAGCTATGGCTGGAAAATGGCGACGACGGGAGTAGAGATTATGATGTGTGTTTTGATGGCACGCCCTACAAGCAATTAATTAAAAGCCAATTTTTCAGGGAAAATGTTTTGCTGAATGACAAAATAGAAACTCAAGCCGAACCAGAGTTGGTATTGCTTTTTTAATAATCAATTCTGTAAGAAAAACCGGCTTTTCCACAGATTGGTTTTTAAGAAGAAAAATTATTATTATCCTACTGATGTCAGTATCAAGTGTACTGTAGTCCTGGATAGCTGATTATTCTTGGCAATATTCCTCAACGATTTTTATTGATGCGCCCTCTATGCTCTTTACATTATCAAGCCATGAATTATACATCTCGCACATCAACCCGCTCATCCCATACGCATTTTTTCTACATCGATAAATGCTGCCGGATACGTTTATAAATTCATAATTATGCTCATCTTCTGTCTCATTTATAATGCCAGAAGACAGTTTCCAACTGTCTGATCCTAAATAGCCGCCGTACCAGCCGGCCAATACCTTCCGAACAGATTCGTCTGGATTCACACTCATCTCAAGAATTACCCATCTGTCTGGATTATTAAAATTCATGATTCCCTCTAAGTTTATTTGACTGTTATTAAAAGCTACAAATCAACAACAATGGGCGGATTAGCCAGTCTATATCGTTCATCGCGCAACGATGCGTTAACATAAATGGTTCCGTCACGCTCTAAACTCCCATAGCCTTGATGGATATGGCCAAACACATGCAATTTCGGCTTTATGCGTTTGAGCGCTTTTGTTAATTCGCCACAACCAACATGATTGCCATCCGCTACGTCTAAAAGTCCGTATGGCGGGGAGTGCGTGATTAAGATGTCGGTATCAGAGGGAATTTTTGACCAAACCTCTGCCAGCTTTTGCCCACGCGGCAAATTAAAGGCCCAGTTGAAAAACCATGGTTGCCACGGCGATCCCCAAAAACGTAGCCCGTAAATTTCCACTCCAGAATCTTCTAGATAAATGCCATGCTGCAGCAATTTTTTAGCTTCTTCTGGAGCTAAATCTTGAAAAGGCCAGTCGTGGTTTCCAGCGACAACTAATTTCACAGAATGACTTTGAATCGCTAAGAATTCGTCGAAATCCTGAAGCTCGGCCTTATCTCCAACGCCACATATATCTCCGCCCACGATCAAAACATCTCCGTCGGGCACTTTGTAAAACGGATCAATATTATGCAAGTCAGACATACACACGAGACGTATGCCGACCTTATTCTGAGCCAAGTTTTTCATGTTGAGATTTAGTCGGTAAGCCCGTGTGCTCATTCACACGATTTGCATAAAGCGCGAAAAGGTCGACGGCGCCTTTAGTAGACTCGTCGCCGCCTGAAATCGATATGACTAGTTTTTTATCAATAATCTTAAAATCTAATGCCGCTTCTGGCATGTCATTCTTTTCAGTGTTCCATTCACACATTTCGATTAGCATTAAAGCCATTTCCGACCAGAACTTGCCTAATCCAAAATGTTGAACACTTGATAAATCGGCTGGTTTATCTTCGTTAATCAGATAATTTTCACTATGTTTTTCGCACAAAGTAGAAATCCAGCCTTCTGCCGAATTTCTTATTGCAGGCGCACCACAAATTTCACAAATACTTGTAGAAAGCAGTTCAGCAGCGTTTTCAACTGCAATACTGTAATCGTCGACAGGTTGGTGATAAAAACGCAGGCTGCCAAATTTTTCCTTCACTTGTACAGCCGTTATGGCTGGGCTGTGTTTTGTCATCAATTCTGAAACCACATCAAGCAATATGTACCAGCCATCCCCACAGCAAAATCCCCAGCACATAAGCGTTTTCATTTTGTCGCCATGACGGTCATGGTATAAGCCGGGGTATTTTGTGCATAGCTGTTCGTCTAATTCACGTTTCATACTTGCTCCAATGGGAAGGCTTATGTAGCAGTTCAAAGTAATTTTTGATGCTACGGTTGCGGTTAAGACTATACGTCACACTCAATTAAATGTCTATTATTTAGCGTGCATCTATAAGACGTGGTCATTAAAAAGACAATCAGATAACGTAGTGGTTTTTTGATGTTGCTGCTATGGAAGAAAACAATAACGAGTTGGACCTACGTAAAAAATTCGGCCGGCGTTTAGCCGTAATCCGTAAATTACGTGGAGTATCACAAGAACGCTTTGCGGCCGACAGCGGTCTGGCTCGCAGCCATGTCAGCGGCATCGAGCGCGGCAAAATCAATGTCTCATTGAGTACGATTGAAGCAATTGCTCAGACATTGTCTGTCGAACCAAAGGAGCTTTTTGATTTCGATTCTGACGTTATTTCTGAATTTGGACCGCGCGAAAACCCTTAACGGGATGAGTAAGTTGTCAACGCATCCAGCATACGATAAGCACCGGCGATCCAACATGATAACAAGGCAGTGTGTATGAATGCTTTAGGAGTCGGAATGCCGTTATCCAAATGCATGCGAATCTATACAGGTTGCCTACATGCATTAACATGTTAAAAATCTAAGTATTCAACATCGAACGCTTGCTTTTCGATTTTTTCTTCAAGTTCGATTTGTTCGATTGCGCTTTGAATGATAGATTTGCCTTTCTGATTCAAAGTCGCCTCAAAATTAGTTGATCCGATTTGCTTAATATTTACTACACGAAACGCAGTTTCTAAAATACATGTGAGTTTCAAATTTTTATCACGCGAAATGACATCAGACTTTATATCTAAATTCCCTTTGGCATAAATTTCCAAAAAAATATCGACATGGTCACCTGCTGCAAGTGGTTCTACAAGATCGCCTTCTAAGTATTTGAAAACCACATTATCTTGATGTTCTTTAAAAACCCCTTTAATTTTATTTCTTAGTTTTTGTATATCCATATTTTTTTAAATATATTTGCGCTATAAAAAATATTAGTCGTATAAGCAGCGCAGACTTGTCAATCGGTGAGATCAAAAACAAAAAGATTCCTGACTTTCAGTATTGATTGTTTCACTTAATTTTAAATTTTCAAGGTGTGATATAACTATTTGCCTGGCTTCAACTGCTCTTTTATCGACGACATAGTCAATTGCACTATGATAGTAAGAATAGTCGAGATTTAGTCGATTTGCTTCAGCTAGTAACAAAATAACGTTATCAATAGCACCATTATTGACCGCCACATCAAGAGGAGAAGAATGGTCATGATTCGATCTAATCTCAATGTCGGCGCCGTTTTTACCAACAGCTCCGTAACATCAGGAAATATATCTTTCGCTAGAAAATGAAGCGCAGTACGACCATAACTGTCCTGCCAGTTTACGTTTGCACCATGATCAAGTAAATATTGCGTGATTTCAATATTTGTAATGAATGCAGCTGTCATTAAAGGTGTTCTATCCTTTTCACCGGGGTTATCGATCTTTACGCCATATTCTTCAATTAACATTCGCACGACATCAAATCGATCTTCGTAGACAGCCAATTGCAATGCAGTTGAGCCATTTTTGCTACAATCTTCAAGATCGACAAGGCACACTTTATCGATAATCAAACGAATGATTTCAATATCTTCTGCTCGCATAATGGCAATATGAGCTAAATTGAAACTTGGCAGGTAATCTTTGCGTTTTAAAATTGGATCGTTAATATGAACTTTGACGGTATCAAAATCATTCTCAGATATTGCGTAGAAAAGCGGGCGAAAAAATGAATCCAAATGCTTCGGCGTTTGTCTCAGCAAGTATTCCATCTGTTTATACAAAGAATCCAAAATAAACTCCGTTCTTATCTTATCGATATTAAAAGTTGAGTGATATAGTCTCGCTGATTTGTGCGTCATCGATAAGCGCCTCAAGTCTAATTTGGTCTAATAATGATTTGCCCGCATCTGAAAGTCGTATATATATCAGTAAGCACGTGAAGTTATCTTTAACGATGAACTTGTTTTCATCGATAAAGTCTCGTATTGCATAATAAAGACCACCTCGAATATCTTCATACTGGCAATGCTCATGAAGCATTTCTTGCCATTCCATTGCCTCAAGTTCTTCTTTATCTTCTAACGCTAAAAGGCAAGTCAGTACGCAAAATGCTTCGTCTTCCGATAAATTAGCGCCATGGATAAGCCGGGTACGATAGACTTCAGTCTGCTCAAAATCCAAAATCTTCATTGTTTATCTGATCAGTTTTTATCTGGTTGTCGAGCTGGTCTTTTTGTTGTAAGTTGTTTAAATATTCAATTGCTGCATGATCTTGACAGTCTTTAAGTATTTCTTGTTGTCGCTCCATTGAAAGATTAGAGATCACCAATCTTTTTAATAAAGTTTCGATATGCGGATGGGCATCAATTGATTTTCCGGCTTTGTCCCGAAAATCGATCTTAAGATAGTTGCCTCGATTGAGCCACTGTGTCTTTTCAGCAGTACCGGTGAACAAAGCATCTATGCTTTCTTGTTCCAAGAGTTTTACAATTTCTAACAAAAAATTCATAATCTAAAAATTCAATATTTGAATAGATGTTTCGCAATTGTTTTGAATATGGCTATCCAAAGCTTTTTTCTGAGCATAAACAGCAAGAGACTCTTCAATATAATTCTTTACACGATCATCCCCATTAATACTAATTGGCTTTAATACAATATGAGCTTCGGATACAGATAAGTCTTTACCCAAAACATAGTCGACATATTTATCAACGCGTATCATTTAACCAGATTCACCTGATACAGTGCGGTACACTATTTCAAAATCCGGTGCCATATTATTATCAGGCACACCTAGGTCAGAATTATCGTTAGCAAGTCTTTTCGCTATTTCCATATCCATGATCATTTTCAGATTCATGCATTTACTCCTTGTTAAAATAAAACTGTTTGCGTATCGTTATCTTCGACAGCAATTATTTTATCCATTTTTTGATTTTCAAATGCACTTAAAATCATTTCTTGATGCTCAGCACAACTAAATTTAATGATTTTCTCAATAGCATCCATGCCGAATCCGGCTTCATCGATTGCTTTTACGATACTTTCTAGCTTGATATTAGTGCTAAGATGAACCTCGTTATCGAAAATATATGCAAGACAAATATCATGCAATAAACCGTTTTGGGGCATCGTAAGAACAATAGCCCTGTTTTGTTTTAGCTGATCAAGCGCATAGACTTCCAAGTCAAGCACATTTGTCTTCTTGAATTGTTTGCGCACGGCGTTTTCACTGGCGTAAGGTGTGTTCAAATGTTCAAGTAGGTAGTCAATTGCTGTTTGTTTGGCTGAATATTGCTTTTTCATGATTTTTAAAAGACTAGCTTTTCAGTCGTTTGATCTGTTTGTATTAGGCTATTTAGCTTCTTTTCGTCTAAACAGACTGAAATCTGTTCTTTTAAGACACGAGGCAGCTTTTTAGTTATTTCAGTTAACTTGTCTGATGTAAAGTTGGATTCAAAAATGGCTTTTACAAGCACATTCCAATCAACTTCACTAACAATAGGACCATGTTCATCGGATAAGCAACTTATTACAACCGACAGCATTCCTGCTTCATCATGGCACGGCATTAAATACGCTTCACCTTTTTTCAGTTTATTTAAACAAAAGGTTTTTTTGCCAAATTTATGCCATTTTAATAATTCGGATTCATGCTGATCATCATCGCTCTGTAAAATGTATAGCTCGTTATCTAATTCGTCCCTATTACTCATGATAGGGTTCTTCATGATTTTGATAGTGATGAGGCAAAGGCAATAAAATTGCAATATCGCGCAATGTATCGAAGTAATATGGCTTTTCGAATGGCCCTGTAAGTTTTTCTAGTAATATCCATGGCTTTTCTGGGCGTGATCCAGATTTATTATGCACAACTCGAAGACCGGGGTATTGATTGCAGATATGTTGAACACTTTGTTGTGTGTACTCTTCTGACACACTGCGATCCTTTTCGTATTCCAAAAATTGTTGTTTGGCTGACTCAACCGTTTTGGCTCGGATATGCATTTCAACGTTTTGTCTGTAACACATGAAGTTAAGACTTATCTGATTATCTGCCGAGAAGCCATTTTGATTAGCGAGTCTCATCACTTCGTCAAACGTTGGAAATTCAGCTTGTACGGCTGAGTTTTCACGAACATATCGATTTAACAGCGAGACCAATTTTGAAAAAAGGTCGACAGCTACATTTAATTCAATGGCTAACCGATCAGCGATGTCCTGACATAGCTTGATTTTTTCGTCTCC